>Ga0326721_10000043_pt1 | contig 112578 bp, 101 predicted proteins | sample SGPome_FD_203951 | JGI IMG/M metagenome (GOLD analysis project Ga0326721, IMG submission 203951) | Soil microbial communities from Southern Great Plains, Lamont, Oklahoma, United States - SGP_1_2016 | ecosystem: Engineered > Artificial ecosystem > Soil microcosm > Unclassified | place: USA... | reverse complement strand
GCGGCGAACCTGCCGGTGGTCTTCTACTGCCAGAACAACCAGTGGGCGATCTCGGAGGCGGTCGAGCGCCAGAGCCGGGTGCCGCTGTTCCAGCGGGCGTCCGGCTTCGGCTTCCCCGGCATCCGGGTGGACGGCAACGACGTGCTGGCCTGCCTCGCGGTCAGCCGGCTGGCCCTGGACGAGGCCCGCTCGGGGCAGGGGCCGACGCTGATCGAGGCCTACACCTACCGGATGGGCGCGCACACCACCTCCGACGACCCAACCCGCTACCGGCTGTCGGACGAGCTGGAGACCTGGCGGCTGCGGGACCCGATCGAGCGGGTGCGGGCCTACCTGGTGCGGGAGGCCGGGGTGGACCAGGACTTCTTCGACGCGCTGGACGCCGAGTCCGAGGCGCTGGCCGAACGGATCCGGGAGGCCTGCCGGAACCTGGAGGACCCCGGGCCGCTGTCGCCGTTCGACCACGTCTACGTCGAGCTCACCGACGAGCTGGCCGAGCAGCGGGACGGCTACGCCGACTACCTCAACTCCTTCGAGGGGGCGGGTCACTGATGAGCGAGCATCGCAGCGCAGCGAGGAGCGGAGCGAAGTCAGCGATGAGCGCTCGCGCGAAGAGCCGATTCGAGATGAGCGAGCATCGCAGCGCAGCGAGGAGCGGAGCGAAGTCGGCGATGAGCGCTTGCGCGAAGAGCGGAGGAGCCCGATGACGACCATGAGCATGGCCGCGGCGCTGAACGCGGCGCTGCGCAACCGGATGGAAGCCGACCCCAAGGTGCTGGTGATGGGCCTGGACGTCGGCAAGCTGGGCGGCGTCTTCCGCATCACCGACGGCCTGCAGAAGGACTTCGGCGAGGACCGGGTGATCGACACCCCGCTGGGCGAGTCCGGCATCGTCGGCTCGGCGGTGGGTTTGGCGATCCGGGGCTACCGGCCGGTGTGCGAGATCCAGTTCGACGGCTTCGTCTACCCGGCCTTCGACCAGATCGTCTGCCAGCTCGCCAAGTTCCACAACAGGTCCCTCGGCCAGGTCAGGATGCCCATCACCATCCGGATCCCGTACGGCGGCGGCATCGGCGCGGTCGAGCACCACTCCGAGTCGCCGGAGGCCTACTTCGCCCACACCGCCGGGTTGAAGGTGGTGACCTGCTCCAACCCGTCCGACGCCTACTGGATGCTGCGGCAGGCTATCGAGTCCGACGACCCGGTGATCTTCTTCGAGCCCAAGCGCCGGTACTGGGCCAAGGGCGACGTGGACACCGACGCCACCCCGGCACCGCTGCACAAGGCACACGTGGTCCGTCCCGGCCGCGATGCCACCGTGGTCGCCTACGGCCCGATGGTCGCCACCGCGCTGGACGCGGCCCGGGCTGCCGCGGAGGACGGTTCGGAGCTGGAGGTCGTCGACCTGCGCTCGCTGTCGCCGATCGACACCGACACCGTCGTGGAGTCCGTGCAGAAGACCGGCCGGCTGGTGGTGGTGCACGAGGCCTCGGTGACGCTGGGCATGGGGGCCGAGATCGCGGCCCGGGTGCAGGAGCGCGCCTTCTACTCCCTGGAAGCGCCGATCCTGCGGGTCGGCGGCTTCGACACCCCGTACCCGCCCAGCCGGGTCGAGGAGGAGTGGCTGCCCGACGTCGACCGGATCCTCGACGCCGTGGACCGCGCGCTGGCCTACTAGCCCGCTTCCCTACGATGGCGACCGAGCGCCGCCGGCCGGTACTGGCCGATCCGGTGCGCGTACGAGCCCGAATTCCCAGGAGACAGCACCGTGGCTGAGCTGAAGCAGTTCAAACTTCCCGACGTGGGCGAGGGCCTGACCGAGGCCGACATCCTGCGCTGGGACGTCAAGGTCGGTGACTCGGTGGTCGTCAACCAGGTGCTGGTGGAGGTGGAGACCGCCAAGGCCGCCGTCGAGCTGCCCTCGCCGTACGCCGGCGTGGTACACGAGATCCACTTCGACGAAGGCGCCACGGTCGACGTCGGGCAGCCGATCATCACGCTCAAGGTGGGCAGCGGCGAGCTGACCGGCGGGTCACCCGCCAGCCCGCCGCCGGCCAGCCAGCCGGCAGCTCCTGAGACGCCGGTCGGCGGGGCGGCCGAGGACCTGATCCCGACTCCGGAGCTGCCGCTGACCGAGGCGGAGCAGGAGCGGCGGGGGGCCGAGCGGCAGGCGGTGCTGGTGGGCTACGGCGTGTCCGGCGAGCGTGGCCGGCGCCGCAAGCGGGCCCACCCGTCGTCCGACACCCCGGCACCCACCGCGAACGAGGCGTTCAACCTGACCTCCAGCGCCGGCGCGGCGACCGCGGTGATCGACCCGAGTAGGACGGTGCTGGCCAAGCCGCCGGTCCGCAAGCTCGCCAAGACCCTCGGCGTCGACCTGAGCACGGTGGTGGCCACCGGGCCGAACGGCACCATCTCCCGCGAGGACATCCAGCAGGCGGTCAGCACCCCGGCCGCGGCCGCGGCGCCGGCCCGGGGGTCCGAGACCCGGATCCCGATCAAGGGCGTGCGCAAGCACACCGCTGCCGCGATGGTGTCCTCGGCGTTCACCGCGCCGCACGTCACCGAGTTCATCACCGTCGACGTCACCGAGATGATGGAGCTGCGCAAGCGGGTCGCGGCCCGCCGCGAGTTCGCCGGCGTCAAGGTCTCGCCGCTGCTGTTCGTCGCCCGGGCGGTGCTGTGGGCGGCCCGGCGCACCCCGATCATCAACTCCACCTGGGACGAGGCGGCCGGCGAGATCGTGGTCAAGCACTACGTCAACCTGGGCATCGCGGCAGCGACCGACCGGGGCCTGATCGTGCCGAACATCAAGGGCGCGGAGTCGATGTCGCTGCTGGAGCTGGCCCAGGCCATCGGCACCCTGACCGACACCGCCCGGTCCGGCAAGACCGCACCGGCCGACATGAGCGGCGGCACTTTCACCATCACCAACGTCGGGGTGTTCGGCGTCGACACCGGAACCCCGATCCTCAACCCCGGCGAGGCCGCGATCCTGGCCTTCGGCGCGGTCCGGCGGCAGCCGTGGGTGGTCGGCACCGGGGACGACGAGCGGATCGAGCCGCGCTGGATCACCCAGCTCGCGGTGTCCTTCGACCACCGCTCGGTGGACGGCCAGCAGGGCTCGGAGTTCCTGGCCGACGTGGCGGCGGTGCTGCGCGACCCCGGCCTGGCGCTGCTCTGACGGCGGGTCAGTCCGGCAGCGCGGCCTCGATCGCCGAGACCACCTCGTCGGACTCTGGCTCGGTCTGCGGGCCGAACCGGGCGACCACGGTGCCCCCCGGACCGATGAGGAACTTCTCGAAGTTCCACCGGATGTCGCCGGTGTAACCCTGGGCGTCCGGGACCTCCACCAGTTCGGCGTACAGCGGGTGCCGGCCGGGCCCGTTGACCTCGACCTTCTCGGTGAGCGGGAAGCTCACCCCGTAGGTCGCCGAGCAGAACTGCGCGATCTCGGAGCTGCTGCCCGGCTCCTGGCCGGCGAACTGGTTGCACGGCACGCCGAGGACGGTGAAGCCGCGGTCGGCGTAGCGCTTCTGCAACCGCTCCAGGCCCTCGTACTGCGGGGTCAGCCCGCATTTGGAGGCGACGTTGACCACCAGGGTGGCCACGCCGGGCCGGGGGGCGAGGCTGGCCTGCTCCGAGCCGGGGCTGTCGGCGGTGAGCGGGGCGATCTGCACATCCGAGAGTGACATGCGCCCAAGCCTAGCCATACCCGCTCGCTACCCCGCAGCCCGGACAGCGAAGCCGTGGAATATCACCGAGGCGGGCAATGTTAGGCCGGATGTGGTCATCGGACTTGCTTTATTAGGGAAGTCAAGTAAGATGACTAACAGATCGAGGCAGCAAGACCAAGCTGGACGAACGAAGCGGAAACGAGTCGCCCGGACAGCCAGGCCCCAGCCCCGATGAAGAAGACAACGACGTCACTCATCAGGCCGTAAGGCAGTAAGGGAGCTCGAAATGGACATCACGCGCAAGATCCGCGCCCGGCGGGCTTACAAGCAGTACGAGCGCGCGCTGCTGAGCGCCTCCCCGGCGATGCGCAGCGAGCTGCTCGCGATGGCAGCCCACCAGAACTACCACGCGCAGCCGCACTTCAACCGCTGACGCTGCGCGCGGACTGACGGCGCACGCGGCAACGGCGCCGCGTCCGTCCGTCCGCGGTTTCGCACGAACGCACCATCACGGCCCGCCCGCCTAGAGATACCGGGCGGGCCGTTTCGTGTTTGAGAGGCTTATCCCGGCGCTCAGGCCAGCACGGCCGGGTCGCCGAGCCGCACGGTGCCCGGCCGCACCACCTCGGCCTTGACGCCCAGCAGCAGGTTCCGCTCGCTCGCCAGCACCTTCAGGATCCGGCCGTCCGGGCCCAGCGGGCCCTGTGCCATGTCCACCATCACGCACCGCGGCATGCCGGCACCCAGCCGCACCACCACCCCGCTGCCCAGTCGCAGCTCGCGGCCCGTCCAGCCGTCCTCGACGAAGTCGGTACCCGCAACCTCCAGCAGCAGGTTCGGACGGAACCGGTCGACGTCCACCGGCTCGCCGAGCAGCTCGCCGAGCGCCCGCAGCGACGCAGTGCTGACCAGGTGCAGGGGCGAGTCGTCCTTGTGCTGGATCTCGCCCTCGCGGTCCAGCCGTAGCGGCCGGCCTAGCCGGGCGCTGAGCTGCTCGGCGGCCTGCGGGTCGTCGGCCCGCCAGCGTTCGCCGTCCGGCGACTCGATCAGCGGCACCGAGCCGGCGGCATCCAGAGTGGCTCGGTAGCCGAGCAGCCCGTCCACCCGGCGGAACCGGCGGCTGGACTTGCCGCTGCCGATGCCGCCGTCGGCGGTGTAGACCGCCCACTCCCGGTCGCCGGCGATGCCGTAGGGGCGCAGCTCGGCGCGGTCCAGCCGCTCGCCGCGCATCGACTTCACCGGATAGCGCGCCAGCATCGCCACGGTGCCGAGCTGGTCGGTCATGCGGCGGGCCGCCAGCCGGTCGTCAGTCGCATGCCCCCAGGGTGCCGCATCCGCCCGGGCGCCAGCACCACGGGGTTGCTAAGGCAGCGGCCCGCCAGCGACGGCCACCACGACCCCGACCGCCGCCGCGGCGAGCAGGGTGAGGACCACGCCGCGGCGCAACGCCAGCAGCAGCAACGCCGCCCCGGCGAGCACGGCGAACTGCCAGCCCTCGGACAGGGCACCGGCCAGCGGGATCGCCGAGCCCAGGATGGCGCCGATCGCGGCCGGGCCGGCGCCGCCCAGGAACGCCCGCACGACCAGGTTGCCGCGGAGCCGGTCGAAATGGGCCGCGCCGAGCAGGACGAATGCGAACGACGGGCTGAACGCGACCGTGGCGGCAAGCAGCCCGCCGCCCACCCCGGCGGCGGCATACCCGACCGCGGCCACCGTGTGCACAACCGGACCGGGAGTGATCTGCCCGAGTGCCACCGCGTTGAGGAACTGGTGGGCGGTGGCCCAGTGGTAGCGGTCCACCGCGTCGGACTGCATCAGCGGGATGATCACGAACCCGCCGCCGTAGGACAGCGCGCCGACCTTGAACGCCACCCACGCCAGCGCACCCAGGGTGCTGATCCCGAACGCCGCGGTCGCGGCCGGGCCCACCGCGACGGAAGCGTGACCGCCGTCCCCGGTCGGACGGCGGTACGGGCGCTCGATCACCAGCTCGGCCAGGCCACAGCCCAGCAGTACCAGCACCAACCAGGCCCCGACCGTCGCGGCCGCCACCACCCCGGCCACCAGGTACGCGATCCATCGGATCGTCCGGCGGCGGCGTTGCCAGCTCGGGCGCAGCAGATCCCAGCCGGCCTGGACCGCGACCGCCGCGACCGCCGACCCCGCGCCCGCGCCGGCCCCCAGCACCCACTTCGGCGGTGAGCCGGCCAGGAACAACGCCGACAGCGCCAGGATCAGCACCAGACCAGGGCCGATGAACGCCAGGCCACCGACGACCGCACCGAGGCGCCGGCGTACCCGCCAGGCGCAGAAGATCGACAGCTGGGTCGAGGCCGGGCCGGGCAGCAGGTTGCAGGCCGCGATGGCGTCTTCGAACTCGGCCGCACTGATCCAGCCCCGCCGTTCGACGCACAGCTCACGGAGCAGCTTGATGTGTGCCGGTGGGCCGCCGAACCCGACACAGCCGATCCGGCCCCACTCGCGCAGCACCGTGGCGAGGCTGACCTGTGCCGTCCCGGCCGTCACGCGCCAGCCCCGATCAACGCCATCGGGCCAGTTTGAGGCATCTCGGCCGGAGGTCGAGTTCCCGACAGGGATGGCGGGCGTCCCGCGGCTTGGGGGGAACAGCGCCGGGGCCGCAACGGTTGCGATGCTGTGCGCATGACAACGGCGAAGCAGGCCCGGGTGCGGGCTCCGGAGTTCCCCGACGGCAGCTGGTTCAACGTGGCGGCTCCGCTGAGCCTGCGCGAGCTGCGCGGCAAGATCGTGCTGCTGGACTTCTGGACGTTCTGCTGCGTCAACTGCCTGCACGTGATCTCCGAGCTGCGGACGCTGGAGCACGACTTCGGCGACGAGCTGGTGATCATCGGCGTCCATTCGCCGAAGTTCGAGCACGAGAAGTCCGACCGGGCGGTGGCCGCGGCCGCCGAGCGGTACGGAGTGGCGCACCCGGTGTTCAACGACCCGGAACTGCACCTGTGGCAGCAGTACGCCGTCCGGGCCTGGCCGACCCTGGTGCTGATCGACCCGGACGGCTATGTGGTCGCCCAGGCCGCCGGCGAGGGCCAGGCCAGCGGGCTGGCGCGGATGATCTCGGAGCTGATCGCCCGGCACGAGGCCAACGGTTCGCTGCGCCGGGGAGACAACCCCTACCGGGCGCCCGAGCCGGAACCGGGCGAGCTGAGCTTTCCGGCCAAGGCGATCCGGCTGGAGGATGGGCTGCTGATCGCCGACAGCGGCCACCACCAGCTGGTCGAGACCGAGCTGGACGGCGTCACGGTGCGCCGCCGGGTCGGCTCCGGCGAGCGCGGCGCGGACGGCCAGCGGCTGGCCGAGCCGAACGGGCTCACCCGGCTGCCGGACGAGCTGGCCGCCGAACTGGGCTTCGACGTCGTGGTGGCCGACACCGCCAACCACCAGCTGCGCGGCGTCCGGTCCGCCGACGGCCGGATCGTGCACACCGTGGACCTGGTGGCGGGGCTGGCCGGCACCAGCACCGTGACCGGCCCGGTCCCGCCGGTGCTCTCGCCCTGGGACGTGGCCTGGTGGCCGGCCCTCGACCAGGTGGTGGTCGCCGCGGCCGGCGTGCACCTGCTGCTGGGCTGGCAGCCGCGCACCGGGGCGGTCGGCATCTTGGCCGGCACCACCGTGGAGGGCCTGAAGGACGGCCCGGCGGCCGACGGCTGGCTGGCCCAGCCGTCCGGGCTCGCGGTGCAGGGCGGCCGGGTGTGGTTCGCCGACTCGGAGAACTCCGCGCTGCGCTACCTCGACGCCGCCGGCCAGCTGCACACCGCGATCGGGGAAGGCCTGTTCGACTTCGGCCACCGGGACGGCCCCGCCGGGCAGGCCCGGTTGCAGCACCCGCTGGGTCTGGCGGTGCTGGACGACGGCTCGATCGCGATCGCCGACACCTACAACGGCGCGATCCGCCGCTACGACCCGGCCACCGGCGAGGTCGGCACGCTGGCCGGCGAGCTGGCCGAGCCGTCCGGACTGCTGGTGGTCGACGGCGAGCTGCTGGTGGTGGAGTCGGCCGCCCACCGGATCGTCCGGCCGGTCACTGCCGGCCGGCTGCAGCAGGTGCTGGGCACCGCACTGCAGACCCGCCGGCCGGTCACCGAGCTGGCCGCCGGAAAGGTGGAGCTGACCGTGCCGTTCGTCCCGCCGCCCGGACGCAAGCTGGACGAGCGGTACGGGCCGTCCACCCAGCTGACGGTCAGCTCCTCGCCGCCGCAGCTGCTGGCCGACGGGGCGGGCTCGGGCACCGAGCTGGCCCGGACGCTGGTGCTGGCCGGGCCGCCCGGCACCGAGGGCGTGCTGCACGTGACCGCCCAGGCGGCCTCTTGCGACGACGACCCGGCTACCGAACACCCCGCCTGCCACCTGTCCCGGCAGGACTGGGGCGTGCCGGTCCGCATCACCGGCTCAGGCGACGCCGAGCTGGTGCTGATGCTGCTCGGCTAGCTGCCCACCGCCCCGGGTTAGCCGCCGACCGCCTCGGGTCAGCCGCCGGCCGGCTCGTCCAGCAGCTTGGCGCGCAACCGGTCGGTGTCGGCGGCGGTCCAGCCGTGCCGGGCCAGCCACCCCAGCACCCCGCCGAGGTCGGAGTCGATCGCCTCGAGCACCGCGACCATCACCGCGGCCGAGGCCGGCGGAATCTTGTCCGGCTGGCCGACCTCGAAGCCGTACAGGTCGCTGCGCGCCAGGTGGCCGACGATGGCCTCGATCTGGCTCTGGGTGTGGGCGTAGTCGGCGGCGATCACCTCGCGCGGCACCCCGGCCACCGCCAGGGCCAGCGCCACCACCATGCCGGTGCGGTCCTTGCCGGCCGCGCAGTGCACCAGGGTGGCGCCGTCCGGCTCGGCGATGGCGCGCAGCGCGGCCACCACCGAGTCCGGCCGCTGCTCCAGGTACCGCAGGTAGGCCGCCACCACCGGGCTGTGGCCGGTGGCCAGCCGCTCACCCTGCCAGGGCAGCGGGTCGGTCCGGTCCTGCCGCGGGCCGGCCGGCAGCTCCGCCCGGTCGGTGACGTCGAGGGTGTCGGGGTACAGCGACAGGTGGTGCACGACCACGTCCGGCTGGTCGTGCAGCGCACCGGGGCCGTCCCGGTCCACCTCGATGTCGGTGCGCAGGTCCACCACCCGGCGCACCCCGAGGTCACCGACCAGGTGCCGGACGTCGGCGTCGGTGAGGTGGCCGAGGCTCGCCGAACGGATCAGCACGCCGGTACGGATCGGCTGCCCGTCGGCGGTGCGCAGCCCGCCGACGTCACGGGCGTTGACCGCGCCCTGCAGCTGGATCCAGTTCGCCCCGTCCACCGTCATGCAGCCAACCCTAGCCAACCGGCCGGAACTCCTCCGGCCGGCCGCGGGGGTGCTCCGGCTGGGTCAGAAGACCTCTTCGGCCACGTCCATGATCGCGTTGTCGGTGGACTCGACCACCTTGCGGCGGGCCACCAGCTCGGGCAGCACGGTGACGGCGAAGAACCGGGCGACGGCCAGCTTGCCCTCGTAGAAGGCCTGGTCCGCCGCCGACAGCCCGTTGCCGTCGAGCGCGGCGAGAGCCACCGTGGCCTGGCGCAGCAGCAGCCAGCCGATCGCCAGGTCGCCGCACGACATCAACAGCCGGGTGGTGTTCAGCCCCACCTTGTAGACGTTGCGGATGTCGTCGCGGGCCGAGGTGAGCTGGGTGATCATGGCGCCGACCATGGTGCCGACCTCGGTCAGCGCCCGGGCAACGGCCTCGCGCTCGACCTTGAGCCGGCCCTCCTCGGCGATCGAGTCGAGGAAGGCCTGGATTTCGGCCGACAGCGCGCCGAGCCCGACGCCCTTGTCCCGGACGATCTTGCGGAAGAAGAAGTCCTGGCCCTGGATGGCGGTGGTGCCCTCGTACAGCGAGTCGATCTTGTTGTCCCGGATGTACTGCTCCAGCGGGTAGTCCTGCAGGAAGCCCGAGCCGCCGAAGACCTGCAGCGCCTGGCCGAGCTGCTCGTAGGAGCGCTCCGAGCCAACCCCCTTCACGATCGGCAACAGAAGATCGTTGAGCCGCTCGTCGGTGCTGGGGTCCTCCCGCTTGGCCGAGCGGCGCGGGCCGCCGTCGGCCAGCCCGCCGGCCGGCACCTCGGCCGCGTCACCGGTGGCTTCGTACTCGGCGACCTGGATCCGGTCCTGGATGCTGGCGGTGTAGAGCGCGAGCGCCCGCAGTCCCTCGGCGTAGGCCTTCTGCAGCATCAGCTGCCGGCGGACGTCCGGGTGGTGGATGATCGTCACCCGCGGCGCGGTCTTGTCGGTGGCCCGGGTCAGGTCGGCCGACTGCACCCGGGTCTTGGCGTAGTCCAGGGCGGCCAGGTAGCCGGCGGACAGCTCGGAGTAGGCCTTGGTGCCGACCATCATCCGGGCGTGCTCGATGACCTTGAACATCTGGGCGATGCCGTCGTGCACCTCGCCGAGCAGCCAGCCGCGGGCCGGGGCCTTCTCGCCGAAGGTGACCTCGCAGGTGGTGGAGACCTTCAGGCCCATCTTGTGCTCCACACCGGTGACCAGCACGCCGTTGCGCTCGCCCAGCTCGCCGGTGTTCCAGTCGAAGTGGAACTTCGGCACCAGGAACAGCGACAGGCCCTTGGTGCCGGGGCCGGCACCCTCCGGGCGGGCCAGCACGTAGTGGATGATGTTGTCGGCCATGTCGTGCTCGCCCGAGGTGATGAAGCGCTTGACGCCCTCGATGTGCCAGCTGCCGTCGTCCTGCCGGATGGCCTTGGTGCGGCCGGCGCCGACGTCGGAGCCGGCGTCCGGCTCGGTCAGCACCATGGTGGCGCCCCACCGCTTGTCGATGATCAGCTGCGCGATCTTGCGCTGCTCGGCGGTGCCGAGCTGGTCGATGATGTTGGCGAAGGCCGGGCCGCAGTTGTACATCCAGATCGCCGGGTTGGCCCCCAGCACCATCTCGGCGATCGACCAGATCAGGGACCGGGGTGCCAGGGTGCCGCCCAGCGTGGGGAACGTCTCCAGCCGCCACCATTCGGCGTCCTGCCAGACCGCGTAGGACTTCTTGAACGACTCGGGGATGGTGACCGAGTTGGTGGCCGGGTCGAACACCGGCGGGTTGCGGTCGGCGTCGGCGTAGGAGGCGGCCAGCGGGCCCTCGGCGAGGGTGCGCACCTCGGCCAGGATGCCGCGGACGGTGTCGGCATCAAGCTCGGCGAACGGGCCGCTGCCCAGCCGCTCGCCGGTCCCGAGCACCTCGAACAGGTTGAACTCGATGTCACGCAGGTTGCTCTTGTAGTGGCCCATTGCGGCTGATCTCCTTGTTACCGGTCAGTAGGTTCAGCTTATTACTCACGAGTAGGTGTCGCAACTGCCCAGTCTGACCGTTCCCGGATCGGCCGCCTTCTCGGGCGTTGCCATCCGCCGGCGGACCTCCGCCGCACCTCGCGACCGGCGAAGTGCCAGGACCCGCAGCACGGGACGATCAACACCTACTACGGCGCCTGGACCGACCGGCTGGCCGGAACTCAGACCAGGACGCGGAGCCGGATCGTCTCGGGCATCGCGCGGATCTGGTTGACGATGGCCTGGGTGGTGCCGCTGACGCTGTCGGTGACCAGATAGCCGACGTCGCCGCGGGTGCCCAGCAGCTGGGCTTCCACGTTCACCTGCGCCTCGGCCAGGATGCCGTTGACCCGGGCCAGCACGCCGGGCACGTTGCGGTGCAGGTGCACCAGCCGCAGGGTGTCCTTGCGGCGCGGCAGCCCCAGCGCCGGCATGTTCACCGACAACGACGTGGAGCCCTCGGTGACGAAGTCGAGGAACTTGTTGGCCACGAACTGGCCGATGTCCTGCTGGGCCTCCTCGGTGGAACCGCCGATGTGCGGGGTCAGGATCACGTTCGGCAGCCCGCGCAGCTCGGAGACGAACTCGTCGCCGCGCCCCTTCGGCTCGACCGGGAACACGTCCACCGCGGCGCCGGCGATGTGGCCCGACTCGATGGCCCCGCGCAGCGCCGCGTAGTCGACGACGAAGCCACGGGACAGGTTGAGGAACAGGCTCCCCTCCCGCATCGCGGCGAACTCGGCGGCGCCGAAGATGTTGCGGTTCTCCGGCCGCCCGTCGACGTGCAGGGTCACCACGTCCGCGTCGTGCAGCAGCTCCTTGAGGGTCTCGCAGCGGCGGGCGTTGCCCAGCGCCAGCCGGTCGGCGGTGTCGTAGAACAGCACCCGCATCCCGAGGTTCTCGGCCAGCACCGACAGCTGGGTGCCGATGTTGCCGTAGCCGACGATGCCCAGCGTCCGGCCGCGCACCTCGTGCGCCCCGGTGGCGGACTTGTCCCAGATGCCGCCGTGCATCAGCTCGTTCTTCTCGGTCAGCCGGCGGGTCAGCGCGATCAGCTCGGCGATCACCAGCTCCACCACGCTGCGGGTGTTGGAGAACGGCGCGTTGAACACCGTCACCCCGTGCTCGGTGGCCGAGTGCAGGTCGATCTGGTTGGTGCCGATGCAGAAGGCTCCGACGGCCAGCAGCTGCGGAGCGGCCTCGATCACCCTGCCGGTGACGTGGGTCTTGGACCGGACGCCGAGCAGGTGCATGCCGGCGACCGCGTCGATGAGTTCCGCCTCGTCCAGCGCCCGGTCCAGGCTGGTCACCTCGACCCCTGCCGACTGCAGCCGCTCGACTGCCTCCGAATGGATCTGTTCGAGCAGCAGGGCGCGGATCGGGCTGGCATGCACCCGGACGAGTCTAACGGCCGGTGCGGCCGGGCCGGGTGGCCCGCGCGAACAGGCGGACCTCCCGGACGGCGGCTAAGGTGAGCCCAGGCCCGGCTGCCGAGGCGGACACCGGATGGGGGACATGACCGAACCGCGCTGGCTCAGCGCCGAGGAGCAGGCCGCCTGGCGACCCTTCGTGGACGGCGTGCGGGCCCTGATGGACGTCCTGGACCGGCAGCTACAGGCCGACAGCAACCTGCCGCACAGTTACTTCGAGGTGCTGATCCCGCTGTCGGAGGCCGAGCACCGGACGCTGCGGATGAGCGAGCTCGCCCAGGCCACCCGCTCCTCGCGCAGCCGGCTCTCGCACGCGGTGGCCCGGCTGGAGGAGCGCGGCTGGGTACGCCGGCTGGACTGCCCCACCGACCGGCGCGGCCAGCTCGCCCAGCTCACCGACGCCGGCTTCGCCGTCGTGGAGGCGGCCGCCCCCGGGCACGTGGCGGCGGTCCGCCGGTACCTGATCGACCGGCTCAGCCCCGAGCAGCTCAAGGCGCTGGGTGAGATCGGCCAGGTGCTGCTGGCCAGCACCTGCGAGGCCGACCTGCCAGCCCGCCCGGTCTAGAGCAGCGTCGGTCTGGTGCCGGGTCTGGTCCGGCGCGACACGATCGCGGTGTATCGGCCAATCTCGGGTCTGGCCTAGACAACCGGATACGGTCCAAGCCATGGATCCGGTGCGCAATCCCTACGCTCCCGGAGCGGGCCAGCGCCCACCGGAACTGGCCGGCCGGGACGCCGAGCTGCTCGCCTTCGACGTGGTGCTGGAGCGGGTGGCCCGGGGCCGGGCGGAGCGCTCCATCGTGCTGACCGGGCTGCGTGGCGTCGGCAAGACGGTGCTGCTCAATGCCCTGCGCTCGGCCGCGGTGCGGGCCGGCTGGGGCACCGGCAAGCTGGAGGCACGTCCCGACCAGCCGGTGCGCCGGCCGCTGGCCGCCGCGCTGCACGTAGCGATCCGGGAACTGGGCGGGGCCGGCCCGGCCGGCGGCACCGAGCACGTGCTGGGGGTGCTGCGGTCCTTCGCGCAGAAGGACGCCCCCGGGACGAAGCTGCGCGAGCGCTGGCAGCCCGGCATCGAGGCGCCCGCGGTACCCGGACGGGCCGACTCCGGCGACATCGAGATCGACCTGGTGGAACTGTTCGGCGACGTGGCCGGCCTGGCCGCCGACACCGGGCACGGGATCGCGATCTTTATCGACGAGATGCAGGACCTCGGGCCCGCCGACGTCTCGGCACTGTGCGCCGCCTGCCACGAGCTGAGCCAGAACGGGCTGCCGCTGGTGGTGGTCGGCGCCGGGCTGCCGCACCTGCCGGCGGTGCTGTCGGCCAGCAAGTCCTACAGCGAGCGGCTGTTCCGCTACGCCCGCATCGACCGGCTGGACCGGGCCGCGGCGGACCAGGCGCTGCAGGCCCCGGCCCGCGACGAGGGCGCGGAGTTCACCGACGAGGGACTGGCCGCGATGTATGAGATCACCGCCGGCTACCCCTACTTCCTGCAGGCCTACGGCAAGGCGGTGTGGGACGTCGCGCCCGGCTCGCCGATCACCGCCGCCGACGTCCGGGTGGCGGCGCCGCTGGCCGAGGCCGAACTCGCGGTGGGCTTCTTCGGCTCCCGGTTCGACCGGGCCACCCCGGCCGAGCGGGAGTACCTGCACGGCATGGCGGCCACCGCCCGGTCCGGCCCGCCCGGCGCCGAGGCGAGCGAGCCCGAGTCGGTGCCCACCGCGGCGGTCGCGGAGTACCTCGGCCGCAAGCCGCAGTCGCTGTCGCCGGCCCGGGACGCGCTGCTGAAGAAGGGGCTGATCTACTCCGGCGCCCGCGGCCGGATCGCCTTCACGGTGCCGCACTTCGGGCGCTACCTGCGAGCGCAGCAGCTCGACTGACCACCGCTCGATGGCTTTCTATCCAGCCATCTAGAACTTTCGCTAGAAACCGCTAGCGAAGCCTAGCCGCGATGGCCGGCCGCGGAACGGCGGCTGAACCCGACGGGTCGGCCAGGTTGCGGGTGTAGCTGAGTGGTCACGCCTAGGTTGCAGTTCGAACTCGGCGCTTTTGCTGCCCCGGCTGGGCACCCGATGGTGGAGGGGTGACACTCAGCGTTGCCCAGTGGCGAGCCCGCCGCCTGCCCCGTACGCATGCGGCGCGCGGCCCGGGCGAGGCCGCGCCGCAGCCGGATCCGATCGGGGCTTCGGCCCGCCGGCAGCGCCGCTACGCCCGCGCCGAGCGGGCCGGCTCCGCGGCGGCGGCCAACGACCGCTTCCTCGACTTCGTGGTGGTGCTGTCGGTACTGGTGTTCACCGCGCTGGCGGCGGGCGTGGGCGCCCTCGTCCTGCAGGCCGCGCTGCGCCGCTGACCCCGGGCCCGCTGACCCCGGGCTGTCCGGCTCCCGCTCGGGTGCCCGCCCGCTAGGCTCTGCCGCGTCCGCGCCGCACGCCGAACGGGGGAGAGCCGTGGTACAGCCGCCGTACGGAGGGTTTCCGCCGGCCCACCCGTACTACCGCGCGATGGCCCCCAAGCCCGGCTGCATCCCGCTGCGCCCGCTGGACGTCAGCGAGATCCTCGGCGGCGCGGTGGCCGCGATCCGGCGCAACGCCCGCACCGTCCTGGGGCTGTCGGCCGCGGCGGCGGCGGTTCAGGCGGTCGTCGCGCTGATCATCCAGCGCTATGCCGACCTGCACGGCGAGCAGGCCATCGACCAGAGCGATCCCGCGCATCCGGTGGTGCACTGGGACCAGCTGGCCACTCTCCTGGGCAGCGCCGGCGGGCTCTCGCTGCTGGCCAGCATCTTCGCCGCGGTGCTCACCGGGATGGTCGTGGTGGTGGTCACCGAGGACGTCGTCGGCCGGACCGCCGGGCTGGACCTGATCTGGTCGAAGGTGCGGTCCCGGGTCTGGCGGCTGGTGCTGCTTTCGTTGCTGATCGGCCTGCTGGAGGTGCTGGGCCTCGCGCTGTGCCTGGCGCCCGGCATCTGGCTGTGGGGTATCTGGGCGGTCGCGGTACCGGCGCTGATCATCGAGAACCGCAGCATCGGCGGGGCGCTGGGACGCTCACGTGCCCTGGTCCGCGGCACCTTCTGGCGGGTCTGGGGAATCCGGGCGCTCGGCTTCGGCATCTCCTCGGTGCTGGCCGCGGTGGTCAGCGCCCTGATGGGGGTGATCGCCGCCGCGGTGACCGGTGACCAGCCCACCGGCCTGCTCGGCGTCGGCGGCGACGGGTCGCTGTCGTGGGCCTACCTGGTGATCGCCGCGATCGGCACCGGGCTGGCGGCGACCTTCACCGCGCCGTTCCAGGCCAGCCTGGACTCGCTGCTCTACGTCGACCTGCGGATGCGCAAGGAGCAGCTCGCCGGAGAGCTGCAGCAGGCGGCAGCCGGAGTTCGACAACCGCCCCGCTACTCGCGATAGCGTTCCGGAATGACTACTTCTGCCGTTTCCGCAGTCCGCATCGGCGTCCAGCTCCAGCCGCAGCACGCCGACTATGCCGAGATCAGGCGGGCGGTGGCCGAGGCCGAGCAGCTCGGTGTCGACATCGCCTTCAACTGGGACCACTTCTACCCGCTCTACGGTGAGCCCGAGGGCAAGCACTTCGAGTGCTGGACCATGCTGGGCGCCTGGGCCGAGCAGACCTCGCGGATCGAGATCGGCGCGCTGGTCACCTGCAACAGCTACCGCAACCCCGACCTGCTGGCCGACATGGCCCGCACCGTCGACCACGTCAGCGACGGGCGGTTGATCCTCGGGATCGGCTCGGGCTGGTTCGAGAAGGACTACCAGGCCTACGGCTACGACTTCGGCACCGCCGGCTCCCGCCTGGACCAGCTGGCCGAGGCGCTGCCCCGGATCGAGCAGCGCTGGGCGCAGCTCAACCCGGCTCCCACCCGCAAGATCCCGGTGCTGATCGGTGGCGGCGGCGAGCGCAAGACGCTGCGGATGGTCGCCCGGCATGCCGACATCTGGCATTCCTTCTCCGACCTGGACACCTTCACCCGCAAATCCGAGGTGCTGGCCGGCTGGTGCACCGAGCTCGGCCGGGACTTCACCGAGATCGAGCGCTCGGTTGGTGTACCGTCCGGCGCGCCGGACCAGGTGGGCCCGGCATTCGTCGAAGCAGGCGCACGGCTGTTCACGGTCGGCCTCGGGGGGCCGTCCTACGACCTGGGCGCGGTACGCGACTGGGTGGCCTGGCGCGACAGCCTGTAGGCCAACCGGCCGGGGGCATGCTCAGGGCAGAGTTGAGGAGGTGGAGCGGGTGACGGGAATCGAACCCGCGCCGTCTGCTTGGGAAGCAGAAACTCTGCCATTGAGCTACACCCGCGTGCGCTACCGGCGCAACCGCTCCATCATGGTAGCGAACGCCACGCGGCGTCCAACCCAATCAGGCGCTGTGACTGAGCTGCATCCAGTCGGCGTCGGTGTCCGGCGCGAACAGCACCCCGGGACCGCAGTCGAAAACCCGCTCGATGGCTCGAGCGGTGGCCAGCGAGCAGGTGGTCCGCCGGCCCGTGAACAGGTGGTTGACCGTGGCGTGTCCCAGGCCCGCCGCGCGCGCCAGCTGGCGCTCGGACAGGCCTGCGGCCTCGAGGAAGTCGATCAGAGTCTGGCGGCTGCGCAGTTGCATCGCGCGCTCACCAAGGCCGCAGGTAGAACGTGGACGACGTAGTCATGATGATGTCCCCTCGTGCAGTGTCCGGGCAGTGCCACCCGCGTGGCCGCCCTGCAGTCATCGATGCAGTCATGTCAGTGGGAGGCCGATAACAACAATGATTCAACGACTAGGCAGTTTGTCTAAACCCGGTCTATACTGTCTATTGTCGCTAGCGACCAGCGACATGATCGTAATCAGGACAACTTGCACAAGCAAGAGCTGTTCTTTGTTAAGCGCGCCCTCTACGCTGACGCTTGCCGTCTCGGCTTAAGCACCGAAGGAACACCGTATTGAGCACGCTGTCGGAATACCTCAACGAGCACCTACCTGAGGGCTGGCAGAAGCCCCAGTTGGTAGAGGCGCTCAGCGGTACGCTCGACCGTGCGACCGTATACCGATATCTGGCCGGCAGCCACCCGAGAAGCCCTGCCGAGAACGTGCTGGAAGCGTTCGCCGCCGTCCTGCCCGGAGTGACCGTGGTCGAGCTGCGCGCCGCGGCCAACCTGTCCACCGGTGCCGAGGAACCGTGGGTGCCGCCGGTCGAGGCGAACCGGCTGAACTACCCGCAGCGGCGAGCGCTGGAGGCATTCATCAAGGCGACGGTCAGCCCGGTCGACGAGGACGAGGAGCCACCGCCTCCCGAACCGGAGCCGGTTCCGGACGTGCAGCCCGGCCAGTCGCCGCTGAGCGAGGCCGAACGGGCCGAGGTGGAAAGCTACATCCAGCGGCTCTACGCCTCCGGCCGCAGGGACCTCGCCGACCGGGTGGCCGCCTCGCTGGTGACCGGGCCGGCGGACCACCTGGGGAAGAAGCCGGCCGCCAAGACCGCCGGCAAACCGGCTGACGGCCCGGGCTGATCCGGCTTCGGTGCAAGGACGCCCCGGGTTCGGTGCAACGACGCACCCGTCCGGCCGGGTGGGGCTAGGCGGACTGGGCGCGGGCGTTGACCCGGAAGTCCTGCCGCCACAGGTCGGCCAGCGCCAGGTCGCCGCGCAGGCTGACCTCCTCGGTGCCGGCCCGGTTCCAGGCCCAGCAGTAGAGGTCGCTGGCCAGGCCGAACACGCTCAGGTCCGCGTCGTCGACGGCCTGCGGACGGCAGCTGAGCAGCTGCGGGCCGACCAGCAGCGTCCAGGACGCGTTGGAGTCCAGCGGGGTCAGCGAGATGCTCCGCTCACCCGGCAGCCGGCTGCGGTCGAAGCGGGCGGCACCCGAGCCGGTGAGCAGCTCCTCGATCCCGTCCACGGCAAAGGCCGGTTCGAAGCCCTGGACGCCGAAGCCGGCCGCCAGCTGGGCGTCCACCCGGTGGATGGCGGTCTCGTGGGCCAGCCGGCGGGCCCAGAACAGCTTCGCCGACGCGGCCGGGGTGATGGTCCAGATCGCCGCCCGGTCCGGGGTGGCGAGCAGCTGGTCGAGCAGCTGGGCCAGTCCCGCGTCGTAGGCATCGAACAGCTCGGCCTCGTCCTCGGGCGGGCTGAACTGGAAGGCGTCCGGCCGGCCGCCGCGCAGGATGGACACCGCCCACCGGTGCACCCTGGTCACGTGCCCGAGCAGCCGGGCCACCGTCCAGCCCGGGCAGGACGGCACAGCGGCCGACAGCGGGCACTGGTGCGCCGAGGACCGCAGCAGCCGTCCCTGCAGCTGCAGCTCGTCGAGGTAGCCGCCGGCGTCCACCTCAGGTGAGCCGGTACATCCAGCCGTGCGGGTCGGGGGCCCGGCCGGTCTGCAGGTCCAGCAGCGCCTTGCGCAGCTGCATGGTCACCGGGCCGGGGCTGCCGTCGCCGACCGTCCACTCCGCGGCGGCGCCCTTGACGTGGCCGACCGGCGTGATCACCGCGCCGGTGCCGCACGCGAACACCTCGGTCAGCTCGCCGCTGGCGTTGCCGGCCTGCCACTCCTCGACGCTGATCATGTCCTCCTCGGAGCGGTAGCCGAGGTCCTGGGCCAGGGTGAGCAGCGACTCCCGGGTGATGCCGGGCAGCAGCGTGCCGGTCAGCTTCGGCGTCACCAGCCGGGCGTCCGGGCCGCTGCCGTAGACGAAGCACAGGTTCATGCCGCCCATCTCCTCGACGTAGCGGTGCTCCACCGCGTCGAGCCAGACCACCTGGTCGCAGCCCTGCTGCTGGGCCTGCGCCTGGGCGATCATCGAGGCGGCGTAGTTGCCGGCGCACTTGGCGTCCCCGGTTCCGCCCGGTGCCGCCCGGGTGTACTCCGTCGACAGCCACACCGTCACGGGCTTCACCCCGCTGCGGAAGTACGGCCCGACCGGGGAGGCGATCAGCAGGTAGGTGTAGGCGTTGGACGGCCGGACGCCCAGCCCCACCTCGGTGGCGATCATGGTCGGGCGCAGGTAGAGCGAGGACTCCGGTGCCGAGTCCACCCACTGCTGGTCGGCCTCCACCAGGGCCCGGACCGACTCCAGGAACAGCTCGGCCGGCAGCTGCGGCATGCCCAGCCGGTGGGCCGAGCGGGCGAACCGTGCGGCATTGGCCTCCGGCCGGAAGGTGGCGATCGAGCCGTCCGGCTGGCGGTAGGCCTTGAGGCCCTCGAAGATCAGCTGGCCGTAGTGCAGGGCGCTGGTAGCGGGATCCAGCGAGAGCGGGCCGTAGGGCAGCACCGCGCCGGCGTTCCAGCCGCCGTCGGCGGTCCACTCGATCGAGACCATGTGGTCGGTGAAGAACTGCCCGAAGCCGGGGTCGACCAGCGCGGCGGCCCGCTCGGCCTCCGAGCGCGGATGGGGGTTGCGCTGCACAGAAAGGGCCATGGTCGGTCATTCTAGTTACCGCCCCGCCGGCCGGCTGCGTCCAGCTGTGCCTTTCGGTGGCCGGACCTCGTCAACGCCCTTCGGCGCCGGTGACGCCCTACGCTCGGCTGGTGATCGACACCGGTGCAGCACCGCAGGCCGCCGCCGCGCTGCCCGGCCGGGTGGCGGTGCTCATCGTGGGCGCCGGCTTCGGCGGGCTGGGCTGTGCCATCGCGCTGGCCGCCGACGGCGAGCAGGACTTCCTGTGTATCGACCGGGGCAGCGAGGTGGGCGGCACCTGGCGGGACAACACCTACCCGGGCGCGACCTGCGACGTGCCGTCCCAGCTGTATTCCTTCTCCTTCGCGCTGAACCCGGGCTGGTCCCGGTCGTTCTCGTCCCAGCCGGAGATCCAGGACTACCTGCGTACGGTGGCGGCGAGCTCCGGCGTGCTGGACCGGTTCCGGTTCGGCGTGGAGTTCCTCGGCGCCCGCTGGGACGCCGAACAGGCGCTGTGGCGGATCGAGACCTCCGCGGGCCCGGTCGCGGCCACCCTGCTGGTCTCGGCGGCCGGCGCGCTGTCGGAGCCGAAGCTGCCCGACCTGCCGGGCCTTGCCGACTTCGGCGGCGCGGTGTTCCACTCGGCACGCTGGGACCACCGCCAGCAGCTGGCCGGCCGGCGGGTGGCGGTGATCGGCACCGGCGCCTCGGCGATCCAGATCGTGCCGGCGATCGCCGGGCAGGTGGCCCGGCTCGATGTGTACCAGCGCACCGCGCCGTGGGTGCTGCCGCGCCGCGACCGGCGCTACCGGGCGTGGGAGAGGCTGGCGATGCGCCGGGTTCCCGGCCTGCAGCGGCTGCTGCGCGGGCTGGTCTACCTGGGCCGGGAGGCGATGGTGCCGATGTTCGTCGCCGCACCCCGGCTGGGCTGGGTGGCAAGCCGGCTGGCACTGGCCAACATCCGCCGGGCGATCGCCGACCCGGCGCTGCGTGAGAAGGTGCGCCCGCACTTCGCACTCGGCTGCAAGCGGGTGCTGATCTCCAGCGACTGGTACCCGGCGCTGGCCCGCGACCACATCGAGCTGGTGACCGAGCCGATCTCGCACCTCGTTGCCGGCGCCGTGGTCACCGCCGACGGGACGGCCCGGCCGGCCGACGTGCTGATCGTGGCCACCGGCTTCGCCGCCGCCGAGCAGCCGATCGCCCGGCTGATCACCGGTACCGGCGGCCGGACGCTGGCGCAGGTCTGGGCCGAGCGCGGCATGCAGGGCTACAAGGGTGCCACCGTGCCGGGCTTTCCCAACCTGTTCTTCCTCGTCGGGCCGAACACCACCCTGGGGCACTCCTCGATGATCTACATGATCGAGTCCCAGGTGGCCTACCTGGTCGACGCCTGGCGCCGGATGCGCCAGCACGGGCTGGCCGCGGTGGAGGTGGATGCCGCCGCCGAGCAGGCCTGGGACTGCGACGTGCAGCGGCGGATGCGGCGCACGGTGTGGAGCACCGGCTGCCGGAGCTGGTACCTCGACGCCGCCGGCCGCAACGTGGCCCTGTGGCCACGCACCAGCTACGCCTTCCGCCGGCTCACCGCGCGCTTCGACCTGCCGGCCTACCGGGCTACGCCGGCGGACGGCGCATCGGCAGGTGGCTGATGCCGTCCTCGACGAACTCCGCGCCGGCCGGTTCGAAGCCGAACCTGCGGTACCAGCCGGCCAGCGGGGTCTGGGCGTCCAGCACCACCGCGATCCCGCCCGGCTGGCCGGCCGCCTCGTCGTCCAGCAACCGCAGGGCATGCCGTACCAGCTCGGTGGCCAGCCCGCCGGCCCGGGCCTGCCGGGCGGTGGCCACCCGGCCGATCCGGGCGGTGCCAGGGTTCTCGCGCAGGATGCGCAGGGTGGCCAGCACGGCACCGGGCTGGTCGGCGGGCTCGGCGGCTTGAGCGGCTTGGGCCGCTCCATCGGCTCGGGTGGTTTCGGTTGCCCACAGCCAGCGGGTGCCCGGCTGCAGGTCGCGGCCGTCCAGCTCGGGATAGGGGCACTGCTGCTCGACCACGAACACCTCGACCCGCAGCTGCAGGACGCGGTACAGGGTGCTGGCGTCCAGCTCGGCGGGCGCCGCCACGTGCAGCTCAAAGCTCACCCGGCCAGCCTAGAACCCGCCCGCGCGACGGTCCGACCAGTGGGAACGCCGCGGTTCGAACACAACCCTGACATATCCCTGCCCGAGCGGAAACCTTGACGCGGCACTGTCATCAGGGTCCACTTCTGACAGGGTTGTGAAGGAGATCGGAATGAGGAACAAGATCGTGTACGCGGCCTCGGCGGCGGCCGTGGTGCTCGGTGCCGGCACCGCGGCACTGGCCGCCTCCGGCGGCGGTGTCTCGCCGGTGTCCGCCGGCCCGGACCGGATCGGCTCGGCCGCGTTGCTGGCCGCCGCTCCGGCCAACCCGGCTCCCGGGGCCTCGCAGGCTCCGGGCCCGGCGGGCCACGGCCCGAAGGCCGGCCGCCCCGGGCTCCGGGCGCTGGAACGGGCCCTGCACGCGCAGTGGGTCACCCGCAAGCCGGGCAGTCCGGGCAGCTTCGTCACCCACGACGCGATCCGCGGCGAGGTCACCGCGGTGTCGGCCACCTCGATCACCGTGAAGGCGCTGGACGGGGTGTCGCAGACCTACGCGGTCACCGGCTCCACCAAGGTCCACCTGCGCAAGGCCGCGACCGGCAACGGCAAGGGACGCGGCGGAACGCCTGGCACGATCGGCGACGTGCACACCGGCGACCAGGTCGCGGTGGCCGGCACCGGCACCAGCAGCCTGACCGCCGAGCACATCGTGGACCGGGTGGACTAGCCCCGGCTGCCTCACACTGCCGGCAGCCGCACCGTGAAGCGGGCCCCGCCCTCCGGGGCGCGGCCCGCTTCCACCGTGCCACCGAGCCGGCCGACCAGGCCGGCCACGATGGCCAGCCCCAGCCCGGTGCCGACCTGCCGCACCCCCCGGTAGCGCTGATAGAGCGCCGAGCGCTGGAACGCCACCGCGAGGTCGTCCTCGGTCAGGCCCGGGCCGCCGTCGCGCACCTCGGCCACCGCCAGCCCCCGGCCGTCCGGCCCCGGCTCGGTGCGGGCGGCCAGCACGATCGGGGCGCCGGCCGGGGTCACCCGCAGCGCGTTCTCCAGCAGCCCGTCGAGCACCTGCCGCAGCCGCCCCGGGTCGGTCCGGACGGTGCCCGGACCGGCTGACAGCTCCAGCTCGAACCGGACGCCGACCGTGGCGCAGCGTCCGGACCACACCCGGCCGGCGTCCCGGCACAGCTGCCCCAGGTCGATGTCGAACAGCTCGACCCGGAACTCCTGGGCGTCCAGCCGGGCCAGGTCCAGCAGGTCGGCCACCAGCCGGTCCAGCCGGCGGGACTCGGTCAGCACCACGGCACCCACCTCAGCCGCCTGCTCCGGGGGCACCACCCCCTCGGCCAGCGACTCGGCATACCCGGTGATCGCGGTGAGCGGGGTGCGCAGCTCGTGCGACACCGACAGCAGGAACTCCCGCTGGCGGGCCTCGGAGTGCGAGAGCGCGGCCGCCAGGGTGTTGACCGCCGTGGCCACCTCGGCCACCTCGGCGGGGCCCTCGGCCAGTACCGCGACGTCCCGGCGGCCGTCGGCCAGCGCGTGGGCGGCGTCGGCGGTGCGGCGCAGCGGGCCGGAGATCCGGATCGCGACCAGCAGCCCCAGCAGCGCGGCGATGCCCACCGCGACCAGCAGCGCCCAGACGATCCGCCGGACGGTCCGGTCGGCGGCCGCGGTGGCCTCCGACCGGCGCTGGGCCAGCACGATGCCACCGGTCCGGGTGCCGCGGGCCTCGATCAGCACCCGGTGCCCCTCGATCCGCCGCTGTGCCGACAGCGAGCCGGTGGCCAGCACCGTCCGGACGTCGGCCGGGCTCAGCGTGGCGCGCAGCAGCGGGCTCGCGGTGCTGACCCGGCCGCTGCTGTCGATCGCGGCGGACTGGATGCCGAGGCTGCGCAGCATCGCGCGGGCCCGCTGCTGGGCCGCCTCGGCGTTCGGTCCCTGGTCGGCTGCCGCCCGGGCCAGGTCGGCGAGGTTGCCCAAGGTGGTGCGGGCGGCCGCGGCGTTGGACCGGTGCACCAGGTTCACCGCCAGCACGCCGGCCAGCAGCGCGGTGATCACCGCCACCCCGACGGCCAGCGCCGAGATCCGCTGGGCGAGGGTGCCGGCCGGCAGCCTCATCGGGTTCGGGTCTGGGCCTGGCGCGCCGCAGCACCGTCGGCCCGGCCCGCCTCGACGGCGTAGCCGACGCCGCGGACCGTGCGGATCGGGCTGGCCTCGCGCAGCTTGGCCCGGACCTGCGCGATGTGCACGTCGACGGTGCGGGCGCCGGCGACGGCGGAGTAGCCCCAGACCTCGCTGAGCAGCTGCTCGCGGCCGAACACCCGGCCGGGCCGGCGCATCAGGTAGGCGAGCAGGTCGAACTCGGTCGCGGTCAGGCTGACCTCCCGGTCACCGGCGTGCACCCGCCGCTCAGCCGGGTCCAGCCGGACCGCACCGACCTGCAGGCTCGCCGGGGTGACCGCCGGGCCCTGGCTACGGCGCAGCACCGAGGTCACCCGGGCGACCAGCTCGCGCGGCGAGAACGGCTTGGTGACGTAGTCGTCGGCGCCGAGCTCCAGCCCGACGATCCGGTCCACCTCGTCGTCGCGGGCGGTCACGAACAGGACGGGCGTCCAGTCCTGCCCGGCCCGCAGCCGCCGGCACACCTCGATGCCGTCGATGCCAGGCAGCCCGACGTCCAGGATCACCGCCGCCGGGCGGTGCTGCCGGACCGCCGCCAGGCCGGCCTCGCCGTCGCGTTCGATCCGGACGCCGTACCCGGCGCCGGCCAGGTTCAGCCGGACCAGCTCGGCGATCACCGGCTCGTCCTCGACGACCAGGATCAGGCCACGGTGCGGCGCGCGGCTGGACGCATCGGTCGGCACAGCCGAACTGTACGAGGCTTCCGGCCTCATCGAGGTCACCGGAAGATCAGGATCAGGTACGAGCCGTACCTGGCTTCGCAACCCGGGGTCAGGACCCTTCGGCGGGCACCGGGTCCAGCACCACCACCGGGATCGGCCGGTCGGTCTTGGCCTGGTACTCCTGGTACGCGGGCCAGATCTGGCACATCAGCTCCCACAGCGCCGGCTTCTCCGACTCCTCGACCGTCCGGGCGGTCGCCACGAAGTCGTCCGGGCCGACCTGCACGGCCACCTCGGGGTTCTCGGTCAGGTTCAGGTACCAGGCCGGATGGGTGTCGTCACCGCCCTTGGAGGCGACCACGACGTAGGAGGAGCCGGACTGGCCGTAGATCAGCGCGGTGCGGCGCAGCTTGCCGCTCTTGCGGCCCTTGGTGGTCAGCAGCAGGGTCGGCGCGCCGTGCCAGTCGTGTCCCTCCTGGCCGCCGGTCTCGACGTAACGCTGGATGTGATCGGAGACCCAGCCCTCGGGGCTGTCGTAGACGTGCGCATCGTTGGTCATGAATCCACCGTACAAACTCAGCCCAGGGCGGTGAAGAACTGCCTGGCCAGCGGCACCGCCCCGGTGGTGGAGTTCTCGCCGCCGTAGACGAACACCGCGACGGCCAGGTCGCCACGCACGCCGGCGAACCAGGAGTGGCTCTTGGGCGGGACGTCGGTGCCGAACTCCGCGGTGCCGGTCTTGCCGCGGATCTCGCCGGGCAGGTCGTGCAGCGCCGCGTACCCGGTGGCGCCGGGCATCGCGACGGTGGCCCGCATCAGCTCGTTCAGGGTGCTGGTCACCCGGCCGTCCAGCGCCGGCCCGGGGTCGGCCTGCTTGCCGGTGACCAGCGACGGCGCGACCGGGCGCCCGGTGGCGGCGGCGCCGGCCATCGAGGCCATCAGCAGCGGGCTGACCAGCACCTTGCCCTGGCCGATCGACTCGGCCGCCTGCTCGGTGCCGGACGCGGTGGCCGGCAGCGAGCCGGAGAACGCCGGCACCGGCAGCGTCCAGTCGGCACCCAGCCCCAGGCTGGCGGCGGCCTTCGCCAGGGCGCCGGCCGGCAGCCGGGTGCCGAAGGCGATGGCGGTGGTGTTGCAGGAGTAGCCGAACGCGGCGCTCAGCGGGATCTTCCCGTGGGCGAACCGGTTCTCGTTCTCGAAGGTCCGGCCGTCCACGGTGACGGTGGCGGGGCAGTCCACTTGCGTGTTCGCGGCCAGCGTCGGGTCGTTCTGCAGCGCCGCTGCGTAGGTGGCGATCTTGAAGGTGGAGCCGGCCGGGTACTGGCCGGTCAGCGCGATGTCGCCCGGCGCGCTGGCGCTGTTGGCCACCGCCAGCACCTTGCCGGTGGACGGTTGCACCGCCACCACCGCCGCCGGCAGGGCCTGGTTCGCCAGGGTGGCGTCGGCGGCGGCCTGGACGGCGCGGTCGAGCGTGAGCCGGACCGGCTTGCCGGCGACCGGCGAGGTCACCGTGCCGAGCTTGGCGCCCGGCGCGTCGTCGGCATCGGTGGCGGCGTACACCTCGACGCCGGGCGTACCACGCAACTGTTCGTCCAGCGCCTGCTGCAGGCCGGACAGCCCGACCGTGTCGCCGGCCCTGACCTTGCCGGCGGAGGCTTCGACGATCTCGGCGGTGGCCGGCCCGATACTGCCCAGCAGCGGCCTGGCGAAGTCCGCCGAAGGCGGCAGCAGCCGGGTCTCGGACTGGAACTGGGTGCCGGGCAGGGCGTAGATCTGCGGCTTGACCTGCTCGTAGGCCGGCCGGCGCAGCGTGATGACCGGAACGAACTGGTCCTTGCCGGCGGCCTTGACGGCACTGGTGATCTCAGCTGCGGTGGTCTGCAGCGCCGGCACCGCGGCCAGCCGGGCGGCGAGATCCGGCAGGTCCCGGACGGTCGCCGGGTTGATGCCCACGGTGACCACCGGGGTGGGCGTTAACAGCGGCTTGCCGGCGTTGTCGGTCAGGGCGGCCCGGGCCGGCTGGGTGCGCTCGAGCACCAGGTGCGACTCGTCGGTCAGCTGCGGGTGGATGTCGCCGGCCTTCCAGCTGACCCGCCAGCCGTCGGCCTGCTTCACCACCGGCAGCGAGCCGGTGTAGCGCCACGGCGTGCTAAGCCCCGGCAGCTGCCAGCTGGCGTCGTAGCTGGCAGTGGCCGAGTCCGGCTGCCGGTCGGTGAGCCCGGTGACCCGCAGGCTGCCCCGGGGAGGACTGTCGCCGTCCCCGAGCCCGGTCAGGCTCCGGGTGATCGCGGCCGTCGCGGCGGTCGGGTCGGTGGTGCGCTGCCCGGCGGTGGCGCTGTCGGCATCGCCGAGGGCGTCCAGGTAGGCCTGGGCCGCCAGTTGCTCGGCGGGCACCTTCTTGGCGTGCCCGCACCCGGTAACGGCCAGCACGACCAGTACCAGGGCCAGCCCCAGGGCCGGCAGCGGCCGGTTCTTCGCAGCGGTGCGAGCCATGGCCCGATTCAACCAAAGGCGCCTGTGAGCGGGTGGCGGCGCGGCGCCGCCCGGCCCGGCCGGCCACCGGACGGCTGCGGATACGGTGGCCGGGTGACTGGGATCGCGGCGGCCGGCGTGGTAGCGCTGGCCGGTGTCGCCGCCGGCACCATGAACACCGTGGTCGGGTCGGGCACCCTGATCACCTTCCCGGTGCTGCTGTCGCTGGGGGTGCCACCGGTGACCGCCAACGTCAGCAACACCGTGGGCCTGGTGCCCGGGACGTTCAGCGGGGCCTACGGCTACCGGCGGGAGCTGGCCGGCCAGCGCGGTCGGCTGCTGCGGCTGGCGTCGGCGTCCCTGCTCGGCGGCATCGCCGGCGCGTTGCTGCTGCTGGTGCTGCCGGCCAGGGTGTTCCGGGCGGTGGTGCCGGTGCTGATCGTGCTGGCGCTGGCGCTGGTGATCGCCCAGCCCCGGCTGTCACGGCGCTTCGTCGGCACCGACCCGGCGGCGCAGCACGCCTCGCAGGGCCGGCATCCGGTGCTGCTGTGGGTGCTGGTGCTGCTGACCGGGGTGTACGGCGGCTACTTCGGGGCCGCCCAGGGCGTGCTGCTGGTCGCGATCATGGGCGCGCTGCTGGACCACAACCTGCAGCGGGTCAACGGCCTGAAGAACGTGCTGTCCGGCGTGGTGAACGCGGTCGCCGGGCTGCTGTTCGTCCTGCTGGCGCACCCGAACTGGGTGTACGTGGCGCTGATCGCGGTCGGCTCCACGGTCGGCGGCCAGCTGGGCGCGGTGGTCGGGCGGCGGCTGTCGCCGACGGCGTTGCGCGCGGTCATCGTGGTGGTCGGGCTGGCCGCGCTGACCAAGTTCCTGTTCTTCAGCTGAGCGGCCGCCCGCTCAGCCGGCTCAGTCGGCTCAGTCGGCCGGCACCGGCTCCGGCTGGCCGGTCACCGCCGGCCGGCGCATCGACTGCTGCAGGATCTGGGCGACGTCGAGCACCTGGACGTGGTCGGCGGCGGTGCCGTCGGCCTTCTTGCCGGTCACCGCGTCGGACAGCATCACCATGCAGAACGGGCAGGCGGTGCCGATCACGTCCGGATCCAGGCCCAGCGCCTCGTCGGTGCGCTCGACGTTGATCCGCTTGCCGATCTTCTCCTCCATCCAGAACCGGGCACCGCCGGCGCCGCAGCAGAAGCCGCGGTCCTTGCAGCGGTGCATCTCGGCCGAGCGCAGCTGCGGGATCGCGCCGAGCACCTCCCGCGGCGGGGTATAGACCTTGTTGTGCCGCCCGAGGTAGCACGGGTCGTGGTAGGTGACCTTCTTGTCGACCGGCTCGACCGGGGTGAGCCGGCCGTCGGCGACCAGCGTGCCGAGCAGCTGGGTGTGGTGCACCACCTCGTACTCGCCGCCGATCTGCGGGTACTCGTTCGAGATGGTGTTGAAGCAGTGCGGGCAGGTGGCGACGATCTTGAGCGGGCGTCCCTCGGGCTTGATCGAGTTGAGCTTCTCGACGTTCTCCGCTCCCAGCATCTGGAACACGAACTCGTTGCCGAGCCGGCGGGCCGGGTCGCCGCTGCAGGTCTCCTCCGAGCCGAGGATCGCGAACTCCACGCCGGCGACGTGCAGCAGCTCGGCGAAGGCCCGGGTGACCTTCTTGGACCGGTCCTCCAGGGCACCGGCGCAGCCGACCCAGAACAGGTACTCGACCTCGGCGGGCAGCGGCTGGCCGGGGGATACCCGGCGAACCTCGAAGCCCAGCCCCTCGGTCCACTCCTCCCGGTTGCGGACCGGCAGGCCCCACGGGTTGCCCTTGTTCTCCAGGTTGCGCAGCATGCTGCCGGCCTCGGACGGGAACGAGGACTCGATCAGCACCTGGTAGCGGCGCATGTCGACGATGTGGTCGATGTGCTCGATGTCCACCGGGCACTGCTCGACGCAGGCGCCGCAGGTGGTGCAGGACCACAGCACGTCAGGGTCGATCACGCCGTGCGAGGCCAGGTCGCCGACCAGCGGCCTGCTGGCCTGCTCGATGTTCGTGCCCTCCACCCGGGGGTAGCCGGCCTCCGGCACGTGGGTGCCGTGCGAGCCGCCCTCCGCGGCGGGGGTGGTGAAGTCGGGGACCGCGTCGTCCGGCACCGTCTTGCCGCCGATCAGGTACGGGGCCTTGGCGAACAGGTGGTCGCGCAGGTCCATGATCACCAGCTTGGGCGACAGCGGCTTGCCGGTGTTCCAGGCCGGGCACTGCGACTGGCAGCGGCCGCACTCGGTGCAGGTCGCGAAGTCCAGGTAGGCCTTCCAGCTGAAGTCCTCGACCTTGCCCTTGCCGAACACGGTGTCCTCGGACAGGTTCTCCACGTCCATGAAGTCGATGGTCTTGCCGTGGGCGTCGGTGACCGGCGGCAGCGCCCCGAGCGCCTTGGGCAGTCGCTTGAAGTAGACGTTGATCGGGGCGGTGGCGATGTGCAGGTGCTTGGAGTAGGTGACGATGATCAGGAACACCAGCACCACCGCCACCTGCAGCAGCAGGAACAGCGTGGCCAGGCCGCGGTTGTAGTCGCCGGTGCCGAGCGCCTTGGCGACCAGGTACGAGGCGAAGGTCCACTTCGACCGGCCGTACGGGAACTCGCCGGCGTTCAGCTGCGCGCCGCGCAGCAGCAGCAGGGTGACGATGACCAGGCTGATCATGCCGAGGATGACCCAGGCCGGCCCGGTGTGCGAGCCGTAGAAGCGGGAGTCGCGCTGCTTGCGCTGCGGAGCGTTGCGCAGCCGCAGCACCGCGAAGGTGGCCAGGCCCGCCAGCACCGCGACCGCCATCAGGTCCTCGACGAAGCCGAGCGCCTGCCACTTGCCGACCAGCGGGATGGAGAAGTCGCGGTCGATCAGCAGCGCGCCGTAGGCCTCCAGGATCGTCAGGTTCAGGATGACGAAGCCCCAGAAGGTGAAGAAGTGCGCCAGGCCCGGGACCGACCACTTCAGCAGCCGGGTCTGGCCCAGCACCTCCTCGGCGTCGTTGACGACCCGGCCCGGGGCGTCCTTGCCGCGCCCGGGTGCGGCGGTGCCGGAGCGGATCAGCCGCACCAGCCAGAAGATCCGCCGGCCCGCGATCGCCGCGGTGACCGCGGTCATCAGCAGGGTGAGGATGATGCGCAGTGCCACTGCGGCCTCCAGCGTCGGTCAGCTCTGATCGTCGGGCAGGTGGCCTCAGGATACCCAGGGTTACCCGTCGGTAACCCTGGGGGAGGACTGGATCACATCTACCGGGCGGCCCGGGCGGCGCCGCTCGGCTGGTCGGCGTCGCCGAGGTGCCGGCCGACCGTTCGGGCCGGGCGGGCGAACAGGAAGACCAGCACGCCGACCGCGGTGACGGCCAGCATGACCAGCAGGGTGATCCAGTCCAGGTTGAAGTAGCCGCGCGGGCTGCTCAGGCCGGTGGGCAGCACCACGTTGAGCAGCATCAGGCCGAGGTAGCCGGCCGCCACCAGGGTGACCGGCCAGGCCCAGCGGCCGAGCCGGAACGAGCCTTCGGCGAGCCAGCCGCGCCGGCGGGCCACGATGGCGCCGATCACGGTGAGCAGGAAGGACAGGTAGATGCCGCTGACGCCGAAGGACACCAGCGACACCAGCACGTTGGTGTTGGCCGGGTAGGTGACGAAGCCGAACTTCACGTCATGGTCGGGCGAGGCGAACACCAGCAGCACGAACAGCGCCGTGATCACCGAGCCCACGACCAGCGCGTTCACCGGGGTGCGGAACCGGCGGTGCACCGCGGACAGGAACGCCGAGCCGGGCAGCGCGCCGTCCCGGGCATAGGAGAAGACCAGCCGGCTGCCGGCGCCCTGCACCGAGGTGCCGCAGGAGAAGAACGCGAAGATGATCAGCAGGAGCAGCAGGTCCTGCAGCCAGCTGGGCAGCTGGCCGAGGATGAACGGCACCCCGCCGCCGTCGACGGTCTGGCCGACCGGGTTCTTGCCGGACGGCATCGCCAGCAGCAGCGAGGCGATCAGGATGAACGAGCTGACGCCGCCCCAGATCAGCGCCCAGCGCATCGCGCGGGGCACCTGGCGGCCGGCGTCCCTGGTCTCCTCGGAGATGTCGCCGGCCGACTCGAAGCCGTAGAAGATGTAGACCGGGGCCAGCACCGCGATCAGCGCGGCGCCGGTGAGCCAGTGGCCGCCGAAGTCCAGGCCGAGCGGGTTGCTGGCGGCGTCCTGGACGTGCTGGGTGGAGAACAGGAAGCCCGGCCCGTGGTGGAAGCCGTTGATCGCCAGGATGATCGCGATGCCCAGCGTGCCGACGATCTCGACGTACACTCCGAACTGCGCGACCCGCCCCATCACGGTGGCGCCGGTGATGTTGAGGGTGGTCTGGATCAGCAGCAGGCACACGGTGATGACCAGGATGGTCAGGTGGTCGGTCGGGTCGAAGCTCCAGCCGAACCAGTTGTGGCCGAGCGCGGTGACATAGCTGACCACCCCGGTGTCCACCGCGGCCACCGTGATCAGCAGCGCGATGCCGTAGAACCACCCGACGAACCAGCCGTAGCGCGGGCCGACCGAGAACTTGCTGTACTGGTAGAGCGCGCCGGCGACCGGGTAGTGGCTGGCCAGCTCGCCGAAGACCAGCGCCACCAGCAGCATGCCCGCCACCGGCACCCAGGTCAGCCACACGTACGCCGGCCCGCCGGTCCCCACGCCGAGCACGAACAGCGAGTAGATCCCCACCATCGGGGACAGGTAGGTGAACGCGACGGCGAAGTTGGCGAACAGCCCGAGTACCCGGTTCAGCTGCGGCCGGTAGCCCAGGGCGGCCAGCCGGGTGTCGTCGTCGCTGGTCGGTACGTTCGCTGCGGTGCTGGACATCGGACCCTCCCGCTTGCCTGGTCGGCATGGGCGCCGCCGTGCATGGCGGTGCCATGGGTCGGCATCGGGGCCTCGGCCGCGGGCGACCGGTGATCACGGTCGCACACCGGCCGCGTCCGGTACAGGGTCTCTTCCGGCGGCCGGCAGGCCTGCGGTCGGGGCAGCTGGTCAGCCGCGGAACAGCCCGCCGATGATGTCGCCGGCTCCGCCGCCGATGCCCTCGCGCGGGTTGTTGTTCGGGATCATGGACGAGACCCACTGGGCGAACGCGTCCGGGTTGCGGGTCTGCAGCAGCACCCGGCCCGGGCCGGCAAAGTCGAACACCCAGCCCTCGCCGGTCTTCAGGCTCTGGATGCTGCGGCCGTCCACCGCCCGGCGCATCCGGAACTGGATGCCGAGGTCGTAGGCGACCACGTGCCCGGTGTCGACGGTGACCGCCTCGCCGGGCCGCAGGTCGAGGTAGTCGATGGCGCCGTAGACGTTGACGATCGCCTCGCCGTGCCCGCTGGCCCGGAAGCCGAAGCCGCCCTCGCCGCCGAACAGGTTGGCCATGCCGCCCCACTGGGTGTCGATCTGGACGCCGTGGGAGTTGGCGATCCAGCTGCCCCGGGTGATGTAGAAGGGCCGGTCCGGGATGATCGGCAGGTAGGTGACGTCGCCGGGCAGCACGCCGGCCACGTCGACCCAGCCGCCCTCTGCCGGCGCGGTGTAGGTGGTGATGAAGAACGAGCCGCCGCTGAGTGCGGCACGCTTGAGTCCCTTGAGCAGGCCGCCTTCGGTCTTGGCCTCCAGGCGGACGCCGGCGCTGTGGGCGATCATCGCGCCGCCCTCGACCCGCATCGGCTCGCCGCCGGCCAGAAGGCACCGGGCGACGGTGAAGGAGGGGTTGTGGCGAAGCTGGATCTGCATGGGGCTCTCCCTGTGGCTGGGCTCAGGCGGCCGGCGAGGTGCGCAGGACTTCCTCGACCCGGTCAGCCACCGCCAGCAACCAGTCACGGTGCGACGTCCAGCCATCGAACTGAATCCGGTACATCAGGCCTAGCCTGCGCAGCTGCACCTTCAGTTCCGCATCCGAGCTGAATCGCCTGATTACCTCGTTTACCTCGGACCGTATAGCAGGCGCGTGGTCTGGTTCAGCATGTGCGAACTCGTCAATGGCATCTCGGGCCGTTGCATAGTCGTCGGCCCAATCCTCGTGCAAGTAGCCGCCCAGCAACGTCTCTAGCGCTTCAAATTCAGTCAATGGTCACCATCGCCGTATGGATGCGGAACCCTATCCCCAGCGCTGGGCTCCGTCTGATCAGCAATCGTATGCCTCTGCCGTCCTGAGGGCCGATCGAATCCTCCGAGATCACGATGCCAACAGGCCTCTTCATGCGGCCGGTGAGGATGAGTTCTCTCTTGGAAGTCGCCAGCCAGGTGGCGACCTTCCCTCGATTGTCGTGGAGTACGGCCGAGATGGCACGTTCGGCGACTTCGCGGTCGAAGAAAGTCGAGGCACCGGAGATATTCGGCTCGGTGGCCAGCCGGTGGCGCAGGAACTCCGGGCTCTTGCCGACGTGCTTGGCGAGGGTGTGGCCGTTCTCGACTCCCTCGTGAGCCAGCAGGCCGCCGCCCGGCACCAGGTGGACGACGTCGTCGGCGGCCCGGAGGGAACGCACGGCGCCGCCACCGACCGGGATCGCCGCGGCCAGCTCCATGGCCAGCCCGGTGTTGCTGACCTGCTCGCCCTGCGCGCGCCGGGTCGCGTCCACCGCCAGCCGGGCGGCCGCCAGCACCGTGGCGGCAACCAGGCAGGCCGTCGCGGCCGGTGGGCAGATCAACAGCAGCCCCAGCCCCAGCACGGACAGGTCGGCGTTGAGCGTGCCTAGGCAGTCCGACAGGTTGCGCAGCGACGGATGCAGCACCGCCCGCTCGAACGAGCTCAACTGCTGGTGGGCAGCGTCAGCCAGGTGCTGCCCGAAGGCCCGCAAGCCGTGCCGGTCCCGGGTCGGGTCGGCCTCGCCGGCCTGCCGCAGCGCCAGCAGGCAGCGGTCCAGGGCATCGGCCCACCGGTCGTAGCAGGCCTTGAAGTCGCGGGCGAGCGGCAGCAACTCCGCGGCGGCGTCCGGCTGCGGGCCGCCCAGCGACGAGCCGAGCCCCGCCGGGGAGGCCAGTTCCCGGGAGAGTCCGTGCGCCGCCAGCTCCTCCCACCGCTGCTGCAGCCGGCTGCGGGTGGCGGTGAGCCGGGGCGCGGTCTCCTCCAGCGCCGCCGCGTACGTGCCGAGCAGGCCGGCGTAGTGCTCGTAGCGCTCGGCGGTGGCCGACAGCAACGGGGTGTGCGTGCGGATCTGCTCGGCGAAGGCCTGGTGGGCGGGCCCGCTCCACAGGGTGCTGTCGACGGTGGCCAGCAGGACGGCGGAGGTCCGGCGCAGGTCCTCGGCGGTGCTGCCGGCGCGGCGGGCGGCCAGCCGGAGCCGCACCGGATCCCCGGCGGGCATCCGCTGGTCGAGGCAGAGCCGCGCCGCGAGCCGCGGGTCGGCAGGCAACAGGAACCGCTCAGTCGCCATGCCACCCACCGCGCCAGCTGCCGTCCGTCCGCATGCGGCCCGACCCTAGGCATTCCGCGGCGAGCGTGCGTTGAGTTATCCACAGGCCTGACGCAGGCCTCCAGGTACCCAAGGTTGTGACGCAGGCAACAATCAGCGAGGGAACTTGAGCGTACTCGGCTCAGTTCTTTTGACAGAGGCTGGATGCAGATAGCACGATGCGGAGTGCCGAGCGATCGGCCCGAGCAGCACCACGAGGTACGCAACCAGCACACCAGCGAACAGAGCAGCTACACATTCACAGCACCAGAGGAGTTCACATGGCACGCGCGGTCGGAATCGATCTCGGCACCACCAACTCCGTTGTCGCCGTCCTGACCGGTGGCGAGCCGGAGGTCATCGCAAACGCAGAGGGCTCGCGGACCACCCCGTCCGTCGTCGCCTTCGCCAAGAACGGAGAGGTCCTGGTCGGCGAGGTCGCCAAGCGCCAGGCCGTCACCAACGTCGACCGGACCATCCGGTCGGTCAAGCGGCACATGGGCACCGACTGGTCCATCGCCATCGACGACAAGAAGTACACCGCGCAGGAGATCAGCGCCCGCGTCCTGCAGAAGCTCAAGCGCGACGCCGAGGCCTACCTGGGCGAGACCATCACCGACGCCGTCATCACCGTGCCGGCCTACTTCAACGACGCCCAGCGGCAGGCCACCAAGGAGGCCGGCCAGATCGCCGGCATGAACGTGCTCCGGATCGTCAACGAGCCGACCGCGGCGGCCCTGGCCTACGGCCTGGACAAGGGCGAGAAGGAGCAGACCATCCTGGTCTTCGACCTCGGTGGCGGCACCTTCGACGTCTCGCTGCTGGAGATCGGCGACGGCGTCATCGAGGTCAAGGCCACCAACGGTGACAACCACCTCGGCGGCGACGACTGGGACCAGAAGGTCATCGACTGGCTGGTCGACAAGTTCAAGGCCGCGCACGGCATCGACCTGACCAAGGACAAGATGGCCATGCAGCGGCTGCGCGAGGCCGCCGAGAAGGCCAAGATCGAGCTGTCCGCCTCCCAGCAGACCTCGATCAACCTGCCCTACATCACCGTGGACGCGGAGAAGAACCCGCTGTTCCTGGACGAGCAGCTCAGCCGCGCAGAGTTCCAGCGGATCACCGCCGACCTGCTGGAGCGCACCAAGGTGCCGTTCCAGAACGTTATCCGGGACGCCGGCATCTCCCTCGACGCGATCGACCACGTGGTGCTGGTGGGTGGTTCCACCCGGATGCCGGCCGTGGTCGACCTGGTCAAGCAGCTGACCGGCGGCAAGGAGCCGAACAAGGGCGTCAACCCGGACGAGGTCGTGGCAGTGGGAGCGGCCCTGCAGGCCGGCGTGCTCAAGGGTGAGGTCAAGGACGTCCTGCTGCTGGACGTGACCCCGCTGTCGCTGGGCATCGAGGTCAAGGGCGGCATCATGACCAAGCTGATCGAGCGCAACACCACCATCCCGACCAAGCGCTCGGAGATCTTCACCACCGCTGACGACAACCAGTCCAGCGTGCAGATCCAGGTCTACCAGGGCGAGCGGGAGATCGCGGCCTACAACAAGAAGCTCGGCGTCTTCGAGCTGACCGGCATCCCGCCGGCGCCGCGCGGCGTCCCGCAGGTCGAGGTGACCTTCGACATCGACGCCAATGGCATCGTGCACGTCTCGGCCAAGGACCTGGCCTCGGGCAACCAGCAGGGCATGACCATCACCGGCGGCTCGGGCCTGTCCAAGGACGAGATCGACCGGATGATGGCCGACGCCGAGGCGCACGCCGCCGAGGACAAGGCCCGCCGCGAGACCGCCGAGATCCGCAACTCCGCCGAGCAGCTGGTCTACCAGACCGAGAAGTTCATCGCCGACTCCGGCGAGAAGATCCCGGCCGAGTCCAAGACCGAGCTGGAGTCCGCGCTGGCCGAGCTGAAGAGCACCCTGGCCGACGCCAGCGCCAGCAACGAGACGATCCAGGCCAAGACCACCGCCCTCAACGAGGTCAGCGGCAAGGCCGCCAGCGCGGTCTACGCCTCCCAGCAGGCCTCGTCCACGCCTGACGGCGCCACCTCGCAGGGCAGCCCGACGGACGGTGCCGCCGACGACGTGGTCGACGCCGAGGTCATCGACGAGCAGAGCTAGTCGGCATGACCGAGTTCGACCCAGTCAACGCACAGCACGAGCAGGAGCCTGACATGACACCGCCGAGTCCGGCCTCGCAGGAGCGGGCGGGTGAGCCCACTCCCGGCTTCACCTTCGCCGACAAGCGAAAGATCGCACCGGACGGCTCACCGGTGTCGTCGGCGGGCGGGGCCAGCGCCCCGCCCGCCGGTACCGCCGCGGCGGAGCCCGAACTCGGAACCGGCGTGGCCGACGAGCTGGCCCCGCCGGCGGGTGGCCTGACCGCGGAGGAGTTCCGCGCGCAACAGCAGGCGTCCGAGCAGTTGGCCGCCGAGCGGCTGGCCGACCTGCAGCGACTGCAGGCCGAGTACGCCAACTACCGCAAGCGGGTCGACCGGGACCGGGCCACCGCCCGGGACCAGGCGATCGCCTCGGTCATCGAGTCGCTGCTGCCGGTGCTGGACGACATCCACCTGGCCCGCCAGCACGGCGACCTGGAGGCCGGCCCGCTGGCCGGCATCGCCGATAAGCTGGAGGCGACCCTGGCCAAGTACGGGGTGCAGCGCTTCGGCGAACCGGGTGCCGCCTTCGACCCGGCGGTGCACGACGCGCTGATGCACGTCGAGGAGGAGCTCGCCGAGGGCACCGAGGTGACCACCGTGGTCGGCGTGCTGCAACCGGGCTACCGGATCGGGGACCGGGTGCTGCGTCCGGCGCGGGTGTCGGTCGCCGACCCCCGGTAGCCGGGCCTGCCGGCGCCGAGCGCCGGCAATCAGCAGCGCATACCCGCACCAACGGAGCACCATCTCCTACGAACGGGACCACGAAAGCCATGTGGGTACCAGCAGGAAAAGCAACAGCAGTGAAGGAGGGATGACGTCATGGCCAACCAGGACTGGTTCGACCGGGACTTCTACAAGTCCCTGGGCGTCGCCTCCGACGCGTCGGACTCCGAGATCAAGAAGGCCTACCGCAAGCTGGCCAAGGACCTGCACCCGGACAAGAACCCGGGCGACGCGCGGGCCGAGGCACGGTTCAAGGAGGTCAGCGAGGCGTACTCGGTGCTGTCCGATCCCACCCAGCGCAAAGAGTACGACGCGGTCCGGGCGATGGCCGGCGGCCGGGCCCGCTTCACCGCGGGCAGCGGGCCGACCGGCGGCTTCTCCGACGACGTGTTCTCCGGCTTCTTCAGCCGGCAGTCCGGACGCACCGCCGGCGCCGGCACCAGCAGCATCAACATCGAGGACCTGCTGGGCGGCATGTTTGCCGGCACCGGCGGCGCCGGCGGGTTCGGACAGGCGCCGCGGCGCACCGGCAGCGACGTCGAGGCCACCACCACGCTGACCTTCCGGCAGGCCGTCGAGGGCGACACGGTGAGCCTGCGGCGCGCCGACGGCTCCACCGTCACCACCCGGGTGCCGGCCGGGGTAAAGGACGGCCAGAAGATCCGACTGCGTGGCAAGGGCAATGCCGGGCCGGGCGGCAACGGCGACCTGATCCTGACCGTGACCGTCGAGCCGCACCCGCTGTTCGGCCGGTCTGGCGACGACCTGACCGTGACGGTCCCGGTGACCTTCGCCGAGGCGGCGCTGGGCGCCCAGATCGCGGTGCCCACCTTCGACGGTGCCACCGTCACCGTGAAGCTGCCGCCGGGCACCCCGTCCGGCCGGGTGCTGCGGGTCAAGGGCAAGGGGGTCACCCGCAAGGACGGCACCGCCGGGGACCTGCTGGTTAACGTCTCGGTGGCCGTTCCGCAGAAGCTGGACGGTGCCGCCCGGGAGGCGGTCGAGGCCTATGCCGCGGCCACCGCCGGTGACGACCCGCGGGCCGGGCTGATGGCGCAGGCGCGGTCGGCATGAGCACCCCGCGCTTTCCGGACTCGGCCGCCGTCTTCGTGATCTCAGTGGCCGCCGAGCTCGCCGGGATGCACCCGCAGACGCTGCGGCAGTACGACCGGCTGGGCCTGGTGTCACCGCACCGGACGCCCGGCCGGGGCCGCCGGTACTCCGCCCGCGACATCGAGCAGCTGCGCGAGGTGCAGCGGCTCTCGCAGGAGGAGGGCGTGAACCTGGCCGGCATCAAGCGCATCCTCGAGCTGGAGAACGAGGTGCACGAGCTGCGCAGCCGGCTGGCCCAGGTGGAGGAGGACCGCCGCCGGGCCGGCCGGCCGGCCGCCACCCTGCGGCGCCGGCTGTTCGCGGCCGGGCCGGCCGGCGACATCGTCTCGGTCCCGATGGGCCGGCCGTTCTCCGACCCGGGCACCGCGCTGGTGCTGTGGCGGCCACGGAGCTAGTTCCCCGGCGGCGCTGGATGGTGCCGTTCCCCGCTGCGGCGGACCCACCGTCCGGCCGCCTGTTCGGATCAGGGCACGCTGCGGGCCAGGTCAACAACTGCGCCTAGTGCCGGGCTGCCGAGCTGGACGAGCCGGCTTCAGCCGATCGACGGGCGGGTGTAGCCGACGAGGATGTGGGTGCTCAGCGCCGGCATCCCGTCCAGCGGTGCGCCAGGATCGGCCGGATCGACGCCGCCCGCCGCGATCAGGTCCAGGGTCCGCAGCCCGACGGGCAGGATCCGGCCGAAGATGGTGTAGTTGGCCCGCAGCCGCGAGTCCTTGTAGACCAGGAAGAACTGGCTGCCGTTGGTGTCTGGGCCGGCGTTGGCCATCGCCAGCGTGCCGCGGGCGTAGACCTTCCGCAGGCTGTCGGCCGGGTCGCCCGGCCAGACCGGCAGGTCGGTCGGCAGCTCGTCGGCGTACCGGTAGCCGGGGCCGCCCTCGCCGGTGCCGCTCGGGTCGCCGCACTGCAGTACCGACAGGGTCGGGTAGGTGGTCAGCCGGTGGCAGATGGTGTCGTCGTAGAACCCGGACGTGAGCAGGTGCAGGAAGCTCTGCACCGTGCACGGCGCCTCGGCCCGATCCAGCAGCATCGGGATCGGGCCACGGTTGGTGGCCAGGGTGACCAGCACCTTGCCGTGGTCGGGGGTGTTCGCGGGGTCCGGTGGCAGCGACACCGGCCGCACCGCCGGGTCGTCCGGGGTGGGCGTGTACTGGCACGGCCCTGAGGTGGGGCCGCTCGGCGTGGCGTCGGCAACCGCCTGTGCGGTCGCGGGCACGAGGGTGACGAGCAGGGCGGTGGCGGCGGCGAGGCCGGCGAGTCGGGATAGCTGCGGCATGGCGGGATTCCTGCCTCTCTCCAAGGGGATGCCCGGATTGTCGCAGCTCGCCGCCCGCCTGGGTACCCGCTGCCGGAGGGCCGAGGTGGGGCCCGCATCGGCTAGCGCATGCTGTTGCCGATCCGCAGCAACTCCTCGGCGTCGAGGGGCGAATGCCGAGGATCGGGCCCCCACGAGCAGATCGACCACGAATATCCGGAGTCGGTCCAGAACGCGCAGGTCGTAGTGGGTGTGGCGGGATACCTGGTCACCTTCGCCGGATGCCCGAGCACCGTTCCGGTGGCGAGCACCGTCTCACCGGCCAGAGCCGGAGCCGGAGGATTCGGGCCGCGGGCCACAAAGAGCTGGTCCTTTCCGGGGCCGTGGTATTCGTGCACCACCACATCATCATGGGGTTCACGTTCCCACCGGATGATCCGGTCGACATAGCCGGCAGGTAGCCAGGACGGCGTCAGCAGGGTGCTGGCCTCGAATACCAGATGGCGGGTGCCCGTCGTGGCGTCGAGGAGGGAGCGGCTGCCGAGCGGCTGCCGTAGTTCAACAGTCAGCGCCATCGGCATCGGGCCGAGGTCCGAGCAGACAGGTGCGGCGCCGGCGGGCGCACTCGGCGTCGGCGAAGGGGAGCTGGCCCGGAAGGCCTGGGCCCGGATGCTCACCGTGGTCGCGGTTTCTGACACCACCGCGTGCAGGTCGGGCAGCTGACTGCCGGGGCAGTAGCTCTGCCGGTCGGGGTAGACGGCGACGGACAGCGTCCGGTGGTCGGCCTGCAGGACGGCGCCGAACCAGGCGATATCGCCCAGGAAGCCGGCCGGGTCGGGGGTCGGGGAGGTGGCCGACTGGTGCGAGCCGGAGACCCCCACCACAGTCACCAGCGGAATCACCAGCAGCGCGACGGCGGCGGCCAACGGCCACAGCCAACGGCTACGGTGCTGGGTCTGAGCGGTGGCTACGGCCAGCATGCCTTCCATCGGCGGTGGGACGAACGCGGTGCGCCAGTGCCTACCGTGCCGGTCCAACAGCTGGTCGGTGGGATCTGGGTCGAGGCTCATCGGTAGTCCTCTCCGAGTAGCGAGCGGATCCGGTCGCGCGCGTCGGCAAGCGTCGATTTCGCGGTGCCCTCGGCGCAGCCCATCACCGTGGCGACGTCCGCCACCGGCAGGCCGAGGAAGTACCGCAGCGTGACGGCCAGGCGCTGCCGCGGCGCAAGCAGGGCGATCGCCCGCTCCAGATCGAGGCTGAGCGCCGCGTCGTTGCCCGGAATGGCATGCTCGACACCGTCCAGCGGCGCCGCCCGCCGCCGCCGGCGGTTCTTGTGCGCCTGGTCGGCGGTGATCGCCAGCAGCCAGTTGCGAGGCGTGCCGCGGTGCGGGTCGAACTGGGCACGCTTGCGCCAGGCCGCACTCAGCGATTCCTGCAGCACGTCCTCCCAGTCGGAGACACCCGCCAGCCGGCGGGCCAGGGCGGACATGGCGGCCCAATGCGGCCTGACCCAGGTGCCGAAGTCCTGCTCGCCCGATGCCGGACTGGCCGGGTCACCCACCGGCAACGGTTCTGGCAGAACGTGCATACCCACCTCTACCCAAACGCGGCACGTTCGGTTGGGTCGACCTCTGGATCAGATCAGGCAGGGTTTCCCGGCGCAGGTAGCCGGCGCTGATTGTGACCGGACGGGAACGCAGCTGCCGGCTATGAGATAAAGTTGAGCGGAACAGGCTCAACTTGTCCGGCGTTGAATCCAGTAGTAACCGGTCAGCCGGTAAAGAACCATCCAGTCGAGTACGCAACAAGAGGTAGAGACAGCTATGGACCTGACCACCCGAAGCCAGCAGGCGGTGTCTGCCGCCGTGCGGACAGCCGCCGAGAAGGGCAACCCGGCCGTCGAGCCCGCCCACCTCGCGGCCGCCCTGCTCAGCGACGAGCAGGGCCTGGCGCGGCCGATGGTGCAGGCGGTCGGCGTCGACCCGGCCGCGCTCGGCCGCGAGATCGCGTCCCTGGTGAACGCGCTGCCCGCGGCCGCCGGCTCCACCGTGTCCGCCCCGCAGACCTCGCGCAACCTGCTCAACGTGCTGGCCGCCGCGGAGCGGATCGCCAAGGACGCCACCGACGAGTACGTCTCCGGCGAGCACCTGCTGATCGCCTTGTCCGAGGTGCCGTCCGAGGTGGCCGGCGTGCTGACCCGGCTCGGCGCCAACCCCACCGCGCTGCGTGCCGCCCTGAGCCAGGTGCGCGGCTCTACCCGGGTCACCAGCCCGGATCCGGAAGGCACCTACCAGGCGCTGGAGAAGTACGGCGTCGACCTGACCGCCGCCGCCCGCGAGGGCAAGCTGGACCCGGTGATCGGCCGGGACTCCGAGATCCGCCGGGTCATCCAGGTGCTGTCCCGGCGCACCAAGAACAACCCGGTGCTGATCGGCGAGCCCGGCGTCGGCAAGACCGCCGTCGTCGAGGGGCTGGCCCAGCGGATCGTCGCCGGCGACGTGCCGGAGTCCCTGCAGGGCAAGCGACTGGTCTCACTCGACCTCGGCGCGATGGTGGCCGGTGCCAAGTACCGCGGCGAGTTCGAGGAGCGGCTGAAGGCGGTGCTGACCGAGATTAAGGACTCGGCCGGGCAGGTGCTGACCTTCATCGACGAGCTGCACACCGTGGTCGGCGCCGGTGCCACCGGCGAGGGCGCGATGGACGCCGGCAACATGCTCAAGCCGATGCTGGCCCGCGGCGAGCTGCACATGGTGGGTGCCACCACGCTGGACGAGTACCGCGAGCACATCGAAAAGGACCCGGCCCTGGAGCGCCGGTTCCAGCAGGTGCTGGTCGGCGAGCCGTCCGTCGAGGACACCATCGGCATCCTCCGGGGCCTGGCCGGCCGCTACGAGGCGCACCACAAGGTGCAGATCTCCGACAGCGCGCTGGTGGCGGCCGCCAGCCTGTCCGACCGCTACATCACTTCCCGGTTCCTGCCCGACAAGGCGATCGACCTGATCGACGAGGCGGCGTCCCGGCTGCGGATGGAGATCGACTCCCGCCCGGTCGAGATCGACGAGCTGCAGCGCTCGGTCGACCGGTTGAAGATGGAGGAGCTCGCACTGTCGAAGGAAACCGACCCGGCCTCGGTGGCCCGGCTGGAGGCGCTGCGCGCCGAGCTCGCCGACCGCACCGAGGCGCTGGACGCGCTCAACGCCCGCTGGGAGCGGGAGAAGTCCGGGCTCAACCGGGTGGGTGAGCTGAAGGAGAAGCTGGACGAGCTGCGGACCCACGCCGAGCGGGCCCAGCGCGAGGGCGACTTCGAGACCGCGTCCCGACTGATGTACGGCGAGATCCCGCAGACCGAGAAGGAGCTGGCTCAAGCGGCTGCCGCCGAGCAGCCGGCCGACGTGATGGTCAAGGAGGAGGTCACCGCCGACGACATCGCCGAGGTGGTCAGCGCCTGGACCGGCATTCCGGCCGGCCGGCTGATGGAGGGCGAGACCGCCAAGCTGCTGCGGATGGAGGAGGCGCTGGGACAGCGTGTCAAAGGCCAGAAGCAGGCCGTGCAGGCGGTGTCGGACGCGGTCCGGCGGGCCCGGGCCGGCATCAGCGACCCCAACCGTCCGACCGGCTCGTTCCTGTTCCTCGGCCCGACCGGCGTCGGCAAGACCGAGCTGGCCAAGGCGCTGGCCGCGTTCCTGTTCGACGACGAGCGGGCGATGGTGCGCATCGACATGAGCGAGTACTCCGAGAAGCACTCGGTGGCCCGGCTGGTCGGCGCCCCGCCCGGCTACGTCGGCTACGACGAGGGCGGCCAGCTGACCGAGGCGGTGCGCCGCCGGCCCTACTCGGTGGTGCTGTTCGACGAGGTCGAGAAGGCCCACTCGGACGTCTTCGACATCCTGCTGCAGGTGCTCGACGACGGCCGGCTGACCGACGGCCAGGGCCGGACGGTGGACTTCCGCAACGTGATCCTGGTGCTGACCTCCAACCTCGGCTCGCAGATCCTGGTCTCCGAGATCGACGAGCAGCTGAAGAAGGAGGCGGTGCTCGACGCGGTCCGGGCGCACTTCAAGCCGGAGTTCCTCAACCGCCTCGACGACATCGTGGTGTTCGACCCGCTGACCACCGCCGAGCTGACCGGCATCGTCGACGTCCAGCTGGGCCTGCTGCAGGACCGGCTGGCCGGCCGCCGGCTGGTGCTGGAGGTCACCGACGCCGCCCGCGAGTGGCTGGCGATCAACGGCTTCGACCCGCTGTATGGCGCCCGGCCGCTGCGCCGGCTGATCCAGACCGCGATCGGCGACCGGCTGGCCAAGGCCCTGATCGCCGGCGAGATCACCGACGGCGACCAGGTGAAGATCGACGTCACCGACGACCGGTCGGCCCTGACGGTCAGCGCCGACCGTCCGGTGACCGCCGCCGTCTGAGGCCGGACGACCCCGGCGAAGAAGGCCGGCCCCTGTCCGGGGCCGGTCTTCTTCCGTTTCCGCGGTGGTTACGCGGTGCGGCTCACTCGGGTTGGGCGGCCGGCAGCACGCCGAGCCACCGGGTGACGCTCGCCTGGTAGCACAGCACCAGCATGCCCAGGCTGAGCAGCCCGACGATCAGGGGGATCAGGGCCTGCACCGAGGCCTGAAACCACCAGAACCCGCACAGCGCCAGCACCGTCCAGCCGGCAGCGGTGACGACTACCCGGCCGACCAGCCGGCCGGTCAGCAACGAGATGCCGCCGACCAGCAGGCACGCGCCCAGCGCGAAGTCCAGCAACGCCAGCAGCAGGTAGCTAGAGTCGCTGCCCCGGTAGAACGAGCGGTCCGGTGCGCCGTACTCCTCCTGCAGGCTGATGATGGCCAGCAGCAGCAGCCCGAACAGCCCCACCACCGCGCCGATGCCGATCGCGAGGATGCCGCCCAGCACTGCCGGCCCCGGCGTCCGGTTGCCGGCCGGCGGGCGGTGGTCGGAGGTCGAGGTGGCGGCCGGCTCGCGGCCGGGCGGCTGTCCGACCGGCGATGACGCCCGGCTCGGTTCGGTGGCTTGGGTTGCGCTGCCGGAGCCGGCGTACGGATCGGTCAGCGCGCCCCGGTACGGATCGGGCGGCGGGGTGGTGGCCAGTTCGCGGGCGTCCTGGCGCGCCTTGCGGTTGCCGGCCGTCGTCATGACTACCCACGCTAGCCGGAATTCGGGCGGTGCTGCCGACCGGCCGGCGGTTTTGGCGATAGGTTCTGTGGGCAGGATGGACACTCGACATGCACGTCACATGTCAGGACCCAGCGGTTAGCTCGCCGTTCCTACTAGCCGCGTCTACTTTCTAACCGAGACACGTCTGACAGGGGAAACGCGATGACGCAGTGGGGCAACAATCCAGGTGGAGAGGCCGGCGACGGGCAGCCGGCCCAGCCGGATCCGTGGGCGGCGCCGCAGGGCGGCCAGCCACCGGCCGGCGGGCAGCCGGGACAACCGGCCCAGCCGGACCCGTGGGGGCACGCGCCCGGTGGCGCGCAGCCCGGTTATGGCCAGCAGCCGGGTTACGGTCAGCCGGGCCAGCAGCCGGGTTACGGTCAGCCGGGCCAGCAACCGGGCGGTCAGCAGCCGGGTTACGGCCAGTCCGACCCGTGGGCCCCGACCGGCAGCCAGCCGGGCTATGGCGAGCAGCAGCCCGGCTACGGGCAGCCGGTCTACGGGCAGCCGGTCTACGGCCAGCCCCAGGGCTATGGCCAGCAGCCCGGCTACTACCCGCCGGCACCGGGCTACAACCAGCTGGCTGTGATGGGCGGTCCCGGTTCGATAGCCGGCATGGGTTCCAGGTTCGGCGCCTTCGTCATCGACGTCGTCATCCTGGCGGTGGTCGACGTGATCCTCCGGGTCCTGTTCTCCGGCTCCGACAGCGGACAGGCGCTCAGCAGCCTGCTGCAGCTGGTCCTCGGCTTCGGCTACTTCGGCTACTTCATCGGCGTCCGGCAGCAGACGCTGGGCATGCGGGTGCTCAACATCCAGGTGGTCGACGCCAACACCGGCGGTCCGATCGGGGTCGGCCGCGGGCTGCTGCGCTACCTGGTGCAGAGCCTCACCGGCCTGCTGTGCCTGATCGGCTACTTCTCCCCGTTCTTCGACGGCGCCAAGCGCAACCAGGGCTGGCACGACAAGGCCGCCAGTGACTTCGTGGTCAACACGAGGTAGCCGGACGTCCACGGGTGCTCACCGACCGGCTCCGGGTCCGGGCCACTCCCGCGCTGGCAGCGGGGGCGGCGCTGCTCGCTGCCGCCGTGCTGTGGTTCGTCGACCCGGGCAGGCACCGGATTCCGCTCTGCCCGCTGCACGCGATGACCGGCCTGTGGTGCCCGTTCTGCGGGTCTACCCGGGCCGTCCATGCCCTGCTGCACGCCGATCCGGCGACCGCGGTGCGCGACAACGCGCTGTTCGTACTGGCGCTGCCGGTACTTGCCGGGCTCTGGTGGCGGCGGCGCGCAGCCGGCCCGGTGCTGGCCCGTCCGCTGCTGTGGGCCGGGGTGGTTGCCGTGCTGGCGTTCGGCGTGCTGCGCAACCTGCCGCAGGGCCGCTGGCTGGCACCGCCCGGCTGAGCCGCCGGTACGCTCGGGCAGATGGAGACCAAGCCTGCACCGGACACCGACCCGGCCGATGAGGTTGTCCGGCCGCGCACCGTCGACCTGGCGGTAGGCGCCATCCTGCTTCGGTGCGTGCTGGCGCTGGCCGCGGCGTTCGCCCTGTTCGGGGCCAAGGACGAGCTGCGGCGCGAGGGCGCGAAGCTGCATCCGGAATGGTCGGCCGCCACCCTGGCCGACCGGATCGACAGCGAGCTGCGCTCGAACGTGGTGCTCACCCTGGTCTACGTCGCGCTGGTGCTGCTGCTCGCGAAGTTCCTCCGGGACGGCCGGAACTGGGCCCGCTGGCTGTTCGCCTTCTTCGCCTTCCTGGTCGCCGGGGACGTGCTGCGGGTGGCCGGGTTCTTCACCGGGGAGAACGTGCTGTTCCGGTTACTGTCCGGGCTCACCGGGGTGGCGGCAGTGGTGGCCATCGTCCTGCTGTTCTCGCCGTCGGCCGGCGCCTACTTCCGGCCGGCCGGTTCGGCTTCGGTCTCACCGCTCCGGACGCTGTTCGGCGGCCGGGCGGCGCTGGCGGCAGAGCGGTACGCCGCAGCCCGGCAGCCTGCCGACGGGGATCCCGGACCGGTTGCCGGCCCGGCGCCGGTGTCGCTGGACAAGGCCGAGCGGCGTCCGGACGGCGCTGCCTCCACCGGCCGGGCGGCCGGTGCGCGGCCGGCCCCGCGGGCGAAGTCCCGCAAGCAGGCCACCGAATGACCGCTCAGGCTCCGGCCCTGCCGGGCTGGGCGCTGGTCACCGGCGCCACCGCCGGCCTGGGTGCCGCCTTCGCGCGCCGGCTGGCCGCCGAGGGCCGGGACCTGGTGCTGGTGGCGCGCACACAGGCCCGGCTGGAGAGCATGGCCGCCGAGCTGCGCGACCGGTACGCGGTGCGGGTACAGGTGCTGGTCGCCGACCTGAGCACCGCGGAGGGGTGTGCCGTGGTGGCGGCCCGGGTGGCCGAGCCGGAGCAGCCGGTCGACACCCTGGTCAACAACGCCGGCATCGGTCTGTACCGACCGTTCGGCAAGGCCCCGCTGGCCGACGAGCAGCGGCTGCTCGACCTCAACGTCGGATCGGTGCTGACCCTCAGCTACGCCGCGGTCGGGGCGATGAAGGCCCGGGGTCGCGGCGAGATCGTCAACGTCTCCTCGGTGGCGGGTTTCGTCCCCCGCGGGGCGTCCACCACCTACGCGGCGGGCAAGGCCTGGGTCACCTCGTTCAGCGAGGGGCTGGCGTTGCTGCTGGCGGGCACCGGCGTCCGGGTCACCGCGATCTGCCCGGGGTTCACCCGCACCGAGTTCCACGCCCGGGCCAAGGCCGACATGAGCGGAACCCCGTCCTGGATGTGGCTGGACGCCGACCGGGTGGTGGCCGAGGGCCTCGCCGACGCCCGGTCCGGCGCGGTGATCAGCGTCCCGAGCAAGCGGTACAAGGGCCTGTTGCTGCTGGTCAAGGTGCTGCCCCGCTCCGTCGTCCGGTGGGCGGTCAGCCGCTGAGGCTCCTCAGGCAGCCTTGAGCCGGGCGACTACTGAGGTTGGAACCACTGAGCCGGCTCGGCCACCGGGCCGTCGGAACCACCGAACCGTCGATAGGGTGGCCGCATGAGCGACCGCGACGAGCTGCTGAAGCTGATCCGGGAACTGGCCGTGGTGCACGGCACGGTGACCCTGTCGTCCGGGCAGCAGGCGGATTACTACATCGACCTGCGCCGGATCACCCTGCACCGCCGGGCCGCGCCGCTGGTGGGACGGGTGCTGCGGGAGCTGACCGCGGACTGGTCCTACGAGGCGGCCGGCGGGCTGACCCTGGGCGCGGACCCGGTCGGGACCGCGATCCTGCATGCCAGTGCCGGCGCGGTGGACGGGTTCGTGGTGCGCAAGGCCGAGAAGCAGCACGGCATGCAGCAGCGGATCGAGGGGCCGTCGGTGGCCGGCCGCCGGGTGCTGGTGGTGGAGGACGTCTCGACCACCGGGTCCAGCCCGCTGACCGCGGTCGAGGCGCTGCGGGAGGCCGGTGCCGAGGTGGTCGGGGTGGCGCTCATCGTCGACCGGGGTGCCGGACCGGCCATCGAGGCCGCCGGCCTGCCGTGCCGGGCGGCGTACTCGCTGGCTGACCTGGGCCTCGGCTAGGCGCGGGTGGAGATCGCGCCGGACGAGGCGGCGGCCGGCGACGCGACACCCGACCTGGCGGTCGGGGTCGGTCCGCATCCCCGGCCGTGGCCTACCGAGCCCTGGTACGACCCGCACCTGCTCGAGCACGGCGACCACCGCAACGTCAGCGACCGGTACCGCTACTGGAGCGTGCCGGCGATCGTGGCCGACCTCGACACTCGCCGGCACGAGTTCACGGTGGCGATCGAGAACTGGCAGCACGACGCGAACATCGGAACCGTCGTCCGGACGGCCAACGCGTTCCTGGCTCGCGAGGTCCTGATCGTCGGGCGCAAGCGGTGGAATCGGCGCGGCGCGATGGTGACCGATCGCTACCAGCACCTGCGGCACCTGCCGGCGATCGCCGACCTGGTGGCGTGGGCGGCCGAGCAGGGCTGCCCGATCGTGGCGGTCGACAACACGCCCGGCGCCATCCCGATCGAGACGGCCGACCTGCCACGCAACGCGCTGTTCCTGTTCGGGCAGGAAGGCCCGGGGCTGACTGCACAGGCGCAGGCCGCCGCGACGATGACCCTGTCCATCGCCCAGTTCGGCTCCACCCGCTCGATCAACGCCGGGGTGGCGGCCGGCATCGCGATGCACTGCTGGATCCGGCAGCACGCCGTTGCGGGCCCGGCCTGACAGGTCTGCGGGTATGCCTTACCGAGCGCTGGGGTTCGTGGGATGGTTCTGCCATGCCTATCGAGTTGCAGGGCCTACGCACCGTCATCTACCCGGTTGCCGACCTGGACGCGGCCAAGCTCTGGTGGACCACCCTGCTCGGCCGGGAGCCGTACTTCGACCAGCCGTTCTACGTCGGCTTCCAGGTGGCCGGGTACGAACTCGGGCTGCTTCCTGAGGCGAGCCCGGCGGACGGGGCGCTGACCTACTGGGGAGTGGAGTCGGTGCAGGACGCGATGGACGCGGCCGTCGCGGTCGGTGCGGTGGAGCATGCGGCGGCCACCGAGGTGGGCGAGGGCATCATCACCGGCTCGGTGCTGGCCGCGACCGGAAACGTGGTGGGCTTCATCTACAACCCGCACTTCCGGCTGCCGGCCTGATTCGCCTGCCGGCTCACCGGGAGTCAGGCAGCCGGTGACGTACGGACGATCGAGTCGACCCGGTTGGCCACGGCTAGCAGCCAAGTTCGGTGGTCGGTCCACCCGTCCCCGGTAGGCAGGTAACAGATGCCCAAGTCATCAAGGGCGCTTTCCAACTCCGATTCCGATGTGCAGGCATCGAGTAGATAAGCGATGTCACGGCTCAATTGGCGCGCGTATTCCGGCTCGGCGCGCGCGTACTGCTCGACAGCTCCCCAAGCACTGCCGTAAAGATCAGCAAAATCCTCATGGAGGTAGGCATCCACCAGGTGATGCAGCGCCCTCAGGCGTTTCATTCGATCACCATCGCAGTAATTATCAGATAGCCGCTGGGCATCTCAGCATTCCGTCGGAGAACGATCTTAATGCCACGAGCCGGAATCGCGGTGGAGGATGCTCTGCTCAACAGGGTACCGATAGGTGTGGACAACTGAGCTTTGAGCACAAGTTCGTACCTCCGCCCTCCGAGCCAGCTGTCAACTGTCCGTTGATGTGCCCTCAGCGCACTGGCTATCGAATTCTCTGCGGTCTGGCGGTCGTAGAAGGTGGAAGCTGCTTTGAGACGTGGTTCGGTGGCGAGCCGGTTGCGCAGGAACGCTTCGGATTTGCCGACGTGCTTGGCGAGGGTATGAGCACCCTTGACCCCCTCGTGGGCGGCTAGGCCACCGCCGGGCACCAGGTGGACCACATCGTCAGCCACCTTGAGCGAGCGCAGCGCATTGCCGCCCAGCGGGATCGCCGCTGCCAGCTCGAAGCCCAGGCTGGCGTTGCTGACCTGCTCACCGTGCGCCCGCCGGGTGCTGTCCACCGCCAGCTGTGCCACGGCCAGCACGGTGGCGGCCGCCAGGCAGGCAGCACCGGCCGGCGGGTAGATGAACAGCAACCCCAGGCCCAGCATCGACAAACCGGCGTTGAGTTCGCCCAGGCAGGCCGAGATGTTGGCCAGCGACGGGTGCAGCACCGCCCGCTCGAAGGTGCCCACCGCCGCTGCCGCAACATGGCCTACCCGGTGGCTGAACGCCTGCCAGCCGTGCAGGTCCCGGGTCGGGTCGTGCTCTCCGGCCTGGAACAGTGCCCGGATGCACCGGTCCAGCGCGTCGGCCCACTGGTCGTAACGGGCCTTGAAGGCCCGCGCCAGCGACAGCAGGCCGGCATTCAGATCACCACCGGCGTCCGGCCGGCTGGCCAGCTCGTGGCTGCCCTGCTGCAACTGCCGGCGCAGCGCACCGAGCGGCGGAGCGATCTCGTCGAGGGCACCGGCGTAGCCGACCAGCGCGGCGGCGTAGTCGTCGTACCGGTCGGCGGTGGCCGTCAGGACGGGCGCGTGCGCACGCAGCTGCTCGGTGAACGCCCGGTGCGCCGGCCCGCGCCACAGGCCCGTCTCGGCCGTGGTCAGCAGCACGTCGGCGCTGTGCCGCACCTCGGCGGCGATCGCGCCGGACCGGTTTGCCGCCGCCCGCAGCTGCACCGGATCACCGGCCGGCATGCGCTGGGCCAAGCAGAGCCGGGCTGCGGCCGCGCCGTCGTCCGGTAGGGCGAACCGGTCAGGCGTCATGGTGGCCTCGGGTCACGTGCATGGGGGAGCACGTTAGGCAATTTCCGCTGCCGCCCGCAGAAGTTATCCACAGGGACCGGCTGGGTCCACATGGAGTAAAACGCCGGCGAGGGGCGTCTCACCCAGTGGTAGACCAGTGGCAGAGAAACGAAGGAGTGTCCCGTCCGTGCCCGAACTGACCAGCCGTCGCCGGCTGCTGGTGCTGGCGATCTGCTGCATGAGCCTGCTGATCGTCGGCATGGACAACACCATCATCAACGTCGCCCTGCCCTCCATCCGCACCGACCTGGACGCCTCGGTCGAGGGCCTGCAGTGGACCATCGACGGCTACACCCTGGTGCTGGCCAGCCTGCTGATCCTGGCGGGCTCGATGGCCGACCGGTTCGGCCGGCGCCGGACGTTCCAGACCGGCCTGGTGCTGTTCACCCTCGGCTCGCTGCTGTGCAGCCTCGCTCCCGGCCTGGGCTGGCTGGTCGCCTTCCGGATGGTGCAGGCCATCGGCGGCTCGATGCTCAACCCGGTCGCCATGTCGATCATCACCAACGTCTTCACCGAGCCCCGCGAACGCGCCCGCGCCATCGGGGTGTGGGGCGGCGTGGTCGGCATCAGCCTCGGGGTGGGCCCGATCGTCGGCGGCCTGCTCACCGAGACCGTCGGCTGGCGCTCGATCTTCTGGATCAACGTGCCGATCGGGCTGGCCGCCGCCATGCTGGCGGCCCTGTTCGTACCGGAGTCGCGTGCACCGCGGGCCCGGAAGGTCGACCCGGTCGGCCAACTGCTGGTGCTGGTACTGCTGGCCTCGGTCACCTACGCGATCATCAACGGCCCACGGGCCGGGTGGACGTCGGCGGAGACCGGCGCGCTGTTCGCACTCAGCGCCGCGACGGTGGCAGGCCTGCTGTGGTACGAGCCGCGCCGGACCGATCCGCTGATCGAGCTCCGGTTCTTCCGCAGCGTGCCGTTCTCGGCCGCGACCGTCATCGCGGTCTGCGCGTTCGGTGCCTTCGGCGGCTTCCTGTTCCTCAACACCCTATACCTGCAGGACGTCCGGCAGCTGTCAGCGCTGCAGGCCGGGCTGTTCCTGCTGCCGATGGCAGTCGTCACCTCGCTGCTGGCACCGGTCTCCGGACGGGTTGTCGGCGCCCGCGGCCCGCGGCTGCCGCTGCTGGTCGCCGGAATCACCATGTGCGCCGGCGGCCTGGCGCTGCTCGCGCTGAGCCGGACGACCGGCTACGGCTGGCTGGTCGCCACCTACGCGCTGTTCGCGGTCGGCTTCGGCACCGTCAACGCCCCGGTCACCAACACCGCCGTCTCCGGCATGCCCCGGTCCCAGGCCGGCGTGGCGGCGGCGGTCGCCTCCACCAGCCGGCAGGTCGGGGCGGCGCTGGGAGTGGCGGTGATCGGCTCGGTGATCAACACCGGCTCGCACGGCGCGATGGCTGCCGACCTGGTGTCGGCCAGCCGGCCCGGCTGGTGGATCATCGCCGGCGCGGGTGCCTGCGTGCTGATCCTCGGACTGGCCAGTACCGGCCGGCGTGCCGAGCGCAGCGCCGACCGGGCGGCACAGCTGTTCGCCGCCGAGCAGGCCACCGACGAGCAGGCCGCCGACGACAGGGTGGCAGCCCAGCCTGCCCCGGTGACCTGAACTCAGCCGAGCGCCGCCGCGGCGGCCCGGCCGGCCACCCGCCCGGAGAACAGGCAGCCGCCGAGGAAGCTGCCCTCCAGGGACCGGTAGCCGTGCATGCCGCCCCCGCCGAACCCGCTGGCCTCGCCGGCGGCGTACAGGCCGGGCATCGGCTGCCCGCCGGGCCGGAGCACCCGCCCGTCCAGGTCGGTCTCCAGCCCGCCGAGGGTCTTGCGGGTCAGCACGTTGAGCCGGACGGCGACCAGCGGGCCCGCCGCCGGATCCAGCAACCGGTGCGGCTTGGCCACCCGGATCAGCCGGTCCCCGAGGTAGCTGCGGGCCCCTCGGATCGCGGTCACCTGCAGGTCCTTGCTGAAGGGGTTGCCGATCTCCCGGTCACGCGCCTCGACCTGCCGCTGCACCTCGGACAGCTCCAGCAGGTCGGTGCCGGCCAGGATGTTCATCCCGGCCACCAGCTCGCGCAGCGTCACCGCGCTGACGAAGTCGGCCCCGTGCTGCTGGAACGCCGCGACCGGCGCCGGTGCGCCGCCGCGCCCCCGGCTGAGCACCTGCCGCACCGACCTGCCGGTCAGGTCCGGGTTCTGCTCCGAGCCGGACAGGGTGAACTCCTTGGCCAGGATCCGCTGGTTCAGCACGAACCAGCTGTAGTCGTAGCCGGTACGCATCAGGTGGGCCAGGGTGCCCAGGGTGTCGAAGCCGGGGAACAGCGGCACCGGCAACCGCTGCCCCCGGGCGTCCAGCCAGAGCGAGGACGGTCCGGGCAGGATCCGGATGCCGTGGTCGGCCCAGATCGGGTTCCAGTTCTGCAGGCCCTCGGTGTAGTGCCACATCCGGTCCGGGTTGATCAGGCTGGCACCGGCCGCCTGGGCGATCTGCAACATCCTGCCGTCGACGTGCGCGGGCACCCCGGCAACCATCCGGGCCGGCGGCGAGCCCAGCCGGGCCGGCCAGTTGCGGCGGACCAGCTCGTGGTCGCCGCCGATGCCGCCGGAGGTGACCAGCACCGACTGGGCGTGCAGCTCGAACTCCCCGACCGGAGTGCGCGAGCTCGGCCGGCCGCGGTCGACAGCGCTTGGCTCCAGCACCGTGCCGTGCACCCCGTCGACCGTCCCGCCGGTGCCGGTCAACCCGTCCACCCGGTGCCGGAACCGGATCGACACCAGCCCGTCGGCCTCGGCCTGCCGCACCCGGCGCACGAACGGTTCGAGCACGCCCGGCCCGGTGCCCCAGGTGACGTGGAAGCGGGGCACCGAGTTGCCGTGCCCGGTGGCCAGGTAGCCGCCCCGCTCGGCCCAGCCGACCACCGGGAAGAACCGGACGCCCTGGGCGTGCAGCCAGGCCCGCTTCTCGCCGGCAGCCCAGTCGACGTACGCCTCGGCCCAGCGCCGCGGCCAGTAGTCCTCGGCCCGGTCGAAGCCGGCGGTGCCCAGCCAGTCCTGCATCGCCAGCTCGACCGAGTCGCGGATCCGCAGCCGGCGCTGCTCGGGCGAGTTGACCAGGAACAGCCCGCCGAAGGACCAGAACGCCTGGCCGCCGAGGGACTGCTCGGGCTCCTGGTCGAGCAGGATCACCCGGCGGCCGGCGTCGGCCAGTTCGGCGGTGGCGACCAGGCCGGCGAGGCCGGCTCCGATGACGAGAACGTCCGCGTCGGTCATCGGCCCAGGCTATCGGCCGGCCGCTGCACCGCAGGCGCACGCCGGACGGCCCCGGACGCACCCGTGGTAGGACTGGTCTGGTGATGACCACCCGTCCCGAGTTGCAGGGCAGTTTCGGCATGGTCGCCAGCACCCACTGGCTGGCCTCGGCCGCCGGCATGAGCGTGCTGGAACGCGGCGGCAACGCCTTCGACGCCGCGGTGGCCGCCGGGTTCGTGCTGCAAATCGTCGAACCGCACCTCAACGGCCCGGGCGGTGACCTGCCGGCGATCGTGTGGAGCGCGGCGGATGGCCGCCCGCACGTGGTGTGCGGCCAAGGCACCGCGCCGGCCGCCGCGTCGCTGCGGCACTTCGCCGAGCTGGGACTCACCCTGGTGCCGGGCAGCGGCCCGCTGGCGGCGGTGGTGCCCGGCGCGTTCGGCGCCTGGACGCTCATGCTGGAGCGCTGGGGAACCTGGGAGCTGGCCGACGTGCTGGCTTTCGCGCTGCACTATGCCGAGTCCGGCTTTCCGGTGCTGCCCGCGATCAGCCGGACGATCGCCGTGGTCCAGGAGCTGTTCACCGAGCACTGGCGGCCCTCGGCCGACGCCTGGCTGGACGGCGGGCGGCCGCCGCAGCCGGGCAGCTGGTGGCGCAGCCTGGCGGTGGCCGCCACCTACCGCCGGATCCTCGCCGAGGCGGTTGGGCCCTCCCGTGAGCAGCGGATCGCCGCCGCCCGCGACGCCTGGTACCGCGGCTTCGTGGCCGAGGAGGTCGAGGCGTTCTGCCGCACCCCTTGGCGCGACACGTCCGGCCGCGACCACGCCGGCCTGCTCACCGCCGCCGACCTGGCCCGCTGGCAGCCGTCCGTCGAGCAGCCGGTGGCCACCCCGTACGCCGGCCGGTACCAGCTGCTCAAGACCGGCCCGTGGGGCCAGGGACCGGTGGTCGGCCAGCAGCTGCGGATGCTGGACGCGCTCGGCCTGGCTGCCGAGACCCCGCTGTCCGGACGCTGGATTCACCTGGTCACCGAGGCCGCCAAGCTCGGTTACGCCGACCGGGAGGCCTGGTACGGCGATCCGCTGGCCAGCGACATCCCGCTCGACACCCTGCTGTCGGACGGCTACGCCGCCGAGCGGGCGGCACTGGTGGGCGAGCGGGCCGACCTGGAGCTGCGGCCCGGCTCCCCGGACGGCCGCCAGCCCCGGCTGGCCACGTTGCCCGAAGCCGGCAGCCCGGCACCCGGCATCGGCGAGCCGACCATGGGCAGCAGCGAGCCGGCAGGCAGCGAGCCGGCAGGCAGCGAGCCGGCAGGCGGCGGGTCGGTGAGCAGCGAGCCGGGAGTCGGCCCGCTCGGTGGGAACCGCGGCGACACCTGCCATCTGGACGTGGCCGACCGGTGGGGCAACCTGGTCTCGGCCACCCCCAGTGGCGGCTGGTTGCAGAGCTCGCCGGTGATCGCGGCGCTGGGCTTTCCGCTGGGCACCCGGGGCCAGATGTTCTACCTGGAGCCTGGCCTGCCGAACTCGCTGCGGCCGGGCGCGCGGCCGCGGACCACCCTGTCGCCGTCGCTGGCGCTGCGGGACGGCGAACCCTGGCTGGCGTTCGGCACGCCGGGCGGCGACCAGCAGGACCAGTGGCAGCTGGCCTTCTTCACCGCCCTGGTCGCCGCCGGCGACGGGGCGAACCTGCAGGAGGTGATCGACGCGCCGATGTTCCACACCACCCACTTCCCGTCCTCGTTCTACCCGCGGGAGGCCCACCCCGGCGAGCTGGTGATCGAGGACCGGGTGCCGGAGGCCGTGCTGGCCGAGCTGCGCGACCGGGGCCACCGGGTCACCCTGGCCGGCGGGTGGACGCTCGGCCGGCTCAGCGCAGTGGCCCGGGAGGGTGAGCTGCTCAGGGCAGCCGCCAACCCGCGCGGCGCCCAGGGCTACGCGGTCGGCCGCTGACCGGGGCAGGTCAGGGGTTGCCGCCGCAGGGCACCGCGAAAGCGGTCCGGGACGCGGTGGCCCCGGCGCTGTCCGTCACGGTGAAGGTGACGCTGCCGCTGTTGCTGCCGACCGGGCAGGACACGGTGATGACCGAGCCGGTGGCGTAGTCGCTGCGGGTGCGGGTGGCCCGGTTCCACGCGTAGCTGTACACGCCGGTGCCACCGCTGACCCACCCGTCACAGGCATAGCCGACCGGCCGGCTCTCGCAACTGAGCGAGGTGACGGTGAGGGCCGTGGCATACGCGGGGGTGGCGCTGGTGATCATGCCGGCGCCGCCGAGAACGACCAGTGCGGCGGCTCGTAGCGAGCGGGTGCGATGCGGAATGCCCATGGCGGCTCTCCAAGTCGGGGGAAGTGGGTGCTGCACACCGTAGAGGCCGGAGTTGCCCGGAACAAGAGGTATGCCCGGACCCGTGCCCATCCCGTGCCCAACCGGACGAGAGCCGGCCGGAGAGTCAGTTGGCCAGGGTCAGGATCTCCGCGCCGTCCTCGGCGACGTGCACGGTGTGCTCCCACTGCGCCACCCAGGACCGGTCCCGGGTGACCACGGTCCAGCCGTCGTCCCACATCTCCCAGGCATGCCCGCCCAGGGTCAGCATCGGCTCGACGGTGAAGGTCATGCCGGCCTCGATCAGGCCGGCGGCCCGCGGCTCGTCGTAGGCGAAGATGGTGGGCTTGGTGTGGAAGGAGTAGCCCACCCCGTGGCCGGTGAAGTCGCGGATCACCCCGTAGCCGAACCGCTTGGCATAGGACTCGATCACCCGGCCGATCACGCTGATCGGCCGGCCCGGCCGGGCGGCCCGGACGCCCCGCAGCATCGCCTCGTGGGTGCGCTCGGACAGCAACCGCACCTCCTCGCGCGGCGAGCCTGCGAAGAACGTTGCGCAGGTGTCGCCGTGCACCCCGTCCAGGTAGGCGGTGACGTCGATCTTGACCACGTCGCCGTCGGCCAGCGGCCGGTCGTCCGGGATGCCGTGGCAGACCACCTCGTTCACCGACGAGCACAGCGACTTCGGAAAGCCCTTGTAGCCCAGGGTGGACGGGAACGCCCCGTGGTCGAGCAGGAACTCGTGCCCGATCCGGTCCAGCTCGTCGGTGGTGACGCCGGGCGCCACGTGCCGGCCCACCTCGTCGCGGGCAAGTGCGGCGATCCGGCCGGCGGCCCGCATCCGCCGTACCGTCTCGGCGTCCTTCACCGGCGGGTCGTCCCGGTCCCACGGCGCCCCGGTGGGACGGCCGGCGTTGTCGACGTACTCCGGCGGGACGATGCCGGCCGGCGTGCCGCGCATCGGCGAGATCCGGCCCGGCCGGACCGGCGTTCCCATCAGGCTCATGAAGGTCATACCTCGATCACGGTCGGCATCAGCATCGGCCGGCGCCGGAAGGTCTTGTCCACCCAGCGCCCGACGGTCCGGCGCAGGATGTGCTCCAGCGCGTCGGCGTCGCGCACCCCGTCGGCCAGCGCCTGCTCCACGGTGGTGATCAGCTCCAGCCGGATCGGGTCCAGTGCCTCGGGGTCGTCGGTGAAGCCCTTGGCGGTGACCTCGGGCCCGTAGACCACCTTGGCGGCCCGCAGGTCCACCGCGACCAGGATCGAGACGAAGCCCTCGTCGCCGAGGATCTGGCGTTGCCGGATCACCGCGTCGCCGATGTCGCCCACCTGCAGGCCGTCGACGTAGACGTTGCCGATCTCGATCTGCCCCACGATCCCGGCGTTGCCGCGGTCGAGGTCGACAACCACCCCGTTCTCGGCCAGCAGGACGTGCTCGTCGGCCAGGCCGGCCGACTGCGCGATGGCGGCGTGCGCCCGCAGGTGGCGCCACTCGCCGTGCACCGGCATCAGGTTCTTCGGCCGCACCGCGTGCAGCAGGTAGCGCAGCTCGCCGGCTGGCGCGTGACCGGACACGTGCACCAGCGCGGTGGACTTGTGCACCACCGTCGCACCCAGCCGGGACAGCCCGTTGATCACCGTGAACACCGAGTTCTCGTTGCCCGGGATCAGCGAGGACGCCAGCAGGATGGTGTCGTCGGGCACGATCCGGACCACCGGGTGCTCCCGGTTGGCCATCCGGCTCAGCGCCGACAGCGGCTCGCCCTGCGATCCGGTGCAGATCAGCAACACCCGGCTGGACGGCAGCTGCTCGGCGTCGTTGAGGTCGACCAGGATGCCCTCGGGCACCTTCAGCAGCCCCAGGTCCCGGGCGATCTGCATGTTGCGCACCATCGAGCGGCCGACCAGCGCGACGTGCCGTTCGGACTCCACGGCGGCGTCGAGCACCTGCTGCACCCGGTGCACGTGGCTGGCGAAGCAGGCCACGATGATCCGCCCGGTCGCCCGGGTGATCACGTCGGCGACCACCTTGCCGACCTCGCGCTCGCTGGGGATGAAGCCGGGCACCTCGGCGTTGGTGGAGTCGGCCAGCAGCAGGTCCACCCCCTCGTCGCCGAGCCGGGAGAAGCCGGGCAGGTCGGTGAGCCGGCCGTCCAGCGGGGTCTGGTCCATCTTGAAGTCGCCGGTGTGCAGCACGGTGCCGCTGGAGGTGCGCACCGCCACCGCGAGCGCGTCCGGGATCGAGTGGTTGACCGCGTAGAACTGCAGGTCCCACTCGCCGACGGTGAGCCGGTCGCCTTCCCGGACGATCCGCAGGTCTGGCCGCAGCCGGTGCTGCTCGAGCTTGGCGGCCACCAGGGCCAGCGTCAGCCGGGAGCCGATCAGCGGGATGTCGGGCCGCGAGCGCAGCAGGTAGGGCAGCGCGCCGATGTGGTCCTCGTGCCCGTGGGTCAGCACGATCGCGTCGATGTCGTCCAGCCGGTCGGCGTAGGCCGACCAGTCCGGCAGGCCCAGGTCAACCCCGGGCGCGTTGGTCTTGCCCAGCAGCATCCCGCAGTCCACCACCAGCAGCCGGGAGCCGCCCGCCGTCCGGCCGGGCGCGGCAGCCGGCTGGCCGGCACCGGGCACGGCGGGCGAGCGGCTTTCGAACATCGTCATGTTGCGGCCGATCTCGCCGATGCCGCCGAGCGCGACGATCCGCAACACCCCCCGCCGGAGGTCCGGGGGGTTGGCAAGCGCTCGTTCTGGGGTGCTCACGTGGCTGATCTCCTGAGCTGTCTGCCGGCAGGGGGCTGGCCGGTCTGCCGGCCGCCGAGCAGCCGGGTGTCTGTCCGCGAGTTTAGCCAGCGGCTGGACTACCGTGACCGACCATGAGCTCAGCTGCCCCCGCTCCGGTGCTCCACGCGCTCGACAGCAGCCAGGTGCAGAACGTTGGCCTGGGTGCCATCGTGGTCATCATCCTGCTCGGCCTGCTGCTGGCCCGCCTCGTCACCAAGATGGTCACCCGGGTGATCGTGCTGGTGGTCGCCATCGTGCTGGCGGTGGTGGTCTACCAGCAACGCGGCCGGGTGGCCGACGCGGTCGCCGATGCCGGCAAGCGGTGCGAGGCGACCTTCTTCGGCGTGCACGTCCAGCCGGACGACCCCACCATCCGCAAGGCCTGCGAGCAGGCCGGCAAGGTGAACGGCAAGTAGCTCGTCGGGCAGCGCCGGAGCCGGGTCGGGCTGGCGGTTGCTCCGAGCTGTCAGGCGGCGTCCGGGGTCGGTGTCAGCACCCAGCGGATGCCGCGGACCAGTCCCTCGCCGGCCAGCCGCACCACGGTGGCCTCGGCCAGCGGCAGGTAGGGCAGCCGCAACGGCCAGCGGGCCCAGCGCGGCAGGCTTGCCACCGCGGCGGCGGCCAGCGCCCCGTACGGTGCCCGGGCCGCCAGCGGCAACGGCGGCGTGAGCAGCATGAACCGGGCCGCTTCCCGGGCTTCCCGGGTGCCCGCGAGCTCGGGACGGTAGGCCTCGAGCTCTACCCGGACCTGCGCCTCGGTGGTGGGCGGGTCGAGCACGCCGAGGGCGGCGGCCACCCGGGCGCTGTCGGCGACGTAGCCGTCCCGGCCGGCCTGGCCGAGGGGGTTCGCGCCGTAACGCTGGTAGGTGGTGAGGAAGCTGTCCACCTCGGCCAGGTGCACCCAGCGCAGCAGGTGCGGATCGGAGGCGGCGTAGTGGCGGCCGTCCGGCGCGGTGCCCTGCACCCGGTCGTGGATGGCCCGGATCCGGGCGATCATCTCCAGGGCATCGGCCTCGACGCCGAAGGTGGTCACCGCCAGGAAGTGGCTGGTGCGGTGCAGCCGTCCCCACGGATCGCCGCGGTAGCCGGAGTGCGCGGCCACCCCGGCCATCGCCAGCGGGTGCAGCGACTGCAGCAGCAGCGCGCGCAGCCCGCCGACGAACATCGCCGCGTCGCTGTGCACCTGCCAGATCGGCCGGCTGGCGTCGAACCAGCGCGGGCCGGTGGCCTGGTGGATCCGTTCCCGGCGCTGCGGGCCGCGGCTGCCGGCCACCTGCTCGAACAACGCCGATCCCAGCCGTTCGCGCACGGCCGACAGCACCGGAAGAGTCACCCTGTCGACTCTACGACGGCGCCGCTACCGGGTGCGCCGCCCCACGGCGCCGCTACCGGATGCCCGCCACCGGCAGCCGCTACAGCGTGCCCAGCCCGGTCTCCACCTGGGCGGTCCGCACCGGCGTCCGGCCACTGGTGCGGCGGCGCTGGCGTCCCTCGACGTAGCTGGCCAGCCCCGACAGCAGCGAGTTGATCACGATGTAGATCACCGCCACGGCGAGATAGAGCTGCAGCGGATTGCGCAGCACCTGGACCAGCTGCCCGCCGGTGCGCAGCAGCTCGGCGTAGCCGATCACGAAGCCCAGCGAGGTGTCCTTGAGCAGCACCACCAGCTGGCTGATCAGCGCCGGCAGCATCACCCGGACCGCCTGCGGCAGCAGCACCATCCGCAGCGTCTGGCCGCGGCTCAGGCCGATCGCGTAGGCCGCCTCGGTCTGGCCCTTCGGGATGGACAGCACCCCGGCCCGGACGATCTCGGCGATCACCGCGCCGTTGTACAGGGTGAGGGCCAGCACCAGCGCCCAGAGCGCGGGCAGGTTGGTGTGCACCACCCGCGGCCAGGCCAGGAACAGCGCGAAGATCAGCAGCAGCAGCGGGACGCCGCGGAAGAACTCGATGACCGCGACCGCCGGCACCCGGAGCCACCACTGTCGTGACAGCCGGCCGAAGGCCAGCAGCACGCCCAGCACCGCGGCCAGCCCCATCGCCAGCAGCGCGGCGTGCAGGGTGTTCTTCAGCCCGTCCCACAGCCGCTCGTACAGCTGCGGCTCGGTGAAGAACGGCTTGTACTTGTCGTAGTCGAACTGTTCGTTGACGGCCAGCCGGCGGGCGGCCAGCCCCAGCACCGCCAGCAGCACCAGGCCGCCGACGATGCTGGCGATCAGCACCCGGCGCCGGGCCCGCGGGCCCTGCACGTCGTAGAGGACCGGGGTGCTCATCGGCCCGCCGACACGGCGCGCTCGAGCAGGCTGAACAGGAAGGCGCTGATCAGCGCCAGCACCAGGTAGGCCAGCGCGGCCGCGGCGATGATCGAGATCACCGCGTCACCGTGGGCGTTGATCAGCTGGTTCATCGACTGCACGCCCTCGAAGACGAAGAACGCCGAGGCGATCGAGGTGTTCTTCAGCAGCGCGATGAACACGCTGGCCAGCGGCGGCACGATGTTGGCGAAGGCCTGGGGCAGCACCACCAGGCGCAACGTCTGGGAGAAGGTCATCCCGATCGACCGGGACGCCTCGGCCTGGCCGGGCGGCACCGAGTTGATGCCCGAGCGCACCGCCTCGGCCACGAACGCCGCGGTGTAGATGGTCAGCGCCAGCACCGCGAAGCGGAAGAACGGCAGCTTGATGTCCACCTCGGGCAGCCCGAAGACCACCAGGAAGAACACCACCGTCAGCGGGGTGTTGCGGACCAGCCGGACGTAGCCGGCCGCTGCCCAGCGCAACGGCGGCACCGGCGAGACCCGCATCGCGGCGATCAGGGTGCCCAGCACCAGCGCCCCGATCGCCGCGAGCAGCGTCAGCGAGACCGTCGTCCGGAATCCTCGGTAGAACACGTCGAGGTTGTCGAGGACGTCCTTCATCGCGCTCGAGTCCGGTCAGCGAGGTCCGGTCAGTTGCTGCAGCCGCGTGGCTCGGGCAGCGTGGGCACGGTGTCGATCACCTTGCCGGCGGTTGCCTTGAAGGCCTTCTCGTAGCTGCCGTCGGCGACCGCGTCCTTCAGCGTCTGGTTGATCCAGTCGCAGAACGGCTCCTGGCCCTCGGGGATGCCGATCCCGTACGGCTCGGAGGTGAAGGTCTTGCCGAGCAGCTCGAACTTGTCCGGCGCCTCGCTGACGTAGCCGGACAGGATCACGTTGTCGGTGGTGACCGCGTCCACCTGGCCGTTGGCCAGCGCGTCCCGGCACTTGGAGTAGGCGTCGACCAGCACCAGGTCACTGGTGGTCAGGCCGTACTTGTCCTGCACGGTGGCGGCCGGCGTGGACCCGCTCACCGAGCAGGTCTTCTTGCCCTTGAGCGACTCGGGGCCGGTGATGTTCTTGGGGTTGCCCTTGGCGACCAGGATGTCCTGGCCGGCAACGAAGTACGGCCCGGCGAAGTCCACCACCTTGTCGCGCTTGTCGTTGATGGTGTACGTGGCCACCACCATGTCGACCTTCTTCTGCTGCAGGAACGGCTCGCGGTTGGCCGACACCGACTCGACGAAGCTGATCTTGTCCTCGGCGATGCCCAGCTTGGCGGCGATGATCTTGGCGATCTCGACGTCGAAGCCCTCCGGCTTGCCGGACAGGCCCTTGAGCCCGAACAGCGGCTGGTCGAACTTGGTGCCGACGGTGATCTTGCCGGCCGCGGCAAGGTCGGCCATCCGGGTACCGGCCGCGAAGCTCGGCTTGGCGACCGGCGGGACGATGGTGTCGTCGTTCTTGTCGCTGCCGCACGCGGTCAGGCCGAGGACCAGCGCGACGGCCGGGAGGGCGGAGATCAGGGAGAGGGGACGCATTGTGAGGTCCTTACCTGTTCGGGACGCAGTAGATCTTCAAGGGCGTCAGTGACTGAGGATCTTGGACAGGAAATCCTGGGTACGCGCGGACTCGGGCGAGGTGAAGAAGGACTCCGGCGGGGCCTGCTCGATGATCCGGCCGTCGTCCATGAACACCACCCGGTGGGCCGCCCGCCGGGCGAAGCCCATCTCGTGGGTGACCACCACCATCGTCATGCCGCTCTCGGCCAGCGAGGTCATCACGTCGAGCACCTCGTTGATCATCTCCGGGTCCAGCGCCGAGGTCGGCTCGTCGAAGAGCATCACCATCGGGTCCATGGCCAGCGCCCGGGCGATGGCGACCCGCTGCTGCTGGCCGCCGGACAGCTGCGCGGGGTACTTGTCGGCCTGGTCGCCGATGCCGACCCGGTCCAGCAGCTCCCGGCCGCGAGCCTCGGCGGCGGACCGCTTGACGCCCTTGACCTTGACCGGGCCGAGCAGCACGTTCTCGATCACCGTCTTGTGGGCGAACAGGTTGAACGACTGGAACACCATGCCGACCTTGGCGCGCAGCTGGGCCAGCTCCTTGCCCTCGGCCGGCAGCGGCTTGCCGTCGATGGTGATGGTGCCGGAGTCGATGGTCTCGAGCCGGTTGATGGTCCGGCACAGCGTCGACTTGCCCGAGCCGGACGGGCCGATGACGACCACCACCTCGCCGCGGTCGATGCTGAGGTCGACGTCCTTGAGTACGTGCAGCTGCCCGAAGTGCTTGTTGACGCCCGACAGGACGACCAGGGGGCTGCCCGTGGCCGGTGCGCTCATCTGGCTCTCACGAGCGCCACACTAGCCTGCGGCCGGCTCGTCGGGGCAGCGCGGGCCGGACGTCAGACGGCGATCGTGACCCGACCGTTGCCCGGTTGGCCCGGTATCGGCCCGGTCAGTCGCGCACCTTGCTGGGCCGGCTGCGCCACCAGTGCACGGCGGTCGGCAGCAGCGAGAGCACCACCACGGTGACCAGGATCAGGTCGATCTTCGGCGCCACCGTGTCGCGGACGAACTTCACGTGGCCGAGCGCCCGGCCGAGCAGCAGGATGCCGTCGGTCCACAGGATGCCGCCGATCACCGAGTACAGCGCGTAGACCGAGAACCGCATCTTGCCCACCCCGGCCATCACGGTGGCCACCGTCCGGACCACCGGCACGAACCGGGCCAGGATCACCGTCGCCCGGCCGAACCGGTCGAAGAAGGCCTGCGAGCGGGTGACGTAGGAGGGTTTGAACAGCCGGGACTTCGGCCGGTCGAAGACCTTGGGACCGGCTTGGTAGCCGATCCAGTAGCCGACCAGGTTGCCGGCGACCGCCGCGATCGGCAGCGCGACCAGCATCACCGGCAGGCCCGGCAGGTCGATCGAGGGATCGTTGATGGCGATCAGCAGGCCGGCGGAGAACAGCAGGGTGTCGCCGGGCAGGAAGAAGCCCACCAGCAGGCCGCACTCGGCGAACAGGATGACCAGCAGCCCGATCAGCCCGTAGCTGCCGAGCAGGTGCTTCGGCGAGATCGGGTTGGCCAGCAGCTGGGTCGCCAGGTCACGGGTCATACCGGCAAGGGTACGGACGGCCGATGGGGGTTCCGGCCACCCGGCCGGTCCTTCGGCGCTCGCACAGCAGGTCTACAGCAACCTCGAAGCCGCGCCGCAGGGACGGCGCGCAGGGTGGTGCCATGACCAGCACCGCAGCAGCCCACACCGGCCGGATCCGGGCGGCCCTCGCCGCCGTCGCCACCGCCTGCGCGGCGGCCCTGTACGGCAGTTACCTTCCGCACCCGCAGGCCGGCCCCTCGGTGGTCAGCACCGCGGCGGGGCCGGCCACCGGCAGTTCCGGCACGGTCGCCGGCCAGCGCTGGAGCGCCAACCCGGCAGCCGTTAGTCCGATCGGCCGTTAGTCCGGTCAGCCGTTAGTCCGGTCAGCCGTTGACCCCTGCCAGCCGTTAGTCCGGTCGGCCGTTGACCCTGGTAACCGTTAACCCCGCCAGCCGGCCAGCAGCTCCTGCTCCCGCTCCGGCGCCAGGCCCGGCGTCCGCTCCGCGGGTTGCCAGCCGCCGGGGATGCTCCGCATCCAGTCCCAGGTGTCGAGCAGGGTGTCCCGGACCGGCCGGCAGGCCAGCCCCGCGGCCTCGGCGGGGGTGGTGTCGGAGGCCCACAGGCCCGGCGCCTCGGCCGCCGGTATCCACAGCGGCAGCTCGGTCCAGCCCGCGACGCCGGCCTGCGCGAGGTAGTTGTCGCCCACCCAGACGAACTCGGCGTCCGAGGCGGTGATCTCGCGGGCCTCGGCGAGCAGCTGGCCGCGGCTGATCTGGTGGGCCGGTCCGGTGACCTCGAAGGTGCCGGCCGCCAGCTGCAGCGCGAACTCGGCGATGTCGCGGGCGTCGATCAGCCGCAGCTCGTCGGAGGGCGCACCGGGGGCCAGCGTCGGCCCGCCCCGGGCCACCCGGTGCAGCCACCACGGCAGCCGGCCGACCCGGTCGTTCGGGCCGACGATCAGCCCGGCCCGCAGCAGCGAGCAGCGGTCCTCGCCGAAGGCCCGCAGCACGGCGCGCTCGGCGCCCACCTTGCGCCAGCCGTACTCGCCGCCCTCGGGCAGGTCGTCGGGCACCTGCTCGCCGACCGCGTCCGGGTCGCCGTCGTAGCTGCCCTGTTGCTGGTAGTCCGCCTGCGGCCAGCCGGAGTAGGCGTTGATCGAGGAGGTGAAGGCGTAGTGGCCGGCGCTCGGCGCCAGCAGCTCGGCGCTCGTCCGGACCACCTCGGGCAGGTAGCCGGTGTCGAAGACCAGGTCGTAGCTGGTGCCGGCCAGCGCCGCCAGGTCGTCCGGGTCGGTCCGGTCACCGGTGATCGTCCGGGCGCCGTCCACCGGCGGCCCGGACGAGCCGCGGTTGAAGGTGGTCACATTGTGGCCGCGGGCGACGCCGAGCTCGGCGACCGCGCGGGAGAGGAACACCGTTCCCCCGAATACCAAGATCTCCATCGCGCCAGCCGACCAGACGAGCATCCGGGCAGGCAATGGATGTTCGCCCCCAGCGCAGTGGAATACTTTGGCCAGGCAGCACCCGCACCGGCGCGGGCCGGCTGCGAGAGTTCCGGCCCGCGTGAATCGAGGGAGATCCCGATGCCCATCGCCACCCCCGAGATCTACAACGAGATGCTCGACCGCGCCAAGGCGGGCGGTTTCGCCTACCCGGCGATCAACTGCACCTCCTCCGAGACCATCAACGCGGCGCTGAAGGGCTTCGCCGACGCGGGCAGCGACGGCATCATCCAGTTCTCCACCGGCGGCGCGGAGTTCGGCTCCGGCACCGGCGTCAAGGACATGGTGACCGGCGCGGTGGCGCTGGCCGAGTTCGCGCACGTGGTGGCCGCCAAGTACCCGGTGAACGTGGCGCTGCACACCGACCACTGCCCCAAGGACAAGTTGGACGGCTACGTCCGGCCGCTGCTGGCCATCTCGGCCGAGCGGGTGCGGGCCGGCAAGAACCCGCTGTTCGGCTCGCACATGTGGGACGGCTCCGCGGTGCCGCTGGAGGAGAACCTGCAGATCGCCGCCGAGCTGCTGAAGCTGACCGCCGAGGCCCGGATCGTGCTCGAGGTCGAGATCGGCGTGGTGGGTGGCGAGGAGGACGGCGTCGCCAACGAGATCAACGACAAGCTCTACACCAGCGACGAGGACTATGCCGCCACCCTGGAGGCGCTGGGCGCCGGGGAGCACGGCCGCTACCTGCTGGCGGCGACGTTCGGCAACGTGCACGGGGTGTACAAGCCCGGCAACGTCAAGCTGCGCCCGATCGTGCTCAAGGGCGGCCAGCAGGTCGCCGCGCGCAAGCTGGGCCTGCCCGAGGACGCCAAGCCGTTCGACCTGGTCTTCCACGGCGGCTCGGGGTCCTCGCTGGAGGAGATCCGTGAGGCGGTCTCTTACGGCGTAGTGAAGATGAACGTCGACACCGACACCCAGTACGCCTTCACCCGGCCGGTCGCCGGGCACATGTTCACCAACTACGACGGGGTGCTCAAGGTCGACGGCGAGGTGGGCAACAAGAAGGCCTACGACCCGCGTTCCTACCTCAAGGCCGCCGAGGCGGGCATGGCGGCGCGGGTGGTGCGGGCCTGCGAGGACCTGCAGTCCGCCGGCCAGGCAATCAGCGGGTCGTAGATGGACCTGCTCAACCCGCGCACCCTGCTGCCCGTGGACCCGGCCACCGCGGAACTCGCGTCCGGCGCGGATCCGGTGGCGGTGGCCACCGCGCACCCGGCGTCCTCGGCCGCCTGGGCGGCGCTGGCCGAGCAGGCGTTGGGCCGTGGCGCCACCATCGAGGCCTACGCCTACGCCCGCACCGGCTACCACCGCGGCCTGGACGCGCTGCGCCGGGCCGGCTGGCGGGGCACCGGACCGGTGCCGTGGTCGCACGAACCCAACCAGGGGTTCCTGCGGGCGCTGCACGCCCTGGCCGTGGCGGCCGCCGCCATCTCCGAGGCCGACGAGGCGGCCCGCTGTACTGCCTTCCTGTCCGACTGCGATCCGGCCGCGGCCGACGCGCTGGGGTAGGAAGCGCCGTCTTCCCACCTGTCCCCGCAGGACGGGCGCTCTTCGCCTGGGCGCCAGGCGAATTCCGGTCAGATTCGGTTCTGCCGTGCCGATCGGACTCCCGGAATCGACGAAGGGCGGCCCGGTGACGGCAGCTATGTGGCATGTGGTGTCCGATGGGCAGCCGATGGGCGAGTATCCGGAGCCGTACCTGGTGAACCTCGCCTCCCAGGGGCGGGTCAACCCGAACGACCTGTACTGGCGGCCCGGGATGCCGGCGGCGGCGCCCGTGCACACGCTGGCCCCGTTCGAGCTTTACTTCCGTCCGCGCAAGCTGGGTGACGATCCGGCCCTGCGCTGGGTGCTCCCGGTCGGCCGGTCGCGCTGGGCGATCGCGGCCGGCTACCTCGGCATCTTCTCGCTGCTGCTGGTCTTCGGGCCGTTGGCGATCGGCGCCGGCATCCTGGGCCTGCGCGAGATCGAGCGGAAGCCGAACCTGCACGGCAAGGGCCGGGCTTTCTTCGGGATCATCGCCGGCTCGCTGGCCACCTGCATCCTGGTCCTGCTCCTGCTCCGGTAGCGGCCCGCGGCGGTACCGTGGCCGGTTACTACGAAGGAGCCGGGCCGGGTCAGGCCCGGCTCAGTCCCGCCAGTCCGTTCGGGTACCGGTGCTGCTCACGTCATCAGCCCCGCTCAAGTCATCAGCCCTGCTCGGGTGTCCGCCTCGCTCAGGTCATCAGCAGGGTGCCGAGCCGTCGGGTGGTCACCCACAGCCCGACCGCGGCCATCGCGGCGAAGTACAGCAGGTGCAGCGCCAGCCCGGCGTTGATAGTGCCGTAGGTCAACGCCCGCATCACGGCGATCCCGTGGTGCAGCGGCAGGCACTGCACCACCAGCCGCAGCCAGACCGGGTAGGTGGTGAGGCTGTAGAAGGTTCCAGAGAACAGAAACATCGGCAGGATGAGCAGGGTCACCACCTCGATGTCCTGCCAGTTGCGCACGAAGGTGGTCACCGCCATACCGAGGGCGGCGAAGCCGAAGCCGATCAGCAGTGCCGCAGGCACCAGCAGCAGCGCCCACGGCGACAGGATCAGCCCCATCGCCAGCATCACCAGCACGAACGCGACCGAGTACATCCCGCCGCGGGTCAGTGCCCAGCTCATCTCGCCGAGCGCGATGTCCATCGGGGCCAGCGAGGTGGCCAGCATCCCGTCGTAGAGCTTGGCGTACCGGAGCTTGAAGAACACGTTCATCATCGAGTCGTTCAGCGCCCCGTTCATCGCCGAGGAGGCCAGCAGGGCCGGGGCGATGTACTGGGCGTAGGTCAGCGGCTGGCCGTGCGGGCCGGTCACCCCGCCGACCAGGGTGCCGAGGCCGGTGCCGAAGGACAGCAGGTAGAACAGCGGCTCGAAGAAGCCGGAGACGATGATCAGCCAGGCCCGGCGGTAGACCCGGGCGGAGCGTTCCATCAGCACGGTGGCGCGACCGGCGTAGATGCTCGGCGGCAGCACCCGCAACAGCAGGCCGCGCCGTGCCGGGGACCCGCTCTCGACCGGTGCCGGCGGGTCGGCCAGCCCGAGCCGGCTCATCGGCTCAACCTCACCCGGAACCGCCAGCCGGTCAGCAACACCCCGGCGACCGTCAGCGCGGTCAGGAACACCAGGTGTCCGAGCAGGGCGGGGGCGCCGACCTGGCCGACCCCAGAGCTGAGGTGCAGCGAGCCGAGCGAGGTCCACCGGGCCAGCTCGGTGGCGTGCCAGAGCGGCGACAGCCAGGCCAGCGCCTGGCCCCACTCCGGCAGCGTGCTGACCGGGTAGAAGGTGCCCGAGAACAGGAACATCGGCATGACCAGGAACCGGAAGATCGCCGCGAAGCCGCCGCGCTCGGTCTCGACGCTGGCCGAGTAGACCGCGATCGGAGCAGCCAGGGCCATCGCGCCCAGGGTGGCGATGGGCACGCACAGCAGCGCCCCGGGGCTGCGGATGCCACCGAAGCAGGCCACCACCGCCAGGTACAGGGTGGCCGAGAACGTCGCCCGGGTCGCGATCCAGGCGAGCACGCCGCCGGCGATCTGCTGGGCCGTCAACGGGGTGGCGTTCATTCCGAAGTAGATCCGCTGGAACTTGAAGCCGCCGAACAGGATCGGGTACGTCGACTCACCCACCGCCACCTGCAGCGCGGTTGCGGCGATCAGTGCCGGGGCCAGGAAGCTGAGGTAGGAGGTGCCCAGGCTCTGGGCGCCGGAGCGGGCGTTGACGATGCTGCCCAGCCCGATGCCCAGCGAGAGCAGGTAGAGCACCGGCGCTCCGAGCTGTGCGACGGCCGAGACCTTGAAGTAGCGCCGGGCCGTGATCAGCGAGTACTCGAACAGGGCGGTCAGCCCGCCGCCGCGCGGGTTCACCAGCTGCCGGGTGGCGGTGTGCCGGCCGGCCACCGGCAGGCTGGCCGCCGGAGCGTCAGTCGACAAGGCTTCGTCCCGTCAGCCGCAGGAACACGTCCTCCAGGCTGGCCCGGCGCACCAGGCTCGACACCGGCTGCAGGCCGCGCTCGTGCACCTTGCGCAGCACGTCCTCGCCGTCGGAGACGTAGAGCAGCAGCCGGTCGGCCAGCACCTCGACCCGCTCGGCGAGGTCGGCCACCTGGTCGGCGCGGGCCTCGTTCTCGTCGATGCCGAAGCGCAGCTCGGCGACCTCGCGGCTGACGTGCTCGGTGATCAGCCGGGCCGGTGAGCCCTCGGCCACGATCCGGCCGTGGTCCATCACCACCAGCCGGTCGCACAGCTGCTCGGCCTCGTCCATGTAGTGGGTGGTCAGCACCAGGGTGACGCCCTGGTGCTTGAGCCGGTACAGCCGGTCCCACAGGATGTGCCGGGCCTGCGGGTCCAGCCCGGTGGTCGGCTCGTCCAGCAGCAGGATCTCCGGGTCGTTGATCAGCGACCGGGCGATGGTCAGCCGGCGCTTCATGCCGCCGGACAGCGGCTCGACCTTGTCCTGGGCCCGGTCGGTCAGCTGGGCGAAGTCCAGCAGCTCCTCGATCTTGGGCCGCAGCACCCGCTTGGGGATGCCGAAGTACCGGCCGTAGATGTAGAGGTTCTCCCAGACGGTCAGTTCCAGGTCGAGGTTGTCCTGCTGCGGCACCACGCCGAGCCGGGACCGGATCACCGGGCCCTCGACCGCCGGGTCCATTCCCAGCACCCGCAGCCGGCCCCCGGTGGCCGGTGAGACCGCGCCGACCATCCGCATGGTGGAGGACTTGCCGGCACCGTTCGGACCGAGGAAGCCGAACGACTCGCCCCGGGCCACCGAGAAGTCCACCCCGGCGACGGCGTCGAAGTCGCCGAACCGCTTGGTCAGCCCGACGGCCTCGATGAGCGGGCCGGTACCGCGTCCGGACGGATCGATGCCGGTCCCCGACGGATCGGTGCGGCGCCGGGCCGGGTCGGTGCTCGTTCCGGCCGCATCGGTGCTGGTCACGGCGCGAGCCTACAAGCCGCCACCGACGCCGACGGGGCTGCGACTGCCACCGGGCCGGCCATCTCAGCCGGCCTGTTCCGGCACTCCCGCGCCGAGCGGGAACACCTCGGCCACCTGGTAGCGCGAGCCGCCGGGAGCGAGCTGGGACTGCACCAGCGCGATCTCGCTGACCTGCCAGCTGGGCCCGGCGTACAGGTCGAAGACCCGCAGCCACCGGGTCATCTCCACCGGCCGGTTGGACCGGGCGAGGGTGAGGTGCGGCCGGAACTTCGCGCCGTCCACCGCGACTCCGGCACGGACCGCCGCCGTCCGGCTGCCGGTCGACAGCCGTTCCAGCTGGTCGACCTCACCGGCCACCCCGGTCCAGAGCAGCTTGCCCCGCGCCGGGTTGGGAAAGCTGCCGGCGCCCTGCAACCGCAGCTCGAACCGGTCCCGGCGCCCGGCCAGCCCGGCCAGTTGCTCGACCAGCTCGTCGAGGTCGCGGTCGGCCACCGCGGCCATGAAGGCCAGCGTCAGGTGCCAGTTCTGCTGTGGCGACCAGCGCAGCGGGCTGTCACGCTCGGCCCGCGGCTCGACGTAGTCGGCGAGGTCGGCGACCACCTCCGGTGGCGGCAGCACCGCCACGAACATCCGCCGGCTCATCGGCCCGACAGCGACGCCGGCCGGGACGGGCCGACCGGCGGAGCCGACCCGGCGTGCTCGGCCAGCGGCTGGGTGGCCCGGGCCCGGCTGACCCGCAGCGCCTGCACCAGCTCTGCGTGCAGGGCGTAGGCGTCGGCCGGCCCGACGCCGCGCTGCACCCGATCGCGCAGGAAGGCGAGCTCGGTGGCCGCCGCCTGGAAGGTGCGCAGCGCCCGGGCCGCGGGCTTGCCAGAGCGGGCCGTCACCGCGCGCAGCCAAGCCCGTCGGGCGGCGATGCTGTCCAGCCAGCCGGCCTCGGCGGGCGTGATCAGCCGGAAGTACACCAGCTCCGGCAGCTGCCGGCGCACCACGTCGCGCTCCCGGCGCCGGTGGTAGCGGGCGATCAGGATCGCCGCCAGGAAGGCCGGGATCATGATCACCACGTAGACCAGCAGGTACCCGCCCAGGCCGAAGGTCAGCGAGCCGTTCCACAGCGCGTGCAGGGCCACCGCGGCCAGGTAGCCGGCCAGCGGGTAACGCCAGCGGGCCGGGTACTGCGGCCGGCTCACCGCCAGCCCCACGCCCAGGCCGGTCATCGAGGTGAACAGCGGGTGCGCGAACGGGGCCAGCACCAGCCGCAGCACCACGGTGACCACGCCGGTCTCGGTGCCCTGGTTGAAGCTCTCCGCGACGTAGCCGATGTCCTCGACGAAGGCGAAGCCGACCGCGGCGAACCCGGCGTAGACCAGGCCGTCGACCACCCCGTCGAACTCCCGCCGGCGGGCGCCGGTGAGCATCACCAGCAGGAACGCGCCCTTGGCCGCCTCCTCGACGGCCGGGCCCACCAGGACGAGCACCGCGCCGCTGCCGAGCACCGCGTTGCCGGCCAGTTCCAGCACCAGGCTGGCCACCACCGCCACGCTGGCGCCCCACAGGAAGGCCAGCAGCAGCAGCCGGCTGGGCTCGGGTTCCCACCGGTCCAGCCAGAAGTAACAGGCCAGCACCACCGCCATCGACAACGCGGTCAGCGGCACCGCGACGATCAGCCCGACCGGATGCTCCGCTCCCACGGCCAGCAGCAGGCCCGCGGCCAGGGCGGCCAGTACGACCAGCACCGCGATCGGCGCCCCGGTGGCCCGGGTCTGCCGGCTCAGCGACGGCTGGAACTGCGGCGGCCCGGTCAGGGACGGTGCCAGCCGGGGGTCAATGCTCATGCCCCCGACTCTATTGCCCCGGACCGACAGGACCGCCTGGAACCGACAGCGCCGGTGACCAGCTGTGGATAACCGTCGAGGAACACCGGGCCGGTCAGCTGCCGGGCAGCGCCAGCCACCACAGCTTCGGCTCGGACCAGAAGGTGCGCTTGCCGCGCGGCCGCTCCCGGGGCAGCCCGTCGGCGACGATCAGTGCCGGGTCGCAGGCCAGCTGCAGCGACCGTCCCCGGTAGCTCCGGCGGCGCAGCCGGCCCAGCTGCACGGTGGCCTCCAGCTCGGACGGGCCGAGCCGGCGTACCCGCAGCCCGCGCGCCGCGCCGTCGGCCAGCCGCTGGTCGTCCACCACCGCGCGCAGCCACCACCGGGAGCCGGGCGTGCCGTCCGGCGGGTCGGGCCACGGCGCCAGGCTGGCCGAGTCGACGCAGACGCCGCCGGAGTCGTCCTTGACCACCCCGACCAGCCGGGCCGGCGCCAGCGTGGCCACCCGCAGCTGTCCGGCCATGTCCGCGGGCAGCCCGAGCCGGGACAGGTAGGGCACCGGCCGGCGGACCAGCACGGCGGTCTCCAGCGTCTCCAGCAGCCCGCGGCGCAGCAGCCGGTGCAGTGCCAGGTTCAGTCCGGCGAGGTCGGTGTCCAGCACCAGCCGGACCGAGTCGGCCACCAGGCCCTCGGCGCGCACCTCCAGCGCCGCCAACGCGGCGTCCACGTCGGCGGCGTCGGTGGCGGTGTGCCGGTCCGACAGGTTATCCAGGCCCTCGACCGGCGGTTGCCGGCCGATGGTGAGTTGCACCAGGTGCACGGTGGGTACCCTTCCCGCTGGCGTGGTGTCGGCAGGTGCGGCAGCTAGATTGCACGAGAACCCAGGCTCGGCGATCGTGCCCCGCCGCAGAGCAGCCCATTTCGGCCGAAAGTCAGGAGTCCGCTACATGCCCGCGATCGTTCTGATTGGCGCTCAGTGGGGCGACGAAGGCAAGGGCAAGGCCACCGATCTGCTGGGCAGCCGGGTCGACTACGTGGTGAAGTTCAACGGCGGCAACAACGCCGGGCACACCATCGTGATCGACGGCGAGAAGTTCGCCCTGCACCTGCTGCCGTCCGGCATCCTGAGCGAGAACTGCGTGCCGGTGATCGGCAACGGCGTGGTGATCGACCTGGAGGTGCTGTTCGGCGAGATCGAGGCGCTGCAGGCGCGGGGCCGCTCGGCCGACAGGCTGGTGGTGAGCGCGGGAGCGCACATCATCCCGCCGTACAACACCACGATCGACAAGGTCACCGAGCGGTTCGCCGGCAGCCGCAAGATCGGCACCACCGGGCGCGGCATCGGCCCCACCTACGCGGACAAGATGAACCGGATCGGCATCCGGGTGCAGGACCTGTTCGACGAGGTGCGGCTGCGCGAGAAGGTCTCGAGCGCCCTGAACCTCAAGAACCAGGTGCTGGCCAAGATCTACAACCGCCGGGCGCTGGAGTCGGAGGCGGTGATCGACTTCCTGCTGTCCTACGCCGAGCGGCTGCGGCCGATGGTGGCCGACACCGCGCTGCTGCTGCACGAGGCGCTGGACGACGGCAAGACGGTGCTGCTGGAGGCCGGCCAGGCCACCATGCTCGACGTCGACCACGGCAGCTACCCGTTCGTCACCTCCTCCAACGCCACCGCGGGCGGCGCGTGCACCGGCAGCGGCATCCCGCCGACCCGGATCGATCGGGTGATCGCGGTGGTGAAGGCCTACGCCACCCGGGTCGGCGAGGGACCGTTCCCGACCGAGCTGCTGCACGAGAAGGGCGACGAGCTGCGCAACGCCGGCGCCGAGTTCGGCACCACCACCGGACGTCCGCGCCGCACCGGCTGGTACGACGCCCCGGTGGCCCGCTACGCCGCCCGGATCAATGGCGTCACCGACTTCGTGCTGACCAAGCTGGACATCCTCACCGGCATGCCGGAGGTGCCGGTGTGCGTCGCGTACGAGATCGACGGCGTCCGGCATGCCGACATGCCGATGACCCAGGCCGAGTTCAGCAGGGCCGTGCCGGTGTACGAGACCTTTCCCGGCTGGGACGACGACATCTCCCACGCCCGGACGATGGCTGACCTGCCGGCCAACTGCCAGGCCTACGTCCGGGCCCTGGAGGAGATGTCCGGCGCCCGGATCTCGGTGATCGGCGTGGGCCCCGGCCGCGAGCAGTCCATCGTGCTGCACGACCTGCTGCCCTGACCTCCGGCGGAAACGCCTAGCGCACCAGCCGGGCCAGGATCGCGTGGTCCTCGGCGCGGGCCGGCACCCCGGTCACCGCGGTGATGAGCCGTTCCAGCCCGCGGAAGAAGCCCCACTCGCCCAGCGTCCGGTCGGCCAGCCCGTTGATCAGGCAGTAGTGGCTGTCGTGCGCGCCGCGGTGGTGGCGCAGGTGGTGGTCGGGTGAGAGCAGCAGCCCGCAGCGCTGCAGGAACCTGGGGACCGGCCCGCGCCGGCGCCGGTGGCCCCACTTGTGGTACTCGAACATCAGCGAGACGTCGACGCTGTAGACGACGGCGGCCAGGCACAGCGACACCACCAGCACCGGGTGGCCGGCGGCCACCGTCTGCGACAGCACCAGCAGCACGAAGGCACCGGAGCCGGCGAACCAGGACAGCATCCCGGAGTCGGTGGCGAACCGGAAGGTGAAGATCTCGTCCGGCTTGGTGTGGTGCTCGCGCACGATCGACACCATCCGCCGGAACGGCCCCCGGGTGGTGGAGAACCAGGTGTCGAACCCCCAGTGCAACAGGCCCGAGGTCAGGTCGGCCGCGAAGGTGGCCGCCGCGAAGGCCAGCAGGCTGCCGGCGATCAGCGCCGGGTGCCAGGCCGGACCGAGAGAGCCGGCCAGCCGGGCCACCGCCAGCGCGAGGACGGCGAGGTTGAGGCAGCCGCCGAGAATCCGGAAGGACCGGTCGAGGGTGGAGAGGCGGTGCGCGGCGCTGGCCGCGCTGCCCGCCTGGCGCGCTGGCGTAGAGCCCGATTTCCGCATGATGCCTCGGTTGGGTTTTCAACCGTGTGGATGGGAAAGGCAACAATAGTGACGCCCCGCCGCCCCGGTCAACCGCCGGCAGTACCCGGCTGCCGGAAGTCGGGACTTGTTCTGCACGGCTCGGCACCCCTAATCTCGGGCTCTTAATGAACCATTTCTCGTCCCACAAAGGGTGGTGTGCGTGGAATGACGCTTACTGATCCGGCTACCGGTTCGGCTGCACAGACCGACCCCGTGAAAACCGGCCCGTCCGAAACAGACAATGTCGACCGATTGATCGGCGTGCTGCAACGGCTGCACAGTTCCGGAACGGTCGAGTATTACGACGGCACCTCCCAGCGGGTCGGTACCGGTGACCCGGCATGGAATATCCGGTTCCGCACCAGGGAATCGCAGTCGTTGCCGCTGAACGAATTCGCCCTCGGCCAGGCCTACGTCAACAGCGAGATCGATCTCGACGGCGATCTCACGGCATTGCTGGAAGCCCGCTCGGAATTGCGCAAGGGCCTCACCGTCCGGGACGCGGTGTCCTTTGCCTACCGGCTGATGCTCCGGGCGCCGACCAAGGTCAACGCCGCGGCGATCGCCAAGCACTACACCCTCGGTGACGACTTCTACCTCAGCTTCATCGACCGGCGTTACCGCTACTACTCGCACGTCCTGTTCCAGCACGACGACGAAACCCTCGAGGAGGCGGCCGAGCACAAGCTGGAGTCGATGTTCGGCGCGCTGGACCTCAAACCCGGCATGCGGCTGCTCGATATCGGCGGCGGCTGGGGCGGTACCACCGAATACTGCGGCCACCGCGGCGTCGAGGTCACCTCGTTGACGCTGGTCGAGGAATCGGCTGCCTATATCCGGCGGCTGATCGCCGAGCACGGTATTCCCGGCAAGGTGCAAGTGCAGGACATCCTCGACCACCGTCCGGCCGAGCCCTATGACCATGCCGTGATTTACGGCGTCATCGAGCACATTCCCAACTACCGCACATTCTGTGAACGGGTCTGGTCGGCGCTCAAGCCCGGTGGCCGGCTTTATCTGGATGCCTCGGCGGCGAAACAGAAATTCGCCGTCAGCCCCTTCACCCGGCAATTCACCTGGCCCGGCCACCATTCCTTCCTGTCCCTGCAGGACATGGTGCGTGAGCTGCTGTGGCACGGTTTCGAGATCGTGGAGGTCGAGCGCGAGACGCACGACTACGAGCTGACCATCAAACACTGGGCCGACCGGTTCGAGGCCAACCACGACTTCGTGGCCGAGCGCTGGGGCGAGGACGTCTACCGGGCGTTCCGGGTGTTCCTGCGCGGCGGGCAGCATGCCTTCGCCACCAACCGGCTGCAGGCCTACCACCTGGTGGCCGAGCGCCGGGAGGATCCCGGCCCGCGTCCCGGTGCGCTGGTGCGGGCCGCCGACTTCATCGGCTCGCTGCGCTGAGCCCCGCTGAACCGCCATCTGCCCACAGGAAAATTATGTCGGATTCATAACTTTCTCTCATCTGAGCCTGTTACGTAACGCTTCGGGAGATATAGCCTTTCGCCACCTTTTGGACCTGGCTTCTTCGTAGGTGCGGAGTTTCCCCGCCCAGAGGCCCGGTCAGCCACGACCGGATGCTCCGCCGCCCCCGGAGACTCCCATGGCACGCACCTCGCTTCGCCCTGCCCGCATCCTCTGCCTGCTCACCAGCGCCACCCTGGTGACCGGCATGGGAACGGCGGTGACCTCCTCGCTGACGCCCAAGGCGGCGGCAGCGGCACCGGCAGCCAGCGACGCCCGGCCCGGCGAGCTGGTGAACCACCGCACCCGGACCTCGATGACGATCCGCAAGAGCGACGGGACGCTGCAGACCATCCTGTCCGCCGGGGCGGTGCACTACTGGACCGCCAGTGGCTGGAAGCGCATCGACAGCGAGCTGGTTGCCGCCGATGAGGCCGGATTCGCCTACCGGAACAAGGCGAACAGCTTCCGGGCCCAGTTCAAGGGAGCATCCGACGGCGAGTACCTGCGGGTGAGTGCCGCCGGCCGGGACTTCGGCCTCAGCCTGCAAGGGGCCGGCCAGGCCTCGGCGAAGGCGGCGGGCAACGGCCTGGTCTACCCGCACGCGCTCGGCAACGTCGACCTGCGCTACGACGTCCTCGCCGACGGCGTCAAGGAGACGCTGGTGCTGCCGGACGCGTCCTCGCCGAGCACCTACCACTTCCTGCTCAGCGCCAGCGGCAACGCGGCGTTCCGCGCCGAGCGCCGACCGGACGGCTCGTGGGCCTTCTACAGCGGCACCTCGCTGGCACCGGCCTTCCTGCTGGACGCGCCGGTGGCGCTCGACGCCGGCGCCACCGGACACCCGTCCGCCCAGACCGGACGCAACGCCACCCTGGACGTGAAGAAGACCGGCCAGGGCTTCACCCTGACGCTGGACCTCGACCGGAGCTGGCTCAAGGCGCCCGAGCGGCGCTTCCCGGTGCGGCTGGACCCGACCATCACCATCAACCCGCCGGTCGAGGACGCCTCGTTCGCCGCCAGCTGCGCCAACTGCCTGCCCTACGTCAGCGACAAGATCTACACCGGCACCGACAGCAACTACGCCTGGCGCGGTGCGGTGCAGTTCAACCTCGGCGACCTGCCGGCCGGTGCCGACGTCACCAGCGCCACGCTGCAGGCCTACTGGCAACCGCTGTGCATCACCGCCGGCACCGGCTTCTGCAACGGCACCTCGCACCAGATCGACGCGCACCTGATGACCACGTCGTGGAGCACCAGCAGCACCAGCGGCGCGCTGGGGTATGCCAGCACGCCGATCGGCAGCGCCACCGTCAGCCCCGCCGCGGTGGGCACCTCGCCCAGCTGGGTCAGCTGGCCGGTCACCAGCACGCTGCGCGACTGGCAGGCCGGGGTGAAGCCGAACTTCGGCGTGCTGCTCAAGCGCGCCACCGAGCCGCTCAACGCCAGCGGCCCGGTCTTCTACGGCCGGCGCAGCAGCGATCCCGCGCTGCAGCCGCGACTGGTGGTGACCTACCCCGGCGACGGCGTCAACCTGCTGCCGCCGGCCACCCTGCACAGTGACGGTGCCGACCTGCGCTGGACCCCCTACCCGAGCGACGCGACCGCGCCGTTCACCGGCTACCAGCTGCACCGATCGACGGTGGCCTCCTTCACCCCGAACGCCAGCACCCTGCTGACCACGATCACCGACCGGGCCGTCACCGGCTACCGCGACACCACCGCGGCAGCGGGCCAGACCTTCACCTACAAGGTGGTGACCGGATCGGTGGTCAGCAGCGGGCGGACCGTCTCGCTGCCGGCGGTGGGGCAGGCCAGCAAGATCCTGCAACCTGCCGCCGAGGACGGCACCGGCACCACCATCGCCTACTTCCCCAGCCTGGTGAACTGCGCGGGCTACGGCGCGGAGAGCCTGTTGTGGGTCGGGCCGCAGAGCGACGCCACCAACCGGGCACTGCTGCGCTTCGACCTGCGCGACATCCCGGCCGGCGCCACCATCACCAGCGCGGTGGTCTCGGCCTGGCATCCGTACACGATCAGCTCGGCGCAGACCGTCCGCGCCTACCCGGCCACCGCGGAGTGGAGCGAGGGCACCGCGCACAGCACCTGCAGCCGGGACAGCGCCACCTGGTACAACGCCTACGGCGGTGTGCCGTGGGCAGCCAACGGCGCTGACTTCGACGGCACGGCCGCCGCCACCGTCACCCACGCCGGTGGCGAGCTGCCGGCCTTCGACAACTTCGACATCACCCTGCTGGCGGCCAAGTGGGTGACCGGCGCCGTGCCCAACCACGGCCTGGTGCTGAAGCAGGACCAGGAGACGCCGGGCACCGGCTCGCTGCTGAGCTACCACTCCGACGACTTCTCGGTAGCGCCCAGCCTGCGCCCGAAGCTGGTGGTCAGCTACGCCGACGGCAGCCGCCCGGTCGGGCCGACGGCCGCGGTGTCCGCGCCGCTGAACGGCGCCACCGTCGGCGGGTCCGCCGTCTCGCTGGCGGCCGCCGCCTCCGACGACCGCCGGGTGGACCAGGTGGACTTCCTCGTCGACGGCACCGTGGCGGGCAGCGACTCCACGGCACCCTTCGGAGTGACCTGGAACAGCACCGCGGCCGGCGCCGGCTCGCACACCGTGACCGTCCGGGCCACCGACGACGCCGGCAACACCACCACCTCGGCCTCGGCCACCGTCACGGTCGACAACTCGGCCGTACCCAGCACCAGCGTCACCTCGCCGGCACCGGCGGCCGGCAGCAGCGTGACCGGTTACCGCACCGCGGTGAGCGCCGACCACCCGGCCGGCTGGTGGCGGCTCGGCGAGGCGTCCGGACCGGTGCTGGCCGACGCCTCCGGCGGCGGGCACGACGGCGCGGTGATCGGTTCGCCGGTCCTGGGCGCCCGCGGCTCGCTCGGCAGCGATCCCGACACCGCCATGCAGAGCGGCGATCAGGGCACCGGCTCCTACGGTTCCGTGCCGGCCAGTTCCGGCTGGGCGCTGAACGGCTCGTTCACCCTGGAATGGTGGGGCAAGGCCCTGGGCCTGCTGGCCTACAACCCCGGCTTCCTGCGCACCGGCGACGACTACACCGCCGGCGACGGCTGGAGCGTGGGCTGGAACTCGCTGGAGCACTCGCACTACCTGGCCTTCGTCCGCGACGGCCAGGAGTACCAGAGCTTCGCCGACGACAGCAGCGACCCCCGGTACTACGCGGTGGTGTACGACAGCGCCGCGCACACCCTGCAGTGGTACATCGACGGCCAGCCGGATGTGCAGTACACCGGCGTCACCTTCTCCGCGTGGAACGGCACCGCCCATCCGCTGGAGATCGGCCGCGGGTACGACCCGTCCACCGTGCGGGTGGACGAGCCGGCGGTGTACTCCAGCGCCCTGCCGGCGGCCCGGATCGCCGCGCACTACACCGCCGGCTCCGCCGCCGCCCCCGAGGTGACCGCCACCGTGCCGGTCGCCGCGAACGCCGCCGACGACCGCGGCGTCACCGCGGTGGACTTCCTCGCCGACGGCGTCCGGTACGCCACCGACACCACCGCGCCGTACCAGGCGTCCTGGAACACCCTGGACCCGGCGGCCACGGTTCCCGACGGCGTGCACGTGCTGACCACCCGGGCCTACGACACCAGCGGCCAGGTCACCACGTCGGCCGACGTGCCGGTGACAGTCGCCAACGCCAAGGGCACCCAGTACCTCGGCACCACCGGCACCACCGAGGTGCCGGACCTGATCCCGGCCGACCCCGCGGTCACCCAGCCGGTCCAGGTGACCGTCACCAACGACAGCGCGGTCAGCTGGCCGGCCACCACCGTCGTGGACTCCAGCTGGATCAGCCACGACGCCACGCCGGTCACCACCGCCGGCACCTCGGCCGCGCTCGGCACCAGCCTCGCACCGGGCGACACCACTACGGTCCGGCTGAACGTGCCGGCCCCGACGCTGCCGGACGGCGCCCAGCAGGCCGCGTACACCCTCAAGGTCGACCTCAAGGATCCCGCGACCGGAACGGCCTACGCGGCCAAGGGAAACAAGCCGGTCACCAATGACGTGCAGGTCGCCAAGTCCCTGGAGGACACCCTCGGCCTGGAACGCTGGCACCAGTACCGGGGCACCGACCTCGGCGCCGGCATGCAGGACCTCGTCGACATCGCCAACGGCAACAACCTGTGGCGCTGGACGCCCAGCGACTCGCCGGGCCGCGGGCTGTCCACCGTCGTCGACCTGACCTACAACAGCCTGGAGAAGAGCGGGCCGTCCCCGGTCGGGCCGGGCGTCAGCCTGTCGGTCAGCTCGCTGACCCGGTTCGGGCTGCCCATCGACATCCATCCCAACAAGGCCGACAGCATCGGCGGAAACGCCAAGCGCTACGTGGTGATCACCGACGGCGACGGCACCACGCACCGGTTCGACGGGGTCGCCAACGCCGACGGCACCTGGCGCTACGAGGCGCCGCCGGGGGTGCACCTCTACCTGCGGCCCACCGGCTCGACCGACCCGGCACGGACCTGGGCCTTCAGCCGGCCGGACCGGGTGACCTTCTACTACGACGCCGACGGCTACCCGACCTCGGTCGAGGACGCCAACGGCAACCGCATCACCTACACCCTGGAACGGATTCCGCCCGGCGAGGACGGCGGCCCGGTCAAGAAGCGCATCACCGCCGTCACCGATCCGGGCGGGCGCAGCTACCAGCTGGCCTACTGGAGCAAGGCCGAGGTGAAGAAGGCCCAGGTGCGCGGCGAGCTGAAGCGCCTGACCGATCACAGCGGCAGCGCCTGGGACTTCGACTACTACGACGACGGCAACCTGCGGGTGATCACCCAACGCGGTGGCACCAAGGCAGACGGTTCGGCCCTTGCCGACCGGCGGTTCGTGTTCACCTACACCACCTCCAACGGCGACGCGCCGGCGATCAGCGACCCCGCGCTGCGCGTCGACCCGGATCCGAAGACCCCGAACCAGTCGGCGCTGGTCTACAGCATCCGCGACCCGCGCGGGGCGGAGACCCGGTTCAGCTACTACGGCCCGGGCAGCTCGCAGCTGCGGGGCCGGGTCAACACCGTCACCGACCGCGCGGGCGTCGTCACCACCTACACCTATGACCTGACCGCCCGTACCACCACCGAGGCGGCCCCGCTGTCGCGCACCCAGGTCTACACCTGGGATCCGCTCGGGCGCGTCACCGTTCTGCGCAACGCGCTCGGCCAGAACACCACGCTAACCTGGAACGGCGACAACAAGGTCGTCACGCTCACCGAGCCAACCGGCCGCACGGTGAAGTACACCTACAACGCCAACGGGTACCTGACCAGCACCACCGACCAGCTCAACCACACCACCCTGCTGGAGATGGAAGACGTCGCCGCCGACGCCAACGACGTCGCCGGCAAGTGGCAGGGCGGCCGGACGATTCCGCACTACAGCCAGCTCAAGTACAAGACCAGTGCTCGTGGCACCGCGACCGCCACCGTGGGCGACTACCGGTGGAGCTTCGGCTACGACGCCCGCGGCAACCTCACCACCACCACCGACCCGACCGGCGCGCAGAAGACGCTGACCATCAACCCGGACGGGACGGTCAGCGCCGAGCGTGACGCCCGGGGTGGCGTGACCGGCTACACCGGCTACGACGCCAACGGCTTCCCCACCGTGGTGACCGACCAGATCGGCCGCAAGACCCAGCTGGGCTACGACAGCGACGGCCAGCTGATCTGGACCCAGGACAACCGGCACAAGGACTACACCGGCGGCAACCCCCGTGACTACCGGACATATCTGGACTACGACTCGTTCGGGCGGATGGGCCGCCAGAGCACGCCGAAGTCCACCGACGGCGACCGCGGCCTGCTGATCTGGAGCGGCGCCGACTTCGACGCCGACGACAACACCGTGCTCGACATCGACCAGCACTACGGCCGGCAGTACACCCCGAGCATCGCCTTCCAGGTCAAGCACGCCTTCGACGCGATGGACCGGGAAACCCTCCGGACCGCCCTGGACACCTCGGCCGACCCGGCCGGTGAGCGCACCTCCATGACCTACGACGTGGCGGGCCGGCTGACGCGCATGACCCGGCCGCTCGGCGTGCAGAGCACCACGATCGCCGACGACCACGCCGTGGACTACAGCTACGACCTGCTGGACCGCACCGTTCGGCAGGCGGTGTACGAGGTCGACGCGGCCGGCGTCCAGAAGAGCGTGCAGTACAGCCACACCTGCTACGACCTGGCCGGCGACGCGGTGCGCACCGTCGCGCCGCGGGCCAACCGGGCGACCATCTCCTGCACCGACGACACCGTGCCGTTCCTGACCAAGGCAACCTACGACGCGGCGCACCGGCTGCTCACGGTGACCGACGCCGCCGGCCGGATCACCCGCACCGGCTACGACGACGACAACAACGTCACCTCCCGCACCGACGAGGCCGGCAACGTCGAGACCACCGAGTTCGACCAGCGCGAGCTGCCGGTCAAGAGCGTGCAGCCGTTCACCGGCGGCACCACGCCGCGGGTGCTGACCACGCTGCTGGAGTACGACCCGAACGGCAACCGCAGCCGGGTCATCACCCCGCGGGCCTACGACGCCTCCAGCGACAAGCAGACCTTCACCTCCTACGTGACGCGCTACGTCTACGACGCGGCGAACCAGCTGACCCGTACCGATCTGCCCAGCACCGGACCGTCCGACCAGCACTACAAGCACCAGGCCTACGACGACATGGGCAACCTCGCCACCGTCACCCAGGACGTTACTCAGGACACGCTGGCCAACGTCCCGCAGAAGCTGCGGGAGGACCGCAGCTACTTCGACCCGAGGGGCTGGATTCGCACCAGCGACGACCACGTCAACCCGGCACTGCACTTCGACTACGACGCCAACGGGCGCCAGACCGCGCGCACGCCGGAGAAGAAGGGCTCCTCCGAGCTCGATCCCGACGAGCGCCAGGAATGGCACTACTTCATCGACGGAATGCTGCAGGAGCGTTCGGACGTTGGCGGGCAGAAGATCACCTACACCTACGACGCCGACAACGTCACCCGCACCATGACCGACGCCAGCGGCGCCAACGCCAACCGGCAACGCACCATGAAGGTCGAGGTCAGCCCGGACGGCCTGGACCGGCCGGCCAAGACCCGCCAGCGCAAGACGGACGAGACGCGCTGGAAGGCCACCCTGAGCAGCTACGACCTGAGCAACAACCTCATCCAGCGCATCGACGACCGGGAGGAGGACGATGCCGGCACCCAGCTCAAGGCGGGCCGGCAGAACGACTACACCTTCGACGGCACCGACCGGATGACCCAGCAGGTCGACCAGGGCAAGGACACCCAGGCCTCGACCTCCGACGACACCCGGATCAGCACCAGTTACCTGCCGCAGGGCTGGGAGCTGCAGCGCACCACCGACAAGTACGTGCCGGGCGGCAGCCCGGTGTGGCAGGCGAAGAAGGTCCAGGACTGGACCTACTTCGACAACGGCCAGCTCAAGACCATGTCGACCAAGAACGGCTCCGGCACCGTGCTGGAGTCCCACGACGTGAGCTACACCGACAGCGCCAACCGGTACGCCAACGGCAACCAGACCTCCGACGTCTTCAAGCGGAGCAGCCCGAACACCGGCACGCCATGCGCGAGCGCCACCTGCACCGCCCGGTACAGCTACGACGCGCGCGACCGGTTGGTCCACCAGGACAGCGGGGCCGGCGGAAGTGCCGACTACACCCTGGATCCAGCCGGCAACGTGGTCACCGAGGTCCAGTCCGACACCGGTACGACGAACTACACCTACCAGGGAACCCAGCTCGACACCGCCACCACCGGCGGGGTCACCAGCAAGTCGCACTACGACAGCCACGGCAACCTCGACTGTGTCACCGCTGCTACCGGTTCGGACGCCGACTGCAACAACGCCAGCGGCTGGCAGATCGACTACAGCTACGACGGCCTGGACCGGTTGACCGGGTACAAGGACACGGCCGGCGGCATCGACACCAGCTACGAGTACGACGCGCTGGACCGCCAGACCCGGCAGGAGAAGCACGGCAGCGCCGGCGGGCCGACCACCGACTTCAGCTTCCTCGGCCTCAGCGACAAGGTCACCAAGGAGGAGCAGCGGGGCACCGGTGGCTCGATCTCCCGCACCAAGGACTACAGCTACGACGCGTACGGCAGCGCCAACAGCATGACCGACACGCCGACCGGCCAGGCGTCCCAGCAGTACTCCTACGGCAAGGATCCGCTCGGCAGCGTCAGCCAGTTGATCGACGACACCGGCAAGGCATCGGCCGCCTACGGCTACAAGCCCTACGGCGACACCGACAGCACGCTGTCGGCCGGTGACGCCAACAAGGACGACCCGCGCAACCCGGTGCGCTTCACCGAGAAGCGCTACGACTCCGGTTCGCACACCCTCGACACCGGTGCGCGCCGGTTCGGCCCGTCCAACAACCGGTTCCTGCAGGAGGACCGCTATGCCGACGCGCTGTCCGACCTCGACCTGTCGACCGACCCGCTGACGGCCAACCGGTACAGCCTGGCCGGCGGGAACCCGGCGAACTTCGTCGAGGTGGACGGGCACTTCAGCATCGGTGGCATGCTGGGCGACGCCAAGGACGCCGTCAGCGGCGCCGCCGACTCCATCGGCGATGCCGCCAGCGACGTGGGCAGCGCGGTGGGTGGCGCGGTCAGCGACGCCGCCCAGTTCGCCTGGGACCACAAGGTCGCGATCGGGTCGGTGGCTGCCGGGATCGGCTGTGGCGCGCTGTCGGCCGGGCTGGCCGCGGCCGGCTGCGCGGCAGGGGTCGCGGCGGTGTCCGGTGCCATCGAGGCCAAGTCCGAATGCAAGGACGAGGGTGCCGGCTGCTATGCGAAGAAGATCGGTACCAGCGTGGCCCTGACCGCCGCCGGCGGAGCGGTGGGCAAGGTGGCCGGGGCAGGCTTGGCCAAGGTCGGCACCCGGATGCTCGGGCGCGAGACCGACGACGCCGCCCGGTCGCTGCGCGGGGCCGCCGAGGACTCCTCGCCCGGTGGTACCGCCGCCAAGTCCTGCATGAACTCTTTCACCGCCGGCACGCCGGTGCTGATGGCCGACGGTTCGCAGAAGCCGATCGAGCAGGTGCGCAAGGGCGATCGGGTGCTGGCCACCGATCCCGAGACGGAGCAGACCGCGGCCGAGACGGTGGTCACCCCGATCGTGCACGGCGGCCCGCACACCATGGTCACGGTCGCACTGTCCGACGGCAGCAGCATCACCGCGACCGACGAGCACCCGTTCTGGGACGAGACCGCCCACGCGTTCGTCGACGCCCAGGACCTGCATGCCGGTGACCGGGTGCTGACCAGCGCCGGGAACCGGCTGGTGGTCAAGGCGATCGCGGTGTTCGTGGCGGTGCTGGTCGCGTTCAACCTGCAGGTCGACCAGATCCACACCTACTACGCCGGCGTCACCCCGGTGCTGGTCCACAACGCCTGCGGTCCGACCAGTGAGAACTACCGGGGCCGGTTCAACGTCGACCTGGCCAGCCAGGGCAAGAAGCGGCTGCCGAAGGACTGGGACGCCCACCACCGGATCCCGCAGAGCTACCGGGAGCACTCGGAGTTCCAGGACTTCGACTTCGACGCGCCATCGAACATCCGCGGCGTCCAGAACCACCTCTCGGGCGACAATGTGCACAACCGGATCACCCAGACCTGGGCCAAGTTCCAGAAGCAGTATCCGAACGCCACCAGGTCGCAGATCGAACGCTTCGCCAAGCGGGTGGACCGGGGGTACGGGCAGCGATACTGGAGGGGCTGACGGAGTGGACCTGCAGGTGTGGAAGCAGGAACTGCGATCGACGATCAGCCGGTTGGAGGAGAGGTCGGAGTCGCTGCTCGGCTACCCGCTCGATCCGTCCGAGAACGTCGTCACCGATCCCGACGAGGACGTCCCGGCCGGCCTGCCGGCCGATCTGGAGGAGCTGTACCGGACGGTGGGCGCGGTGTGGCTGCCAGACGTCGGCAACAGCTACTACATACATTCGCCGGGCTTCCTGGCCGAGGCCGTGGCCCGCGGGATGCCTGTCGAAGCTGACACCGACGAGCTGACCGGCCGGATCGTGCCGTTCGCTTCCGGCGGCGACGGCACGTTCTACTGCCTGGCAGCCGATTCCGGGGCGGTGTGGGAACTGCCCGAAGGCGAGCTCACCAAGCAGGGGGTGTACCGGGGTGGCATGGGTGCGCCCCGGCTGGTCGCAACCGGCGTCGAGGAGTTCCTGGAGAAGTTGCTGGCCGCCGCCCGACGATTCGTCGAGACCGGAGAGATCACCAGTTTCTGACGGACCTCGCAGAGATCAACGATTCGGTTTCCTGGGCGGGCGAGGATGCGGCGAACGCCTACAGTCGAACGATGACGCGGCGTGGGCTGGTGGCCACCGGGCTCGGCCTGCTGCTGGCCGCCGGCTGCACCTCGGGTTCGGATCCGGCGCCACCTGCTGCCCCGGCATCGAGCCTGCCCAGCAGCGCGTCCGCGAGCAGCAGTCCGCCTGCCGCGACGAAGCCAGCCACGACGGACCAGGACTGGCCCACCTACCACGGCGACCTGCAACGCACCGGGGTCAGCCACACCATGCCGGCGGCGTCCGGCCGGCTGACCGCGACCAGGATCCCGCTGGACGGCCAGGTCTACGCCTCGCCGATCGTGGTCGGCGGCACCGTCATCGTGGCCACCGAGCGCAACGTGGTGTACGGCCTGACCCCGACCGGCGCCAAGCGGTGGTCGGTCACCCTGGGCAGCCCCACCGACCGGGACGACCTGCCGTGCGGCAACATCGACCCGCTCGGCATCACCGGCACGCCGGTCTACGACGCGGCCACCAAGACCGTCTTCGTGGTCGCCTCGATCGGCTCGCCGGTCCGGCACGACCTGGTCGCGCTCGACCCCGCAACCGGCGCGATCCGGTGGCGCCGGTCGGTGGACCTGCCCGGTGCCGACCCGCAGGCCATGCAGCAGCGGGGCGCGTTGACCGTGCTGAACGGCCGGGTCTGGGTGCCGTTCGGCGGCCTGGCCGGGGACTGCGGGCAGTACAAGGGCCGGCTGGTCGGGGTGCCGCTGGGCAATGGCGAACCGGTCGCGTACACCGTGCCGACCACCCGGGAGGCCGGCATCTGGACGCCGCCGGGAGCGACCGTGCTCAACGGCCACCTGCTGGTCGCGGTCGGCAACGGCGAGTCGGTCGGCGGCAGGTACGACTACAGCGACTCGGTGCTGGAACTGGACGGCACCGAGCTGGTGGACTCGTTCTCACCCAGCGACTGGGCCGCCCACAACGCCGCCGACCTGGACCTCGGCTCGCAGGGCCCGGCGGTGGTGGGAAACAAGTGGATCTTCATCGCAGGCAAGGACGGCGACGGGTACGTGCTGCGGGCCGGTGACCTCGGCGGTATCGGCGGCCAGCAGAGCCGGGCCGAGCTCTGCCGGTCCTTCGGCGGCACCGCGGTGGCCGGCGACACCGTGTACGTGCCGTGCGCCGACGGCCTGCGCGCGGTCCGGATCGACGATGCCGGCCGGCTGAGCCCCCGGTGGCACGCCGAGGAGTCCGTCACCGGCTCTCCGGTGCTCGGTGGCGGCCGGCTGTACTCGGTGAGCCCGGAGTCCGGCGTGCTGAGCGCGCTGGAACCGGCCACCGGCACCGTCCGCGAGCGGGTTGCGGTCGGTGCCACCAGCCGGTTCGCCACTCCGGCGATCAGCGGCAGCCGGCTGTTCGTCCCCACCCTGGCCGGCCTCACCATCGTCGACACCGCCCGCTGAGCCGGCCTGCCGGTGAAGACCGGGTTAGCGACGAAGTCCTCCCAGTTGCCAGGTTTGATGGGATACGCCAGGGTAGGCCAGCACCTCCCCTCCCCCCGTACCCCCGACAGAGTGGTGGACTCCCATGAAAAGAATCGTCGTGTTCCTGCTCGGCCTCCTCGCCTCGGTGACCACGGTGGTAGCGACCAGCTCGCCCGCGCTGGCCGTCACCAAGCTCACCCAGGCGCAGGCCGCCTCGCAGCTGTCCTCGGCCGGCGTCACCTGGAGTTCGAGCGGCGGCTGCACCGACCGGTACAACTCCACCTGCACCTCGTTCGAGCAGATCAACCAGAGCACCGTCTCCGGCGTGATCACCCTCAAGCGGTCCAGCGGCTGCTCGATCAACATCACCGGCGGCACCGAGACCGGCCACGCCAGCGGCACCTACAGCCACTGGAACGGCTACAAGGTCGACGTCTCGCACAACACCTGCAACAACAACTACATCCACACCTACTTCACCCGGATCGCCAACCGGGGTGACGGCTACCCGCAGTGGCAGGCCGCGTCCGGCAACATCTACTGCGACGAGGGCACCCACTGGGACATCACGTACTACACCTGCGGCTGCTGACCCGGCCCGCCCCGACGGGCCCGCGTACCCGCACTCGCTAGCGTGTGCGGGTATGCGGGTTCTCGTCGTCGGCTCCGGTGCTCGCGAGCACGCCCTCTGCCTGGCGCTGGCAGCCGACCCGGCGGTCACCGCACTGGTCTGCGCACCGGGTAACGCCGGCACCGCGACCGTCGCCGAGTACCGCCGGCTGGACGTCTCCGACCCGGCCGCGGTGGCGGCGCTGGCCGCCGAGGTCGCCGCCGGCCTGGTGGTGATCGGCCCGGAAGCACCGCTGGTGGCCGGCGCTGCCGACGCGGTGCGTGCCGCCGGCATCGCCTGCTTCGGCCCGTCGGCGCAGGCCGCCCGGCTGGAAGGCAGCAAGGCGTTCGCCAAGGAGGTGATGGCCGCTGCCGGGGTGCCGACCGCCCGGGCGCGGCTGTGCACCAGCGCCGAGCAGGTAGCGGCCGCGCTGGCCGAGTTCGGCCCGCCGTACGTAGTCAAGGACGACGGGCTGGCCGCCGGCAAGGGCGTGGTGGTCACCGACGACCCGACCGTGGCGCGGGAGCATGCCGCGGCCTGCGGGCGGGTGCTCGTCGAGGAGTACCTCGACGGGCCGGAGGTGTCGCTGTTCTGCGTCACCGACGGCACCACCGTGCTGCCGCTGCTGCCGGCCCAGGACTACAAGCGGATCGGCGACGGCGACACCGGGCCGAACACCGGCGGGATGGGGGCCTACGCCCCGCTGGAGTGGCTGCCGCCGGGCACGGTCGAGCGGGTGGTGCGCGAGGTGGCCCAGCCGACGGTGGACGAGCTGCGCCGACGCGGGACGCCCTTTGCCGGGCTGCTCTACGTGGGCCTGGCGATGACGGCGGCCGGGCCCCGGGTGGTCGAGTTCAACGCCCGGTTCGGCGACCCCGAGACCCAGGTGGTGCTGGCGCTGCTGGACTCGTCGCTGGCCGGCCTGCTGCACGCCGCGGCGACCGGAACGCTGGCCGGGCACCCGGCGCCGCGCTGGCGGCCCGGTGCTGCCGTCACCGTGGTGGTGGCGGCAGCCGGCTACCCCGGCACCCCTCGGCTGGACGACCCGGTCCGCGGTGGCGACCAGCCCGGCGTGATCCATGCCGGCACCCGGCGCGACGGCGACGGGGTGCTGCGCTCGGCCGGCGGCCGGGTGCTGTCGGCCACCGCGACGGGTGCCTCGCTGCCCGCGGCGCGGGAGGCCGCCTACCGGCTGGTGGCCGGCATCGAGCTGGCCGGCGGTCAATACCGCACCGACATCGCCGACCTGGCCTCCCGTCCGGGGCTCGGGTTCTCAGTCGACGCTTAGCGCTCTCACGCCGGCCGCCCAGCGTCGGCCGGCACTCTGGGTCATGCAACGGGAGGCCGCCGGGCGAGGGGGCACGGGCGATGTCGTTGATCGGCATGGCCACGCTGGTGGTGGCAGGACTGGGGGTCCTGCTGTGCTCGGTCGGGTTGCTGATGGCGTGGGACCGGCTGGCCGCACTGGGGAGGGCGCGCTGGCCGGTCCGCGCGCTGTGGCTCGGCTGCTGCCAGCTGACCGCGGTGCTGCTGGTCGGCCTGGTGGTCAACCATGCGTTCGTGTTCTACCAGTCCTGGTCGGAGCTGTTCGGGCTGCATCCGCAGGTGGACCAGGGCTCGGCCGGCGCCGGCACCCGGGACGTGGCCTTGCAGCCGGCGCTGCTGCACGACTACCGCACCGGTCACGGCACGGTGGTGTCGCTGCCGGTGCCCGGCACGGTGAGCGGAGTGCACGCCGCCCCGGCGACGGTGTACCTGCCGCCGCAGTACGGCGCCCCGGGCTACGCCGACCGGAGCTTCCCGGTGGTCGAGTTGCTGTCCGGCTTCCCCGGCGGGCCGCGCACCTGGATGCACGTCCTGCACGTGGCGGGCGTGCTGGACACCCTGATCGACACCGGCCGGGCGGCGCCGTTCATCGCGGTGATCCCGGTGCAGAACGTCGCCTCGCCGCGCGACACCGAGTGCGTGGACGTGGTGCACGGCCCGCAGGTCGAGGACTACCTGACCTCCGACGTCCGGACGGCGGTGCTGAGCGCCTTCCGCGCGTCGCCGGCCGGTTCGCAGTGGACCGTGATGGGTGACTCGACCGGCGGCTACTGCGCGCTCAACCTGTCGCTGCGGCATCCGGACCTGTTCGGCGCCGCGGTGTCGATCGCGGGGTACGACGCCGCGGCGCACGACCACACCACCGGTGACCTGTTCGGCGGCAGCGCGGTGCTGGCGCACCAGAACAGCCCGCTGTGGCGGCTGCAGCACGACCCGGTGCCGGCGTTGCGAGTGCTGCTCATCTCGACGCGGCCGGACCGCACCGCCTACCGGGCCTCGGTGCGGCTGGAGCAGGCCGCCCGGCCACCGCTGCAGCTGTGGCAGCTGACCCTGCCCACCGGCGGCCACAACTTCACCACTTTCTCCGCCGAGATCCCGGTCGGGTTCAGCTGGCTGTCCCGGCAGGTCGCCACGCCGCTGGCACCGCTGCCGACCGTCGCGGGCCTGGGCCCGCAACCGGTGACACCGGCAGCCGGCGAGCCGTCACCGGTCCGGCCGGTCCAGCACGCGAGTGAGCCGGTCCGGATCTCCGCCGCGGTGGTGCCGAGCCGGACCCATCGCTGAGGCCCGCCCGGACCCATCGCTGAGGCCCGTCCCGGGCCGGCCGCTGAGGGCCCCGCCCGGGCCCGGCGCTGACTCCGCAGCGCGCCGGACCCAGGCGGGCTCGGCCGAGTCCTGCCCGGGCAGCCTGGGCTCTGAAGCTCAGCCGGTGATGGTGATCGGCTGGCCGTTGGAGACCAGCTTCCAGTCCAGCGAGCTGAACACCGACGGGTCGATCACCTTGGCCGCCGACACCCAGTCGATGATCAGCTGCCGGATCTCGACCTGGGCGTTGTAGACCACCGGCGCGGTCTTCACACCCGGGAAGTTGCCGCCGCCGGACTGGCGGTAGTTGTTGATCGCGATCACGAACTGCTGGCTGTCGTCCAGCGGCGCGCCGGCGTAGGCCAGGTTCTTGATCCGCGAGCCGACCGGCTGGGCGATGTCGATGTCGTAGGTCAGCGGGGCGTCCAACCCGCCCATGATGTCGTAGTTGTAGTCCGGGGTGCCGTTCGGCGCGGTCGGGGTGACGGCGTTGGTGAGCTGGTCCGGGGTGAACGGACCGACGCCGCTGATCTGCTTGAAGTAGGTCGCCGAGTACTCCAGGTAGGCCCGCACCTGGGCGCCGGTGAACACGATGCCGAGCAGGGTGTTGTCGAAGATGTAGAGGCCCGCGACGTCGCGCACCGTGACGTCGCCGGCCGGGATGGCCGCCGCGGCGTTGAACGGGGCGGCGATCGACAGGATCGGCAGCCCGGCCGACGGCGAGCCGGCCAGTGCCTTCTTCACCGCGTCGGCCTGGACGTAGTTGATGAAGTCCATCGCGGCGGTGTCCTCATACCGCGAGGTGGCCGCCGACATCGCCGCGGTCGAGGTGCCGATCACCGAGTTGACGTACTCGCGCACCTTGGCGTGCTGCTGGGCCACCAGCGAGACGATGGCGCCGTCGGCATTGACGGTGTTGGAGTTGAGCACCGTGGCGCTGGACGAGCCGACCGTCCAGCGGCCGCGCTCCTTGACCAGGTCCAGGTCCATCACGGTCAGCCGCTCGCCCCACTTCAACGGCTCGGACAGCAGCACCTTGCGGCCGGTGGCGGTGTTGGTGACGAACCGCTGCGGAATCTCCAGGTGGGCGTGCCCGACCAGGATGGCGTCGATGCCGGGCACCTGCTCGGCCAGCAGCGTCGAGGCGTTCTCCGGCCAGGGCAGCGCGTCGCCGTAGCTGGAGGAGGTGTCGGCGCCGGAGTGGCAGGACACCACCACGATGTCGGCACCGGCCGCCTTCACCTTCGGGATCACCAGCTTGGCCTGCTCGACGATGCCGTTGAACTTGATCCGGCCGTCCAGGTTCGCCTTGTCCCAGATGGCGCAGCCCGGCGTCACCAGGCCGACGATGCCCACCTTGACGTACTCGCCGTTGCCGTCGTCGTGCCGGTGGGCCGCGCTGCTGCCGGCGCCGCAGACCCGCACCTTTTTGATCGTGAACTCGGGGAAGGCCGGCGCGCCGGTGTTCCAGTCCAGCGCGTTGGCGCACAGCAACGGGTGGTGCAGCTGGGACTGGAACTTGCGCAGCGTCTCGACGCCGTAGTTGAACTCGTGGTTGCCGATCGCGGCGGCGTCGAAGCCGATCGCGTTCATCGCCGCGGCCATCGGGTGGGTCGGGGCCTTCGCGCCGGTGATCGGGTCGATCCGGGCGTAGTAGTAGGCCAGCGGGGTGCCCTGGATGGTGTCGCCGGCGTCCAGCAGGACGGTGGCGCAGTCGCCGCGCTCGGCGCGCATCGCGGTCACCAGGGTGGAGATCTTGGCCAGGCCCACGTCGTTGTGCTGGGCGTCGTCGTACTCGGCGTCCTTGAAGTAGTCCCAGTTCAGGACGTTGCCGTGGGTGTCGGTGGTGCCCAGCACCGTCAACCGGAAGCCCTGCTGGGCATTGCTGCCCTTGGCCGCGGCCGGCGCCGCGCCGAAGAAGGTCGCCCCGACCGTGCCCACCGCGGCGGAGGCGAGCAGCTGGCGTCGGGTCATCGTGATCTTGTCCACCGGAAAAGTCCGTCCTGTCGAGAAAGCGGGTTCTGGTCAGCGGCGCTCAGCCTAGGTGACGGTGCCGACAGTCGCACCGCCGAGCAGCCGCCGGCCCGGCGGGTGCGGAAGAATGGCGCGGTGCCCGCCAAGCCTGCCAAGCCCACCGTGCCCGACGTACTGGCCCATCGCTACGCCTCGACGGCGATGGCGACGCTGTTCAGCCCCGAGCACAAGGTGGTGGCCGAACGGCAGCTGTGGCTGGCGGTGCTCGTCGCCCAGCGAGAGCTGGGCATCAGCACCCCGGACGGTGCCGTCGAGGCCTACCGCGCGGTCGTCGAGGCCGGCGCCGGCGCCGTCGACCTGGACTCCATCGCCGCGCGCGAGCGGGTCACCCGGCACGACGTCAAGGCCCGGATCGAGGAGTTCAACGCGCTGGCCGGAGCCGGAGCAGGCGGCCAGCAGCACGAGCTGATCCACCGCGGGATGACTAGCCGGGACCTGACCGAGAACGTCGAGCAGCTGCAGGTCCGCTCGGCGCTGCGGCTGGTCCGGACCAAGGTGCTGGCGGTACTGGTCCGGCTGGCCCGCCGGGCGGCCGAGTACGAGTCGTTGGCGATGGCCGGCCGCTCGCATAACGTCGCCGCCCAGACCACCACCCTCGGCAAGCGGTTCGCCAGCGTGGCCGACGAGCTGCTGACCGCCCTGGCCCGGCTGGACGAGCTGCTGGCCCGGTACCCACTGCGCGGCATCAAGGGCCCGGTCGGCACCGCGCAGGACATGCTCGACCTGTTCGACGGCGACGCCGGCAAGCTGGCCGAGCTGGAACGCCGGGTGGCCGGGCACCTGGGGTTCGACAAGGTGCTGACCAGCGTCGGGCAGGTCTACCCGCGGTCGCTGGACTACGACGTGCTGTCGGCGCTGGTGCAGCTGGCCGCCGCCCCGTCCAGCTTCGCCACCACGCTGCGGCTGATGGCCGGCCACGAGCTGGTCACCGAGGGATTCCGGCCCGGCCAGGTCGGCTCGTCGGCGATGCCGCACAAGATGAACACCCGTTCGGCCGAGCGGATCAACGGCTTCGCGGTGATCCTGCGCGGCTACGCCTCGATGGCCGCCGAGCTCGCCGGCAGCCAGTGGAACGAGGGCGACGTCAGCTGCTCGGTGGTGCGCCGGGTGGCGCTGCCGGACGCCTTCTTCGCCCTGGACGGCCTGCTGGAGACCACCCTCACCGTGCTGGACGACTTCGGCGCGTTCCCGGCCGTGATCGCGGCCGAGCTGGACCGCTACCTGCCGTTCCTGGCCACCACCAAGGTGCTGATGGCGGCGGTCCGGGCCGGCGCCGGCCGCGAGCAGGCGCACGAGGCGATCAAGGAGCACGCGGTCCGGGTGGCCCTCGACATGCGCGAGCAGGGCACCGCTGGCAACGACCTGCTGGCCCGGCTGGCCGCCGATTCCCGGCTGGGACTCGATGCCGGTGCGCTGGACGGCCTGCTGGCCGACCCGCTGGCCTTCACCGGCGCGGCCCAGGCCCAGGTACGAGCGGTGATCGCCGCCATCGACCTGGCACTGGAAAGCGAGCCGGCCGCGGCGAGCTACCTCCCCGAGCCGATCCTGTAGGCCGGGCCAGCAGGAGCTCAGTACTGCTGCGCGCCCCAAGGTTGCACCACGATGAGGGCGGCGCCCGGTGCGGACGGCCGAACCGGGTACGGAAGACGCCCCGCTGCCGACCGGGCTGCATCGGTTTCGGCCGCCGCGAGCTACCAGCCCGAGCCCATTCTCTGGTCAGAGGTCGCCCGGCCAGGAGGCCAGCGTCGCGGTGCCGTCCAGCAGCTTGCTGGTGGCTCCGGTGACCAGGTTGTAGTCGATCAGCTGGTAGTGCGGGATCTCGCCGGCGCATCCCCGGGCATCGCTGTGCTGGAACGTCACCAGGTCGCCGTCGACATTGACGATGGGCGTGTTCGAAGGGAGGCCCGCGGGCCCCCGCAGCGGCCGGGTGGTGCCGTCCTCCAGCAGGATGTCGTAGCCGCCGTTGTCACAGCCGGCGGTGTTCTCCAGCAACGTATGGCCGTTGCTGATCGGCCAGGCATTCCGGTATCCCATCTCATACCGGCCCTTCTCGGAGGTCAGCAGGGTGGGCGCGCCGCCCGAAATCGGCTGCAGGTACAGCGCGTCGAACCCCATGGCCGGCAGTGCGCAGCGTTCCAGCACCGACGTCTCGGTCCACCACTTGACCGGAATGCAGAACTCGTACCCCTTCGGCATCTCGTACGTCCGGACCAGGCGGCCGTCGTTGGACATCAGCACGAGAGGGCCCGGGATGAGCGACGAGACGAACCGGGCGCCGTCCGGCAGGTACAGCGCGTTCTCCGGGTAGAGCTTGCCCTGTCCGGGCAGCTCCGTGGCGTAGGTGTGCTCCAGGTGCCCGCCGAGACTGTAGCGGACCAGCCGCCTGGTGCCATTCGGGTTCTCGGCCACCAGGACGGCCAGCCCCTTCGGCTGGGTGTAGCTGACGAAGTTGCTCAGTGGTGCAGCGAAACCGCTCGTCAGCTCACCGGAGTGCAGGGTCACCTCCTGGTAGCGGAAGGCGTCACTGCTGCCGCTGCTGACCATCGCCCGGGTGCCGTCCGGCGACCAGGCCAGCAGGGTGGCCCCGGCAGGCAGCCGGTCGGTGATCAGGTACCGGCCACCGGCCGGGTCGTAGAGGTAGAGCGAGGCCGCCGCCGCGCCGGCGCCGGTGCTCGGCAGCACCAGTCGCCAACCGGAGCCGACCACGAACCACGGCACCTCGCCGCGGCTGCCGGTCTGGCCGGCCGGCAGGTACAGCGGCTGTGCCGGGACTGCCGACGGCGCGGTGCGGCTGGCCGACGGGGACGGCGCCGGCGTGCTGGACGGTGCCGGTGGGCCGGTCACCTGGGTGGCCGGCGGGTTCGGCTGCGGATGCGAGTCCAAGCGGTTGGCGACCAACGCGGTGGCCCCGACCGCCAGGGCGACGACCGCCGCGGCGGCCAGGCCCGCAGCGATCCAGCGGTGCCGCGGCGAGGCCGGCACCTCTTCGAAGCCGAGCACCGGCAGTTCACCGGTGGGCGCACCGTCGAGCAGGTCGTCCAGCCCTCGTTCGCGGCGCTCGGCGAGCTGGTCCAGCCGGTGCTCGGTCAACTGCGCCGTCTTGGCCTGGTAGGCCTCGCGCAGGCGGTCTTCGATCGGGTGAGTCATCGGCTTGCTCCCAGCATCGCTTCCAGTTTGTCCATGCCTCTGCTGGCGTTGGACTTCACCGCGCCCCGGGAGATGCCCAGGGCTTCGGCGATCTCGGCTTCGGACAGGTTCCCCCAGTACCGCAGGGCGAGCACCTCCTGCTGACGGCGGGGCAGCCGGCGGAGCGCGGCGAGCACCTCCTGTTGGGTGGCGGCCAGCAGCAGCTCGCTGTCGGCGGCCTCTGCGTGACTGTCCCGGACCAGGCTGAGATGCCGGCGAACGGTCTGGCGCTTGCGCAGCACTGAGCGGCAGTTGTTGACCACCGTGGTGCGCAGGTAGCCGACCGCGGCCGCCGGATCGCGCAGCCGCGACTGGTGCTGCTGCAGCGCGATGAACGCGTCGTGCACCACGTCCTCGGCGGTGGCCATGTCGTCGACCAGCAGCAGCGCGAACCGGGCCAGCGGCAGCCGGTGGGCGGCGTAGAGCGCGGCCAGGTCGAGCGGCACCGGGGCCTCCAGCACCTGCTCACCTGCCTCGCGGTCCGGTCCGGGCGTTCGGACGCCCTCGGAGAAGACTGTCACGTCTGTCAGACGCGGGCCGGTCGAAGAGGTTGCATCGAGTTTTCGACCGAGTCGGCCGGAACGGTCCCGGGCAGCGGCTGCCGGGGGCGCTCCGGGATCAGACGTCGCTGTCGGGCTCGCCGCCGGGATGCTGGTCCGGCTGGCCGGCGGACGGGGCGTGCGCCTGCCGCCGGGCTGCATCCGGCGGGCATTGCGCGCGGGCCGCCACCCTGGCGACCGCGGCCGCGGCCAGTGCCGGGGCCAGCCAGTGCGCGCGCCAGGCCGGGTTGGTGCGCAGCTCGCCGGCGGCGTCTGGGCCGGCCGGGTCCTGGCCGCCGCTCGGCATCACTGCGGCGGCTCCGAGGTCCTCGTCGGGCAGCGGCCGCCGGGCCAGCAACCGGTCCTCGGTGACCTGCTCGGCCTTGGCAGTGAACGCGGCCCGCAGCCGTTGTTCGGTCCGGGGGTTCATCGAGCGTCTCCTAGCATCGTTTCGAGCCTATCCAGGCCTCTGCTGGCGGCGGACTTCACCGACCCGCGCGAGATTCCCAGCGCCTGGGCGATCTCGGCCTCGGACAGGTCGGCCCAGTACCGCAGCACGAGCACCTCGCGTTGCCGGTCCGGCAACTGCCGGACAGCGGCCAGCACCTGCTGGTGGTCCGCGGCCAGCAGCACTTCGCTGTCGGCCGGGTCGGCGTCCTCGAGCCTGGCCAGGCTCAGGTGCCGGCGGGCGGTCTGGCGCTTGCGCAGCACCGACCGGGCGTTGTTGACGATGGTGGTGCGCAGGTACCCCAGGGCCGCCGCCGGTTCCCGCAGCCGGCTCCGGTGCTGGTGCAGCGTGGTGAAGGCGTCGTGCACCACGTCCTCGGCGGTGCCCATGTCGTCGACGAGCAGCACCGCCATCCGGATCAGCGACAGCCGGTGGGCGGCGTACAAGCCGGCAAGATCGAGTTCGATCACTTCGGTCACTGCGCTGTCCGTTCCTGGCCGGTACGACGCGGCCGTCCTCCCTTGCGAACTATGTTCGCGTGTCAGACGCACAGGACGGCGAAAGGTTGCCTGCCGATCCGGTTGCGGCGGGATCGTTACCCAGGTGTGACAGGATTCGCCCGTGACCTCCCCTCCGGCCACCAGCCGGCCCGACGGGCTGCCTGACAGCGGGCTGACCCACCTGCACTCGGGCAAGGTGCGCGACCTGTACGCCACCGACACCGGGCACCTGATCATGGTGGCCTCAGACCGGATCTCCGCTTTCGACCACGTGCTGCCGACCGAGATCCCGGACAAGGGCCGGATCCTGACGGCGATGTCGGTGTGGTGGTTCGGCCAGCTCGGCGACCTGGTCGGCAACCACCTGCTCAGCTACGACGACGAGCTGATCCCGGACGCCTGGCGCGGCCGGGCACTGCTGTGCACCAAGCTGGACATGATCCCGGTCGAGGCGGTGGTACGGGGCTACCTGACCGGCGGGGGGCTGGCCGACTACCAGGCCACCGGTTCGGTGTGCGGCATCGCGCTGCCGCCCGGGCTGGTCGACGGCGACCGGCTGCCCGAGCCGATCTTCACCCCGGCCACCAAGGCCGAGGTCGGCGCGCACGACGAGAACGTCTCCTTCGCCGCGGTGGCCGAGCAGGTCGGCGCCCGGCTGGCCGGCGAGCTGCGCGAGCTGAGCCTGGCCATCTACGCCCGGGCCCGCGAGCTGGCCGCCGGCCGCGGCATCCTGCTCGCCGACACCAAGTTCGAGTTCGGCCTGCACTCCTGCACCGGCGAGCTGATGCTCGGCGACGAGGTGCTCACCCCGGACTCGTCCCGGTTCTGGCCGGCCGACTCCTGGCAGCCCGGACGGCGGCAGCCCAGCTACGACAAGCAGTACGTCCGGGACTGGCTGACCTCGCCGGCCGCCGGCTGGGACCGGCACTCCGGCTCCCCGCCGCCCCCGCTGCCCGAAGACGTGGTGGCCGCCACCCGGCAGCGATATCTGGATGCGTACCAGCGGCTGACCGGGCTACGGTTCGACGACTGGCTGGCACCGGGCAGCTAGCTCTCGACACCTGCTGGAGGACGCCGCGATGCTGGTCGGCAAGCTGGTCACGCTCCGGGCCCTGACGGATGCCGACATGCGGCGGCTGACGGAGTTCCGCAACGACGCAGAGCTGGAGCTGATCGGCGGCGGCGACCCACCCCGGCCGCGCACCCTGGAGGTGGTGCGGGAGTTCTTCGCCGAGCGGGCCAAGGACACCGAGGGCCAGAACTTCGCCATCGAGGCCGACGGCAAGTTCATCGGCGACTGCGGGGTGTTCCACCCCGACCGGCGTGGCGGCACCGCCGAGGTGGGCATCGGCATCGGCGACCGCGACTACTGGGGCCGCGGCTACGGCCGGGACGCGATGCGGCTGCTGGTCGACTACGGCTTCCGGTTGCAGAACTTCCGCAGGCTGTGGTTGAGCGTGCAGGCCCGCAACGAACGGGCCATCCGGTGCTACCGCTCGGTCGGCTTCGTCGAGGAGGGCCGGCTGCGCGAGCACGTCTGGGGCGACGGCCGGTACGAGGACATCGTGTTGATGGCGCTGTTCCGGTCCGATTTCTACGCCACCGAAAGCGACTAGCTCAGCCGGTGGGTGGCTGGCGCAGCCCTGCCAGCCAGCGCCGGGCCTCGGCCGGCGACGTCAGCCGGACGATCGCCAGCTCGGGACGCTCTCCGCTTGCCGCCTGCACGAGGGTCCGCACCCGGGAATGCGTCGACCACGCCCACCGGACCGGGTGCTCCGGGTCGAGCCAGTCCCGGAACCCCTCGGTGTTGCCGTTGTGGAACGGCCGCCGGGTGGCGGCCCGGCGGAACGAGCGGCGCAGCACCCGGTGCATCACGGTCCGGCGTGGGAAGTCCAGCCAGACCAGGGTGTCGGCGCGCGCCAGCAGCAGCGGCCGGGCCTCGGTGTACTGCCACTCCGACACCCAGCGCTCGCCGGCCACCACCGCCCGGATGTCGTCGAGGAACTCCGGCCGCGGCTGCCAGCCGGGGCCGTGGAACAGCGTGTCGAGTTCGATGTAGGGCAGCCGGAGCCGGCGGGAGAGCTCTGCGGCGAGCGTGGACTTGCCGGCTCCGGACGAACCCGCGATCAGGACGCGCTGCACGGACGCCGAGGCTAGTCGGCGCCGCACTGTGCGAATGGGCAGCAGGCCGTCCCGGCTGCTGCACTAGGCTTGCTCTGCCGCGGAGCGTGCCGCGGCCGGTGAGAAGGAGCGAGCGGATGGCCCGCGTGGTAGTCGACGTCGTGATGAAGCCGGAGATCCTGGACCCGCAGGGCCAGGCCATCCTGGGCGCGTTGACCCGGCTGGGCATCGAGGGCGTCAACTCGGTACGCCAGGGCAAGCACTTCGAACTGGACGTGGACGACGACATCGACGACGAGACCGTGACCCGGCTGGCCGACACCCTGCTGGCCAACCCGGTCATCGAGGACTTCACCATCTCCCGCTGAAGTCTTCGCCGCGCTGAGCCCAGCCGGTTCCGTTGTGTGATACCCACCGGCTGCCAGGACGCCCGCTGGATATCACGCACACCGGAACTTGCCAGCCCTCCGCCTTTGCGGCAGGGCCGGATGCCCGGCACCGGGCAGCCGGTAGCCTGTCCGCGTGAGTGTCCGCGTCGGAGTGGTGACCTTTCCCGGAAGTCTGGACGATCGCGACGCGCTGCGCGCGATCCGGCTGGCCGGGGCCGAGCCGGTGCCGCTGTGGCACGGCGAGAAGTGGCTCTCCGACGTCAACGCGGTGGTGTTGCCCGGCGGCTTCTCCTACGGCGACTATCTGCGCTGCGGGGCGATCGCCAAGTTCGCGCCGGCCATGGAGTCGATCGCCGACGGCGCCCGCAACGGCCTGCCGGTGCTCGGCATCTGCAACGGCTTCCAGGTGCTGTGCGAGGCGCACCTGCTGCCCGGGGCGCTGATTCGCAACGCCCAGCGCCGGTTCGTCTGCCGTGACCAGCGGCTGCGGATCGACAACGCCGAGACCGCCTGGACCGCCGACTACCAGCCGGGGCAGCAGGTGGTGATCCCGATCAAGAACATCGACGGCGGGTTCGTCGCCGACCGGCGGACGCTGGACGAGCTGGAGGGCGAGGGCCGAGTGGTGGCCCGTTACGTCGATGGCAACCCGAACGGCTCGTACCGCGACATCGCCGGCATCTGCAACGCGGCCGGCAATGTGGTCGGCCTGATGCCGCACCCCGAGCACGCCATCGAGCCGCTGACCGGCCCGAGCGCCGACGGCTTAGGCTTCTTCACTTCCGTGCTGAACAGCCTGGTGGGCGCATGACCGCCAGCCGGCGGCGTGCCCCGCTGGACACCGTGCAGGCCGCCGAGGCCAGCCCCGACCGGTCCCAGCCGTACGCCGAGCTGGGCCTGGCCCGCGACGAGTACGCCCGGATCAAGGAGATCCTGGGCCGCCGGCCGACCAGCTCGGAGCTGGCGATGTACTCGGTGATGTGGTCCGAGCACTGCTCCTACAAGTCGTCCAAGGTGCATCTGAAGCAGTTCGCTGAAAAGATTCCGGAAGGTGCTCGATCCGCTTTGCTGGTCGGGATGGGCGAGAACGCCGGCGTGGTGGATGTCGGCGGGGGCCTGGCGGTGACGTTCAAGATCGAGTCGCACAACCATCCCTCCTACGTCGAGCCCTACCAGGGAGCGGCCACCGGGGTGGGCGGCATCGTCCGCGACATCCTGACCATGGGGGCGCGGCCGATCGCGGTGCTGGACTCGCTGCGGTTCGGCGCCGCCGAGGCGCCAGACACCGCCCGGGTGCTGCCCGGCGTGGTGTCGGGTATCGGGGGGTACGGCAACTGCCTGGGACTGCCCAACATCGGCGGCGAGCTGGTGTTCGACCCCAGCTACCTGGCCAACCCGCTGGTCAACGCGCTGTGCGTCGGGGTGCTGCCGGCGGACGGGATCAAGCTGGCCAAGGCGGAGGGTCCGGGCAGCCTGGTGGTGCTGTTCGGCGCCCGGACCGGCGGCGACGGCATCGGCGGCGCCTCGGTGCTGGCCTCAGCCAGCTTCGAGCGGGAGGGCGAGCGCAAGCGGCCGGCGGTGCAGGTCGGCGACCCGTTCGCCGAGAAGGTGCTCATCGAGTGCTGCCTGGAGATCTTCGCCGCCGACCTGGTCACCGGCATCCAGGACCTGGGCGCGGCGGGGCTGTCCTGCGCGACCACGGAGCTCGCCGCGGCCGGCAGCGGCGGCATGAGCATCGACCTGGACCTGGTGCCGCTGCGGGACGAGACCTTGGCGCCCGAAGAGATCCTGATGAGCGAGTCCCAGGAACGGATGATGGCGGTGGTGACGCCGGACAACCTTGAGGCGTTTCTGGCTATCTGCGCCCGCTGGGAGGTGACGGCCACCGTGCTCGGCACCGTGACCGACGGCGACCGGCTGGTGATGCGCTGGCACGGCGAGACCATCGTCGACGTCCCGCCGGGCACCCTGGCCAACGAGGGGCCGGTCTACCGGCGTCCGGTGCGCCGCCCGTACGACCAGGACGCGCTCAACGGCGAGCACGGCAACGGCCTGCCCCGGCCGAAGTCCGGCGAGCAGCTGCGCAACACCGCGCTGAAGCTGATCTCCTCGGCGAACCTGGCCGACAAGTCCTGGGTCACCGACCAGTACGACCGGTACGTGCAGGGCAACACGGTGCTGGCCCAGCCGGAGAACGCCGGCGTCGTGCGGCTGCCCGGCCCGGACGGGACGGACAGCAACGTCGGCATCGCGGTGTCGGTGGACGGCAACGGCCGCTACTGCCGGCTGGACCCGTACGCAGGTGCCCAGCTGGCGCTGGCCGAGGCGTACCGCAACGTCGCGGTCACCGGCGCCCGGCCGCTGGCGGTCACCAACTGCCTGAACTTCGGCTCCCCGGAGGACCCGGCGGTGATGTGGCAGTTCGCCGAGGCGGTGCGGGGGCTCGCCGACGGCTGCCAGCAGCTGGGCATTCCGGTGACCGGCGGCAACGTCAGCTTCTACAACCAGACCGGCACCACCGCGATCCTGCCCACCCCGGTGGTCGGCGTGCTCGGCGTGATCGACGACGTGACCCGCTGCACCCCGATGGCGTGCTACACCGACGGGGCGCTGCTGTACCTGCTGGGCGACACCCGCGACGAGTTCGGCGGCTCGGAATGGGCGCACGTGATCCACGGCTTCCTGGGCGGCAAGCCGCCGAAGGTCGACCTGGAGCGGGAGCGGCTGATCGCCGACGTGCTGATCAACGCCGCCCGGGACGGCCTGATCGACGCCGCGCACGACCTGTCCGACGGCGGGCTGTTCGTGGCGCTGGCCGAGATGTGCCTGCGCGGGGCCTCCGGTATCCGGATCGTCGTGCCGGAGGGTGTGGACCCGTTCGTGTTCCTGTTCTCCGAGTCGGCCGGCCGGGCGATCGTGGCGGTGCCGCGTACCGAGGAGGTGCGGTTCACCGACATGTGCACCGCGCGCAAGCTCCCGGCCCAGCGGATCGGCGTGCTCGACGTGCTGGAGGCGGCGGTCGAGGTGCAGGGCCAGTTCCGGATCCCGATGGCGGAGCTGCGGGTGGCCTGGGCTGCGACGCTGCCGAAGCTGTTCGGCTGAGGCCATGGCGCGCGACCCCTCTTCGGCGCTGCTCGCCCAAGCGGCCCTGATGCAGGCTTGGTTGGTTGATGTGCCATTCGAGGACTTCGGCAGGCCCAGCGTGCTGCCTGGCTGGGACGTCCGGCTGCTGACCGGGCACGTGCTGATGATCTTCCGTGGGCTGTTGGGCGCTTTGGAGCGGCCGGTGGGCGAGCCGCCGCTGGCGCTGCACGACTACGTGGCGCGCTACCGGCCGGACGCTGCTTTGATCGACGCGGTCACCGCTGAGCTGGCGGCCGACCGGACGCCGGACGAGTTGATCGCCGAGCTGGGCCGATTGCTGGATAAGACACGGGCCCGGCTGACCGAGCCGCTGCCGAAGGTGGTGCAGGCGCCACGGGGGCCTGTTAGTGGGGCGGACTACCTGATGACCCGGATTTTCGAGGTGCTGGCGCACTCGGACGACCTGAGCCGGTCGCTGCCTGCCCGCGAGCCGGTCGGGTTCGACCGGGCGGCCTTGGGGGCCGGGGTGCGCGGCCTGGCCGGCATGCTGGCTGCCAAGTACCCCGGTCGGTCGGTGGAGGTGCGGGTGCCGCCGTTCACCGCGGTGCAGGCCATCGAAGGACCCCGACACACCCGGGGCACCCCGCCGAACGTGATCGAGACCGACGGCGAGACCTTCCTGCGGCTGGCGACCGGCCGGCTTGGCTGGGCCGATGCGGTGGCCGACGGCCGGGTCCGCGCCAGTGGCAACCGTGCCGACCTCAGCGAACACTTGCCCCTGCTGTAGACCTCTGGTCATACTTATGACTATGTCGACACCGCTGCCTCTTGCTGAGGTCAAGTCGCACCTGTCAGAGCTGGTCAATCGGGTCAGCACCCACCATGAGCGAGTGACCGTGACGGTGCACGGCCGTCCCTCAGCGGTGCTTCTTGCCGTCGAGGACCTTGAATCGCTGGAAGAAACCATCGCGATCTTGTCCGATCCCGAAGCCATGCGGCAAATGGCTGAGTCTGAGGTAGACATCGCACAGGGGCGCTTGGAGACGGAGGAGCAACTAGCGCAGGCGATGCAGCGTCGGCGACGGCCTGCGTGAGGTCGGCCGACAGCTATCGCTTAGCTATTACATCAAGTGCTCGCCGTCAGCTGGCAGAGTCATTACCAGAAGCCGTTGCGGTCGCGGCATATGAATTCATCCTCGGCCCCCTGCTCGAGAACCCGCATCGCGTCGGTAAGCAACTCCAGCCGCCCATGGCGGATCGGCACAGCGCGCGACGCGGCACCTACCGGGTCATCTATCGCATCGACGATCAGAAACTCACTGTCACCGTCGTGGCGGTAGTACATCGCAACGATGCCTACCGTGCCCGGTAGGTTCAGCCGCCAGGACGTGGCAGCCGGACCTCTGGTGCTGCTCAACGGGCCTCCCGGCATCGGCAAGTCGACGCTGGCGCGCCTGCTCGTTCGGGAGCATCCGCTCGCCCTATGCCTGGACATTGATCTGCTGCGGCGCTCGCTCGGGCAATGGGACGAGCACTTGGACGAGAGCGGCCTGCTGGCGCGAGACCTGGCCATAGCCGCCGCGCGCGTCCACCTGCTGAGCAGGCACGCCGTCGTCATCCCGCAATTCCTTGGCCGGCTGACGTTTGTGGAGCGGCTGGAGTCGCTCGCGCGAGACACAGGCGCGACCTTCACCCATATCGCTCTGCTGGATGGCAGGGACAACGCGATCGCTCGATTCTCGGCGCGCACCTCCGCTCCGGACGCCGGAGCACAGCATCGGGAAGCCGCCGCAATGGCAGGCGGCGCCGCAGGTCTGGGGCAGATGTACGACGACCTGCTGGCTGTGCTTGCCGCTCGACCGGCCGCCGTTGTCGTCCCCAGCGTCGAGGACGATATTGAGGACACCTATCAGCGATTGCGACAGGCGCTCACTGGCGTTCTATAGCGGCCCATCTCCTCCGACGAACTATTACTGTCTACCTAACGAATGGTGGCGCCCATGGCGAGCGCAATGACTCGGACCTGGGGTCCGGGGCTATGGGCACAGGGCCGGCGTCCGATCCAAATCTGGGTTCCCGCGTGGATGATCCTGCGTTCATCGAAGAGGCGCACCGGCAGTCCCGCGCCGTCTCAGCGAGTCAGGAAGCCGAAGCGGATCAGGCCTTCGTGGAGTCGGTATCGGAACGGTCTGAGGATTGAGGCGAGTCAAGATCTGGACCATCGCTGGCGGGCTACGCATGCAAACGGCCGGCACCAAGGTCGCACACAGCAGCGTCACTAATCTCAGAAGTCGTTAGTGCATCCCCCACCGGGACTGGACTGGTCAAGGCTCGGCCAGAGCGTATGTCTCGGCCCCCTACTGCCTGAGAACTAGTGCCAGCTGCCGATATCCATCGCTCGTGGTCCCATCCGGGTTTCCAGATCAGTGATGCGTACTTCCAGCCGCTGCATCTGCTGCTGAAGTGTTGCGTTGGTGGCGACAGCGACCCTCAACTCGCGGTCGCGCTCCGCAAGTTCTGCACGCAACTGCTTTACCTCGCGCCGCAAGCGTTGCACCGTCCCGCATGTGCGGACGTTGTGCCCTGTCTCCTGGCACTGGCTGCAGCGGTATTCGCGCCGGCGGATCTCTGGTTCGATCTGGTCGATCTGCCGCTCCAAGTCTTCGACCTTGTCGTCGGAGCTACGCAACCAATCCAACAGAAACACGGCTCTACCTCCATCAATAGAAATCCTGTAATTATGCCAACTACTATATGGATGTAGGGCCAGCGATAAACTCTTCGTGCTGCATGGGCTAAGGGCGTCGCGCCGAGCTCGGCCAACCACAAGTCGTAAGTGCATCCCTCGCCGGCGGCGAGAAGCGCGGTAGGCAACAGCCCTCCGTCTTCCCGGAACGTTAGACTTCGATGCTGTGAGCGACCGGTCAAGCAAGAATCTAGCTGCTGGGGGAACCCTTTCTACCCTGGGTTGTGCGGCGTTGATCGCGCAGAGAGGTAGTTCCTGGATCCCATGGCGAATCGGATCGTTCGTCCTGCTCCTACTTGGACTAGGATTGGTAACTTTCGGCTATTTTATACGAAATAGGGCTAAACATAGTGTTCTTGCATCTGGTACGAGTGCCTCAGGCGCAAGCGGCTTCCTCCTGCGTGAGGAAGACAACCGCATCCCCTACGGAGTAGATCTCGGCGGCATTGGATCGCTGGACTATTCCGGGAACCGAAATCATGATCCCCGTGGAGTCCGGGCTTACGGGATAGGGGATGTAACAATTCACGGGAACGAGTTCGGCCCGGCACAGCCGCCGTCTACGTCGGACCATCCACGAAATTCGGAGAGGGACGTAGCTCCCCAGCTTGATGAGGGCTAATGCCAAACTACGAGTTCCGGTGCGGGCGCTGCGGGCCCTTCACCGTCCACCGAGCGATGGCTGAAGACAGGAATGTAGCCAAATGCCCTTCCTGTGGTAAGCCCGGCCAGCGCAGTTTCCACACGCAGGGCTATGTCGCTGGGCGCAGGTCTCCGGCACGGGAAGGATCGCTGCCTAGCCTGGAACCGCACTATGGCGTAGTAATGCGGAACTGCAGCGCGGTAGAAAGTGGTGGTGCGGGCTTGGTCTCTAACGGCGTGTCAGTGGATTGCGAGGGCGGCTACTTCGCTCAGAACGCTGAGGGAAACGTTCGGATAAGTGGCGCAGCACGCACTCGGTTGGTCGACAACACTTTCGATGCGTAGCGAAACCAAGCCTGACCCAGCGGCGTGCCTGGGTGCCACAGGGCCGCCATTCTTAACTTGAACTAGCAACAAACTCGGGCCGGTCTGGACGGCCTGCATAGTCCTCGTCAGGGTGCACGGTGGGGGATGCGGGGCGGGCGCAAGCGGCGCCAGCCGCGGCACGCCCCGCCGCCGCCCGACCAGCGGACCAGCCCGGTGCCCTACAGCTTCCAGACCGGATGGACCCGGGCGGGGTCGAGGCTGCGGGCACCCAGCACACCAGGCGCGGCCACCGCGTGGTCGAGCACAGCTCGGATGATTGCGGTCTGCCGGTCGAGGTTGAGCGAGTCCCACGTTCGGCCTAGCTCCTCGCCGTTGCCGATCAGGCCGTGCGCGTCGCTGTTGCTGGCCCGGGCCAATCTCCTTTCGCTGCTGGAGATTCGCTGCTCGATGGGCTGCCTGGCGGCCAGCCATTCGCGCATGGTGATCGCGCGGTCGGCGTAGGCGGCGGCCAGCTCCTCCAATTGGGCGCGGTCGCCGGCGAGTTGTTCGGTGACCTCGGCCAGCGCCTCGTCCTGCGCGGTGCGCCCGGCTAGCGGGTCCGCCAGTTCGGGGGTGTCGAGCCGGTACAGCACCGCCTTGGCGATCTGCTCCTCGACCGGGGCGGCGACAACGGTCAACCGGCCGCAGCCGCCATGATCCGGCCCGGACAAGCACACATACCGCCGCGTCGTCTGCCGGGCCGCCGAATACAGCGGATGCCCGCACTTGCCGCACCGCAGCAAACCCGACAGCGCGTACCGGCGGGGTGCCCGGCGACCGCTGACCGCCTTCTGCTGCATGAGTGCCCGGATGCGGCGGTGCTGCTCCTCGCTGATGATGCTAGGCCACACCGCTGGACCCACGCTCACGTCCTGGTGCTCACGCAATCCGACCCAACGCCAACACCGCCCTGAGCGTGGCCGTACGCCACGGCTTTCCCGCCACGGTGGCTCCCTCGTTGTCCTCCAACCAGGACGCCAACGACCGCAATGACTCGCCCGCCAGGAACCGCTCGGCAAGCTGGCGGATCACCACTGCCTCGGACTCGACCACCGTCACTTTGTCCGGCTCATAGCCGAAGGGACGCACGTACCCGCCGTGTGGCAGGCCGGCGGCGGCGTTCTGCTCCATCTTCCGCTTCACCCGCCGGCTCTTGGTCGCTGACTCGTTCGCTGCCATCGCGGCCAGAATCCGCACCACCATCAACCCGTCCCCGGTGGACAGGTCGGTGTCACCGACCACGAACCGCACCTGACGCACGCGCGCGGCGTCCAGAGCTTCCAGGAACTGCTCCAACTCGATCGGCCGGCGAGTCAGCCGGTCCACGTGATACACGATCACCGCGTCCCGCTCACCGTCGCGCAGGTCGGCCAGCATCCGCTCGTAGGCCGGTCGCTGCTTGCCCGAATATGCCGACAGGTCGTTGTACACGTACTCCTCAGCTACCAACCAGCCGAGTGAGTCAGCCAGCTTGCGACAGTCCTCCAACTGCCGAGCCACCCCATGGCCGGAACCCTCAACGTCACTACTGATCCGGGCATAGACCGCCGCCGCGCGCACTGTCGTCGCAAGAGGGCAGCTTACGATCAACGGCAACCTGACGGTGCTTGCGCCCCTATCGTCCTCGGAAGGCAGTCGAGGAGGTGCGACTCCGTACCGGCTTGAGATGGCAGGATGACCGAGTGAGTGGTGAGCGGGCGGTAGTGGTGGCGGTCAACCTGCAGGCCAAGCACAGGTTCAGCAAGGCACCCGCCGAGCAGATCACGCTCATCGTCGGTCTTGGCGTCGAAGGCGACGCGCACGCCGGCGCCACCGTCAAGCACCGCTCCCGAGTGCGCTGGAACAAGAACCAGCCGAACCTGCGCCAGGTGCACCTGATGCACGCCGAGCTGTTCGACCAGCTCGCCGAACACGGGCACCACGTACAACCCGGCGATCTCGGTGAGAACGTCACCACCCGTGGCCTCGACCTGCTGAACCTGCCGACCGGCACCATCCTCAAGCTCGGACAGACAGCCGAGATCGAGGTCACCGGCCTGCGCAACCCGTGCGTCCAGATCGACAGGTTCTCCCCCGGCCTGCTCAAGCAGGTGCTCGGCCAGGACGAGGACGGCAACGTGATCCGCAAGGCCGGCATCATGGCCGTGGTAACCCACGGCGGCACGGTCCGCCCGACAGACCCCATCGAAATACGACTGCCCGCCGAGCCGCACCATGCGCTGAAACCGGTCTGAGCCAACAGCGACCACACGGAACGGGCGCGTACCGCGCAAGCACGGAGAGCCACCCCTTAGACTGGGCACGTGGCGCGCGGAGACGGCAAGCTGACCCATGAGCTCGACCCCCACGACCAAGGCCCCCAGGACCAGTGCGGCGTCTTCGGTGTCTGGGCCCCCCACGACGAGGTGGCCAAACTCGCCTACTTCGGGATGTACGCCCTGCAGCACCGCGGCCAGGAAGCCGCCGGCATCGCGGTCAGCGACGGCTCGTCGATCATGGTCTTCAAGGACCTCGGCCTGGTCTCCCAGGTCTTCGACGAGGCCACCCTGGCGACCCTGACCGGCCAGATCGCCATCGGCCACACCCGCTACTCGACCACCGGCTCGTCCACCTGGGAGAACGCTCAGCCGTCGTTCCGTACCACCGAGGCTGGCACCGGCATCGCGCTGGCGCACAACGGCAACCTGGTCAACACCGCCGAGCTGGCCGAGGCCGTCCGCGCCAGCCGCGCCGCCCACGGCCACAGCCACAACTCCCAGCCGGTCTCCACCTCCGACACCGACCTGATGACCGAGCTGCTGGCCGCCCGTCCGGACGTCTCGGTCGAGGAAGCCGCGATGCAGGTGCTGCCCACCCTCAAAGGCGCCTTCTCGCTGGTCTTCATGGACGAGCACACCCTCTACGCCGCCCGCGACGCCCAGGGCGTCCGGCCGCTGTCGCTGGGCCGGCTCGACCGCGGCTGGGTGGTCGCCAGCGAGTCGGCCGCCCTCGACATCGTCGGCGCCTCCTTCGTCCGCGAGATCGAGCCCGGCGAGCTGGTAGCCATCGACGCCGACGGCATGCGCTCGCAGCGCTTCGCCAACCCCGACCCCAAGGGGTGCGTGTTCGAGTACATCTACCTGGCCCGGCCGGACACCACCATCGCCGGCCGGTCGGTGCACTCGGCCCGGCTCGAGATCGGCCGCCGGCTGGCGAGCGAGCACCCGGTCGAGGCCGACCTGGTGATGCCCACCCCGGAATCCGGCACCCCGGCCGCGATCGGCTACGCCGAGGCCTCCGGCATCCCGTACGGGGTCGGCCTGGTCAAGAACGCCTACGTCGGCCGCACCTTCATCCAGCCGTCCCAGACCATCCGCCAGCTCGGCATCCGGCTCAAGCTCAACCCGCTGCGCGACGTGATCCGCGGCAAGCGGCTGGTGGTGGTGGACGACTCGATCGTGCGGGGCAACACCCAGCGCGCGGTGGTGCGGATGCTGCGCGAGGCCGGCGCGGTCGAGGTGCACGTCCGGATCGCCTCGCCGCCGATCGAGTGGCCGTGCTTCTACGGCATCGACTTCGCCACCCG
>Ga0326721_10000042_pt1 | contig 117350 bp, 133 predicted proteins | sample SGPome_FD_203951 | JGI IMG/M metagenome (GOLD analysis project Ga0326721, IMG submission 203951) | Soil microbial communities from Southern Great Plains, Lamont, Oklahoma, United States - SGP_1_2016 | ecosystem: Engineered > Artificial ecosystem > Soil microcosm > Unclassified | place: USA... | reverse complement strand
GTCCACCAGAGCTCGATGGCAGGGCGAGCCGGTGGGGTCCTCGCGGCACTCAACCACGAGCCATAGCGAGTGGTGCCGAGAGGACCCCACCGGCTCGCCCTCTACCGCAGAGTCAGTTCTTGGACAGCGAGGAGATGCCGACGACCAGGTACTCGCCTTCGTCACCGTCCTCGATCCGCAGCTCGTCGGTCAGCTTCTCCAGGGAGCCGCCGACCTCGGGGAGCTCGAAGCTCTCGCGCAGACGCTCGGCGCCACCGTGGGTCATCGGCCCGACCTTGAGCTCGATTCCTTCGGGCAGCTCGGCGATGCTGAGGGAGACGTGCCCGTCGGTGAAGCCTTGGGGCGCACGGGCGGAGATCGCGTCGCTGAGCAGCATCGTGTCCGAGAGCCGGTCGACGCTGATGTCCTGGCGGGCGGCCAGGGCTGAGAGGGCGCGGCTGAGCACCGGGCCGACGATCTCGGGAGGGCCGACCCGGATTCGGGTGTCGGCATCGGCCGTCACGGTGAAGGTGGAACCGGCTTTGGTGTCGTCCTCGCGAGCCTGCAGCGGCAGGTGCATCCGGATCTCGGTGCCCTTGTCCACCCCGCCCTTGATCTCGAAGCTGCTGGAAAGGGCGGCGATCAGGGTGAGGCCGATCCGCAGGCTCGGACGCTCCGGATCAGGCCGGGGCCTGATCCCGGTGCCGTGGTCTCGAATGACGACGGTGAGACCTTCCAGGTCGCTCTCGGCCTCCACCTCCAGCGGCCCCGGCTCGCTGCTGCCGGCATAGGCGTGGACGACCACGTTCATGCAGGCCTCGGTCACCACCGTCTTCAGGTCGGCGAGAGACACCTCGTCCATCCCCAGCCGTTCGGCCAGGCCGGCGAGCGCATGGCGCACCACGGCCACGTTCTCGGCCCGTGCGGGAAGGGACATTTGAAGCCCCGAGCGATCATTGGTTGAGGTATTCAAAGTTCCAGCCTGCCCCCAGGAACGTCAAGGCTCGTCAACGGAGTCGCGAGCATAACCGGCCAACTCGCATTAGGAGCTGCTTACCCCTGGGCCGGGGGCGCAAAACAGGCTGCGGCAAGCTTGCTCTCCTGCGGTAGCATCGAGCCGTGAATCCCGCCCCCTTCGAGGTGAAAGTCGGAGATCTGGAGAACGGCGTGCGGACGATCTCCGTCCGCGGCGAGCTGGATCTCAGCACCGCCCCTGACCTGGAGGGCCCTCTCGACGAGGCGCTCAGCAGCGGCGAGGGCTCGCTTTTGATCGACCTCTCCAGCTGCGAGTTCATCGACTCCACCGGTATCGCCCTGATCGTGCGTGCCTGGCAGCGCCTCGATTCCGGCGAAAACGGCCGCGCCCTGGTGATCTGCAGCCAGAACGACCAGGTCCGGCGCGTGCTGGAGATCACCGGCCTCGAGCTCTCGATCCCGGTTCATCTGACCCGGGACGAGGCGATCGCCGCCCTCGGCGGCTGAGTCGCCTCAACATCTGTCCAGCTGCATACCGCGGTTAGGGCTCGGGTAGCCGACAGAGGATGTCCCCTCCCTCGCCCCGCCGTCCCCGGCTCCCGCGGGAGCTGTTCGAGACCCGCAGCCATGCCTGGCACTCGCTCGGGCTGGGCGACGAGCTGGCGCCCAAGTTCTCCAAACGCCAGTTCGGCGGCCTGCTGCTGGCGCTGCTGGTGATCGCCGGGACGCTCTTCGTCTACGACCAGCGGCGGGAGATCGCGCCCGGGCACGGGCAGTGGATCCGCTACGGCACCGTCGTCATCCTCATCGTGGTCGGCTTGGCGGCGACCCACTGGTTGGTGCGCGGCCTCTCCCCCCGCCTCTACCGGCGGCTGGACCCGGCGACGGCGGGGACCACCGGCTTCGTCGTCCGCCTGCTGGCGACGAGCGCGGTGGTGATCCTGGCGCTGCGGATCGCGGGGGTCAACGCCAGCACCCTCGCCGTCGGCGGCGCCTTCACCGCGGTCCTGCTCGGCCTTGCCGCGCAGCAGGCGATGAGCGGGATCTTTGCCGGCATCGTCCTGCAGAGCACGCGCCCGTTCCGGGTCGGCGAACGGGTGCGCCTGGTCGGCGGCGCCCTCGCCGGTTCCCTGGAGGGAACGGTCACCTCGCTCGGGCTCTTCTACACGACCCTCAGCCAGGGAGCGGACCGGCTGCTGGTGCCCAACAACGTCCTCCTCACCCTGGTCGTCGTGCCGCTGCGCGAGCCTGACAAGGTCGACGTCCGGGTCCGCTTCCCCTCGCAGGCGAGCCCGAAGGAAATCGAGGAGCGGCTGCTTCAGGCGATCACGGTGCCGACCCGCTACAAACCGAGCGTCTCCGTCGAGGAGCTCGACGGAGACGACGTGGTCTTTCGGGTCAACGCGACGCCGCTGCGCCCCGAGGACGGCTCGCAACTGGCCGAGGAGGTGCTGGAGGCGCTGCGCCGGTCAGAACCGACGACGGCAGAATCGCAGCGGCCTTCTTAGTCGACGAAGAGCAGGATCGCCACGTTGACGACGATCGCCAGCGGCGTCAGCGTCAGCGCCATGTTGCGGAAGAACTTGGCGAAGCCGCCGCGGTAGCGGATGCTCTCCATGATCCCGAGGCCGACGACGTGGGCGATGTTGATCAGGGCGATGCCGATCGCGATCAGGATCGCCACCGCTTCCCAGCCGGTCTCGCGGCCGACGCCGGAGGCGACCGCGGCGGCGAGGATGCCGACGACGATCGTGCCGAAGACGCCGGCGATCATCCCGGCGAAGTCGGAGCGGGTCATCCCGGGGACGTAGGCGCCGCCGGCGACTTCCTTGTCGGCGATCGGGTTGACGAGGCCCTCGCCGGTCTCCTCGACGTCGACCACATGGTCGGGGCTCTCCTGGCTGCCGGTCTCGAGCACGATCAGGCGCAGCGGCGGCTCCAGCGATTCCTGGGCGCGCTCGTAGAGGCCCTTCTCGTACCACTCGGTTTCGCCTTCGGCGTGCTCGAAGATCAGGATTTCGTCGGCAGGGCCTTTCAGGAGCGCGTCGTTGGCGGCCTGCACCGGATCGGGGTCGCCGACCTCGCCACTGACCTCGACGCCGCTCGCGCGCAGCACCTCCAAGTTCCTCTCCAGCCGCGCCTCGGCCTGCTTCCGCGGCTCCTCGAGGTCGCCCATCGTGTGCCGGAACGGGCTTGCCTCGACGGCGGGGACGACCATCCGCACCTCCACCCCATCGCCGTTGGCGTTGGCTTGCAGCTGCTCGATCGGCTCAGGGCCGTGGAGTTCGTCGGTGACGATCGCGATCACTCGGCGCGGCATGACTGGCCTCCTACTCGTTGTCCCGAATGTCTTGGTCTGCTTCTTGGGGAATCGCTTCGTCCGGTTCGCCGAAGGCGGTGTCGGTCGGCTCCTCCGGCGGCGGGGCGTCGCGGTTGGGGAACCGTTTCTGGTCGCCATGGGCGGCGTTGTCGATCAGCTCCGCCTCGGCCAGCTCGAAGCCCTCCGCCTGTCCCTCGCCGCCCTCGACCACGGGACGTTGGGCGGGGTCGTCGACGGGGTCGTCGGGTGCGGGGCCCCCGATCCTCGCGGCTTCGGCGGCGGCGGCCTCGGCCTCTTCCTCGGCGATCGGGTCGCGCTCGGTCTCGCTCATGACGGCCGCCTCTCTCCCCAGACACCGGTCGGGGTCTCGTTCTCGTGCTGGGGCTGCCGGCCCGGCTGCTCGGGCGGCGCCAGCTTCTCGTCGGCCCGCCGGTTCATCCCCGCGAAGGCGAGGAAGGCGACGAAGCCGATGACGAAGATGATCAAGGCGAAGATCGGCGACCAGGCGACCGCGACCAGCGCGACGAAAAGGATCAGGGCAAGAGGTATGAAGTACATGCCGGGCGGTTACCCCTGCTGCCCAGGCACGAAACTCGCGCGCTCCGTTTTCCCCGCCGCCGCGAATGGGTAGTCGCAGAGGTGAACGCACCCAATCGCAAGGAGTCAAAGATGGGGACGCAAGAGGCCGGCAACATCACCGGTACGAAGGACAAGGACTACAACGTCATCTGGTTCGTCGAGCAGTGCCTCAGCAACGTGCTGCGCCTCGACACCTACATCGAAGACGCCGAGCGGGACGGGGACTCCGATCTCGCCGACTTCTTCCGTCGCGCCCAGGAGACCAGCCGCAAGGGCGCCGAGCAGGGCAAGGACCTCCTGCGCTCGCGCCTCTCGTCCTGAGGGACGGGCAGCTCTCGGTCAGCCCGGCTAGGAGCCGGTGCTGACCGAGGCGGTGCCGGTCGCGCTGCGACCGGCCATCCAACCTGCCACGGCTCCGACGGCGCCGCCGAGGCCGAGCAGGGTCACCGCGCGCATCGGGTCGCGCCTCAGCTTCGACGCGGTCCCGTGAGCGGTGTGCTTGACGGCCGTCCTGGCCGCCTTGCGGGCGAGTGACTTCTTGATTGCTGACATGGCCGGCTTCTACCCGCCGCCATCGTGGCTACACCAGTTGCGCGGCCGAAAGGCCCTGGCGCAGGGAGATCGCGTTGGGGGGAGCGAATTCCTCCCAATCGTTGTTGAGATAGGCGAAGACCTCGCGGCGCGAGCGCCAGGCGGCGATCCGGCGCCGCCAGCGGTCGAGCTCGGTCTTCGAGTAGTTGCCGTTGCGGCCGCGGGCGCCATGGTGAAGGCGTAGGTAAGCGACCTCCCCCGCCGGCCGTGCCTCCGGCAACGGGCGGCGACCGTCGTGGGGGACTACCAGCGAGGCGCCGTGCTCTTCGAGGATTCGCCGCACCGCCGGGACGAACCAGCTCGAGTGACGGAACTCGAAGCAGTGACGGGCGGGTGGCAGCAGCTCCAGCGTCTGCGCCAGCACCTCGTCGTCGCGGTGGAAGCTCGCGGGCAGCTGCCACAACACCGGCCCCAGCTTGCCGCTCTCCCGCAGCGGCTCCAGCGGCTCCCAGAAGCGGGCCACCCCCTCCTCGATCTCGCGCAGGCGGCGGATGTGGGTGAGGTAGCGACTGCCCTTGACGGCGAAGAGGAACCCGGGCGGAGTGCGCTCGACCCACCCCTCCACCGTCGAGCGTTTGATCAGCCGGTAGAAGGTGGCGTTGACCTCGACGGTGTCGAAGATCTCGGCGTAGCGCTCCAGCCAGCGCGTCTGCGGGACGCCCTCGTAGATGCCCTCGCGCCAAGAGGCGTAGACCCATCCGGAACAGCCGATCCGCACGTCCTTCAACCCGTCACCTCCGGTTATGTGCCGCTACCGCTCGGGTAGCCGTCACCCGTCCCCCTACCCGAGAGGCGCCGCCCGCTATGCAGTTGAACGCAATCCTCGACGTCGACGGCACCCTCGTCGACACCAACTACCACCACGCGCTCGCCTGGCACCGTGCCCTGCACGCTCACGGTCACCAGGTCCAGATGTGGAAGGTGCACCGTCACATCGGCATGGGTGGAGACCAGATCCTCGACGCCCTGATCGGAGAGGAAGCGGCAGTCGCGGACGGGGACGCGATCCGCGAAGCCGAGGCCGAGGCCTACGAGGAGCTGATCGGCGAAGTCGAGCCCCTGGAGGGAGCGCGGGAGCTCATCGAGAAGCTGAAGGAGGAAGGTGCGACGGTGATCCTCGCCAGCTCGGCGAAGGAATCAGAGGTCGAGCACTACATCGACCTGCTCGACGCGCGCGAGCTGGTCGACGACTGGACCACCTCGGCCGACGTCGAGAACACCAAGCCCGATCCCGACCTCATCCAGGCGGCGCTGGACAAGGCCAGCGACGGCAACCCGTCGGTGATGGTCGGCGACTCCGTCTGGGACGTGAAGGCGGCGAGGGCCGCCGGCCTGCCGACGATGGCCGTGCTCACCGGCGGCTTCTCGGAGGCGGAGCTGCGGGAGGCGGGGGCCTCGCAGGTGGTGGAATCGATCGCCGACCTGCGCTTCGACCGCGACTCCTTGGAGGCGGTCTCCGAGTAGTCAGCTCTTCGATTCCCCCGAGTGCGACTTTTCCCGCTGGCCCTCGTGCACGCCCTCGGCGAACTCCTCGACCAGCTTTGCGTTGAAAGCCTCCAGGTCGTCCGGCTTGCGGCTGGTGACGAGCCCCTGGTCGACGTGGACTTCCTCGTCGACCCACTCCGCTCCGGCGTTGCGCAAGTCGGTCTGCAGGCTCGGGAAGGAGGTGAGCGTGCGCCCCTTCGCCACCCCGGCCTCGATCAGGGTCCAGGGGGCGTGGCAGATCGCGCCGACCGGCTTCCCGGCCGTGAAGAACCCGCGCACGAACTCCAGCGCCTCCGGTTTCATCCGCAGCTGATGGGGGTTGGCGACCCCGCCGGGCAGGACGAGCCCGTCGTATTCGCCGGGATCGGCGTCGCCGACGGGGCCGTCGACCTCGAAGGCGTCCGCCTTGTCGAGGTGGTTGAAGGCTTGGACCTCGCCGCCTTCGGGTGCCAGCAGCTCGGCCTCGGCTCCGGCCTCGCGCACGGCCCGCATCGGCTCGGTCAACTCGATCTGCTCGACGCCCTCGTTAGCGGTCAGGAAGGCGATCTTCTTTCCCTGCAGCCGGTCGGACATGGCCTAGCGCACCGCGGACTGCTGCGAAGAGGTCGCAGCGGAAGCGCCCGGCGCCGGCTCCGACTCAGTCCGTTGCCGCTGCCAACCCAGCTCGAACGTCAAGGGCACCTGAACTTTGTCCTTGGCCAGGCACCGGGGACAGGAAGTCCATGACGATGCAGCTTGAGTTGAGTATCCGCTTCCACAGTTGTCACACCGAAACATGGTCCTCTCCCGTCTGTCTAAACCCGTCGGGTTATTGACTACCCAAGGGACAAGCGAGCAAACTCGGATTTCCCGCGGGACAGCCGCGAATTAGGGAAACGCCTGAAGGGGTAGCTTTGAGTCGGATGCAAGGGCCGCAGGAACTGGAGCTGCGGCGCTACCTGAGCAGTCAGCGCCAGCTTGCGGCGCGCCTGATCGAAGGCGACTCGCTCGACCAGGTGGCGCCCCGCTTCCTCGAGATCGTCGCCGACCTGCTGCGGTGGGAGATCGGCGCGCTCTGGGAAGTGGTCGGCGAGGAGGAGCCGCTGCGGCTGGTCGCCGGCTGGAGCCGGCACGACCTCGACGCCAGGCCGCTCTGGCGCCGCAGCCGCGAGCTCAGCTTCAAGCAGGGCATCGGGCTGCCTGGCGACGCCTGGCAGAGCGGCCAGATCGCCCTGGCGCCGAACTACCGCGACTACCCCACGCCGGCCCCCCGTTTCGACGTCACCGCCGAGATGGGCCTGGAGGCGGCGCTGGCAATCCCCGTCCCGATCGGCTCGCCGGAGAAGGTGCTCGCGGTCGCCGAGTTCCACACCACCTCCTTCGAAGCGCACTCGGAGGAGCTGATGGCGCTGCTTGCGACCTTCGCCGACCAGCTCGGCGCCTTCATCGCCCGGCGCCGGGCGGAGGCCAAGAGCGCCGAAGTCGAGCGCTTCCGCCAGCACCTGGCCGAGGTCGTGCGCGGCACCCAGGACGCGGTGCTGAGCAAGGACCTGGACGGAATCGTCACCACTTGGAACCCGGCCGCCGCCCGCCTCTACGGCTACAGCCCCGAGGAAGCGATCGGCCGCCACATCTCCTTCATCGTCCCCCCCGACCACAAAGACGAGGAGAAATCGATCCTCGAACGGGTGAAGCGGGGCGAACGGCTCGACACCTACGAGACCGAGCGGATCCGCGCCGACGGCAGCAGGGTCGCGGTCTCGCTGACGGTCTCGCCGATTCGCAGTCCTCTGCGAGGGCTGATCGGCGCCTCGGTGGTCGCCCGCGACATCACCGACGAGGTGCGCCGCCGCCGCGCCCAGGAGTTCCTCGTCGCCGCCAGCCGCCTTCTCGACAGCTCGCTCGACCTGAAAGAGACGGCGAGGACGATCGTCTCCACCGCGGTGCCGGAGCTGGCCGATCTCTGCCTGATCGACTTCCGCCGCGCCGACGGCTGGCTCGGCGACAGCGTCGTCGCCGGCGCCGACCCGGAGATGGCGGCGCGGCTGGAACGGATCCGCCGCGAGCGGCCGCTCGACCCCTCCGGCGAGCACCCGGTCGCGCAGGTGCTGCGGTTGAACCAGCCGATGATCTGGCGCGACCTCAAGGCCCCGGAGATCGTCGACAAGGTCTCGCAGAGCCCCGAGCACCTGCAGCTGATGCAGGACGCCGGCTACAACTCGGCCGCCGTCGTGCCCCTGCTCGCCCGCGGCCGCACCCTTGGCGCCCTCTCCTTCCTCCACGCCCAGGGCGACATGCGCTACGACCAGGGAGACCTCGAATTCCTCGCCGAGCTGGGCGAACGCGCGGCCCTCGCGCTCGACAACGCGCGCCTCTACCGGGAACGGGACCGGGTGGCGAAAAATCTGCAGCGCGGGCTGCGTCCGCCCCGCCCGGCCGAGGTGCCGGGCCTGGAGATCTCGGTCGTCTTCGAGGCCGCCGGCGAGGGGATCGAGGTGGGCGGCGACCTCTACGACGTGCTGCCGTTCGAGGACGGCTGCTGGGTCCTGGTCGGCGACGTGGCCGGCAAGGGAAGCACCGCGGCCGGCGTCTCGGTGGCGGTGCGCCACTCGGTGCGCGGGCTGGCCCGGGAGATCAGCGAGCCGGACGAGGTGCTGAGGCGGGTCAACGAGCTGCTGCTGACCGGCGATAGCCTCAACGACTTCGCGACGGTGATGCTCGCCCGGCTCCAGCGCACCGAGGCGGGCTGGAACCTGGTGATCGCCTCGGCCGGCCATCCGCCCGCGGCGCTGGCGACCGAGTCGGGGCCGGAGCTGCTCGGTGGCGGCTCCGTTCTCGGCGCTTGGCGCGAGGCCAGAATCGAGCGCTACGAACGGACCTTGTCGGCGGGCGAGACCCTGGCCCTCTGCACCGACGGGTGGCTGGAGGCGGGACCGGTCGCCTCGCACCAGGGGCCGGACAGCTTCGCGGAGATGACGCAGGCGCTCTCCGGTCTCGAGCTCAAAGAGCTGACCCAGCGCCTGCGCGCCGACGCCGTCGGCCGCAGCTCGGGGAGCCTGCGGGACGACCTGGTCGTGCTGGCCGTCCGCCCCCGGGAGGTCTCGGAAGTTGCCGAGACGCCCCGGGAGCTCGCGGTCAATGCCGACTAGCTTTTCGCTTTCGCTTTAGCTGGCCTTTTTTTAGCGCTGGTGGCGCTGGCTTTTTTGGCCGGCGCTTTGCGGCTGGTTTTTCTGGCGCTCGTTTTTTTGGCGGCTGCTTTTTTCGAGCTCGCTTTGCCGCGGCTCGCTTTTTTCGCTCCGGCGGATTTTTTCGCCGAGGATTTGGCGGCCGGTTTTTTCGTCGCTTTTTTGGCCCTACGTTTGGAGGAGCCGGCGGCGCGGCGCAGTTTGGCGGGGATGCTCTCCCGCACCACGGCACCGGTCAGGGACTTGATCTGACCCTGGAGGAAGCCGGCCATTTTTTCCTCCTCGCGACGGATCGCCCGCGCGAGCTTTGCCGTCTCGGAGTCCTGGACTTTTTCCGCCAGCGTCTCGATCGCGAGGTAGGTGCTGATCTCCTCGTGCTCGTTCCAGTACTCGGTCTTGGCGTTCTTCAGCAGTTTCTCCTGCTCGCTGTCACCGCGGATCGCGTGCAGCGGGCCCTTCGCCGTCGCCGCGACTTTGCCGACGAGGCCCTGCAGGGTCTGCCCGCCACCGCCGAGTTTCTTGATTCGCCGCTCGACCTGCTTGGCGTGCGATTTCGTCTCTTTCAGGTGCTGCTGCAGACGTTTTTTGTAAGGGCCTTTGGGGGTCATCGCGATGTGGGCCTGCAGGGCAGTCTCCAGTTCGCGCTCCTTGCCGTAGGCCTCGCTCAGGTACTGGACCAGCTTCGCGTCACGCTCGTTCATATCCGCCATCGCGAAATGCGCCTCCTCCTTCTCGCTTCGTTGAGATGCGTTTAGTTACCCAGCGCAGTTTGGGTGAAACTGCGGTGCGGGAGGCTAGTCGCTTTGGCCGCGCCACCCCGCCTACCATTCCGGCGATGAAGCTCGTGCTGATCGGGCTGGTCGCGACCGGGCTCCTCTTTCCCGCTCCCCCGCCCCCTCCCGTCGACGCCTGGCCGATCCCCTACGGCGAGAAACGGAAGCGCGAGATGGCGAACTACTCCGCCCGCCACTACGGCGAAAGGACCTGGCGCCTGCGCCGGCCGCGGGTGATCGTCGAGCACATGGCGCAGACCAGCTCCGCCGCCGCCGTTTACAACACCTTCGCCCCCGACACGCCGGACCCCGAGCTGGGCGAGCTCCCCAACGTCTGCGCGCACTTCGTCGTCTCCCCGAAGGGACGGATCTTCCGCCTCGTCAACCTCCGCACCCGCTGCCGCCACACGATCGGCCTCAACTGGACCGCGATCGGGATCGAGCACGTCGGCTACGGCGACGGCGACGTGCTCGGCAACCGGCGGGCGCTGCGCGCCTCGCTGCGGCTGACCGACTGGCTGCGCTGCCGCTTCCGGATCCGCGTCCGCGACGTGATCGGCCACGCCGAGAGCCTGCGCTCGCCCTACCACCGCGAGCGGGTGCCGAGCCTGCGAAACCAGACCCACGGCGATTGGCGGCACGCCTCGATGCGGGTCTACCGGAAGAAGCTGCGGCGGTTCGGGGCCTGCCCGCGGCGATAGAGTCCAACCGATGAGCGACGACGCGATCGAGCACGGGTTCAAAGAGGGCGACAAAGTCTGGGTCGAGGACGGCAACGGCAAGCACCATCCGGGCGTCTTCGTCGGCGACAACGAGGCCGCCGGCTGGTTCGGAGGCGGGCCCAGCGCCTACGTCGTCCACCCCGAGGCGCACCAGGCCGAGGTCGTCTCGATCTTCCGGATCACCCCGCGCGACGAGTAGTCGTGCGGCTGTCGATTTCGGCGGCCCCCGTTCGTCGTTGAGGTAAAAGGGCGGAATCGCCGCCCGCCGACGAAGGAGGACCCGATGCGGTTCATGATGTTCATGTACCCAGAGATCGAGGAGAAGGACTGGGAACCGACCCCGGAGGGCGTGGCGGCGATGGGTCGTTACAACGAGGAGCTGCGCAAGGCCGGGCTGCTGCTTACGCTTGACGGCCTGCGCCCCCCCAGCGACGGCGGCACCGTCAGGTTCGCGGCCGACGGCGGGACGACGGTCTCGGATGGTCCCTTCAGCGAGGCGAAGGAGGTCGTCGGCGGCTACTGGCTGATCCAGGCCCGCTCGAAGGAGGAGGCGCTGGAGTGGGCGAGCCGCTGTCCGGCGCGGGGCTGCGCGATCGAAGTCCGGCGCGTGGCCGAGATGGAGGAGTTCTCCCAGGAGGTGCAAGACGCCTACGAGGGCCCCTGAACCCGCAGCCGACGCCAGGCGCGCGATCGAGGCGGTCTGGCGGATCGAGTCCGCCCGCCTGATCGCGGGCCTGGCGCGGATGGTCGGCGACGTCGGCCTCGCCGAGGACATGGCGCAGGACGCGCTGGTGGCGGCGATGGAGACCTGGCCGACCTCAGGCGTTCCGGACAACCCGGGCGCCTGGTTGATGGCGACCGCGAAGAACCGGGCGATCGACCGGCTGCGGCGGGAGAAGACGTATGAGCGCAAGCGCGAAGAGGTCGCCCGCGACACCGGCGCGTTGTTCGCGATGGAACGCTCGGACTTCGAGGCCGCGGCCGACGACGAGATCGGCGACGACCTGCTGGCCCTGATCTTCACCTGCTGCCACCCGCTGCTCTCGCGCGAGGCGCGGGTGGCGCTGACCCTGCGCCTGCTCGGCGGGCTGACGACGACGGAGATCGCCAGCGCCTTCCTCGTCGGTGAGTCGACGGTCGCGCAGCGGCTGGTGCGGGCGAAGAAGACCCTGCGCGAGGCGAAGGTGCCCTTCGAGGTGCCGCGGGGGGCGGAGCTGGACGAGCGCCTCCCCTCGGTGCTGGAAGTGATCTATCTCGTCTTCAACGAGGGGTACACCGCCAGCGCCGGCGAGGACTGGGTGCGGACCGACCTTTGCGAGGAAGCGCTGCGGCTGGGGCGGATCCTCGCCGAGCTGGCGCCGCGCGAGCCCGAGGTCCACGGGCTGGTGGCGTTGATGGAGATCCAGGCCTCCCGCCTCGGCGCCCGGCGCGGGCCCGACGGTGAGCCGGTGCTGCTGCTCGACCAGGACCGCGGGCGCTGGGACCCGCTGCTGATCGTCCGCGGGCGGCGGGCGCTGGAGCGGGCCGAGGAGCTGCCCGCCCCGCTCGGCCCCTACTGCCTGCAGGCGGCGATCGCCGCCTGCCACGCCCGCGCGATCCAACCCGAGGAAACCGACTGGGTTCGGATCGCAGCCCTCTACGAGACCCTCGCCCAGCTCTCCCCCTCCCCGATCGTCGAGCTGAATCGAGCGGTGGCCCTGAGCATGGCCTTCGGCCCCGAGGCCGGGCTGGCCCTGCTGGAAGAGATCGAAGACGACCCGGCCCTCGCCAAGTACCACCTACTCCCCAGCGTGAGAGGCGACCTCCTGGAGAAACTGGGCCGCCGCGAGGAAGCAGCATCTGAATACAAACGAGCGGCCGGGATGACCGGCAACGAGCGCGAGCGCGAGCTACTGAAGCGGCGTGCTGAGGGGGTCGGGTGAGTCTCGCCGGACCCTCCCCGCTGTTGTCCGCCGAGACTTACCCGACCCCCTCCCCCAACCTTCGAATTCCGTCGCGCTCCAGTCGGTGGATGATCCAGTCGTCGAGGCGACGGGCTCCGAGCTTCTCGTAGAAGTTCAGCGCGGGTTCGTTCCAATCGAGCGCCACCCACTCGAAGCGCACGTGGCCGCGCTCGTCGGCGAGCCGCGCGAGGTGCTCCATCACCGCCCGGCCGATACCGCCGCGGCGGTGCTCGGGCCGGACGTAGACGTCCTCGAGCCAGATCCCCGAGCGGCACTCGAAGGTCGAGAAGGTGGTGAAGAAGATCGCGTAGCCGATCGCTTCTCCGTCCGGCGCCTCCAGCAGCAGCGCCTCCGCCGCCTTGTGCTCGAACAGCGAGCGGCGCAGGACCTCGGGATCGCCGGCGACCTTCTCGGCCAGTTTCTCGTAGGTCGCCAGCTCCATGATCAGGTCGAAGAGGACCTGGACGTCGGCTTCGGTGGCGGGCCGGATCTGGAGGTCGTTGGCGTCCACCCCTACCTCTCCTCCACCGCTCCGAGCACCGGCTTGAGGTCGAGCACCGGGGTGCCGTCGACCGCCTCGAGTGCGTCGACCCGGAGGCGCCCGCCCTCGGCCTCGAGGACGCGGACGCGGTGCAAGCCGATCGGGTTGGGGCGGTCGGCGGAGCGGGTGGCGAAGACGCCGGTCTCCGGGTTGGAGGGGTCGTCGCGCGGGTGAACCGAGAGGACCTCGCGGTCGGCGCGGTCGAGCCAGGTGAGGACAAAGACCTCGTCGCCGGCGGAGATGCCCTGCAGTCCGCGGGCGAACTCGGGAGAGATCTCCAGCGTCGCTTCCGGCGCCCCCTCGTCGCCCTGCTTCGGAGCCGCCCCGGGGTCCGTCAGCGGAGAGGAGACCGATCCGATCGCGCGCAGCTCCATCACCAGGAGCCTAAGCGAGGCGGGGCAACACCGAGCTCTTGTAGGTCTCGATCGCGGCGAGGGGATCGGCGCCGGAGTCGTTCATCAGCGCCACCGTCGTCGCCCCCAGCCCTTCGATCTCGCGAATCCGTTCGACGTGGGTCTCCGGGTCGGCGGCGACGATCATCGACTCCTTCAGCTCCTCGTCGGAGATCTCGCGCTCGCCTTTCTCGTACATCGCCGCCGGGTCGTGCCAGTCGTCGCGGTAGAACTCCTTCGGCTGCGAGCCCTTCCAGACCCGGCAGCCCTCGAGCGCGGCGTCGTCGTCCGGGGCCCAGGAGAAGTTGGCCTGGAGGATGACCTCCCCCGGCTCGCGGCCGGCGTCCTCGGCGGCACCGCGGTAGGCGTCGAGAACTTCCGGCGTGCTTTCGGGGTCGGCCAGGGTCCAGATCCCGTCGCCCTGCCGGCCCGCGACCCGCGCCGCTTCGGGCCCGAAAGCGGAGACGTAGATCGGCGGCCGCCGCCCCTCCGGCAGGGTGTGGAGGAAGGCGCGGTCGGTGGAGAAGTGCTTGCCGCTGGCGCTGAGGCGCTGGCCGCCCCAGAGCGCGCGGATCATCTCCAGCGCCTCCTCCATCCGCTCGATCTGATCGCCGACCGAGGGCCATCCCTGCCCCAGCGGCGCCTCGTTCAGCGCCTCGCCGGAGCCGAAGCCGAGGTAGGGCCGCCCCGGGTACATCACCTCCAGCGTCGCCCAGGCCTGGGCGATCAGGACCGGGTGGTAGCGCGGTCCCGGCGGCGTCACCGCGGTGCCGAAGCTGACCCGCTGGGTGGCCTGCGCGGCCGCGCCCAGCCAGACCCAGGCATGCCCGGCCTCGCCCGGTTCCCACCAGGGCTGCAGATGATCGCTGCAGCCGATGCCGTCGAAGCCGGCGTCCTCGGCGGCGACCGCCTGACGCAGCAGCTGGTCGGGCGGGAACTGCTCGTGGGCGCAGAGGTGCCAGTAGCGCATCGCGCCGGCTCCGCTGCCCGCCCTACGCCTTGCCTTCGAACTCGTACTCGCGCAGGAATCCCTCGAAGAGCCGGCGGTGACCCTGCTCGTCGCGGAGGATCGTGGTCACCATGTCCTGGGTGACGGGATCGATCCCGTCGGTCTCCTCGATGATCCGCGTGTAGTGCTCGATCGCGCCGGTCTCGGCTTTGATCACGCCGCGGATCACGTGGATCACGTCGGTCTGGTGCTCGGGCGGCTGCAGGAAGCTCTGCTCCGCGGTGAAGCCTTCCGAGCCGGGGACGACGCCGTAGAGCTCCTTGATCCGTTTGGCGAATTCTTCCGCGTGGCCGAGCTCCTCTTTGATGTCTTCGGCCAGGGACTCGCGGATCTCCTGGGCGCGGACGCCGTCGAGGTTGGTCGAGGCCGAGAGGTAGCTCATCACCGTCTCGATCTCCATCCAGTAGGCCTTGGTCAGCAGGGCGACGATCTCTTCCCGGCTGCCGGAAGCGTCGCCGCTGAAAATCCCCTTGTCGAGGCTGCTCGTCTCCATCGCGCTTCTCCTTCTCTAACTGGTTAGTCGTCGACCTTGTCCCGCTTCGGCCCCTCCCAATCGGGGGCCTCGGGGTCTTCGGACGGGTGCGGTTCGCTGGTGCTCCTGGCGCCCGTCTGCGGGTGCGCCCCCTCGCCGAGGATCTCGCCGTCCGGGTCGGGTGGATCCCGCGGGTCCTCGCGCTTGTCGTAGGGGTCCGGCCACTCGGTCGGGTCAGGGTCTTTGACTGGGTTGTTGAGGACGTGGTGCGGCTCGCGGTCCCGCGAGATGTCGCCGGGGTCCTTGCCCGGCGGCTCGGGGAAGCCGCTCGGCGCCTCGTGCGGATCGGGTCTGTCGTCCATGTCGAGCGGCTACCCCGGCGGGTGAGCGCGGAAACGCCTGCGAACCAGGAGGAACTCTGGGCTAAGGTGGCGCGCCATGGACACGATCGACAACCTCCTCCACAACAACCAGGCCTTCGCCGATCGGGCTGCCGACCGGCACCTCGACGTCGAACCGCAGCGCCACCTGGCAATCGTCACCTGCATGGACTCCAGGCTCGACGTCTTCGCCGCGCTGGGGCTGGGAGACGGCGAGGCGCACATCCTCCGCAACGCCGGCGGCGTCATCACCGACGACGTGATCCGCTCGCTGGCGATCTCCCAGCGCAAACTCGGCACCCGCGAGGTGATGCTGATCCACCACACCGATTGCGGCATGCAGAAGATCACCGACGACGGCTTCCGCGCCGAGCTGCAGGAGGCGACGGGGACTGCGCCGTCGTTTGCGATCGAGTCCTTCGGTGACGTCGACGAGGACGTGCGGCAGTCGATCCTGCGGGTTCGGCGTTCCTCCTTCCTGCTCCACCGCGACGCGGTCCGCGGCTTCGTCTACGACGTCGACACGCACAAGCTGCGCGAGGTCGAGGCGTCGGAGTAGATGCCCACGGTCGCCCCCTACGGCTCCTGGTCCTCGCCGATCGACGCCGCGACGGTGGCCAGCGCCGGGCGGCGGCTGGGCGCGGCGGCGATCGCCGCCGACGGCGCGGTCTGGTGGGCGGAGGGACGGCCGACCGAGGGCGGCCGCGTGGTCCTGATGCGCCGGGCGCCGGGGGGCGAGCCGGAAGCGGTCACCCCCGAGAAGGTCAACGTACGCACCCGCGCCCACGAGTACGGCGGCGGCGCCTGGTGCCTGCTCGAGCCCGACCTCGTCCTCTTCGTCGACTTCGCCGACCAGCGTCTCTACCGGCAGCGGCTGGGCGAGGAGCCGGCGGCGATCTCGCCCGAGCCTCCCTCCGGCGGCGCCTTCCACTACGCCGACATGCAGCCGGCGCCCGACGGGCGCAGCCTCGTCTGCGTGCGCGAATCCCACCTGGGCGAGGGCGAACCGGTGAACGAGATCGTCCTGCTGCCGCTCGAGGGCTCCGGCGAGGCGCAGGTCCTGGCCAGCGGCCGCGACTTCTACTCGTTCCCGCGGATCAGTCCCGACGGTGGCTGGCTCGCCTGGACCTGCTGGGACCACCCGAACATGCCCTGGGACGGGACCGAGCTCTGGGTCGCGCCGCTGGCGGACAGCGGCGAGGAGCGCCTCGTCGCCGGCGGGCCGGAGGAGTCGGTCTTCCAGCCCGAGTGGGGACCGGACGGGCGCCTGCACTTCGTCTCCGATCGCGACGGCTGGTGGAACCTCTATCGCGCCCGCGAGCCCGGCAGCGAGCTCAGCGGCGAGGAGGGTGCGCTGGTCCAGCTGACCGAGCAGGAAGCCGACTTCGCCCACCCGCAGTGGCTCTTCGGCGGTGCCACCTACGCCTTCCTCGAGAGCGGCGCGATCGCCTGCGTGCGCTGCGCCCATGGCGAAGAACGGCTGTTCCTGCTGCGGCCCGAGGGCTGGGAACCCACCGACCTCGGGCTGCCGTTCACCTCGTTCGGATACCCGGTGCTGTCGGCTCGGGGCGAGACCGTCGCCTTCGCCGCCGCCGGCCCGGAGAGCGAGCCGGCGGTGGTCCTCTATGACGTGGAGCGCGGCGAGACCGAGGTGGTCCGCTCCTCCAGCGAGAACCCGGTCGACCCGGCGTACGTCTCGCGACCGCGGCCGATCGAGTTCCCGAGCGGCGACGGGGAGACCGCCTACGGCTTCTACTACCCGCCGGCCAACCCGGAGTTCGAAGCGCCGGAGGGCGAGCTACCGCCGCTGATCGTCGAGAGCCACGGCGGGCCGACCTCCCACGTAACCCCCGCCCTGGACCGCGAATTCCTCTACTGGACCAGCCGCGGGATCGGCGTCGTCGACGTCAACTACCGCGGCTCCAGCGGCTACGGCCGCGAGTACCGCAACAAGCTGCGGGGCGCCTGGGGCGTGGTCGACACCGAGGACTGCGTCAACGCCGCCCGCCACCTCGCCGCGGAGGGCGACGCCGACGGCGAGCGACTGGCGATCCGCGGCGGCTCGGCCGGCGGCTACGCGACCCTCTGCGCGCTCACCCTCCACGAGGGCTTCGCCGCCGGGGCCAGCTACTACGGGGTCGCCGACGCCGAGGCGCTCGCCGGCGACACCCACAAGTTCGAGTCCCGCTATCTCGACCGGCTGATCGGTCCTTATCCCGAGTGCGCCGACCTCTACCGGGAGCGCTCGCCGATCCACTACGTCGAGCGCCTGCGCTCGCCGGTGATCCTCTTCCAGGGCCTCGAGGACGAGGTCGTCCCGCCCAACCAGGCGGAGACGATGGTGGCGGCGCTGGAGCGCAACGGCGTCCCCCATGCCTACCTGCCGTTCGAGGGCGAGCAGCACGGCTTCCGCCGCGCCGAGACCAACATCCGCTGCCTCGAAGCCGAGCTCTACTTCTACGGGCGGATCATGGGGTTCGAGCCGGCGGGCGATCCGGAGCCGGTCGAGATCTCCGGGCTGTGAGTGGTGAGTTAGACCGCCTGCAGCCGGTCTAACTCACCAGGCAGTTTTTGGAGCCGCCCTCGGTTTCGCCTTTTTCCGGGAAGGAGTGGGCGAGCGCCAGGGCGATCAGCTGGGCGCGGGCGGCGTAGCCGGGCGAGGTGAAGTGGATGCCGTCTTCGATGAACCACTCGTCTTTGACGTCCGAGGCCCAGTCGTAGACGCGCATGTTCGGGTAGCTGTCGCAGGCGGTGACCAGTTCCTCGTCCCACTTCTCCATGTTCTCCTTGGAGTAGGGGTCGCCGGCTTCGACCAGCGAGCGCACGTTCACCCACAGCACCGGTTCGTCGCCGATGATCGCCATCATTTTTTCGATCCGTTCGCGCTCGGTGACGGTCGAGCCGGCGGCGACGTTGGCGGCCTCGTTGGTGCCGAGGGCGAGGACCCAGCAGCCTTTGAACCCTTCCGCCTTCCAGGCGGCGGCGACTTCCTGGGCGTTCGGCATCCCTTCGAACTGCTCTTCGATCGAGGTCGCGCCCTGCACCTCCATGTGGACTTCTTTGGCGCCGACTTCGGTGTAGCGGGCTTCGCTCCGCTGCGATTCGATCGGCAGGTAATCGGCCGAGACCAGGCCCTCGGAGGTCGAGTCGCCGATGTGGATGACGGCTTTGCAGGAGGACCTGGTCGAGTCTTCGGCCTGCGCCTTGGTCAGCGGTGGCGGTTTCGTCGTCCCCTCCGCTTTCGCCTGCTCGACCCTGGCTTCTTCGCCCTGGGCGGTCGAGGTCGAGTTGATCCCCGCCATCCCCCCCGCCGCGATCAGGAGGATCAGCCCGGTGGCGACGATCGCCACCCGCATCGGCGGCGCGAAGGTCTCCCATTTCCAGCCGACGGCGCGGCGGCGGGCGAAGAAGCGGCCGATCGCGCCGTGGCGGATCGGCTCCTCGACGAAGCGCCAGGAGAGCGCGGAGATGGCGAAGATCGCCGCCACCTGCATCAGGCTGCGGACGAGGTCGTCCTCGTGCTGCACCCCCTGGGGCGTGGTGAGGACGATCACCGGGGTCTGCCAGAGGTAGATCGCGTAGGAGCGGACGCCGACCCAGCGCAACGGCAGCACCCCCATCCACTTGCCGAGGCGACAGGCCGGATGGGTGAGCGGCATCAACACCAGCACCGTGGCGAGCGAGAGGACCATGAAGCCGCCCCGGTAGAGGAAGGGCGAGAGTTCGCCGGTGCGCCAGATCATCAGGGCGATGACGAGGAGGCCGAAGACGCCGAGCGCGTCGAGCGTGTTGCGGGCCTGGGGGGCGATGCGGCGGCTGAGTTTGCGGCTCGGCCAGACCATCGCCAGCGCCGCGCCGAAGAGCAGGCCGCCGGCGCGGGTGTCGGTGCCGAAGTAGAGGCGCGAGGGGTCGAAGCTCGGCTCGTAGAGGACCGCCATCAGGATCGTGGAAGCAAGGGCGCCGGCGACCGTCAGCAGTGCCAGCCGGGGGCGCACCCCCGATGGAAGCGGCCGCTCGTGGACGAGCTTGACCCCGATCAGCAGCAGGAACGGCCAGAGGATGTAGAACTGCTCCTCGACCGAGAGTGACCAGAGGTGGTCGAGCGGGCCTTCGGCTTCGAAGCGGGCGAAGTAGGAGACGTCGGCGAAGATCTGCTGCCAGTTGTTGATGTAGAAGATCGCCGAGATCACCCCTTCGCGGAACTGATCCGGCTGGGCGGGGCCGAAGACGGTGACCCAGGCGACGACGATCGCCAGCATCACGAACAGGGCCGGCAGCAGGCGGCGGGCGCGGGCGAGCCAGAAGGCGCCGAGCTTGATCCGGCCGCGGGCGTTCAGCTGCGCCAGCAGGATGTCGGTGATCAGGTAGCCGCTGAGGGTGAAGAAGACGCCGACGCCGAGCATCCCGCCCGGCGCCCAGTCGAAACCGAGGTGGAAAGCGATGACGGCGAGGACGGCTATCGCGCGTAGCCCGTCCAGCCCAGGCATGTAGCGCTGGTTGCGCTTGACGGGTTCTGGCATCGGTGATGCGCATGCTAGGGATCGGCGCTGATAGGTTTCCGGCCCCGTGAGCGCCACCCTCGCCACCCCGAAGCGCCTCGCCGCCGGCTTTTCGCTGGCGCTCGTCGCCGCGCTGTCGGTGCTGGCGCTGAGCGCCGCCGCTCCCGCCTCGGCCGCGACCTGCCCCAGCTTCAAAGTCCTGCACAACGACCGGATCGGCGCGGCGAACCTGCCGGCGGGCAACTACACGATCACGACCGACACCGGACTCAGCTGCCAGGTCGCCTCGCAGCTCTTCACCCGCTTCCTCCAGGACTGGGACGGCAACCTGCCGAAACCGTGGCGGGTAGTCGCCGAAGGTACCGGCAAGGCCTCCTTCACGCGCGGCAGCCAGCCCGGCTTCTCCGTCGCCCGCAGCGGCGGCAGCGGTGGTGGTGGCAACAGCGAACTCGGCAAGCTCTGCTCCGGCACCTTCACCGTCAACGCCAGCTCCGACGTCGGCCCCCTCTTCTTCCCCAAGGGCCAGTACCTGGTCTACATCCCGGCGCAGTCGGGGATCACCTGCCGCCGCGCCTCGATCCTCTTCACCAGGTTCCTCGCCGCGCCCGAGGGGCAGCTGCCCTTCCCGTGGCGGGTGAAGACCCAGACGGCCACGTTCTACAAGCCCGATCACCCGCTGCGGTCCGCCTTCCGGATCGAGCCGGCCAGCGGCGCTTAGCCACCCAGCAACGCCCGCAGGTCGGCGGCAACCGCCTCCGGTTCGTCGTCGAGCTGGTTCCAGGTGATGTGGGTGACGGTGTAGCCGGCGACGCGCAGTCTGCGATCGCGGGCGCGATCTTCGCGAAAGGCGGTGCGGGTCTTGTGGCTCTCCCAGCCGTCGAGCTCGACGATCTGGCCGGTGCCCGGCCAGTGGCAGTCGACCTTGTAGCGCTTCTCGCCGAGGAGGATCCAGTCGTTGAAGCGAGGCAGCGGCAGGCGGTGCCGGCGCAGGAACGGCGCGAAGCGTTCCTCGAGAGGGCTGCGCTTGGGTCCGGGCGGCTCTTCCTCCACCCGTCCGAGCGCCGTCCGTACCCGCCGTACTCCACGCCGGCCGGGGTAGCGGTGAACCAGATCCCGCAACGAGAGCCGATCGCGCAGTTCCAGGCGTTCCATCTCTCGCAGCAGGTTCTCGACCACGTCCACCGGCTCGGTCGCCGCAAGGTCGAGGATGGTGCGAGGCACGCTCGTCACCGGGATTCCCTCCTCCGTCGTCCGCTCGTCGAGGGGAAGGTGGGAAACGTGGCGCCGGAATGCCTTCGAAGAAGTGCTTTTGTGCGGAGCGGTTACGTGAAGAACTTCGCTTGAGTAGCCGCGAAGTCCCCAAAGTGCCGCTGCGGAATGGTGACTCAGCACTGCTGCCGGGCCAGCGCTCAGCACCGCCACCATCCACCAGCCCTCCCTCGGAATCCGCTGATGGCCAACGGCATAGACGCCCGAATGCACCTGATGCAGCCGGCGAGACGCAAGGCGCCGCTCAATCACTCGCTTTCCCAGGCCCAGATCCATCAACTGCCACCGAGCCACCACCCCGTACTGCCGGTGAGCCAGCTCAGCGATCGCCTCCTCACTCCAACCCCCCTCGCGAATCTGTCCCAGTCCCCGTATACGGAGGTCATAGACAGATTCGGCGGGCATGTCCGTACAAGGGCTTGGGGCGCTTCGATTCTCCCCCCTCGTCCGTGGGTATTGGGCGCTTATGTCTAGCGCTGCCGAGTACTTGCCCTCCTCCAGGTCGCTGAAGGCGCTTGGGGAGGCGGCGGAAACTTGCCGCGGGTGCGAGCTCTACAAGGACGCTACGCAGGTGGTGTTCGGGCGGGGGCGGAAGAGCGCGGAGCTGATGCTGGTCGGGGAGCAGCCCGGCGATAAAGAGGACTTGGAGGGCGAGCCGTTCGTCGGGCCGGCGGGGCGGCTGCTGGACCGAGCGCTGGAGGAGGCCGGGATCGACCGCTCTGCGGCCTACGTCACCAACGCCGTCAAGCACTTCAAGTGGAAACCGAAAGGCAACCGCCGCCTGCACCAGACGCCCCGTGCCGGGGAAATCGAGGCCTGCAAGCCGTGGCTGCAGGCCGAGGTGGAGGCGGTGCGACCGCAGGCGGTGCTGGCGATGGGCGCGACCGCGGCGCGGTCGCTCTTCGGGCCGAAGGTGAAGGTGACCAAGGACCGCGGCCGGCCCCTGGAGTCACCGCTGGCGCCGGTGGCGGCGGTGACGATCCACCCCTCGGCGATCCTGCGCCTGCGCGACCACGACGAGCGCGAGGCGGAGCTCGCGGCCTTCGTCGCCGATCTCGAAGGCGTCGCCTCCGCTCTGCAGGGCGCCGCCAGGTGAGCCCCGCCGCGACCGCCCCGCGTCGCGGCCGACTGCGTCGCGCCGACTGCGCCGATGCTGGGATCAGGCGGCGGCGCCGCGGGCGCGGTTTCTCCTACGAGGATCCCGCCGGCGAGGTGATCACCGACGAGGAGACGCTGGGGCGGATTCGCCAGCTGGCGATTCCGCCGGCCTGGAAAGAGGTCTGGATCTGCCCCGACCCCTTCGGCCACATCCAGGCCACCGGCTACGACGAAGCGGGACGCAAGCAGTACCTCTACCACGAGCGCTGGCAGCAGCGGCAGGCGGAACGCAAGTTCGAGCTGGTGCGCGAGTTCGCGCTCGAGCTGCCGAGGCTGCGCCGCGCCGTCACCGCCGACCTGCGGCGCCAGGGGATGCCGCGCGAGCGCGCCCTCGCCTGTGCCATCCGCCTCCTCGACCTTGGCTTCTTCCGCATCGGCAGCGAGGTCTACGCCGAGGAAAACGAGAGCTTCGGCCTGGCCACGGTGCGGCGCGAGCACGTCACGATCAAACGCAGCGAGGTTGTCTTCGACTTCCCCGCCAAGAGCGGCCAGCGCCGGATCCAATCGATCCGCGACGCCGCTGCCCGGCGCGCGATCGAGGCGATGTACCGGCGCCGCAGCGGCCCCGACGACCTGCTCGCCTACCGCGCCGGCGGCGCCTGGGTCGACGTCCGCTCCGACGACATCAACGACTACATCCACGAGAAGCTCGGCGACGAGTTCAGCGCCAAGGACTTCCGCACCTGGCACGGAACCGTGCTCGCCGCAGTGGCGCTGGCGGGCGAAGAGTCGCCACGTTCGGAGGCGGCGGCCAAGCGGGCGATCTCGGGCGCGGTCAAGCAGGTCTCCGAGGCGCTCGGCAACACGCCGGCCGTCTGCCGCGCCTCCTACATCGACCCCCGCGTCCTCGACCGCTATCGCGACGGGGCGACGATCCGGCCGGCGACGAGCGGCAACGGGCGGATGACGACGAAGCAGCGCCACCAGATCGAGCGCGAAGTGATCGAGCTCGTTTCGTAAGCCCCGGCAACGGGGAGCTGTGGAACTCGTACAGCTAGGGAAGGCATTCCGGTTATGAGCACGCTGCAACGCCCCTTCGCGCTGTCGCTGCGCAACGAGCAACCGGCGACCGCGAGCGAGAGGAGCGACTGATGAAAGCTGCCGTTTGGCATGGCCCCCGCGACGTCCGCGTCGACGAGGTCGAGGACCCGAAGATCGAAGAAGGAACCGACGCGATCATCAAGGTCACCTCGACCGCGATCTGCGGCTCCGACCTCCACCTCTACGAGGTCCTCTCCCCCTTCATGGCAGAGGGAGACATCCTCGGCCACGAGCCGATGGGAATCGTCGAGGAGGTCGGCCCGGAGGTGAGCAACCTCGCGCCCGGCGACCGCGTCGTGATCCCCTTCAACATCTCCTGCGGGCACTGCTGGATGTGCGACCGCCAGCTCTTCGCCCAGTGCGAGACGACCCAGAACCGGGAGGAAGAAAAAGGCGCCTCCCTCTTCGGCTACACCAAGCTCTACGGCCAGGTGCCGGGCGGGCAAGCCGAGTACCTGCGCGTGCCGCAGGCTCACTTCGGGCCGATCAAAGTGCCCGAGGGCCCGCCCGACGACCGTTTCCTCTACCTCTCCGACGTGCTGCCGACCTCCTGGCAGGCGGTCGACTACGCGGCGATCCCGGAGGGCGGCTCCGTCGCCGTCTTCGGGCTCGGCCCGATCGGGCAGATGACCTCCCGGATCGCCCTCCACCAGGGCGCCCGGGTGATCGGCATCGACCTCGTCCCCGAGCGGCTGGCGCTGGCGCAGAAATACGGGGTCGAGACGCTGAACCTCGAGGACCACGACGACATCTCCGACACGATCCGCGAGATGACCGAGGGCCGCGGCACCGACGCCGCGATCGACGCGGTCGGGATGGAGGCCCACGGCGCCCCGATTGGCGAGTTCGCCCAGAAAGCGGCGGGCCTGCTGCCGGACGCGGTCGCCGAGAAGCTGATCGAAAAAGCCGCGATCGACCGGATGTCGGCGCTCTACGCGTGCTTCGATACGGTCCGCCGTGGCGGCACCGTCTCGATCAGCGGCGTCTATGGCGGCGTGGTCGACCCGATCCCGCTGTTCCAGCTCTTCGACAAGGGTGTGCAGCTGCGGATGGGCCAGGCCCACGTGCGCAAATGGACCGACGAGATCCTGCCGCTCGTCACCGACGACGCCGACCCGCTCGGAACCCAGGACCTCGCCTCGCACAAGATCGGGATCGACGACGTCCCCGACGCTTACGAGAAGTTCCAGAAGAAGGAAGACGGCGCGATCAAGTTCGTGATCCAGCCGTGAAGGAGCCTGACCAGATGCGTGTGATCGTCACCGGAGCGAGCGGCAACGTCGGCACCAGCGTCCTCGAGGCGCTGGGACGGGAGTCGAAGGTGAAGGAGATCGTCGGCATCGCCCGCCGAGTCCCCGCGGTCGAGATGCCGAAGGTCGAGTGGGTCGGCGCCGACATCCTCGAGGTCGATATGGCGCCGTTCTTCGCGGGCGCCGACGCGGTCATCCACCTCGCCTGGGCGATCCAGCCGAGCCGCGACGAAGCGGTGACCGAGCGGATCAACGTCGAGGGCAGCCGGCGGGTCTTCGAGGCCGCCGCGACGGCGAGGGCGGGGGCGCTGATCTACGCCTCCTCGGTCGGCGCCTACAGCCCCGGCCCGAAGGAACGGCAGGTCGACGAGTCCTGGCCGGTCGAGGGCATCCCCACCTCCTTCTACTCGCGCCACAAGGCGGCGACCGAAGACCTGCTCGACGAGCTCGAAGGACGCGCGCCGGAGCTGCGGATCGTCCGCCTGCGCCCCGGCCTGATCTTCAAAGCCGAGGCCGCCAGCGAGATCCGCCGCCTCTTCGCTGGCCCGTTCCTACCCGGCTTCCTGGTCCGCAAGCAGCTGGTGCCGCTGCTGCCGGAGGTGCCGCGGTTGCGCTTCCAGGCGGTCCACTCGCGCGACGTCGGCGAGGCCTACCGGCAGGCGGTCGTGCGCGACGTCAGCGGCGCCTTCAACATCGCCGCCGACCCGGAGATCGGGATCGAGGAGCTGCGCGAGCTCTTCAGCGCCCGCAGCTTCCCGCTGCCGGCAAAGGCGCTGCGGGCCGCCGCCGACCTGAGCTGGAAGCTGCGGCTGCAGCCCTCTCCCCCCGGCTGGATCGACCTTGCCCTCGGGGTGCCGATGATGGACACGAGCCGGGCCCGCGAGGAGCTCGGTTGGGAGTCGACGATGACCTCACTGGAGGCGCTCGACGACCTCCTCAAAGGGCTGCGCAACGCCGAGGGCGGCCCGACGCCTCCGCTGGAGCCGACCGCCGGCGGTCCGATGCGCGCCCGCGAGCTGGCCACCGGCGTCGGCCAGCGGCAGTAGATAGCGGCCGGCAACGGCTTCTGGGCACCGCCGCAACCCACTCGAGTTTTCCTTGTTTAAGGGATGACTCTCTGTTTCTGTGTCGAAACCGGGGGTACCGAAGACCCATGGCCAGATCAAACGTCAAATCTGTTCCAAAACCGGGCGAGGTCTGGCTCAGCTGCCCGCCCTACCTGATGCTGGCCCGCATCGTCGACGTCAACCTCACCGCAGAGCCACCGGTGGTCAGCTACGAGCTCCACGACGAGGATGGCTCCCTCCTGCAGGCGGTCGAGCACGCCACACTCGACCGCGGCTGGTGGCGCACCTTCCAGCGCCTCGAGCCCCGCTTCGGCTAGCCCTCCTAGGACCAGCTAGTCGGCTTTGCCGACGGCCGAGAGCGCTTCCTCGGCGTTGTCGAAGACGAGCCCGTTGTTGGTGAGGCCGGTCATCGCCAGCACCCGCAGGACCTGGTCGGTCGGCGCGTAGACCGCAAGCCGGTTGCCTTCCTCCTCCATCCGGTTGTGCGCCCGGAGAATCACGGCGATGCCGGAAGAGTCGATGAAGGCGCAGCTCTGGAGACCGACGAGGACCGTCGTGCACTCGGTCACGGCCTTGGTCAGGATCTCGTCGAGCTGCCCAGCGACGGCGAGGTCCAGCTCACCTTCGATCTGAATGTCCCTGCAGCCGGGCCGCAGGTCTTGCTCGGTGACGTTAAAGCGCTGCATTGGACGAATCGTACTTGGCAAACCTAGGCATGGATGAAAACACCTCCGCGGATCGATTCTTCTCGTTCGGTCCGTAGATCGGCTCCAGTCCAGCCGAATCTCGTGCCTTTCTCAATGGAGTAATGCGCCGGCGCCTGGCTCCGGTGCATCAAAGCGATCCTAGCCTAAGCTCGCGGCTGTGTCTCGTCGGTCGAAACTGCCGCCGCCGGAGGAGATCGTCGCGGCGATCGTCGAGCTCGCCGACGACGGCTTCTGCCGCCGGAACGAGCTGGTGCAGCGTTTCCCGAAGTTGGGGGCGCGGGACCAGCGGCGCGCCCTGCGCCGGGCGATCGCGCAGGGGCTCGTGATCGAGCGGCGGGGTCCCGACGGCGGCTTCCACCTCGCGGTCAGCAGTGAGGGTTGGAACCTCCACCGCAGTGGGTAGCTGGGACCAATGAGCCCTTCCGTCGAGGACGTGCCGGCCGCTGTCCAGGGTTACGCCGAGCCCGGGAAACGGCCGCCCTTCGCGCCCTACCTCGCCTTCATGAGCATCTTCGGCGCGCTTGTCAGCGCCGCGCTGCTCGTCGCCAAACGTCAGGGGCGCGAGCTGCCCGAGCAGGTCGGCGCGGGCCAGCTGCTGCTGGTCGGCACCGCCTCCCACAAAGTCAGCCGACTGCTGGCGAAGGACAAGGTGACGAGCCCCTTGCGGGCGCCGTTCACCGAACTCGAAGGCAAGGGCGGACCGGCCGAACTCGAGGAGAGCTCCCGCGGGACGGGCCTGCAGAAGGCGATCGGGGAGCTCCTGATCTGTCCCTACTGCCTCGGGCTCTGGGTGGTCGCCGCTTTCTCGGTCGGGCTGATCTTCGCCCCGCGGGTGACCCGCTTCGTCGCCTCCCTCTTCGCGGCGCTGACGATCTCGGACTTCTTCCAGATCGCCTACAAGGCGGCCGAGGAGAAGGGCCTGGGTTAGCCGCTCGTGCCGCGACCGCTGGAGGAGGCCGTCATCGTCATCACCGGCGCCTCGAGCGGGATCGGGCGCGCCGCGGCGCTGCGGCTGTCGCGGCGGGCGCGGGGGCTGGCGCTGTGCGCGCGCTCCGAGGAGCCGCTGGCCGAAGTCGCCGCCGAGTGCGAAGGGGCCGGCGCGGAGGTTCTCTACCGGGCGCTCGACGTCTCCGACGAGGAGGAGGTCGAGGCGCTGGCGGCGGCGGCGGTCGAGCGCTTCGGGCGGATCGACGTCTGGGTCAACAACGCCGGCGCGATCGCCTACGGCACCTTCGAGGAGATCCCCTCCGAGGTCTTCCGCCAGATCGTCGAGACGAATCTGATGGGCCAGGTGCACGGGGCGCGGGCGGCGCTGCCGCGGTTCCGCGAGCAGGGCGCGGGGGTGCTGATCAACATGTCCTCGATCTGGGGACGGGTCAGCTCGCCGCAGGTGACCCCCTACGTCGTCAGCAAGAACGCCGTCCGCGCCTTCTCCGAATGCCTGGCGGGGGAGCTGGCCGACGACGAGGAGATCCAGGTGGCGACGATCGTCCCGCAGGCGGTCGACACGCCGATCTTCGAGCACGCCGGCAACTACACCGGCCGCCAGGTGCGGCCGATCCCGCCCGTCCTCGACCCCGAGCAGGTGGCGCGGGGGATCGAACTCTGCGCCGAGAACCCGAAGCGGGGGGTCAACTACGGCCGGGCGGGGCGAGCGCTGGAGATCCTCTATGCGGTGGCACCCCCGCTCTACCGCCGCCTCGCCCACAGCGCCTTCGTCCGCGGCACCTGGGGGAACGTCGCCGCCGATCCCTCGCCGGGGAACGTCCTGCGCAGCCGCGGGCCGCACACCGTCGAAGGCGGCTGGCACGGGCGGCGCCAGGGGGCGCTGCGGCGGGCCTTCGCCGCGGCTGCCGCCGGGGGGATCTCGGGGCTTTTCAAGAAAAGTTCTTGAGGTTTACGGCGAGGGCGCCGGGGGGTACCGTCCCCCCAACATGCGGGAGAACCACCTGGCATGGATCTTTGGCTCGTCGCGCAGCGGCAGCACCTGGCTGCTGAAGATGCTCTCCGACCTCGAGGGCGTGGTCCCGGTCGACGACCCCCACCTCGGCCACCACCTCGGCGTCTGGCGACCGATCCCGCTGGCCTGGGCCGCCTGCGACGACCCCCCCGAGCTCAGCACCCTGCTCGAGGTGAAGGCCGAGGAGTCCGGCTACTTCTTCGCCGAGCGCCACCGCAACGCCTGGCAGGGGCCGCTGCGGGAGCTGATCGGCGCCCGCTTCGAAGCGCAGGCGACGGACGCGGGCGTCACCGACCCGGACGAGGCGGCGGCGTTCGTGGTCAAGGAGCCGGGCTCCCACGTGGCCCCGTTCCTGGCCGAGCTGTTCCCCCGGTCGAAGGTGATCTTCCTCCTTCGCGACGGTCGCGACGTGATCGACTCCTGGCTCGACGCCTACAGCGAGGGCTCCTGGGCGATCCCCGGCGGCGCCTTCCCGGTCAGCGAGGAGGGGCGGATCCCCCTGATCAAGTGGCTCTCCGCCGTCTGGGCCTACCGCAGCCGCGCGGTCAAACAGGCCTATGACTCGCGCGCGGACGAGGACCGGATCCAGATCCGCTACGAGGACCTGCGCGACGAGACCGAGACCTGGGTGACGCGGGTCTGCGAGCTGACCGGCATCGACACCGCCCGGGTGCCCGAGGTGGTCGAAGGGCACAGCTTCGAGAAGCTGCCGCAGGAGTCGCGCGGGCCTCGCTCCTTCACCCGCCAGGCGCGAGTCGGGGGCTGGCGCGACAACCTCAGCGCGGCCGAGCGGGCGGCGATGCACGAGGCGCTTGGCGGCGCCCTGGAGGAGTTCGGCTACACCGCCGACCCGCCGCTCGCCGCCTCTGCCTGAATCGTCAGATCCGCAGCCACTCGAGCCAACCGGCCGCGAGGACGAGCCGGGCGATCTCCATGTAGCCGTAGGCGCCGGGATGGGCGCCGTCTCCGGCCGCCACCTCGTGCCGCCAGAGGTGCGACCGCTGCAGCTGCTCGACGAGGGGCACGAAGAGTGCTCCGCGCTCTTCGCAGAGCTCCCCGAAGGCGGCGGAGAGGGCGACGACCCTCCCGTTCGCGTCTTCGTCGTCGATCGCCGCCGGGCCGAGGACGAGCGGTCGCATCCCGAGCTCCGCGGCGCCGTCGAGGACCGATTCCAGCGCCTCCAGCGATTCCTCCCGGGAGCAGCGAAGGCTCCCGTCCCGCAGCGCGACGTCGTTGACGCCGAAGGCGAACACCGCCCGCGAGTCGCTGCCGTCGTCCGGCAGGCGCGGCGTCGCCTCCGCCAGCCAGCGATCGGCGACCTCGACCGAGGTCTGACCCCTGACGCCGAGGTTGTAGGAGGTGACCGGAACGCCCGCGGCGATGGCCGCGCCGGCGATCCGGCCCGCCCAGCCGAGCGCCTCCGGATCCCCGGTGCCGACGGTGTGGGAGTCGCCGAAGAACATGACGTAGCGTTCGAGCACGCCCCCATGATCGCGATCCTCGCCGACACCCACATGCCGAGGGGCAACCGGGCGCTGCCGGCGGCGTGCGTGGAGAGGATCCGGGCGGCGGAGGCGGTGATCCACGCCGGCGACTTCTTCGCCGCCTCGGTCCTGGCGGAGCTGCGGGAGCTCAACCCCCGCCTCCACGCCGTCCACGGCAACGTCGACGAAGCGACCCTGCGGGAAGAGCTGCCGGAGTCGCTGCGGATCGGCATCGGCGACCGCGCCGTCGCCGTCGTCCATGACTCCGGGCCGAGCAAGGGCCGCCTCGCCCGCATGCGCGCCCGCTTTCCCGATGCCGACGCCGTCGTCTTCGGCCACAGTCACCTCCCCCTGCACGAAGAGGAGGACGGCTTCCAGATCTTCAACCCCGGCAGCCCGACCGAGCGCCGCCGCGCCCCCCGCCACTCGATGGGCCTCCTCCACCCCACCCCCTCCGGGCTGCGGTTCGAGCACGTCTGGCTCTAGTCGCCGCATGGTTTTGTCCCGGGCGCGGCGGGGGTAGGTGGACGGCACCTGCCAACCACCACCCAAGGAGGAAGACGATGGCCGAGTTGACGACTTTGGAGGAGAAGCTTGCGGAGGTGATCGGGCTCGCCGAAGCCGCGGTCAAAACCACTGAAAAAGTCGAGGACCTGGTCGACGACGAGCAGATCGCGGCCAGCCTGCAACAGATGCGCGAGGAGGCGGAGGAGACGGCGCGCCGCGGCACCGAGGTGGCCGACCAGCGCGAGGGCAAGAAGACGGCGATCCTCGAAAAGGCGAAAGAGACCAAAGGCGAGGCCTCCGAGATGGCCGAGACCTACCTCGGCGACGAGGCCGACGGGCTCGACGGCTTCGAGTTCCTGACGATGGCCGAGGCCGGCGAGGTCGGCCACTGGGCGGTGCTGAAGAAACTCAACGAGCAGGCCGGGGAGACCAGGGTCTCCGAACTGGTCGAGTGGGCGCTGCCGATCCAGGAACGGCACTTCAGCCAGGTCAAAGAGGGCTCGCTGCAGCTGGCGGGCGAGAAAGACCCCTACGAGGAGGCATAATCGCCGGATGGCCCAGAGCGCAGACCCGAATCGCCTCCTGGCCATCTACCTGAACGACCACTTCGCGGCGGCCACGCTCGGGGTCGAGCTGGCCCGCCGCCTGCGGTCGAGCAACCGCGGCGACGCCGAGATGGGCGAGCCGCTGGCGAGGATCTGCACCGAGGTCGAAGCAGACCGGGACACGCTGAGCCGGTTGATGGACCGGCTGGGCGTCGACCGCAACCCGGTCAAACCCGCCCTCGCCCGGGTCGCCGAGCGCCTTGGGCGCCTGAAGCTGAACGGCCAGCTGCGCGGCTACTCCCCGCTCAGCCGGATGATCGAGCTCGAGGGCCTCGCCACCGGGATCGGCGCCAAGCTCCAGCTCTGGAACGCGCTCGAGCAGAACTTCGGCGAGAGCCTCGACGGCTTCGACTTCGGCGCCCTCGCCGAGCGCGCCGACAGGCAGGGGCAGCAGGTCGAGGACCTCCACCTCGCAGCGGCTCAGCGCGCCTTGCCTAGCGCGACCGCCAGCTCTCAAGGCGTCCCCTAAGCGACGGCCATCGAGACCGGCCACTGGTCGGCCACGGCTTTGGCCGCACTCTTCTCCTCGGCGAGGATCGACTCCGCGAGGGCCACGGTCTCCTCGTCCCCGGCGCGGCGGGCGACGCGGAGCAGCAGCTCGTAGGCGGCGACCTCGAGGTTCTCGACCGCGTAGGCGAAGCCGGCCAGCTTGGCGGGGGTATCCGGCTGGGCGGCGAAGAAGCCGCCCCAGTTGAGGGCGCCGAGGCGCAGCATCGCGTCCTTGATCCCCGAGGCGGTCGAGCCGCGGTCGTCGAGGCGACGCTCGATTTTCTCCAGGTGCCCTTCGGTCTCCCGCTGGTGGTGGTCGAGGACGGCGCGAAGCGCCTCCGGCACCTCCATCTCCTTGCTTTTGGCCAGCAGTTGCTTCGACTGCCCCTCGAGCGCGTGGACATCGGCCAGGTAGGTGTTGACCTGGTCGGATAGGTCGTCATCGTCGTCGTCCAGGTCGAGGTCGTCCAACGCCTGCTCGACCGCTTCGTCCCAGCTGGCGGCGATCCGGCCGGCCATCTCCCGCTCCTCCTCGGCGATCGCTTCCGCCATCGCGGCGGTCTCCTCGTCGCCGGCTTCGCGGGCGGCGATCGCCAGCAGCTCGTAGGCGGCCACCTCCATGTGCTCGTAGGAGAAGGCGTGCATCGCCAGCTTGCCGGGAGTGTCCGGCTGCGAGCGGGCGAAGAGGACCATCCCGAAGGCGCCGGCCTTCCCGGCCACGTCCTTGATCTTCGAGGGGGAAGCGTCGTACGCCTCCAGGCGTTGGCGCACCCGCCGCTCCTGGGATTCGGTCTCCCCGAGGTGGCGCTGGAAGGACTCCGAGAGCGCCCCTTCGACCATCTTCGGGGCGCGTTCCATCTGGATGCGCGCCTGTTCCTCGATCGAGTGGACGTCGGTCAGGTACTTGACGAGCTGGGTCTGCGGATCGTTGTCGGGCATGTAGGTCCACTACCCGCAGCGGAGAGGCAGCACGCCTTGGCCTCTAGACGAAGGCGCTCTCGCGGTCGAGCAGGTGCAGCCGCACCGTCGTGCCCCGGGCGCCGGAGCGGATCTGGACCAGATCGCAGAGCTGGTTCGCGAGCCAGAGCCCGCGGCCGCCCTCCTGGGAGATGTCGGGGCGCAGCCGGCCCACCAGTGGCTCTTCGATCCGGCCGCGGTCCTCGACCTCGGCCAGGAGCCGGGTGTCCTCGCGCCAGAGCCGCAACGTGCCGGAGCCGCCGCCGTGCATGACGCTGTTGGCGGCCAGCTCGCTGGTGGCGGTGACGAGGTCGGCCACGGCGAGGGGGTCCAGGCCCGCCGCCTCGGCGGCGGCGGCTACGCGGTTGCGCACCTCCCCAAGCCCTGTGAGCCCAAAAGCCAGCGTCTCCGGGATCGCGGCCGGCGGCGGCAGCTCGCCTCCGAAGGCGTCGAGGACGGGGTCGAATGAGGCGCTCTCCTCCATCCGGCCCTCCCGGTGAAGATGGGGATGGGAACAGGCGACCACCTCCAGCACCTCGTCCCCGAGCGAACCGGCGTCGTAAGGGCACAGCAGCGACCAGGAGGACCCGGGGTCGAAGGCGACGTTGAGCAGCGCCTCGTGGCGCTGGCACTCGTCCAGCGCGGCCCGGCTGCGAGCGGCCCAGACGGGTTCCCCGATCCCGCGCACGGGGCGACCCCCCGCTTCGTCTACGAACTCGCGCCAGAAGGGGATGATCCAGGCGGGGTTGCGGCCCAGCTTCTCCATGTCGGCGAAGCGAACGTCGTCCGCCCGGCCCACCTCTCCTTCGAGCATCTCGCGCTGGGAACGGCCGACGGCGACCATGAGCGGCTCGCCCGCCTCGAGCCCCGCGCGCAGGAACGGGACGGTGCCCTCCAGATACTCGTCCGGGCCCTCGTAGATCAACGCCTCGTGTTGAAAACCGACGTGTTCCATGGCTAGGTCTTGCATTTTGACTTCCCGCCCGCCATCGCTTCAAACGGGGTTTGTTCACATAACTGGTGGGTATTGATACCTCCAGCACAACGGTCACAGCGCCGGTTGTGTCGGGAGGTAAACCACTCACTTCTCACGGCAGCGGCACGGAGATTGGGAGAGGTATCCAGTTCACCCAGCCCACCTTCGAAAAGCCGGAGCAGACGATGAACGCCCCACCTGGACCCCTCAGCACCAAGGACGCAGCAAAGGTCCGCGACGAGATCCGCGGCCCGGAGATCGGCCCGGCGCTGAAACGCGACATGCTGCTACAACGAGTCCGCGCAGCGCGGAAGAGACTTTCGCCGATCCCGGGCGCGATACCGAGACTGCGGTAGCCACGGCCCTGCCACTGCGCTAGAGTCGTCAGAAGGGTTTATCCGGTGCCGCCAGGGAAGCGGCGCTTCCGATGCTCCCCGTCCGAGGCAAGACCGAGGGTCCCCCATCGCGAGGAGCCCCGGGACTTCCGAACACATAGAACGGAGGTTCCGATGCCCGATGACAACGCCCCGCTCGAAAGCGGGTTACTCACCGTCAAGCAGCTCGACGAAGGCCTGCAGCTGCGCCTCTCGCTGAAAGGAGAGCTCGACCTCTCCAATGCGAAGATCGTCGAGACCGCGCTGACCGAGGCCTTTGCCTCCGACAAGAGGATCCTCGTCGACCTCGGCCGGCTCGAGTTCCTCGACTCGACCGGAATCGCCCTCCTCGTCTCTGCCTTGGGGCGGCCCGACGCGGAACGGCTCAGCTTCCTGCCCAGCGAGTCGAGCGGCGTCCGCCGCCTGCTCAGCCTCACCGGCCTCGACAAGCGGATGCCCATCTCGACGACGACGTCGGCGGGATCCACCCCGGTCCTGCCCGCGGTCTAGCTGGGACCTGCCGGCACCAGTCCCGACTCGGCCTCGGCCAAGCGCCTTCGCAGCTGCCGCTCGGAGTGGGCGGCGACCGGGATCACCGACTCGCCGTAGCGGACGCCGCCGAAGCGCAGGCGCTGGAGCACCGCCAGCCAGGCGCAGACGCCGCGCTCGAGGATCCAGACCGGGGCCAGCAGCGAGGAGGTGGCCGGGAAGACGGCGCTGCCGCCGGCGCGGCGGCGGCCGCGCTCGGCAGCAGCGATAGCGACACCCGCAGCAGCGGCCGCCAGGGCGGGTCGCCGCTTGACGGCCGCGAGCAGGAGCAGCGGCACCACCGCCAGCCAGAGCGCCATCCGCAGCGGCAATGCGAAGTCGTCGTAGGCCTGGCGGGTCCGCTGCCCCCAGAAGTGCGCGGACGAGGGCGGCACCCGCGCCACGTAGAGGTCGAGCGGCGAGGTCGTGCGCCCGCCGTGGGCGCGCACGGTGCGGATCAGCTCCAGGTTCTCGAAGAGGACGTCGCCGTCGTAGAGGCCCATCGCCAGCACCCGCGAGCGCCGCACCGCGAGCGTCCCCGGGTAGTCGCGCCCGACGCTGCGGTTGAGCAGCGTCCGCGCCGTGTCCCAGCGGGCGTGCCAGGGGAGGCGGTCGAAGTAGTTCTGGGGGCGGACGAGGTCGTGCTCGTCGAGCAGCTCGGCGGCGCGGCGCAGCGCCTCCGGCTCGTAGCGGACGTCGTCGTCGGCGATCACGACACGGTCGTGGGCGGCCAGCCGCAGGCCGGTCCTCACCCCGGAGACTTTCCCCATCAACCAGCGCTCGCCGTCGGCCGGGGGCACGTGGGTCGCGTGCTCCCCCCAGGCCTCGGCGTTGGCCGCGAAGACCTCGGGCGCGGAGCCGTCGACGACGATCACCTCGGCGCAGGGGGGAGCGATCCGGGCGAGGTAGTCGGCCAGTTCCGCCCGCTGCTCGCCGTCGCGCCAGCGGATCGGGACCACGTAGGAGATCACGCCGCGACCGGGACCAGGGGCGAGCGCAGCGAGGTCTCCCCTTCCTCCCATGAATCCATCAGGTGGGTCGCCCAGCGCGTCTCCACCTGGAGCAGCGCCCGCGCCCCGAAGAGGACGTCGGCGGCGACCTCGGGCTCCTCCGCGGCGAGGCCGCCGGCCAGGTCCCAGGCGGCGATGTTCTCGTGCACGGCGTCGGCCTCGACGTGCTCGTCGTAGAAGTGGGTGACCTCGGGCCCGTAGCCGAGCCGGCGCAAGGCGTTGCCATAGCGGCGGTTGGGGATCGAGGAGGTCATCTCGAAGGCGGCGAGGTGGCCGACGATCGCGCCCCGGCGGCGCCGGTGCAGGCCGAAGCCCGTCATCAGGTTGACCGTCGCCATCGTCACCCCCGGCCAGCGGTCGAGGTAGCGCCCGTACACCGGGTCGAGGCCGAGGCCGCTCATCGTCTTCGCGAACAGCACCGAGTGCATCCGCTCGGCGTCGCCGCCGCCGTACTCGTCGAACTGAACCTCCAGCAGCGCCGCCTTCGGTCGCGGCGAGAGCCGCGGGATCGCCCAGGAGTGCGGATCGGACTCCTTCAGCTGGTAGGCGGAGCGGTGGACGACGTGCTCGAGCACCTGCTCGCGCGTTCCTTGCGTCTCCATGTAGCGCGAGAGCGGCGGGCCGGGGTCCTCGGCGACGATCTGCTGCAGGGCCTCGCCGACCGAGTCGAGCTCCTGCGCTTCCGCCGGCGGGACCAGCTCCGCCACCGCTTCTTCGAAGGGTCGCTCCAGGGCGCCGCGGAAGGCGATCAGCGAGGGCGACCACTCCCAGCCTTCGTCGACTCCGCGGATGCTGGCGTAGGAGAGCTCGTAGGCGACGTAGAGCGCCAGCTGCAGGTCCTCGTCGGCGATCGGATCGGGCGAATCGATCAGGCCGGGGGCCGCTATCCGCATCTGCGCCGGTCCTTCCAGCGCCTCGAACAGCTGCTCGCTGAGGGGGCCCCGCGGCGGGGGCAGCTCGATCAGGCGCCCGGCCATGGCTCCGGTGAGCTCGGGGCTTTGAACCCGATCAGCTTGTGGGTGCCGTCGCAGAGCGGTCGGATCTGCGATTTGCCGCAGCGACAGAGGGCGATCGTCCGCCGCTCCGTCGGCAGCTCGTTGCCGTCCCGATCCTGAATAGCGAACTCCCCCCGCACGAGGTACGGGCCATCGGGGTACGGGGTGATGGTCACGGGTGGCGGCTGGTTGGAGGCCATCCTGGTACCGATACCCATGAGTTGCCTTGGTAAATCGTCCCTTTCCGTGGGTATGGAAAAGGGCATGACCGTCCAGCCAAACCACCCCGACAATCCCAGCGGTACCAGCAACGGAGAGACCAGCCACTACGACTCGGTGCGGGCGGAGATCTCGCGCGAGATGGTGCGCCTCTACAAGGAGCTGTTCGGGCGCGGCCCGACCAAAGCGCGGACCGAATTCGCCGGCCCGGACATCGTCATCTGCTCGCTGGAGAACACCTTCACCCCGGCCGAGCGCAGCCTCGCCGAAATGGGCGAGCACCAGCGGCTGCGCGACACCCGGATGTACTTCCAGGCGGCCACCCACGAGAAATTCCGCGAGATCGTCGAACGCCTGACCGGGCGCAAGGTGCGGGCCTTCATCAGCGGCCTCGACGCCGAGGAGGACGTCTGCGCCGAGGTCTTCTACCTGGAGAACCGGCCTTAGGGCACCGGCGGCTAGCTGCCGGTGCCGTTTTTCCGCGACTTCTTGGCCTCCGCGGCGGCTTTCTCCAGCTTCTCGGCCTCGCGCTCTTTCGCCGCCGCTTCCTCTTTGGCCTCGAGGCTCTCTTCTTTGGCCTCGATCTTCTCCAGCTGCGCGGTCTTCTCCGCTTTGGCGTTCGACCGTTTCGCTTTGGCGGCGGATTTGGCCGCTTTCTCCTTCTTCTTGGCCTCGGCTTTTTTCGCTCGGGCCTCGCGGTCTTTGCGCCGCTTCTCGGCTTGACGCCGCTCCTGCTCGGCCTGGCGGCGCGCTTCCGCGGCGGCTTTCTCCGCGGCTTCACTCACCCTCGCCTGTCGCTCCTCGGCCTCGCGCTCCTGCACCTCGGCTTTCTCGCGCAACTCCGTCGCGCGCTCGCGCTCTTTCGTCGCCAGCAGTGCCGCGCGTCCTTCTTCACGCAGCTCCGCATCGGCGAAGAGGACGCCGGTGGCACTGCGAGCGCCGGCCTCGGCTCGGTCGAGCAGGTGCTTGGCCGACGAATCGGAGCCGCCGAATGCGCCAAAGGCGGCGTCAAACGGTGCCCGCGCCAGCTTCACCGACGAGTTGAAGATCGTCTTCGGAATGGTCGGCATCGACATCAGTTCTCCTCCTTGGGGTCGATCGTGGCCGCAGCTGCTTCGGCACGGTCGGCTTTGCGCTGCAGCTCCGCCGCCTCGCGCTTGGCCTCGCTCTTCTCCGCCGCCGCCTCTTGACGTTTGTCCTGCGCGCGGCTTTCGCCGGCCAGCCGCTCGCGCTCGGCGGCGGCCTTCTCGACTTCGGCGCGGCGCCCTGCCTCGCGCTCGTCTTCGGCCCTCCTCCGCTCGGCCTCCTCCTGGGCCTCGATCTCGGCGGCCTCCAGTTCGACCTCGTGGCGCTCGGCCTCGGTCTCGGCGCGCTCGGCCTCGATCTCGGCTTCCCGCTCCTTGCGCTCGGCCTCGGCGGCCTTGGCGGCCACCTCCGCCTGGGCGTCCGCCTGGACCTCCTGCAGATGTCCCTCGCGCTGGAGGTCATCTCGGCCCAGGGCCGCTCCGGCCAGCTTCTTCGCCCGGCCCGCCACCTTGCCCAAGGGGCCTCCGGCGACTTTCTCTTGCTCGCTCAAGCTGTTCTCCTCTTTCCGATTCTTTCTTCTGGCTTCTCGTTCTCCCCCTACCCCTGGTAAGCGGTCGCCGAACCGGAGTGAGGTCACACTTCTCGGCTCAGTACCTGAGGATCGCCGCCACTCCTTCGGCCTCACCCAGAGGCGCGGCGACCTCGTCGCGGACCACCGTCACCTTGGCGCTGCTGGCGAGGGCGGCGCGGATCAGCGACTCGGCCTCTTCGCCGATCGCCGCGTCGAAGACGAGGTGGTCGACCCGCCCTTCCGCCAACGCCTCCTTCGTCTCCTGCCGGCCGGCCGCGCCGCGACTGCCGCCCTTCGCCTCGGCCAGGACGCGCTCGACCACCGCCCGCTGGTTTTCGCGATCGAGCCGCTCGACCACCTCGGCGACCGCCTCGTTCAGCTTCCCCTTCGGCAGCGAGATCAACTCTCCGTCGCCGCCGATCGTCAGCTTCGCCCGGGCCGAGTTGAAGCCGGACTTGAAGTGGTCCGCGTCCCTGGCCGGCCCGAAGACGACGACTTCCTCCAGCCCCTGCTCCTCCAGTGCTTTGGCGGCGAGCCCGCCGCACTCGCCGAGGAAGCGATGGCGGTTGTGGTCGAGCCGTTCGTCGAACTGGTCGTGGCCGGAGGCGCTGACCCCCTGGGCGCGGGCGGGGTTGTTGGTGCTCTGCGATTTACGCTCGCGCCAGTCGCGGCTGAAGATCGTCAGCTCCCAGTCCTCGAGCTCCTCCAGCGATCCTTCGGCGCAGCGCAGCAGCTTCACCCGCTCCGAGGAGAGAAGGGCGACGCCGCGCGCGGTGCCCCGGCCGCAGAGGTCGAGCAGGGGCGCCACCACGGGCTCGACGCCGAACTCGACGCAGGCGTCGGCGACGGGCGCGACCGCGATCCCGAACCAGTGCTCGGCGCCGTTCTTCTCGGCGACCTCGACGAAGCCGGCTTCGCCGCGCGGAGGCGGTCGCAGATCGCCGTCTTCGAAGCGCTCGGTCAACCGTTTCGCCGTCGCCCGCAGGGCGACGCGGCGGTCGTGCTCGGCCTCCTTGTGGGCGTCGAGCACGGCGTCGAGCCCGTTGCGGAGCTCGGTCCGCCAGGCGCCGCCGCGGTCGGCGGGATCGAACCCGAGATAGACAGAGAGAACGCCCAGCGGGGGGCGCCATTCGCTCAACTCGTGGGCAGCCTCCAGCGTCGGTTGGGTCATCGATTCGCCTCCTTCGTCGGGTGCGCTTCGGCTACCCCGCAGCCGGGTAACCCGAACCCATGGAGACCTTCCTCGACACGCCCGTCCCTGGCCCTCCGCAACCGGACCCGGAACCCCCCTCGCCGACGCCGGGCCCCGGCCCGCCGGGCCCTCCCCAGCCGGACCCGGCGCCGCCGCGGCCACAACCGCAGCCGCAGCCGCAGCCGCAGCCGCAGCCGGGGGCACCGGAAATCGCCAGCTAGCCGGCGGCGCCTGAGTAGCGCAGGGACCCCGGCGTGTCGAGGTCCTCGCCGGTCTCCAGCAGGGTCTTGAGGCCGGAGAGGATCATCGGCCAGCCGCCGTAGAGTTCGTTGTTGGCGTCCTCGCCGAGCTGGTCGTGGGTCACCCGCAGGCGGCAGGAGCTGCCGACCGGCTCGATCTCCCAGGTCACCCGGGACTCGCCTTCGCGCTGGACGTCCTCGCTCCAGAGCGCGGTGAAGCTCTGGACCAGCCGCCGCGGCGGGTCGACCTCGAGGTTGCGGCCGCCGGCGATCTCGACCACGCCCGGGACCGCGGACTTGTACTCGCTCCCCTCGGTCCAGTCGGAGGCGGTGCCGACCCCGAAGCTGTAGCGCTTGCGCATCTGCTCGCTGGTGATCGCCTCCCAGAGGCGCTCCGGCGTCGTCTTGATGTAGATCTCGAACACGGTCATCGTCCCGCGTCCGCCGACCACGGCGTAGGGCTGCTCTGCATTCATCGCTGTTTCTCCTCTTTCTCCAGTTCCTGCTTCAGCTCGCTGAGCGCCGAGGCCCAGGGCTGCGCGTACTTGCCCACCCAGCGGTCGTGGATGAGCCTGATCGGGACGGGGTTGAGGAAGTGCAGCTTTTCGCGGCCGCGCTTCTGCGTGGTCACCAGCCCTGCCCCCTCGAGCACCTTCAGATGCTTCATCACGCCGAAGCGGGAGATCGGGAGCTCCTCTTCCAGGGCGCTCAGGCTCTGCCCGTCCCGCTCGAAGAGCCGGTCGAGCAGCTCGCGGCGGGTGGGATCCGCCAGCGCCTTGAAGACCTCGTCCATGGTGAGGATAATAGGTGACCATACAGGGCAAGTATCCCTTCACGGGGGGTAAGAATTTCGCGCTAGAAAGCGCCGAATTTCCGTCCTGACCTAGCCCTACGTTTCCCGGCCCATAAACAAGCGGCCGGGACGCGCTGCTGTCACAGACGCCCCGGCCTGAGCACCGAAAGGACGTGGCCTTCGATGCCTGACCGGAACCCTAGTCAGCGGCAGCCCGCAGAAGACGACGAGCGCGGGGACAAATACACCCAGCGAGCCATCCTGACCTTCCTCATGGGCGAGTTTCCCGCTCGGCATTCCGAGGCAAGCCTTTGGTGGATGGGACTCGGCAGCACCGATGACCTAGACCAGGCAATCAACATGCTCGACCTCGTCGGCCTGATCTGGCGCGACGGCAGCGCCCTGGTGCCGACGGCAGCCGCTCGACATTTCGAATGGCTCGAACTGTCGTGATGCCGGCGGATCGGAGCAGGGGGGCTTGGCGACGCCCAGCCGGGCGCGTCGCCTGCTTCCCGTCGCTCGCTAGGCGAGGGAACGCTCGCGAGTCATCTCCACGCCCCATTCAATGTCTTCAAGGGTCGGAGGCTCGCGAGAGATGAACACCGTGTGGTACGGAATCTCCTCGCCCTCCACCGCTAGTTCGTAGCCGGGGAAAGCATGGGAGAGGTTGCGGAGGTCCGTTGCATCTTCGTCCCAATGTTTCTGAACGACTTCATCAACGAGTGCCAGTTGATCCCTGGTCAGCCAGTCGATCTGCGCTTTGCGCTTGGCAACGATCCTCTTCTGTCGGTACATGTAGCGACCGACCTCCCGAATCTCGATTGATCCCGAGTCCTGAAGGTCGCGCTCCGCGAGCAGTTGCTCATCAGCAAGCGGCCCGTGGGGCTTCTTTCGATAGCACGCGCCAGTGATTGACTCGCCGAACTCGGCGTAGGCACCGAAGTCGCTGAGAAACAGCAACTTGGCGAGCTTGACGCGCCCGAAACGGGGGTCGTCACTCGACCTCTCAGCGAGGTAGAGAATCAACTCCCGGGTTCTGTCTATGGCTTTCTTAGTCATAAAATGCCTGCAAATCTGCGTCTTTTTGTCTGTACATTCCGCATGGTAGCGGACGGTGCGGTTGGGCTTAGCAGAATTGAGCGTTGACCCCGGGACTTCGACGCGGTGTCCCGAAATCCCGTCCGGCCGGCCGGATACAACATGGCGGTCCTGTCGTTCGCCTTTCGGGTTCGACGCTTCATAAGGGGGCCTTTCCGGCGGGGGCCGGGGAGGCCCCTTTGCTTTCCGTCGCGGTTCCGACCGCGGCCACCGCTAGAACATGCGGCCATGAAGCGAATCGGCCACACCCGAAAACCTGCGGCTCACCCCCCACGGAGCCGCCTTGCCATGAAAGGCGAAGACAGTGATGGAGCAGCACCTACTTAGCCCTCCCCCGTTTACCAGCGTTCAGGACGATGTCTTCGAGGAAGAGATGGCCGCCATCGTCCCCGATCCGCATGTCCGCGACCAGGTCGTCAACAGCATGGAACTGGCGATCACTCGCTCCGTCCTCGGCATCGGCCCTGCCATCGGCCGCTCGAAGCTCCCCGACGTGGAAACCGAACTGCTCGTCACGGAGAAGACCGGCATCTGCCCTGCGCTCCGCGTCCTCTTCTCGCTGAAGGACGAACCTCCCGAGCGCTTCATCTACTTCCTCCGCGCTGCCCTCAGAGGACGGCGCTAGCTGATGACCAGGGCTAGCCGCGCTAGCCTGAGGTCATGAGCAAGCGCCAGGACAAGACGCCTACGAAGATCAAGATCCCCGGTCGGAAGCGCTCCGAGGTGATGAAGGACTTCGAGAAGGTCTCCGGCCCGCTGCGGGGCCAGAACCAGGACCGGAAACCCAAGGCTTAGGCAGCCGCTCCGGTCCCCTTCAAAGGGCGGCGGTCTCGATCAGCTGCAAGAACATCGGGTGGGCGTCTTCGCGGCGGTTGTAGCGCCAGGTGTACTCATTGAGGTAGCCCTGTAGCCACTTGCGAGAGACCGCGTGGTAGGTGCCGGCGATGCCTCGCTTCAGGTTCCCGAAGAACCCCTCGATGGTGTTGGTGTACACGTCGCCTTCGACGTAGATTTTCTCGGCGTGCCGGATGCGTCGATGGGCGGCGAAGTGCTGGTCGAGCTTCCGGTAGCCCGCCCACTCGTCAGTGAAGACGATGGAGGACGGGAGTACGTACTGCTCAACGATGGAGCGCACAGGCGCTTGCTCGCGGTTCTCGGCGAGGGTGGCGCGGATGCGACCGCCGCGCTCGACCATGCCGACAACGGTGGTCTTCTTTCGTTTCGCCCAGATGACCGCTTCCTGACGGGTCATCTTCCCGTCGCTGGCGCGCGGCTTGCCACCCATCGCGGTCTCGTCTACCTCGACTTCACCTGACAGCGGCTCGGCGTCGGTCTCGTCCATCAACTGATTGCGGATGCGGTTGAGCATCCTCCAAGCGGTCTTGTAGGTCACGCCCAGCTCGCGCTCGAGTTGTTTCGCCGAGATCCCGCAGCGGGTCTGGGAGACCAAGAACATGGCGTAGAACCACAAGTGAAGGGACGTGGAGGACTTGTGGAAGATGCTGTTAGCGGTCGGATGCATGTGGTACCCGCAGTAGTCGCAGTCCCACGCCGGCCGACCGCTGACGCGATGGAACGGTCGGTCCAGTTCGCACTTCGGACAGAAGGCTTTCCTGCCCTCGGAATCGATCGCGCAGCGGGTCTTCCAGAGCCACTGCAAGCACGCCTCGTCATCGGGGAACTCGCGCATGAACTCCATGACGGAGTAGCGGGAATCGGAGGACTTGGCGCGGACAGGATTCGTGCGTGAGACAGGCGGCATTTCCGCTATTCAAGCAGAATTCTTACCCCCTGTCAAGGGATACTTGCCCCATACAGTCACCTGTCAACCCGACTACCGCAGAACGGGGAGTTCCTGGTTGACACCGATCGGTGTCATGCTTTATATCTCTTGAACGTTTAGGGCTCTTTCGCAGGGAAGGGGCTCGTGTCTCTCCAAGGGAGGAATCAGATGCAAGCGATCAAACGCTTGGCAGTACTCGTCTGCGCGCTTGCGGTCTTCGCCATACCGGCGACCGCCAGCGCGACCATCACGACCACCACTATCGACTACGGCCCGTACACGATCCCGGCCGGAAACGGCGACCCGCACGACCACCCGGGGATGGGGGCGATCACCAACCAGATCGTCTCCAACATCAAAAAGCCGTGCACCGGCTGCACGATCATCGGCGTCACCCCGGAGCTGGTCTACGAAAACGGGACCAAAGCGGTCATCACAGACGGGCCGATGCTCCACCACGCGATGTTCGCGGCGCAGTCGAGCGGCAAGTCCGACGTCACCTGCGCCGGCAAAGGGCCGGGACTGCTCGGCGAACGCTTCTTCGCCTCCGGCGACGAGCGCACCCCGATCGACCTGACCTCGCTGCCCTACGGCTACAAGGTCAACAGCAGCGAGACTTGGAACATGGTCTTCGACCTGATGAACTGGGCGACGACCAGCAAAACGGTGAAAATCCGGATGACCTGGAAGTACGCCACGGGGACCGACCACACCAGCCGCGCCGCGCTGCGCCCGGTCTGGCTCGACGTCGCCCAGTGCTCGCTGAACTCGTACTACTCGCCGGGCTTCGGCCTCAGCGACACGCACTACGACTGGAAATCGACCTTCGGCGGCAAAGTCATCGCCGCCGCCGGTCACATCCACGACCACGGCGTCAACATCGAAGTGACCAACAAAACCGCCGGCGAATCGCTGATCTGCAACTCGGTTGCGACCACCGGCGCCCCGGGTTACGTCACCCACTTGGACGGGCGTAAACACGTCTCCGGAATGAACGTCTGCACCGGCAACCCGGTCGCGACGATCACCAAAGGCGACACGATCCGCCTGCACTCGATCTACAACATCCCGGAAGGCCACCACGCGGTGGAAGACGCGATGGGAATCGCGCTCGTCTACATCGGCTAGACGCTTCCAGCCACCTAGCACCGAAAGGGCCGCTCGTCCAAAGGGACGGGCGGCCCTTTCTCAATGGGCGTGCCCGCCGCGGACGGTGCGCCACGACTGCCAGGTGATCCGCATGATCAGGGCGCTGATCCCGAGCCCGATCAGCGGGTCGGCGAGCTGGAGCCCAAGCGCGACGGCAGCGGCGCTGGCGACGACGGCGAGGCTGACGTAGGCGTCGGCTTTGGCGTGGTTGCCGTCGGCGACGAGCGCCGGGCTGTCGAGGGCGCGGCCCGCGTTGGTGCGAACGATCGCGGCGAGCCAGTTGCCGGCGTAGCCGATCAGCCCAGCGGCGGCAAGCGCGCCCAGGTGCTCGACCTCCTGGGGGTCGATCAGGCGGACGACCGCCTCGTAGGCGGCCACGGCAGCCGAGACGAAGATCGCGAAGACGACGAAGTAGCCGGCGATCCGCTCGGCTCGCTCCGAGCGGATGAGGAAGGCGATCCCGAGCGGGATCGCCGTCGCCGCATCGCCGAAGTTGTGGATCAGGTCTGCGAGCAGGGCGACGCTGCCGGTGGAGACGAAGATCGCGACCTGGATCAGCGCCGTCGTGCCGAGGATCGCGAGCGAGAGCCCGACCGCCTTCAACCCCTCGCGCGAGCGTTTGATCGAGTGGTGGACGAGGCCGTGGCTGTGTGGGTGAGCGTGTCCTTGTTTCATCCCATTCCGCGACTCGTGGTTCGAGGATCGCTTCGACCTGGCAGAGTAGCCGCGCTTCAAGTGCGCTCCGACCGGCATTCAAAGATGAACGAGCAGCCAACTTCCCCTGCCCCAGCCAGCGAAGCGCCCCTGGCGATCTTCGCCCGCTTCCTCAAGTTCGGCCTGCTGGCCTGGGGTGGGCCGGCGGCGCAGATCGCGATGATCAAGCGCGAGTGCGTCGACGAGGAGGGCTGGGTCTCCGAGGAGACCTTCAAGAAGACGCTCGCCGTCTACCAGGTGCTCCCCGGCCCGGAGGCCCACGAGCTATGCGTCTACTTCGGCCGGATGCGCGGCGGCAAGCTCGGCGGCTTCGCGGCCGGGCTCGGCTTCATGCTGCCCGGCTTCCTGCTGATGCTGGGCCTCTCGATCCTCTACGTCGAGGCGAACCTGGCCGGGCAGCTCGAGGAGCTGTTCTACGGCCTGACGGCGGCGGTCGGGGCGCTGGTCGCGCGGGCGCTGGTACGGCTCGGGCCCACCTTCGTCACCGACGTGCCGCTGGCGGTCATCGCCGTCGCCGCCTTCGCCCTCACCCTCTTCGCCGACGCGAGCTTCGTCCTGGTCCTGCTCGGCGCCGGCCTCGCCTACGAGCTGTGGACCAACGGCGGGCGTTGGCGGGGCCGAACCAACTCGATCTCCCTCGGCCCGCTCGCGATCGTCGCGCTCGCGCTCGGCACGATCACCCTCTCGCTGACGGCGGCGATCTTCTGGGAGGGCCTGAAGGCGGGGCTGCTGACCTTCGGCGGCGCCTTCACGGTGATCCCCTTCCTGCAGGAGAGCGCCGTCGAAGGCCAGGGCTGGCTGACCGAAAGCCAGTTCGTCGACGGCCTGGCGATGGGCGGCATCCTGCCGGCGCCGCTGATCATCTTCTCCACCTTCGTCGGCTACATGGCGGGGGGATTGGTCGGCGGGCTGGTGATGACGCTCGGCATCTTCCTCCCCGCCTTCGTCCTCCCGATCTTCTTCCACCGCGGTTTGGTCGCCGTGGCCGAGAACCCTCGGATCAGGCCGTTCCTGCTCGGGGTGGCCGCGGCGGTGGTCGGGCTGATCGCCGCCGTCGCCGTCTCGATCATCGAAACCAGCGTGGTCGACGTGCCGACCGCGATCCTCGCCGTCGCCGCCTTCCTCGCCCTCAACCGCTGGCACGGCAAGCTGACCGTGCTCTACGTGGTCCTCGGCTGCGGTGCGATCGGCGCGCTGCTACAGGCTACGGTGCTCTGATTTAATACCCCCTAGGGGTATGCTAGATTGTGGGCATGCAGAGTCACGGCCTCAACCGCCTCGCCTTCTCGGCCACCCTCCACTGCCTCACCGGCTGCGCGATCGGCGAGGTCCTGGGGATGGTGATCGGCACTGCGCTCGGCTTCTCCGACCTGGGGACGATCGCGCTCGCCGTCGCCCTCGCCTTCCTCTTCGGCTACGGCCTCACCAGCCTGCCGCTGCTGCGGTCGGGCCTGGCGTTGGGGGCGGTGATCCCGATCGCCCTCGCCGCCGACACGGTCAGCATCGCGGTGATGGAGATCGTCGACAACGCGGTCATGCTCGCCGTCCCCGGGGCGATGGAGGCGGGTCTCGACAGCGCCCTCTTCTGGGGCGCCCTCGCCTTCGCGCTGATCGTCGCCGGGGCGGTCGCCTTCCCCGTCAACCGTTGGCTGATCGCCCGCGGCAAAGGCCACGCGGTCGTCCACGAGACCGGCGCGCACGGGTAGAACCTCTAGAGGTTCACCTCGCCGGCGATCACCGTCTCGGAGCGGCCGCCGACCCAGATCGTCCCCTCGCCGTCCTCTGAGATCCGGATCCGGCCGCCGCGACCGATCGCGCCGCCCTGGGTGGCGAGGTAGGGAGCGGTGAGACGGCCGTTGCCGAGCAGCCACTGCGCCACCGAAGCGTTGAGGCTGCCGGTGACCGGGTCCTCCATCGCCAGCCCGTTGACCGGGGCGAAGGCGCGCAGCTCGATCGCCGCCTCGGAGCCCGGCGGATGGAAGCCGACGACGCCAAGGTCGAAGTCGAGCCGGTCCGGCCGCAGCTCCAGCACCCGCTCGGCACTCTCGAACATGGCGACGATCCAGCCCGGCCCGTTGTCGACCCACTCGACCGCGAGCATCTCGGCCGGGTCGACCCCGAGCGCGGCGGCAACTTTCGCGGTCTCCTCATCTGAAGCGCGTCCAGAGCGGATCAGCGGCGGCGCCGCGAAGGCCAGCTCATCCCCTTCGCGCCTGATCCGCACCAGCCCGGCGTCGCACTCCTGCACGATCTCCTCAGCCGCGGCCTCTCCCCCGCCCTGCAGCCAGGCGTGGCAGGTTCCCAGCGTCGGGTGGCCGGCGAAGGGCAGCTCGAGCACCGGGGTGAAGATCCGCACCCGGTAGTCGGCCTCGGGCCGGCTCGGCGGCAAGACGAAGGTGGTCTCGGCCAGGTTCGTCCAGTTGGCGAACCGCTGCATCTCCTCGTCGCTCATGCCCTCGGCGTCGAGCACGACCGCGACCGGGTTGCCGGCGCCGCCGGCGCTGCCGAAGACGTCGACCTGTGCGAAGCGGCGGGGCATCGCCAGAGTCTCCCAACTGAGCGGCGAGTCTGTTTCAGTCCCCCATATACGGGGTCTGAGACAGACTCGCTACGGGGCGACGTGCAGCTCGAGCGCGTGGATCTGCGACTGACCGTAGGAGCCGGTCTGGACCGGGCCGGCGGCGCTGATCAGGTCGCCGGGCCCTGGCAGCGGCTGCGGGCGCAGCCCCTTGCGGACGTCGATCGCGGTCAGGCCGGGCAGGGTGATCCCCTGCGGGTCGGAGATCACGAAGTGGGCGTCGCCATCGCCGTCGGGGTCGACCCGCTCGACGTAGACGATCCGGCCCACGGTCGTGCGGCATTCAGCCACGCCTTCAGGACACCGCGAGGAAGCGACCGCCTCGGCGTCCTCCCCCTTCGCGAGACCGCGAGAAGGCATCTTGGAGGTGTCTTTTTGCGGTCTCGCGGTTTCATCGCCCGCACTTCCGCAACCGACGAGCAACGCGAGGGCCAGGGCTGGGACCAAGAGCCGCATTACATGCGGTAGACCGGCGCCGCCGGCTCGGCCAGCGGGGCGTTGGCGCAGGCGTCGAGCGCGAGGGCGAGCACGCGCCGGGTGTCGCGGGGGTCGATCACGCCGTCGTCCCAGAGGCGGGCGGTTGAGTAAAAGGGCCGGCCCTGGCGCTCGTACTGCTCGCCCAGCTGCTCGGCGAGCTCGGGCTGGCCGACCTCCTTCATCACCGCCGCGGCCATATCGCCGCCCATCACCGAGATGCGGGCGTTGGGCCACATGAAGAGGAAGCGGGGCGAGTAGGCGCGGCCGCACATCCCGTAGTTGCCGGCGCCGAAGGAGCCGCCGACGATCACGGTCAGCTTCGGCACCCGGGCGGTGGAGACGGCGGCGACCATCTTCGCTCCGTCCTTGGCGATCCCGCCCGCCTCGTACTTGGAACCGACCATGAAGCCGTTGACGTTCTGGAGGAAGACGAGCGGGACACGGCGCTGGTCGCAGAGCTCGACGAAGTGGGCTCCCTTCAGCGCGCTCTCGGAGAAGAGGATGCCGTTGTTGGCGACGATCCCGACCGGGTGGCCCTCGATCCGGGCGAAGGCGCAGACCAGGGTCTTGCCGTACTTCTCCTTGAACTCGCGCAGCTCACCACCGTCGACGACTCGGCGCATCACCTCGCGGATGTCCCACGGCGCTCGCGAGCCGATCGGGACGGCGTCGAGGATCTCCTCGGGATCGCCGGCCGGCGGACGCGGATCGAGCCGCTCCCAGGGTGGCGCCGGGCTCGGCGGCAGGGTGGCGACGATTTCGCGCAGGATGGACAAAGCCTCGGCGTCGTCGGCGGCGAGGTGGTCGGCGACGCCGGACTTGCGGGCGTGGACGTCGCCGCCGCCGAGCTCCTCCGCCGTCACCTCCTCCCCGGTCGCCGCCTTCACCAGCGGCGGGCCGCCGAGGAAGATCGTCCCCTGGTGGCGGACGATCACGGTCTCGTCGCTCATCGCCGGCACGTAGGCGCCGCCGGCGGTGCAGGAGCCCATCACCGCGGCCAGCTGCGGGATCCCCTGCGCCGACATGTTCGCCTGGTTGAAGAAGATGCGGCCGAAGTGCTCGCGGTCGGGGAAGACCTCGTCCTGCAGCGGCAGGTAGGCGCCGCCGGAGTCGACCAGGTAGATGCAGGGGAGCCGGTTCTGCAGCGCCACCTCCTGCGCCCGCAAATGCTTCTTCACCGTGATCGGGTAGTAGGTGCCGCCTTTGACGGTGGCGTCGTTGGCGGCGATCACGCAGTGGCGCCCGCTGACGATCCCGATCCCCGCGACGATCCCCGCCCCCGGAGCGTCCCCGTCGTACATCCCGTGCGCGGCCAGCGCCGAGAGCTCGAGGAACGGCGTGCCGGGGTCGCAGAGGTTCTCGATCCGCTCGCGGGCGGTCATCTTGCCGCGCCCGCGATGGCGCTCGACCGCCTTCGGCCCGCCACCGCCGCGCACCCGCTCCAGCTCGGCCTCCAGCTCGGCGATAAGTTCGAGGTGCTTCGCGCGCATGCTCTCGACCGTCGTGCTCATCGCGGCGGGTGCTCCTTGAAGGGATCGTGCTCGGGGTGCCACTCGACCGGGCCGGCGATCAAGGTGTGGGAAGCGAGCGGGCGGCCGAGCACCTCCTGCGCCGTCCGCGCGGCGTCGAGCAGAGCGCGGAGGTCGATGCCGGTCTCGACGCCCATCTCGTGCAGCATCGAGACCAGGTCCTCGCTGGCGACGTTGCCGGTCGCCCCGCGCGGGACCGGGCAGCCGCCGAGCTGGCCGAAGCTCGACTCGAAGGAGTCGACTTCGACCTCGAGCGCCGCCAGCACGTTGGCCAGCGCCTGGCCGCGGGTGTCGTGGAAGTGGGCGGTGCGTTCGACCTCGGGCAGCTCCTCGGCGGCGCGGCGGAAGAACTCGCCGACCTGGGCCGGGTTCGCCATCCCGGTGGTGTCGCCGAAGCCGATCTCGACCGCGCCCGCGGCCGAGAGCCGCTTGGCGATCTCGAAGACCCGCTCGATCGGGACGTAGCCCTCATACGGGCAGCCGAAGCTGGTGCTGATAACGCCCTCGCAGCGCAGCCCCTCCTCGGTCGCCCGCGCCAGCACGTGCTCCAAGCCCTCCAGCGACTCCTCGACCGAGCGGTTGACGTTGCGGCGGTTGTGGGTCTCCGAGGCGGAGAGGAAGACGTTGACCTCGTCGATCTTCTCCCGCACCTCGAGCGCCGCTTCCAGCCCGCGCATGTTCGGAACCAGGACCGAGACCGAGACCTCGTCCGGAATCGAAGCCCGTTCCAGCACCTCGCGCCCGTCGGCCAGCTGCGGCACGACGTCGGCGCGGACGAAGCTCGTCACCTCGAGCCGTCGCAGCCCGGTCGCGGCCAGCATCTCCACCAGCCGCACCTTGTCCGCGGTGGCGATCGTCTCCGGCTCGTTCTGGAAGCCGTCACGCGGCCCGACCTCGCGGATGCGGACGGAGCGCGGGATCACTTCAAGCTCCTAAGGCGCGTGCGATCACCATCTGCTGAATCTCGTCGGTGCCCTCGCCGATCGTGAGGATCTTGGCGTCGCGGTAGAAGCGGCAGACCGGGTACTCCTCGATGTAGCCGTAGCCGCCGTGGATCTGCACCGCCTCCTCGCAGCAGCGGACCGCGAGGCGGCCGCTCTTCAGCTTCGCCTGGGCGGCGGTGAGGCTGAAGTTCTCGCCGCGGTCCTTGAGGCGGGCGGCTTTGTAGACGAGCAGTCGGGTCGCCTCGATCTCGGTTGCCATGTCGGCGAGCTTGGCCTGGATCGTCTGGAAGCGGGAGATCGACTGACCGAAGGCCTGGCGCTCTTTGGCGTAGGCGAGCGCCTCGTCGAGCGCCCCCTGGGCGAGGCCGACGCCCATCGCAGCGACGCCGATGCGGCCGATGTCGAGCACCTGCAGGAACTGGCGGAACCCCATCCCCTGCGGGCCGAGCAGGTTCTCCTCGGGGACGCGGCAATCGGTGAAGGTCAGCGGCCGGGTGTCGGAGGCGTTCCAGCCCATCTTGCGGTAGGGCTCGCCCTGCTCGTAGCCGGGGGTGCCGTTGGCGACGATCAGGTTCGAGACCTCGTCCTCGCCGGTGCGGGCGGTGATGCAGACGACGCCGGAGATCTCGGTGCCGGCGTTGGTGATGAACTGCTTGGCGCCGTCGATCACCCATTCGCCGCCGTCGAGGCGCGCCTTGGTGCGGACGTTGCCGGCATCGGAGCCCGCCTCGGGCTCGGTCAGGCCGAAGGCGCCGAGGATCTCGCCCGAGGTGAGCCGCGGCAGCCACTCCGCTTTCTGCTCCTCGGAGCCGAAGAGGTAGATCGGCTGCGTGCCGAGCGAGGTGTGGGCGCAGAGGGTGATCGCGACCGAGGAATCGACCCGGGTCAGCTCCTCGACCGCGAGCGCGTAGGCGAGCGAGTCGCCCCCGCCGCCACCGTACTCCTGCGGGAAGGGGATGCCCATCAGGTTGAGGTCGGCGAGCTTGGCGACGATCTCGTAGGGGAATCGCTTCTCGCGGTCGAGCTCCTCGGCGACCGGCGCCACCTCCTGGGTGGCGAAGTCGCGGACGGTGCGCTGGATCAGGCGATGCTCGTCGCCGAGTTCGAAGTCCATGCCTCGCACAATACCGAATCAGCGTTCGGTATTCGCTACCCTCGGCCTCGATGCCAGTTCCCTCTCCTCCCACCCGACCCGCGCTGCGCGCCCGCTACGACGCTCGCCGCCGCGAGGTGGTGGCGACGGCGGCCAAGCTCTTCGCCGAACGCGGCTACGACGGCACCTCGATGAGCGAGCTGACCGAAGCAACCGGCCTCGCCGCCGGCGGCCTCTACCACTACATCGAGGGCAAGGACGACCTCCTGATCGCGATCTGCGACGAGCTGCTGGAGCCGCTGCTGGAGCGGGCGCGGGAGATCGCCGCCGCCGACGCGCCAGCCGTCGAGCAGTTGCGCGAGTTGGTGGGAGCCTGGGTCACCCACGTGGTCGAGCACCGCGACCACATGCTGGTCTTCACCCAGGAGCGCCAGGCGATCGAGCGCCAGCAGCGCTGGCGCCACGTCCGCTCCCAGCGCCAGGCCTTCGAGCGGATCCTCGACGAAGTGCTCGAGCGCGGCGAGTCCGACGGCTCGATGAGCTTCGCCGACCGCCGCCTCTCCCTACTGGCCCTGCTGGGGATGGTCAACTACACGCCGCAGTGGGTGCGGCCGGGCGGCCGCCTATCTGCAGCGGAGATCGCCGACGGCTACTGCGCGCTGGTGCTGAGCCGGGCCTAGAAACCGGCGCCGGTGGCAACGAGCAGGGCCACGATTCCGGCGATCACGGCCGTCAGCAAAGCGGTTTTGATCGGTGCGGGTGGAGCGGAACGAATCATGCATTGAAAGTAGCCCTCTAGCAGGGGTTTACCTGTGCGAACGAGCACAGTTGTACAGACGTCACATTGAGCAGGTTTTTCACATCAGGGTGGCGAAGCGTCTCCAGCTCGATTTGCCGCTCGGCGTCGTAGGAGGAGGTCGGAACGGGCCCGGCGGCGGGATGGCAGCCGATCTCGGTCCAGCCCGGCGGCAGCTCCCGGATCAGCTCGCACAGCCGCTCCGGGGAGATCGCCTCCCGCCCGTAGAAGCGGCGCTCGTAACGGATCGTTCGGTTGCGCAGCGGCACCCCCAGCTCGTTCGCGAGCTCCTCGGCCGCGGCGCCAAAGGCGGGGTCGGTTTCGTGCACGTGCTTGTGCGAGTCGAGATGCGTCGGGTCGCGGCCAACCAACTCGCGGAAGCACTCGAGCTGCGAGCGGCACTCCTCCTCGACCGCCTTTGCCTCCGGCGTTCGTCCTTTGTTGCCCATATGGACCACAAAGGACGAACGCCGATCGGAGTCGACGTCGTCGGCCTCATAGATCCGACCGCCAAGATCGAGGTGAAGGCCCACGGCTAGGTCCGGGTGGGCGCTCAAAGCCCCGGCGGCCGTCGGAGCGGCTGACTGGCGCACCATCAGGCTGGCGCTGGTGACGATCCCGCCCTCGTGCGCAGCGAAGATCCCCTCGTTCACCGCCGCGGTCATTCCGAGGTCGTCGGCGTTGATGATCAGGGCTCGCATCTCGCTCATCCGGCGATGTTAGGTTCCGTGCATGCCCAGTTGGGAGTACGCGCTGCTTCGCCTCACTCGTGATCCGGGGGAGGATGGCGTACCGGTCTTCGGCTGGCTTTGGCTTCCAGGGGATGAGGCCTGGCGGGAGCTGAAAGACCCGAAGGGGCTGGTGCATCTAAACGAGCTCGGCGCGGAAGGGTGGGAGATGATCGCTCCCCCAACCACGCAGAACGCGGTCTTCACGTACAAGGCCGCCAACGACGTCTGGCACGACAGAGCCTTCTGGGTCGAGAAGGACTTCTGGCTCAAGCGGGAGGCGAAGGAGTGAACGAGCTTCCCGGTCACCCTCCTGGCCACATACCGGGCGTCCATGTCCCCGGAACGCTGGTGCCCATCGGCGCCGCGGTTCACCAGCTCCAGGAAGAGCAAGCGGGGCAGGCTCGCCAGGTGGCAGAGCGAGAGAGGCAAGAGCGCATGAAGAGACGGCGTGCCAACCTGCTGTTGACCCTGGACGAGCACTAGGACGGCGTCTGCGGCCGATGCCCACCCTGAGGACGACCGGCGTTTACGGCTTCGACCGCGAGACCTTCCTCGCCGCCTTGAGCGGCGCCGGTGTCGAGCTGCTGCTGGACGTGCGCCAGCGGCGGGGCGTGCGCGGCAGCGAGTATGCCTGGGCGAACGCGCAGCGCTTGCAGGCGGCGTTGGACGAAGCGGGCATCCGCTACGCCCACCTCAAAGAGCTGGCGCCGACCACGGAGATGCGTCAGCTCCAATATCGGGAGGACGAGCGAAAAGGCGAGGGCAAGCGCAGCCGCAGCGTCCTCGCCCCCGCCTACGTCGAGCGCTACACCGAGGAGGTCCTCGGTCAGGTCGATCTGGAGCCGATCGTCAGGTTCATCGGCAAATCACAGCCGGCGCTGCTCTGCGTCGAGCGCGACCCCGAGGCCTGTCACCGCTCGCTGATCGCCGAGCGGCTGCACGATGAGTTCGGCTTCGAGGTCGAGCACCTGCGCCCGGCGGACTGACTAGCCCGCCATCGAGCGCGCGATCACGACCCGCTGGATCTCGTTCGTGCCCTCGTAGATCTGGGTGATCTTGGCGTCGCGCATCATCCGCTCGACCGGGTACTCGTTGACGTAGCCGTAGCCGCCGAGGACCTGGATCGCCTCGACGGTCACCTTCATCGCGTTGTCGGAGGCGAAGAGCTTGGCCATTGAGGTCCACTTGCCGAGGTCGGCGGGGCGCTCGGCGTGGTCGGCCATCGAGCAGGCTTTGTAGAGGAGCTCCCGCGCGGCGGCGGTGCCGGTCTCCATGTCGGCGAGCTTGAACTGGATCGCCTGCAGCTGGTTGATCGGCTTGCCGAAGGCGACCCGCTCTTTCGCGTAGGAGTTGGCGTAGTCGGTCGCGCCCTGGGCGATCCCGACCGCCTGGGCGCCAGCACCGAGGCGGGTGCGCTCGAGCGTGCCGAGGGCGACGCGGAGGCCATTGCCCTCGCCGCCAATCAGGTTCTCCTCCGGAACGCGGACGTCGGTGAAGCTGGGCGAGCCGGTCGGCGAGCCCTTGATCCCGAGCTTGTGCTCGAGCTGGCCGGGGTCGAAGCCGGGGGCGTCTTTCTCGACGACGAAGGCGCTGGTGCGGCGGTTCTCGCGGTCGGTGGTGGCGAAGACGACGTAGAAGTCGGCGACGGTGGCGTTGGTGATCCAGGCCTTCTGGCCGTTGATCACCCACTCGTCGCCGTCGCGGACGGCGCTGGTCCGCATCGCGGCGGGATCGGACCCCGCCTCGGGCTCCGACAGCGCGAAGGCCGGCGACCACTCGCCGCTGGCGCACTTCGGCAGCCACCTCTGTTTCTGCTCCTCGGAGCCGAAGAGCTGGATCGGCAGCGTCCCCAGCTCCTGCACCATCAGGATCAGGGACGAGGAAGCGCAGGCCTTGGCGATCTCCTCGACCGCCATCTGCAGCACCAGGGTCCCGGTGCCGGTGCCGCCGTAGGCCGCGTCGAAGGGGAGGCCGAGGACGTCGTGGGAGGCGAGCAGCTCGCGGACGTCCCACGGGTATTCGCTCTTGCGGTCGACGTCACCGGCGCGCGGCGCGATCTTCTCCTGGGCGAGGCGGCGGACCATGTCGCGCAGGTCGAGCGCCTCCTGGGAGATCTCGTAGGCGGGGGTGACTGCTGCTTCGACGCTCAATTCGTTCCTTTCCTAGAAGACCGGTGACTCGGTGTAGGTCCCGAAGACCTCTTGCATCGCCGCGATCATCTCGCCCTCGGTGGCCTGCGTGCGTGCCGCCTCGATGATCGGCGGCATCAGGTTGGCCTCGCCGGCGGCGGCGCGCTTCAGCTCCGCCAATGCCGACTCCACCGCGGCGGCGTCGCGGGAGGCGCGGGTGGCTGAGAGGCGGTCGCGCTGCTTCCCTTCCAGCGCCGGGTCGATCTTCAGGATCGGCGTCGCCTCTTCGTCGTCCTGGGTGAAGTCGTTGACGCCGACGACGATCCGCCGCCGTTCGTTCAGCTCCTGCTGGTAACGGAAGGAGGCGTCGGCGATCTCGCGCTGGGGGAAGTTGCGGCGGATCGCCTCGACCATCCCCCCCAGCTCGTCGATCCGGGCGAAGTACCCGTAGGCGGCCTCCTCCATCTCGTCGGTCAGCTTCTCGACGAAGTAGGAGCCGCCGAGCGGGTCGGCGGTGTTCGGGACCCCGGTCTCGGTGGCGATGATCTGCTGCGTCCGCAGCGCCACCCGCACCGCCTCCTCGGTCGGCAGCGCCAGCGCCTCGTCGAAGGAGTTGGTGTGCAGCGACTGGGTCCCGCCCATCACCGCCGCCAACGCCTCCAGGGCGGTACGGACGATGTTGTTGAGCGGCTGCTGCGCGGTCAGGCTGACGCCGGCGGTCTGGGTGTGGAACCGCAGCCGCATCGACTCCTCCCGGGTGGCGCCGTAGGTCTCCTTCATCTCCCGCGCCCAGATCCGGCGCGCGGCGCGGTACTTGGCGATCTCCTCGAAGAAGTCGATGTGGGAGTTGAAGAAGAAGGAGAGCCGCGGCGCGAAGTCGTCGACGTCGAGGCCGCGCTCGATCGCCCGCTCGACGTAGGTGAAGCCGTCCTTGAGGGTGAAGGCGAGCTCCTGCTGGGCGGTCGAACCGGCCTCGCGGATGTGGTACCCGGAGATCGAGACCGGGTGCCAGCGCGGCATGTTCTCCGTGCACCACTCGATCATGTCGGTGACCAGGCGCATCGCCGGCTCGATCGGGAAGCACCACTCTTTCTGGGCGATGTACTCCTTGAGGATGTCGGTCTGGATCGTGCCGCCGAGCTTCTCGGCCGGGACGCCCTGCTTCTCGCCGACCAAGACGTAGAAGGCGAGCAGAATCGCGGCTGGCGCGTTGATCGTCATCGAGGTGGTGACGCCGCCGAGCGGGATCCCCTCGAACAGCCGCTCCATGTCGGCGAGGGTGTCGACGGCGACTCCCTCGCGGCCGACCTCGCCGAGGCTGCGCGGGTGGTCGGAGTCGTAGCCCATCAGGGTCGGCATGTCGAAGGCGGTCGAAAGCCCGGTCTGGCCGTGGTCGAGCAGGTAGTGGAAGCGCTCGTTGGTCTCCTCGACGGTGCCGAAACCGGCGAACTGGCGCATCGTCCAGAGCCGCCCCCGGTACATCGAGGGGTACGGCCCGCGGGTGAAGGGATAGGAGCCGGGCTCGCCGATCTTCTCGGCGGCGTCGCCATCGCTATCCGCCTCGGTGTAGAGCGGCTTGATCTCCTGCCCGGAGATCGTCGAGAACTCGGCCTCGCGTTCGAGGCGCTTGTCGTCAGCGGTTTGGCTCACTGGCCAGTAAGTCTGACAGCGGCCTCAGCCAGCCGCCACGGCGCGCAGGTTCGGCGCCCAGACCTCGTCGAGGAACCCGCCCAGCGCGTCGTTGAGCCGGTCGGGGTTGAGGCGCCACTCGAGGATCGAGTTGGCTTCGACCAGATGCGCGTTCGGCAGCTCTTCGAGCAGCATTCCCGAGTCGCTGAAGGGATGCAGCGGATCGCTGTGATGGCCGACGATCAGGGTCGGGTGCTCGATCTTCACCCGGTCCTCGCGGTGGGGAGCGGTCTCGCCCAGCAGCAGCCCCTCGAAAACGGCCTGCGAGGGACCGGGCCGCTGCCGCACCCAGTCGAGCGCGATGTCGACCAGGTGATGGGTCCGCGGGATCGCCCGCGTCGCCAGCGAGAGACCCTCGAAGAAGGGCCGGCCGAACTTCAAGCCCAGCAGCACCGGCGCGAAGAGGGCGGCGACGGCGGAGAGGGCGTTGTCCAGGACCGGCATCTCGATGAAGAGCGCGCGAGCCCGGTCGGGGTGGCGAACCGCGACCTCCAGGGCGATGTTGGAGCCGAGCGAGGTGCCGCCGACGACCGCGTCCTCCGCTTCCAGATGGTCGAGCAGCGCCACGACCTGGCGCGCGAACAGCGGCATCGAGTAGAGCCGCAGATCCTCCGGCCGGTCGGAGCGCCCGTGGCCCAGCACGTCGAGGGTGACGACGCGGTTGCCCCGGTCGGCCAACTCCGGTCCCAGCCGGTCGAACATGTGCCGGTTCATCAGCAAGCCGTGGACGAGGACCAGCAGGCGCTTGCCCTCTCCGTAGCTGTCGTAGCTGAGGCGGTGCCCCTCGTAACGGAACTCTCCCATGGGGAAGATCCTAGACGAGGGGTACCCGGCATTTGCGCAGCTTCATGAACACATGCGCGTTCGCAGAACCGGTGTTAGGTTCGCTTCATGGTCAACGATGACGGAGTATTCGTAAGGCAGGAGGCGCGGAGCCTCGGCGACGACACCCTGCACTGGTACGGGCGCGCGGTCGGCGTGATGAAAGAACGGCCCGCCGAGGACGTCACCAGCTGGTGGTACCAGGCGGCGATCCACGGCAGCAGGGAAGAACCGGCGAAAGCCCTCTACAGCCAGTGCAAACACGGGACCTGGTTCTTCCTCCCCTGGCACCGCGCGTACCTCTACTACTGGGAGCGAATCGTGCGCTCGGCGGTGGTCGAGGCCGGCGGCCCCGACGACTGGTCTATGCCCTACTGGAACTACGGGATCGACGAAGACCACGCTTCGATCCCCGAGGCATTCCGGCGCCCGGAAGAAGACGACGGCACCCCGAATCACCTCTACGTCGCCGAGCGGGCGCCGAGCACCCCCTGGGAACCGGGGATCAACGACGGCGCGATCCTCGATCCCCTCGCCACCTCCGATGCGGCGGCCCTGGCCGCGCAGCAGTTCGTCGGCCCGGAAGAATTCGGCGGCGGGCCGCGCCCGCCGACTCGGCTCTTCTTCGGCGAAGCGGGCCAGCTCGAGCGCGAACCCCACAACGCCATCCACGGGGAAGTCGGCGGCGAAGAAGGCTGGATGAGGTACCCGAGCCGCGCCGCCAAAGACCCGATCTTCTGGCTCCACCACGCCAACATCGACCGGATCTGGGCCCAGTGGGAGCTGACTCACCAGGACGCGGCCGAGTCGGCGTGGCGCGAAGAAGAATTCACCTTCTTCGACGTCGACCGCTCCGAAGCGGCGAAGAAGCCGGAACAGGTGCTCGACACGATCGCCGATCTCAACTACACCTATGACGCGATCCCGTCGAAAGCCGCACCGGACACCGAAGAAGAGGAGAGGTTCGCCATCGCAACCCCGAATCCCGATCGCGAGCGCAAAGTCGTCGGCGCCGCCGAGGGGAAGGTGACGCTGACGGGCAACCCCGAGACGGTGCCCGTGGCGATCGACAACCGCGCCCAGCCGGAGGTCCAGGAGGCCTCGCGGCAGGCCAACCCGCAGCGCCTCTTCCTCAGCATCGAGGAAATCGAGGGCGACACCGACCCCGGCACCGTCTACGGGGTTTACGTGAACCTGCCCGAGAACCCGGACGAGGAGACCCTGGCGGCCCATTACGCCGGCAACATCTCCTTCTTCGGGATCGAGCGGGCGCAGGAGCCGAGTGGCGACGAACACGGGCACAGCCTCCGCTACGTGCTCGAGGTGACTCACCTGCTCCGCACCCTCGGCGGCGGCGAGGACTTCGGCGACGAGGAGCTGCAGGTGACCTTCCGCCCCCTGCGGCGCCGCTGGCCCAAGGGCCACCCGGAAAAGGAGTCGTTCGCCCCCTCGCCCGCCGCGCGGACCGAGCCGGCCATCGAGATCGGCCGGGTAAGCCTCGCGGTCGGCGCATGAGCCCGCTGCCGCACTGAGTGCGATGCGGTCGCTGCGTGCCATTCCCCAGCGGCCGACCTTCTGGGTCGAGGTAGGAGTGGCGGTCACCTGGGTCGCTCTCGCGGTGACTTCGACCGTCGCCCAGGGCAGCGATGGTTCAGGCTCGGGCTCGTTCTGGAACGAGGACTCGCTCTGGATCTGCACGATCGGCGCAGCAGACTCGGCCGCCCACGGTGGCGCCGCGAATGCCGCCCCCGCGATCGAGCCGGCGACCCTCTTCGCCGCCACGCCGACCTGGGGCCTGATGGCGGTGGCGATGATGGTGCCGCCGGCGCTGCCGGCGGTGCGGCACGTCTCCGTCAACAGCCTCTACTGGCGCCGGCATCGGGCGGTGCTGGAGTTCCTCCTCGGCTTCCTCGCGATCTGGATCGGCTTCAGCGTCGTCGTCCTCGGCGCCATCAGCAACTGGGAGCTGGCTCGATCGCAGTGGATTCTGGCCGCGGCGCTGGCCCTCGCGGCCGCCTGGCAGTTGACGCCGCTCAAGTGGCGGGCGCTGCGCGACTGCCACCGGCCGAGCCCGCTGCCCCCGCGCGGCTGGCAGGCCAGCCTCGGGGCCGCTCGCTTCGGCTGGCGCAACGGCACCGCCTGCCTCCTCTCCTGCTGGGCGATGATGGTCGCGGTCGCCCTCGCCACCTCCTCGATGCTGGTCTGGATGGCGGCGCTGACGGCGCTGATCTACTTCGAGAAGCTGAACTTGAAGCCGCGCACGGCCGCCCGCCACGCCGCCATCCCGCTCGCGGCTGCCGCGGGCGGGGTGGCGGTGCTGGCGGCGATCGGCTGAGTCCTCGCCCTCCGGGCTTCAGAGGATGAGCGAGGACTCGTGCACGACCCGGCGCGGGGTCACCCGCGTCGTCTCTTGGGCGCCAAGGGGATCGAAGTTCCGCAGGGATCCGAAGTCGAGCCCGGTGATTCGCTCGACCTCGCCGACCGGGATCTGGAAGGTGCCGAAGGCGCCGAAGGTGAACTCCTCCTCGACCGCGGCCGCCTCTTTGAGGTCCCCCATCAGGCTCTCCTGGCTGAGCAGGTAGGCGGTGGCGGAGAGCAGGCCCGGGGACTTGGCCATCGCCACCACCTTCCAGAACTGCCGCGGGAGCTTGACCCCGCGGTAATCGGGGTCCTGGTCGGAGAAGACGGGGCCGCTGAAGACGCTCACCTTGAACTCCTCGTTGTCGGCGCTGTCGAGGATGTAGTCCTCGAGGCCGGCCCAGGTGGTCGCGTTCTGGTTGAAGTCGGAGTGCTGGGGAGCGCAGTTGGTGAAGTGGAAGGTGTCGTCGTTGGCCGCCTTGGCGGCGCCGTCCTCCCCCCAGGCGGGGTCGAGCCGCCGCACGAGGTGCCCGCGGTCGAGGTCGTTGTCCCGGTAGACCGCCTCCCCGGTCTGCAACTCGATCGGGAGCCGAGGATCGAGGGACCAGCGGTCGGGATCGCGCCTGATCCGCTGCGCGGAGGCGCCGTCGATGTTGACCGCGGTGAAGATCGCCAGCTTGCGCTCCTTGCTCATCACCAGGCTGAAGTGGTGGTAGGGGAGGACGTACTCCCCCTCGGCGTCGGTCCGCGGCGTCGCCTCAGCGACCAGCCCCTCGCTCAGCTCCGGCAGCGGCACGCTGCGTTTGCCCTCGCCGAGGAAGCTCGGGTCGTACCCCTTGCGGTTGGAGTAGTCGGGGTCGATTTCGATCTTCTCCGGCGCGACGCCGTTGCTGGAGGGCAGCGTGGTTGCCGTGATCGCGATCGGGGCCGGGCGATTGGTGTCCGGGCTCAGCACCGGCGCCAGCAGCTGGTTCGGCTCCTGCGCCGCCGCTTCGCGCAGGCGGCCGATCACGCGGCTGATGCGGATGCCCTCGTTGATCACCCCGCCCTCCTGGCCCTCGCGGGGAACGCTCGCGTGGTGCAGGGCCACCGTCTCCCACTGGTCGTTGAAGACGAGCGAGCCCGACGATCCCGGTTCGGTGTCGGCTTCGTAGTGGAGCATCTCCTCGACCACGTCGACGATCCGGTTGTCGCGCAGCGCCACCTGCTTGCGCTCGCCGCGCGGGTGCTGCACGATCGTCACGAACTCGCCGATGATCGCCTTGCCTTCGGCCTCGATCAGGGGGTTGAAGCCGTAGCCGGCAAGGGCAGAGGCGCTGGGATCGACGGCGACGATGGCGAAATCGAGCGCCTCGTCGGCGATGAAGAGGGCATCGGGGGCGAAGGCGAAGTTCCGCGACTGGCGCGGCTGACCGTCCGGGCCGTCCTCGAAGTCGAACTCGATCACGCTGGTGGCGGCGGTGGCGGCGTCCGGCAGCGCGTGGTGGTTGGTGAGCAGAACGTTGGGCGCGACCAGCGAGCCGGTGCCGTAGCCCACCACTTTGCCGCTACCGTCGCGGATGTTGACCCGCCCGACGGCGTGGGCGGATCTGACGCCGGTCTCCAGATAGTTGATGCCGACGAAATCGGGGGTGCCGATGATCCGCTCCAGCACCCTCCCGGCCTCCTTCAGCCCGACCTCCTCCGGAGCCTCCTTGGTCCAGGCCGTCCCCCGGTCGATCGCGGTGGCAAGCACCTCCTCCACCGCCCCCTGCGGCGCTTCCTCGCGATGGGTCGGCAGCGGCGCCCGCGCCCAGTAGCGGCTCAGGCGGTCGAGGCGGGCGGCCACGCGCCGGGCCTCGTCCGCGCAACCGATCCCGCCCGGCTCCTGCAAGGTGGCGAGGTTGTCCTCGCGCTGAGAGGCGCGCTCGGCGACCCGAGCCGCGGCCGCTTCCTGCTGCTCCTCCAAGAGGTCCGGCTGGCCAACAGTGCTTAGAGCGCTCAAAGTAGAGCAACTACATCTCTCTACTCAGATATTGTCAAGTTCCTAAGTAGATATTCCTATTTTTAGGGAGCTTCCCAGTCGCGGAGGAGCCCGGCGCGGCGAAGGTCCTTCCGAATCCTCTCCATATTCCGTCTTCTTTCGCGAAGGGTCCACTCGAGCCTCAGCCGGACCTCCTTGGAACGTTCGAGAACGCGTTCGGTCTCCCAGCGCAATTTCTCGTCTTTGGAATCTGCGGTCTCCGCCATGCTCTGCTTCCTATCTATCAGCTGATGTGTACTCGCAACCGTTGTTCGAGTTCGTCGATGGCCCGGTTCGCCTCCTCGATCTCTTTTTCGAGACGACGGCTTTCAGCGTCCAGATTGGACACCCGATCCGACACCTCCAACGGACCCACCCGCACGAGCCACCGCCGCTGCGTGGTCAGGGCGGCCACGGAGAGAACGACGAAGATCGCGGCGAAGATGAGCGTGATCCTGATCGCAGCTACTACTGCCCTACTAGCGAGGATCGTGTCGATGAAATCCGGCTCCTTCGACGTGGGAGCCGGTGCGAGCACGGCATCCGCAACCGCCAGAGAGATGAAGAGGATCAGAACGATGAAGATCGGGGCGCGAAGCTTCGACACAACGAAGCAAGGTGCGCGAGCCTCACTTCTCTCCCCCCTACGGCGGGGTGATCAACGCAACTGGCACGGAAAGTCCGGCGCTGCGGCGGAGGGTGGCGATCTGGCGGCCTGGCTGGACGGCGTCGCGGATCTCGCTGACGCGGTCGCCGAGGAAGTCGACGGTCCGCTCCAGGTCGGGGGCCGTCAGGGCGAGGCCCCAGAAGAACGCCGGGCGGTCGCTCCCGTGCCGCTCGGTCACCTCGGGAGGCTCCTGGACGGCCTCGAGGATCGCCGAGCCGAGTCGGAAGAAGGCCTGGCGGGGAGCGCCGGCCGGGGTCGGCTCCTCGCGGATCCGCCGTAGGTCGAGGCCCGCCGCCTCCAGCACCGCAACCGTCCGGTCGAGGTCGGAGGAGATCGCCACGACATGGTCGAGTGAGGTGATGCCGTTCGGGTGGGACGGCGCCTCCTCCGGCGGCGGCCGATCGGAGGGGACGGTCGGCAGCCCGTCGAGCTCGACCGAATCGGCGCCGCGGAGCGACCAGTGGACGAGGCCTCTCCGCCCCTCCTCGGGAACCAGCCGGATCCGGACATCGCCGAGGACGCAGGTCTCGTCCTCCACCCGGAACCCACACGCCTCCCAGGACTCCGGCGAGTCCGCCACCATGAGCTCGTCGAGGGTCGCGGCCATGGGGGAACCGTAACCGTAGGCTCACCCGGTGGACCAGGATCGGTTGCAGCGCTTCGTCGAGGCCCAGGACGCCGGCGGCACCTACCAGCGGGCGCTGGCGGAGCTGCGCGCCGGGCGCAAGACCAGCCACTGGATGTGGTTCGTCTTCCCCCAGATCGCCGGGCTGGGTCAGAGTGAGATGTCGCGCCGCTACGCGATCGCCTCGGCCGAAGAAGCGCGCAACTACCTCGACCACCCTGTCCTCGGCCCCCGGCTGGTCGAGTGCACCGAAGCCATGCTGGGACACGAAAACGCCTCGGCGGAGGAGATCCTCGGCGGAATCGACGCGGTCAAGCTGCGCTCCTCGATGACCCTCTTCGCCGCCGTCGCCCCCGAGCAGCCGGCCTTCCGGCGGGTCCTCGACCGCTACTTCGACGGCGAGCCGGATGAGGCGACCAGGCGCCGGCTCTGAGCCAGGGCCGGGATCACCTTCTCGGCGAAGGTCCTGACCAGCTCGGGGTCGAACTGGGAACCGGCGCAGCGGCGCAGCTCTTCCAGCGCCTGCTCCTCCGTGATCGCCGGCCGGTAGGGGCGGCCTTCGACCATCGCGTTGTAGGCGTCGCAGATGAAGATGACGCGGGAGCCGAGCGGGATCTCGCGGCCGGCGAGCCCATGGGGATAACCCTCGCCGTCCCAGCGCTCGTGGGTCGAGCGCACCACCTTCGCCACCTGACCGAGGGCGGGAGCGGCCTCGAGCACGCGCTCGCCGATCAGGGGGTGCTTGCGCATCAGCGCCCACTCCTCGGTCGAGAGGCTGCCGCGCTTGTGGAGGATCTCGTCGGGAATCGCGATTTTGCCGATGTCGTGCAGCTCCGCCGCGCGGACGAGGACGTCGAGCTCCTCGGCGTCGAGCGAGAGCGCCCGGCCGAAGCCGGCGGCGAGGTTCGCCACGCCCTCGAGGTGGCGCTCCAGGCCCGGCTCGCGCTCGTGCAGGACCCGCAGCAGGACGCCGCGGGTCTGGCTGCGGGCGGAGCCGGCGCGCAGGCCCTTGTTCGCGTACATGCGGCGGTCGGCAAGCCGCAGCGCCTCGCTGCCCGTCGCCATCTCGACCGGGATCAGCACCTTGCCCCAGGAGGCGCCGATCTCGAAGCCCTTGCCGCGATCCGAGAGCGCCTCCTCGGCCACCTCGCAGATCTCATCGGCCGGCAGGCCGCGGGTCGAGGCGAGAACGCAGAACTCGTCGCCGCCGAGCCGGTAGCCGCGCCCGTGCGGCTCGACCGCCGCCGCCAGCTGCTGGCCGAGACGGTGCAGCAGATCGTCGCCGGCGGCGTGGCCGAAGCTGTCGTTGTAGGCCTTGAAGCCGTCGAGGTCGAACAGCGCCAGGACCATCGCTTCCGGCGGGGTCGCCGCCATCACCCGGTCAAGGTCCGTCATCAGCCGGCGCCGGTTGGCGAGGCCGGTGAGGGAGTCGGTGACGGCCTCCTCGCGGCTGGCGGCGAGCATGCGCCGGTTCTGGTCGAAGGTGATGAGGAGGCGGGCCAGCACCGCGGCGAGGCAGGCGACCCCCAGCGCCACCGCGGTCGCGCCGATGGGGACGAAGCTGCCGGCGGCGAGGAGGGCGACCCCCGCCACGGCCATCGCGAGCGGCACGGCGATCCGGCTGCGCTCGACCCGGTCGGCGGCGGCGCCTGCCTCGGTCTGCGGCAGCCAGGATGCGACCGCGAGCAGCAGGAAGGCGAGTGGCCAGCCGACGCTGGCGAGGTTGAGGGCGGTGGTCGACTGACCGAGGGCCGAGAGGTAGACGACGTCGGAGACGGCAAAGAGGAGGAGGGCGAGCGCGATCAGCAGCCAGGTCCCCCGCGCCCGCCACCTGGAGACCGCGAAGGCGCCGCTGAGGAGCCCGAGCAGGACCAGGTCGGCGGCAGGGTAGCCGAGGCTGACCGCCACCCCGAACGGATCGCCGCCGAGCGCTTCCAGCACCGGCGGGAAGATCAGCGCCGCCGCGACGCCGGCCACCGCCAGGGCGCCGATCAACCCGTCGACCCAGGCCAGCGGCTCCAGCTGCGGAACCCGAGCCCGCAGCAGCAGGACCAACGCCACGAAGCTGGCGGGGTAGAAGGCGAGGAAGAGCGCGTCGGACGGCGAGGGGAACGGCGCCGGGCTGGCGTAGTAGAGGACGGCGGAGTAGTAGGTCTGGCCGAGACCCCAGAGCAACAGCCCCAGCCCGAGCGCCAGCCACGCCCCGCGCTCCGCCTCCACCGTCGCCGCCCGCCAGAGGACGACCAGCGCCGCGCCGAGGACGACGGCGTCGTAGACCCAGCGGCCGACGGCATCCTGCAGCGACTCGCTGCCGAGAGTCCACCAGATCACCGCGGCGTAGAAAGCGAGCAGGGCAGCGAGCAGGCCCACCGAGACAAATGCGACCCCTCGCGATCGCTCCCACCCTTTAGACGATTTGTCCACTGAGGTTTACATCGGCTTGCCTTTCCGATGGCTTGAGCCGATCGAGGAGGCGATGCCGTTCCTCTTCTTCGCCGCAATCGCCCTGATCGGCGCCGCGATCCACGTCCACCGCGACAAGCAGCCGCGCAGCGCGGCTCGCACGATCGAAATCTTCCTCGTCTGGTGGATGGTGGTCGGGTTCGGGATCTCCTGCATCCTCGGGGCGATGCTGCACCTCTTCGACGGGCCCGACATGGCGCGGGAAATCGGCTACACCAACGGCGACGGCGGCTTCCAGACCGAGGTCGGTTTCGGCGACCTCGCGATCGGTGTGCTCGGTGTCCTCTGCGCCCGCTTCCGCGACGGCTTCCTCCTCGCCGCGGTGATCGCCCTCTCGATCTCCTACCTCGGCGACGCCTACGGACACATCCACCAGGCCGCGGTCCACGACAACCACGATCCCGACAACACCGGCCTCCTCCTCTGGGCCGACTTCATCACCCCCCTGGTCGCGATCGGGCTCTACGCCGCTAGCCGGCGCCACCAGGTCGCGCGAACTCGTCCTTCCGCTTGATCAGCAGCCACTGCGGCTTCTCGCCGCGGCGCGTCCGCTGCAGCGCGAAGCCGCCCTCGAGCTTCTCGCCGTGGAGGACGAAGACGGCGTGGCCGCGCTCCAGCGCCTCCGGCCACGGCACCCGGCCGCCCTGCTCGTAGGTGCCGCGGTCCCAGAGCGCCACCCGGCCGCCATCGATCTCTCCCTCGAAGTCGTTGTAGGCGAGCGAGTGGTCGGCGACCTCGATCGCCAGCCGCTTCATCGCCGGGTCCATCGAGGGCTCCTTGGGAACCGCCCACGATCGCATCACCCCGTCGACCTCCAGCCTCAGGTCGAAGTGGTGCGCGGTGGCCCAGTGCTCCTGGACGACGAAGACGCCGGCGCTGACGCCGCGCACGGCGAACTGCTCGTGCCCCTCGACCTTCGCGCCTTCCACTTCGACCTCTTCGACCCGGGCCGCCGGTGGGCCCTCGCCGAGGAAGCGAACCAACTCCTGGACCGCCGCCTCCGGGCCCTCGGCGTGAACCGCGACGGTGTCGTCCTCGGCGTTGCGAACCCAGCCGAAAACCCCGGTCCGGTGTGCCCACCGCACGGTGGCCTCGCGAAAGCCGACGCCCTGAACCTTTCCCCTAACGACCGCCCGGAATGCCGTTTTCCCTGCACCCACGCGCCAAGGATGACAGCCTCTCGCAGCTTTACGTTTAGCCAGAGCAGGAGATAGGTACTTGCATGTAATTCAGTCAGCAATTCTTCAGCGGAAGGTGGTGGAGCCGGCGTGATCGTGACGACCCCCCTTCCACGCCTCGGCTTTCTCGGTGTCGGCCGGATCGGCCGCCACCGGATGGACGCGCTCGCCCGCGGAGGCGTGGCAGAGGTGACGGCGGTGGCCGACCCCCAGGAGGAGGCCTTGGAGGTGGCAACGCAGATGGCACCGGAGGCGGCGCGGGCAGAGTCGCTGGAAGAGCTCTTGGAGCACGAGCTCGACGGGGTCGTGATCGCCACCCCCAGTGCCCTCCACGCCGAGCAGGCGGTGACGTCGCTGGAGCGAGGGCTGGCGGTCTTCTGCCAGAAGCCGCTCGCTCGCAACGCCGAGGAGACGAGACGGATCCTGCGTGCCGCCCGCGCGGCGGACCGGCTGATCGCCGTCGACCTCTTCTACCGCCAGGTCGAGGCGCTGCGGGCGGCGCAAAGGCTGATCGACGACGGCGAGATCGGCCTTGTCCACTCCCTCGACCTCATCTTCCACAGCCCCTACGGCCCGGACAAGCCCTGGTTCACAAACCGGGAGCTCTCCGGTGGCGGCTGCCTGATCGACCTCGGCACCCACCTCGTCGACCTCGCGCTCTGGCTCACCGGCGCCACCGAGTACGAGGTCGAGACGGCGCGAATGCTCTCGCTGCAGGGCCACGAGGTCGAGGATCAGGCGACCGCCGAGCTGTCACTCGGGGACGGGGTACGGGCGCGGCTTGCCTGCTCCTGGTTCCAGTCGGCAGGCGGCGAATGCGCCTTCGAGTGCACCGTTTGGGGAACCGACGGAGCCGTCTCCGTTCGCAACGTCGGTGGCTCCTTCTTCGACTTTCGCGCCGAGCTCTGGCGCGGCATCTCGGCCGAGCCCCTGGTCGAGCCACCGGACGCCTGGAGCGGCCGCACGATCGGCGCCTGGGCCCAGCAGCTCACGGGCGACCGCCACTATGACCCCGCCGCCGACGATCTGGAGCTGGTCGCCGAGGTGATCGAGGACGTCTATGCCAAGTCGGGCCGATGAAGGTCCTGATCAGCACCGACACTGTCGGTGGCGTCCTTACCTATACGGCCGAGCTGGCGACGGCGCTGGAGGCGCAGGGGGACGAGGTCGTCGTGGCGACGATGGGACCGCGGCTGAGCCCGGAGCAGCGGGCGCTGCTGCCCTCGCGCGTCCACGAAGGCGAGTTCCTGCTGGAGTGGATGGAGGACCCCTGGGAGGAGGTCGCCGCCGCCGGCAGCTGGCTGCTTGGCCTGGAGGAAGAGGAGCGTCCCGACGTCGTTCACCTCTGCTCTTACGCCCACGGGGCGCTGCCGTTCCGGGCGCCGAAGGTGATCGTGGCGCACTCCTGCATTCTCTCCTGGTGGCGAGCCGTCCATGGCACCGAGGCACCGGCGGAGTGGGATCGATACCGGGAGGAGATGGCGGCGGGCCTGGCCGGGGTCGAGGCGATCGTCGCCCCGACGGAGGCGATGCTGCGCGAGCTCGAACATGACCACGAGCTGCCGCCTGACGCTGCGACCGTCATCCACAACGGCTCCTCGGCCCCCCTGGCCCCGCCCCGGACCGAGAAGCGGGAGCTGGTGATGGGCGCGGGACGGTTCTGGGACCCGGCCAAGAACCTGACGACGCTGGATGCCGCCGCCGAGGGCTTGTCCTGGCCGGTGGTGGTGGCCGGCGACCTTGGGCCCGAGGGTAGGACCCAGCATGCTGGGAGCACTGGCCTTCTCGACCCGAGCGCGCTCGCCGAGCTGCGCCGCGGGGCCTCGATCTATGCAGCGCCGGCGGTCTACGAGCCCTTCGGGCTGGGGATCCTCGAGGCCGCCCGCGACCGCTGTGCGCTGGTCCTTGGCTACATCCCCTCGCTGCGCGAGCTTTGGGGCGGCGCCGCCGTCTTCGTCCAGCCGCGCGACGAGCGCGCCCTGCACGACGCGCTCGAGAAGGTCGCGAGCGACCGTCTCCTGCGCGAGGAACTCGCCGAGCGAGCATTGGAGCGGGCTACCGTCTATTCGATCGCCCGCACTGCCGCGATCTACCGCGGGCTGTACGAGCAGTTGGTCGACTGCAACGAGGAGGTGCGGGTGTGACGGAGGACGGTTAGAGACCCTCTAGCAATCATTAGGAACCAGTGAGATACTCGCCGTGTGAGGGTGCACGGGAGCATCGAAGCGGGAAGCGGGCTTGGCCACGACGGCCACGCTTGCTGGGGCTTCGACGATCGGCAGGAGTTCGTCGACGCCGCGCTCGAATTCCTCACCGACGGGCTCCGCCTGGGGCAGCGCCTCGCCTATGTCGGCGGCGAACCGGTGGCCGAGCAGCGCGAGCTCCTCGATCCGCTGGGCGACGTCGGCGGGCTGATCGACAGCGGCGCCCTGCAGCTCTTCGAGTTGAGCGACCTCTACCGAGTTGGAGAGCCGATCGACACCGAGGCGCAGATGGCCGCCTACCTGGCGGCCACCGACGCGGCCTTTGCCGACGGCTACAGCGGGCTGCGCGTAGCCGCCCAGGTGACGGACCTCGTCGCCGAGCCGGAGACCTGGGACGCCCACGTCCGCTGGGAGAGCGCCGCCGATCGCATCCTCTCCAGGCGGTCGCTCTCCGCCCTCTGCGGGTACGAACGGGTCGCCTTGCCTTCTCTGCTCCTGGACGACCTGGCGGCGGTCCATCCCGCCGCCAACGGCTGCGCCGGGTCGGCTCCCTTCCATCTCTTCGGCGACGGCGACGGTCTCGCCTTGACCGGCGAAGTGGACCTGTTCTCGAGCGCGACCCTCGATCGGGCCCTGCACTTCGCCTGCGATGGCAATGAGCCGGTGTCGCTCGACCTCGGCGAGCTCGACTTCATCGACCACCGGGGGCTGGAAGTCCTCGCCGCCCACGCCGGCCGCCTCGCCGGCGAGGGCGGGTGCGCGATCCGGCACGAGCCACCCGTAGTCAACCGCCTCTGCGAGATCCTCGAACTGCAGCTGTGACGAAGCGCCAAGTGCAGGCGCGTGGCTTCTGCCACGAGGCGTTCTTCTACGCCGACGAGGACGAGTTCCTGGCCGGCGCGGTCCCTTTCCTCGAAGAGGGGATCTCTAGAGGGGAAGCGGTGATCGCCGTGCTGCCGGAGCCCCGCCGCGAGCTGCTGCGCGGAGCGCTGGGGCCGCTCGCCGAGGAGATCGCGCTATACCCGATGGAGGAGATCGGGCGCAATCCGGGCCGCCTGATCTCGGCCTGGCGATGTTTCCTGCAGAACAGCGCCGAGGCGCCGGGCGTTCGCGGCCTCGGCGAACCGGCGCACCCCGGGCGCAGCGCCGCCGAGCTGGAAGAGTGCGAGCGCCACGAGCGGCTGGTCAACCTGGCGTTCGGGGAGGAGCGGGCGCTGACCGTGATGTGCCCGTACGACACCAGCGCCCTCGATGACGAGGTGCTGGCCGGCGCGGAGCGCAGCCACTCCCATTGCGCGAGCCCGGACGGAAAGCTGGCCTCGCCGCGCTTCACCCTCGACGGCCTCCTCGAGGGGTCGCTGCCGCAGCCCGATCGCCCGACCGTCTCCCTCGGCTTCGGCAGAACCGATCTGCGGACCGTGCGCCAGGCCGTCGGCGGCCTCGCCCGCTCGGTGGGATTGAGCAGCCGCCGCAACGAAGACTTCGTCCTCGCCGTCTGCGAGGCGGCCACCAACAGCGTCCAGCACGGCGGCGGCGAGGGCAGCCTGGCGATCTGGCGCGAAGGCGAAAGGCTGGTCTGCGACGTCCGCGACGCCGGGCGCATCACCGACCCGCTGGTCGGCCGGGAGCGGCCGCCGGTCGACCAGGTCGGCGGCCGTGGCCTCTGGATCGCCAACGAGCTCTGTGACCTGGTCCAGATCAGATCGGGTGAGCAGGGGACCCACGTCCGCCTGCGGATGGGGATCGGCTGAGTCGAGCTCTTCGGGGAAGATCATGCCGATGAGCGAGCCGATCGAAACGCTTTCGGGCGATCCGACGCTGGTGCTGCCCGAGTTCGAGGCGCCGCCCGAGAACCCGCTGCCGCTGCTCGAGCGCTGGCTGCAGATCGCCGACGAGCGCGGGGTGCGGGAGCCACGGGCGCTGGCGCTGGCCACCGCCGACGGCGAGGGCCGGCCGTCGAACCGGATCCTCCTGCTCAAGCAGGTGACCCCGGCGCTCGTCTTCGCCGGCAGCTACGAGAGCCGCAAGGGCCGCGACCTCGCGGTCAACCCGCGGGCCGCCGGGACGCTCTACTGGCGCGAGACCCTGCAGCAGATCGTGGTCGAGGGGCCGGTGAGGAAGCTGAGCGAGGCGGAGTCCGACGCGATCTTCGCGGAGCGCCCGCAAGCCGGGCAGGCGACCACCGTCGCCTCCAGCCAGGGCGAATCGCTATCGGACCCGGCAGAGCTGCGCGAGGTGGCGAACTCCCTTGCCCACCGCGAGAAGCCACTGCGACGCCCCGCGCGCTGGGGCGGCTACCGGCTCGACCCAGACCTGATCGAGTTCTGGCACGGCAGCCCCGACCGGCTGCATCGCCGATTGCTCTATACGAAGAGCGAGGAACGCTGGACGCACCAGCGCCTCCAGCCTTGAGCCTGTCGCTTTTGTCTCGCTAGGCGAGAGGAAAGCGACACTAACTACAGGTAGCCCATCGGGTCGGTGGCGACGCCGTTGATGCGGACCTCGAAGTGGAGGTGGGCGCCGTAGCTGTGGCCGGTGTTGCCGACGTAGCCGATCAGGTCGCCCTGGCTGACGCTGGCGCCGGTCGAGGTGGCGAAGCTGGACTGGTGGGCGTAGCAGGTGGAGAGCCCGCCGCCGTGGTCGAGGCAGGTGTAGTTGCCATAGCCGCCGCTTTCGTACTCGGACTGCATCAGGATCACGGTGCCCGAGTCGGCGGCGCGGATCGGGGTGCCTTCGGCGGCGGCGATATCGATCCCCTCGTGCATGCGGCCCCAGCGGTAGCCGAAGCCCGAGGTGAAGGTTCCTTCGACCGGCCAGATCAGGCCGGCGGCGCTCGGGGTCGGCAGCGGCCCGGCCGGCAGCGGCAGGCCGCCGGTCGCTTCGGCGATTTCCTGCTGGATCTGCGAGCGCAGGTCCTCGGCGATCTCCTCGTGCTCGTGGCGCTCGCCTTCGACGCTGTTCAGCGCCTGCCGGCGCTCGGCCCGGGCGGAGAGCAGGGTCCCCTCGCGCGCCTCCAGGGTCGAGCGGGTGATTTCCAGCCGCTCCTCCCTGGCGGCGATCTGGTCGCGCGCCTTTTCGATCGTCAGCTTCGCGGTCTTGCGCACCCGCACCAGCTTCTTCGCTTCGTCGCGCAGGGACCGCACCCGCTCGGCCAGCTTCTCGTCGCTTTCGTTGATCGCGTCGAGGTATTCGGTCTGGGCAACCATGTCGCCGTAGTCCTCGGCACTGAGGACGACCGAAGTGATGTCGGTCGAGCCGTAGGTGTAGATCGCGATCAGTCGCTCGCGCAGGTTGACCAGTGCCCGCTTCAGCCGCGCTTTCAGGGTCTTCAGCCGCTCCAGCGCCTCTTTCAGTTCGGCTTCGGCCCGCTGCAGCTCGGCCTCCTTGGCGGCCAGCTCTTCTTCGGCGGCCGCCTCCTGGTTGCGCAGCGCCGAAACCTGGCCTTCGAGGGCGGAGATTTCCTCCCCCATCGCCTCGATCGCGGAGGTCAGCACGCCTTCGCGCTCCTCGACGTGATCGATCTTCTCTTCGACCTTCTCCAGCTTTTCCGAGTTGTTCTCGGCGGAGGCCGAGGTGGCCGCCAGCGCGACGCAGGCAAGCAGGGCAAGCACCGCCGCGAGGAGCGACGGAAGCCAGCGCAGGCGCGGTTTCGAGGTCTGATTCGCCATAGCCGTAAGAGGAAAGCCGGCAGCAGGTTGCCGGCCCTGACATAAACCGTAGGCGGGTGGAAAGGCTCGCGCTGCCGGCGGAAGCCGACTGCAAGCGCGGTTGCGGCGGGTCCGCTCGGGACTCAGGCGGCCTGGCGTTTGGCCAGCACCGCGGCCGGGTCCTCGTAGGCGAAGGAGCTGAGGCCGATCCACTCGGGGAGGCTGCGCACCAGGTGATCGGGGCCGTTTATCCGCACCCGGCTCGAGCGCATCGCCGCGCCCAGCTCCAGCTTCCCCACCCAGACTTCGGCCATCGCCTGCGCCTCGGCGTCGATCTGCAGGTCGATCCCGAAGCCGGGGTCGGTGAAGCAGAGGTCGGCGCCGGCGGGCTGCGCCACCAGCCACCAGGCGCGTTTGCCCTCCTCGGCGTCGCGATAACGGAAGAACGCCACCACCTGCTCCTCCGGCAGGCGGTCGAGCTGGATGCTGCGCCGCATGTCCCACATCAGCAGCGCCGGGTCGGCCTCCTCCTCGGTGATCTCCCGCTTCAGGTGCTCCCGGCTCCAGTTGCCGAGGGAGACGACGAGCGGCCCCAGCGCCTCGCCGGCGGGGGTGAGCCGGTAGGCGTGTCCGCGCTCACCCTGCAGCTTCTCCCGCGTGATCAGGCCCGAGCGCTCCATCTCCCGCAGGCGCTTGCTCAGCAGCGAGGAGGACATGCGGGGGACGCCGCGCTGCAGCTCGTTGAAACGGGTGCTGCCCATCAGCAACTCGCGCAGGACCAGCAGCGTCCAGCGCTCGGTCAGGACCTGCGCCGCCTGGGCGATCGGGCAGAACTGTCCGTAGCTCTCCGGCATCCCTGCGACGAGTCTACGCCCGTAACTGCAGATTTAGAAGTTGATCGGGCGCCGGCGCGGGCGTAGAAATGGATCATCAACCGAGCCAAACAAGGAGATCAGCAGTGAACGCCAGCCCCGAGACCCAAACTCCAAGCCCCGAGCTGAAGCAGAAACACCGCAAGATGTGGGCGTCAGGCGACTATCCCTCGATGGTCGAGACCTTCCTCACGCCGCTCGGCCCGCGCCTGGTCGAGGCGGCTGGGATCGGCGCCGGCCAGCGCGTCCTCGACGTCGCCGCCGGCACCGGCAACGCCTCGATCCCGGCGGCGCAGGCGGGCGCCGAGGTCGTCGCCAGCGACCTCACCCCCGAGCTCTTCGAGGCCGGCCGCGCCCGCGCCGAGGCGGCGGGCGTCGAGCTGGAGTGGGCCGAGGCCGACGCCCACAGCCTGCCCTTCGAGGACGACAGCTTCGACGTCGTGATCTCCTCGATCGGGGTGATGTTCGCCCCCTTCCACCAGACCGCCGCCGACGAGCTCGTCCGCGTCTGCAAGCCCGGCGGCACGATCGGCCTGCTGAGCTGGACGCCGGAGGGGATGATCGGCGCCCTCTTCCGGGCGATGGGCCAGTTCATGCCCCCGCCGCCGGAGGGCGCTCAGCCGCCGCCGCTGTGGGGTGGCGAGGACCACCTGCGCGGCCTGCTCGGCGACCGGGTCGAGCTGGAGAAGGTCGAGAAAGGCGTGCTCGAGGTGACCGCCTTCGAGCGGCCCGACGACTACGGCGAGCACTTCAAGGACCGCTACGGCCCGACGATCGCCGCCCGCGCCAACGCCGAGAAAGAGGGCCGGGCGGAGGAGTTCGACCGCGTCCTCAGCGAGTTCTGCGCCGAGTGGAACCGCGGCAGCGACGAGGACGCGCGCTTCGAGATGGAGTACCTGATCACGGTCGGGCGGAAGTCATGAGCGGCGGGCGCAGCAGCTACGACGCGGTCGTGGTCGGCGCTCGCTGCGCCGGCTCGCCGCTGGCGACGCGGTTGGCCGAGCAGGGCTGGAAGGTCCTGCTCGTCGACCGCGAGCCGCCGCCGGCGAACGTGCTCTCGACCCACTGCCTGTTCCCCAACACGCTGGCGCGGCTGGCCGAACTGGGGGCGATGGAGCGGATCGAAGCCGAGCACCGGGTGAACCTGATCGGGTACGGGATCCGCACCCTCGGCCGCGAGGTGAGCGGCGAGTTCACCCCGATCGGCGGCTTCGATCGCGCCGCGACGATCACCCGGCCGGTGCTGGACAAGGCGCTGCTCGAGGTCGCGGTCGCGGCCGGCGCCGAGACCCGGTTCGGCGAGAAGGTGACCGGGCTGATCGGCGCCGGGACCCCGAACGATCCGGCGCGCGGTGTGGTGCTGGAGAGCGGCGAGGAGATCGAGGCGCGCTGGGTGTTCGGCGCCGACGGCCGGGCCTCGACCGTCGCCAAGCTGCTTGGCCTCGAGAAGGAGCGCCCGCTGGCCGGCGAGATGGCCTTCATGTTCGGCTACTGGCGCGGCCTGCCGCCGAGCGATCGCTTCTTCATCGACGTGGTCGAGACCGGCTCGCTCGCCTGGTCGCCCTGCGAGGACGACCTCTCGCTGCTGATCCTCGGCATCGACCCGGCGCTGACCCGCGGCGACGCGACGAAACGGCAGCTGACCTTCCTCGAAGGCGTGCGCAGGTTCGACGACTGGTTCGACAGCGACTGGCTGGCAGGCGCCGAGCAGGTCGGCAACGTCCACCTCGCCCCGGAGACGATGCTGCGCGGCTTCTTCCGCCAGGCAAACGGGCCGGGCTGGGCCCTGGTCGGCGACGCCGGCCACTTCAAGAACCCTTCGACCGCCCAGGGCATCTCCGACGCGATCGAGCAGGCGCTCCACGTCGCCGGCGAATTGAACGGACCGACCGAGAGCCTCGACGGCTACGAAGCCTGGCGCGACGAAAGGGCCCGCGAGCACTACGAGTGGTCCTTCGACTTCGCCCGCTTCCCCAACCCGGCGGCCGCCGGCCCGATCTTCGACGGCCTCGTCGCCGACCCGGAGGCCGGCCAGAACCTCCGCGACGCCCTCAGCCGCCAGCTGCGGCCCCGCGAAGACGTGTTCACGAACGAGCGGCTGGAGCGGTGGTTCACCAAAGCCGCAAGCGCAGCCTAGAGCCATATAGCTAAATATTTATTTAGACGATTACTCGTTTAATCGTCTAAGCTCTGGAGCCATGATCTTTAAAACTCCGCAATTGACTCCAGAGATGAGGGAACAGCTCGCAGAGCTGAACGCCCTGCGAGCCACGCTCGGCGACGAGGTGATGACGCGAAGCCGATGGATGGGATCGCTGCGGCGCCAGGTGCGCGCCAGCTCGGTAGAGAGCTCGACTTCCATCGAGGGCTTCAGCGTCTCGCCGGACGAAGCGCTGGCGTTGACCAGCGGGCGCCTGCACCCCGCCCAGGACGATGAAGACCGGCAGGCGGTCGCCTGCTACTCCCGGGCGATGGACCATGTCGGGACGATGGCGATCGACCCCTCCTTCCGATGGCTCGACCGCGTCATCCTCGATCTGCATTTCGACGCCTGCTGCTTCCAGCGCGACAAGGATCCGGGCCTTTGGCGAACCGCCCCGATCGGGGTGACCGGCGCCGACGGTTCCCTCGAGTACCGCGGTCCCGTCGGCGGCGAGGTGCTGGGGTTGATGGACGAGGTGCTGGCGTGGCTGTCCGAGGATGACCCCCAGGTGGACGTGGTCGTCAAGGCGGCAATGGCGCACCTCAACGTCATCTCGGTCCATCCGTTCCGCGACGGCAACGGGCGCATCTCACGGATCGTCCAGTCGCTGGTCCTGGCCCGCGGCGGCCTCGGCTCGCCCGAGTTCTTCTCGATCGAGGAGTACCTGCGCGACCACACGCAGCAGTACTACGCCGCCCTGCGCGAGACCCAGGGCGGCAGCTACCAGCCCGAGCGGGACGCGACCGGCTGGGTCGCCTTCTGCCTCGAAGCCCACCTCGCCCAGGCGCGTCAGCGACTGACTCAGATCGAGCAGGCAGCCGCCCGCTGGCAGCGCCTCGAAGGGCTGGCCGAGCGCCATGACTGGCCCGACCGCATCGTGATCGCCCTCGAGCAGAGCCTGCTCGGCGGCACTGACCGCAGCAAATACGGCGAAGAGGCAGGCGTCTCCCCCGCCACCGCCAGCGCCGATCTGCGCCGTCTGGTCGATGCGGGCCTGGTCGAGCAGCAGGGCCGCACCCGCAACCTCAGCTACCTGGCGAGCAGCAACCTCCGCGCGACCATCGCCGAGGACGTCAGCGGCGCGGAGTGAACCCGCGCAGCCGCAGCGAGTTGGTGACGACGAAGACGCTGGAGAAGGCCATCGTCGCGCCGGCGATCAGGGGGTTGAGGAAGCCGACGGCGGCCAGGGGCAGGGCGGCGACGTTGTAGGCGAAGGCCCAGAAGAGGTTGCCCTTGATCGTCGTCAGGGTGCGTCGGGAGAGGCGGATCGCGTCGCCGACGGCGCGGGGGTCGCCGGAGACGAGGGTGATGTCTGAGGTCTCGATCGCGACGTCGGTGCCGGTGCCGATCGCGAGGCCGAGGTCGGCCTGGGCCAGGGCCGGGGCGTCGTTGACGCCGTCGCCGACCATCGCCACCGTCCGCCCCTCGTCCTGCAGGCGCTCGACCACCGCCGCCTTCTCGGCCGGCAGCACCTCGGCGATCACCTCCTCGATCCCGACCTCGTCGGCAACCGCCCGCGCGGTCGCCTCGTTGTCGCCGGTCAGCAGCGCCGGCTCGAGGCCGAGCTCGCGCAGCTGGGCGATCGCCTCGCGGCTCGAGGGCTTGACGGTGTCGGCGACGACGACGAGCCCGCGCACCTCGCCGTCCCAGCCAACGACCACCGGGGTTTGGCCACGCGCTTCCGCCTCACCCCGCGCGGCCTCGAGACCAAATTCAGCGCTGGCTGAATTTGCGCCCCCATAGGGGTGGTTTTTTAGCGAGCGCTGAATTTTCCCTAGCCCGGGATCTGGGGTGCGACCAACGCTGACCGAGCGGCCCATCACGACTCCCCGAACGCCGACGCCAGGCTCGCTGGTGAACTCGTCGACCGCCTGCAGCAGCACGAACTCCTGCTTGGCGCGAGCCGCGATCGCCGTCGCGATCGGGTGCTCGGAGGCGTCCTCCACCGCCCCGGCCAAGCGCAGTACCTCAGCCTCGTCCTCACCCGGCGCGGCGTGGATCGCGACGACCGCCATCTCGCCGCTGGTCACCGTCCCCGTCTTGTCGAGGACGACGGTGTCGATCCGCTGCGTCGACTCCAGCACTTCCGGGCCCTTGATCAACAGGCCGAGCTGCGCCCCGCGACCGGTGCCGACCAGGAGCGCGGTGGGGGTGGCCAGCCCCAGCGCGCAGGGGCAGGCGATGATCAGCACCGCGACCGCGGCGGTGAAGGCGAAGCTCGCTCCCGCCCCGTTGCCAAGCCAGAAGCCGAGGGTGGCGACGGCGAGGGCGATCACCACGGGTACGAAGATGCCGCTGACTCGGTCGGCCAGCCGCTGCACCGGCGCCTTGCCGGACTGGGCCTCGGTGACGAGGCGGGCGATCTGCGCCAGCGCCGTGTCCTCGCCGACCCTGGTCGCGCGGACGACGAGGCGGCCGCCGACGTTGACCGTGGCGCCGACCACCTCCTCCCCCGGGCCCACCTCGACCGGCACCGACTCGCCGGTGACCAGGGACTGGTCGACCGCGGAAGAGCCGCTCTCGACGACCCCGTCGGTTGCCACCTTCTCCCCCGGCCTGACGACGAAGCGGTCGCCGACCGCGAGCTCGGAGACCGGCACCCGCCGCTCCTCGCCGTCGGCGCCCAGCACCGCGACGTCCTTGGCGCCGAGGTCGAGCAGCGCCTCCAGCGCCGCCCCCGCCCGGCGCTTCGCCCGCGCCTCGAAGTAACGCCCGGCGAGGATGAAGGTGGTGACGACCGCCGCCACCTCGAGGTAGATCTCGTCGGCACCGGCGCCGCGCTCGGTCACCAGCTCGAAGGGCATCGTCATCCCCGGCATCCCGGCGTCGCCGATGAAGAGCGCGTAGAGGGACCAGCCGAGGGCGGCGAGGGTGCCGAGCGAGATCAGCGTGTCCATCGTCGCGGCGCCGTGGCGGAGGTTCTGCCAGGCGGCTTTGTGGAAAGGCCAGCCGCCCCAGAGCACCACCGGGGTCGCCAGCTGCAGCACCAGCCACTGCCAGTTCTCGAACTGCAGCGGCTCGATCATCGAGATGAGCAGCACCGGCAGCGAGAGGGCGGCGGAGAAGATCAAGCGCCGGCGCAGCGGCTCGGTCGGATCGGCGGCGTCCGCCTCGTCCTCCTCGGACTCCGACGGCAGCGTCGCCTCGTAGCCGACCCCCTCCACCGCCTCGACCAGTTGCTCGGGGGCGACCTGGGCGGGGTCGAAGCTGACGCTCGCCCGCTCGGTGGCGAAGTTGACCGTCGCCTCGACGCCCTCCAATCGGTTGAGGCTCTTCTCGACCCGGCCGGCGCAGGAGGAGCAGGTCATCCCCTCGATCGGCAGTTCCAGCGTTTGGCTCATCGCGGCACCTCGACCGTGAACTCAGCCGTCCGCACGGCGCCTGCATGCTTGAACTGGAGGTAGAGGCGGTAGCGGCCGGCGGTCGGGAAGGTCGCGGCAAAGGCGATCTCGTCCACGTCCGCCTCGTGGCCCTCCTCCGGATGGACGTGGAGGAAAGCGAGGTCGCCCTCGCGCAACGCCACCAGGTGGCCCTTGGCGCCGAGGTAGGGGGCGAGGTCCTCGACCGCGTTCCCGTCCCAACTGACGTCGAAGGTGAGCGAGGTGGCCTCGCCCGCGACAGGATCGTCGGCCCGCAGGCGAACCTCATAGCCATCGGTCGCATCCAGCGGCTGCGCCGGCGGGAACGGCCGCGCCTCGAACTCCCCGCCGGAGACGAAGAGGTCGCTGGCGAGGGTCTGCTGCTCGTCGCCGACCGAGAAGTCGGCGAAGGCGCGGTAGACACCCGGCTGGTCGAACTCGACCGCGACCGTCCAGCTCCCCGCCGCGTCCATCTCGGGATGGAGGTGGCGGAACTCGGCGCCGTCGCGGCGGACGACGATCAGGTGCATCCGCCGCTCGTGCAGCTCGTCGAAGTCGGTGGCTGCCCGTCCGTCCGCGTCCTCGACCGTGAAGCGCAGCTCGCCGGCCGCGGCCCGCGCGAACTGCGTGGATGCGAGCCGCAGGGTGTAACCGTCCGCGGAGACTCCCAGCCCCGCCGGCTCGTGAGTGCTTTCGTGACCTCCGTGCGTGGCCTCGGCGGTGTGAGCGCCCATCTTCTCCTCCTTTCCGGCCTCGGTCTCAGCCGGCTCGAACAGCGATCCCACCCCCGCGGCGACGACGAAGATCGCCGCCAGTCCGACGAGGAAGAGAGCAAGTTTCCTATAGGGGTGGGGGGTATCCATGGGATCGACTGTAGCACATACCCAAGGGGGGTATGCAATCATGCTCCTTGCAACCCCGAGAGAGGAAGAGGAATGGCGGAGAACAGCCACCCCGGCTACATCGAGAACAAAGAGAAGGTCAAGAACCGCCTGCGCCGGATCAGCGGCCAGATCGGCGGCATCGAACGGATGGTCGACGAGGAGCGCTACTGCATCGACATCCTCACCCAGATCTCCGCCGCCCAGGCCGCGATCGACAAGGTCGCCCTCGCCCTCCTCGACGAACACACCCGCCACTGCGTAGTCGGCGCCGAGAGCGCCGAGACCCGGGCGGAGAAGACCGAGGAGATGATGGAGGCTGTCGGGCGGCTACTGAAGAGCCGCTAGGCCATAGGCGGAGAGAGGTGGATGCCTCATATCCCTTCGCACCTGCTCAGACCAAGGCTTTTCGCGGACGTGTCCGCCTCCAAGAATGCCTTGCCCGTCAGGAAGACTCGGGCATCCGAAGCGGCCGCTTCGGCTCCCCTCTCGTACCGATCGAGCATCTTGGCAACCGCCTCCTCCTCGCCAGCCGGGGCCCCTAGCCCTTCCAATTCGTCGACCATCGCCTCGACGGCTACTACAACCTCTTGGCCGAATTGATCTTCCTTCTCACGGACTTCCGCCGTCGTCAGCTGCCTTCCTGCCATCTCATCCCCGATCCGCCGAAAGGCGGCGGCTTGCTTCTCCACCGTGTCAGCGCAGATTCTGTTGGCCTTTGCAACGAAGTCGGCCCTCGAGATAACAGCGGGCTCATCGCTGCTTCCACACCCGATGCCTTGAGCTCCAAGCGCCGCCACCAGAAAGACCACCCACAATCGCCTCTTCACCTTCTCCCCCTTTGGCCAGTTCCATCTAACAGTTACGCGGTTCCCAGAGCAGAGGACCCATTCAGTACGTGAGGGGGCCGCTGAGCGGCCCCCTCATCACTCTGCTGACGAGGTTCGGCTAAGGGCCTGTGACGTACAGAGAGCTCGGTGTACTGATGTTGTATTTGGCCGTCCAGTCGGCTTTCGCGCCGCAGATGAATTCAGATCCACCTACACGATTCAGCGCGATAGCGTTGGCTTCGATAACCGCCGGTGTGCCGCCTTTGACAACGGGTGTAGCGGTCGCAGCTTCGTATTCACACGTAGCGGTGATGAAGAAGCAGGTTGCCGTGAATTTACCGCTCGGGCCCGTAACGTGCATCTGCCCATCTGTACCTGACGTCGGTGTAACTGTCACATGCCAGGGGAAGGATTTCCCCGTCCTCGGAGTCGTTGCGGTCACGTTCGTGCAGTTCGGCGAGGAGCAGTTGGCAAAGGTCAGCGAGCTGATATGCGCTGTCCCTGTTGTGCCTGTGATTTCGCCGCCAGCAGTCGAGGTGGTGCAGGTCACGACTCGGTTGGTTGACCCATCCGCATTTGTCACGGTCAACACTGCACTCGTGCCGCCCGCTAGCGCTGCTTGGATTTTGGTGCCCACTTTGACGTGTTTGCCATGCGATCCGTCGCATACCGCGATGTCCTGGTAAGCGACATCGTTGGTACATAGTGTGGCTTCCGCCGAGGCCGTGCCAGCCGTTATGGCCATAGTTGCCAGTGCCGCAAGTGCGGCGATGCCAAACGCTTTTACGAACTTCATGTGATCTCCTTTGGTACCGGAACCCCTTTGTTCCGTTGATGATTCTGTTTACCAAAGGACTGCTGTGTACACAAAAATACTCGAGTTTCCACGTGTGTCTATTTCGCGCGTGCGCAGGGACCGCAAGAAGGCGAAATGAGCAGGCACACCGACCAGAGCAGAGAAACACCCGCGAGTATTAAGAGACCGGGAGAAATTGCAGTGAGACGCTCAGCAGCTATCCCGGAGGACGGGACGGCTGTTGCTGACTCTGCCGTTGTGGCCCTGCATCTTCACCGTCGCAAAATGTCGAGAAGCGCAGAGGTTCGTACTGTTAACCAAGAGGCCCTGCTTACCGCCCTTCATGTTCAGCACAAACCGTCGAATGGGGGCGTCCGGGGCCGAGCTGAAAGTAGTCCGGATGCCCCCGTTGAGAGAGTCGATTCGGCCGGCGAGAGTAATCCGGATCTCACCTTTCAGGTCAATCACAAGGTCAGGTAGTTCATTGGAGGAGCTGCGTAGATACACGGGCCCTCTGAGGGGCTCGTCCAGCAGAGGCGTCGTGACGCTTGCACGTCCATAGATCGACCCTTTCGGACAGGCGTCAGCGGCGAATTGGACCCGCGTGCAAATGGTCCTGATGTGCGCCTGTTCCAGGAACTCCGAGCGGGGCAGGGCGACGCTGACCTTGCGGATGTTGGCTTCCCCCCGCCTTGCCTGCAGCACGGCCCGGAGTCGAGGGTAGGACCCACGCCTGGTTCCCCCTTTGAGATCGAGCTTCAACCGGGGGGCGAAGCGGAGGCTCGCACAGTCGGCGGCCTGGAAGCGATCCTGCGGAGTCGCACTTGCCCCTTCGGTGGAGATGATCGTAGATCGCACCTCCTTGACCGCGCATGAGGTGGGATTGAGGGTGAACCTGTCGCGATCGACTTCCACGCGAGCACGCCGGTAATCGATCGGTATCCCCTGCAGGATCTGGGGCAGCGGATCCGACTTCACCGTGACCTTCGCGGTCACGGGGTCGACATAGATCCCGGAGCGGACGCTGACCGTCCCGAGGTCGAAGGGCCCTGCCTGGGCGGGCACGCTGGCAACCACGCTGTATGGCGCCCCTTTGTATGGGCCGGCGAGGTACACGGCGGTCGGGCTCTTGCCCGGCTGAGGAATCCAAAGCGGCTGGGTACCCGCCCCCACCGCCGCTCGGACGACACCGATTCGGGAGCCCGAGGGACAGATGCCGGTGACTGCCATCGCATCTGGGCACAGCGGCACTCCGGCGAGCTTGGCGGTCAATCCCGCCGGCAGGTCCAAGTCGATCGTAGAGATGTCCTGTTCGCCATCCTCACGGATCACGTCGAATACGAAGGGCGAGAAGGCACCTGCGCTCGGACTGGCGGTTCCCGCCGAGAGCCTCGGGCTGAACTTGCCAAGCTCGCAGCCCTCGGTGATCGCGATCGGCACGACTCCCATCGCCGCAGGCCCGCCGGACCACGGCTGCAGTTCGTACGAGGCATCAGAGGTTCCACAAGTCCTGGGATTGCGGAGGGGAGCGCGGGGACCCCCGTTCAATCGCAGGACGACCTCCTCCGCGGGCAGTTGCGGGCTGTCTGCGACCACCGTGGTCACCCGCCCGCTGGCGGGGTCCAGTTCAACCTCGGCGGGAACCTTCAGGTTGACGCCCAATTCGTTCGAAACCAGCCAGAACCGGAAGAGGCGCCCGGGCTCCGGGGTGCGAAGGAAGATCCCCCCCTTGATCGGGCGCTTCAGCGCCGGCGAGACGAATTCGGCGGCCCCGAGCCTCGAGGCATCGGGGCAATCGGCTGGCCCCCGAGTCCGGAACGCGGCCTGCTGAGCACTGCAGGCCCGCAGGCCGTCTGCGGCACTCGGATTGACGGTGAAGCCCTCGGGCAGGGTCACCCTGGCACCTCTCAGAGGAGAGGGGTTCGGGATGTTCACCGCTTCGTTCTGCGGCATGGACAGGTTTGCTTCCAAACCCGTCGGAGCTCCGGCTCGCCGATTGGTGGGAACGATCGAAAGCGAGGGATCGAAAGGCACCTTGTCGCAGTCGGTGATGACGCCCCCTGACGCCGAAGCGGTGAAGACCTCGCCCGGTCGCTGATAGGCGGTCGTTTGAAACCGGAAGTCCATCGACCTGCAGTCGGCCGGGTTGGTCATGAAGGGTTCCAGCGCGAGATTGCTTTTTCGAGATTTGCCGGGTTCGGGGAAATAGCCGTTTTCGAAACACCTCACGTACAGCGGTTTTCCTTCGATCCCTTCGTTGAAGGGACACTCCGCCAAGCACGGGGTCCCGTCCACGATGCCGAATTCGCCGCAGATAAAGGCTTCGCCTGGGTTGAGCCGTTCGCTGTCGTGCATTGGATCGGCCGGCACCCCCCACGTTTTTGCCCTCACCAGAACCGCGGTCTGAGGAGGGCCTTCGGAGGGAATGTTGTCCGACGTGACGGTGACCCCATAGTCGCTCTCTGAGCGCAGGTCGACTTCGAGGTAGTAGGGGAACAGCAGCCCGAAGAAGCCAAGCTGGACGATTTCGTCCTGGGGGGCCTCGAGGATGTAGAGGGGCTCCCGGACGATGTTGGCGTTACCGGCGAACCGCAGTTCCACCACCCCGATCTGGGCGTCCTGCGGGCATGGGGTCACGAACGAGTTGTTGAAAGTGACGAGCTTGCAGGAGGGGAATCTCTCCGGATTGGCCACCAGCCCCGCCGGCAGGTCGAGGGTGATGCTCTTCGTGGTGGCCACCGGGGTCCCCGAGGGTTTGAAGTTGATTTCGGTAACCACATCCGGGTGACGGCCGGCCTCGAGCGTGGACAGCGATGCGCTGACGGATTCGATCCCGTAATCGCTGGCGGCCGCCTCTGCGCCGGTTGCTCGCAGGGAGGCTCCAAGCGCGAGGCAGACACAGGCCAGCAGCGCCGCACGCAGCCAGATCCCGTGTTTCCTCCTCCCCGGAGCGGTGGGCGTGATCCGTACCCCTCTCATTTGCTCGCCTTCCGTCCTTTCGCCCTGCATGCCTTCTTCTTCTTGTGCTGGCGGTTCTCGCCGCGCTTCTGCCGCTGCTTGCCGTGCTTCTGGCAGCGGCGCGGCTTCACGTTGCCTTTGCCGTGGAACTGAGACGAAGCCGGCGCCGCGAGTCCCGGTGGGGCAGCGGGCATCCCCAGACAGCCTTCGCCCTCGCAGGCGATGGGCGAGATTGCCTGCTGAGATGCCAGACCTCCGTTCACCCGGGCGTCGTAGATCGCAAAGCTGCCCGAGTCCTGCCCCTGGGCGACGAGCCGCTCCGCCGTCTGGATGAAGATGTCGCTCCCGGTCGAAGACACGCCAACCACCCCTGAAGGCTGGGGGGCGTGCCCCGTCGAGATCAGGCTGAGGGCCCCATCGTTCCACTGGTAGACGTCGCGAACGCCGTTGACGTCGGCCGGGAGCAGGGCGTCCCTGGACTCGAACACGACTCTTGATCCATCGGCGCTGAGGTTCGATATCTCGTGCATCGGGTTCAGCGCTCCCAGCGCCCCTTCGGTTTGCAGGAAGACCAGGTTGCTGTCGGCTGCGGACGCAGGCTCGCCGGGACCGCAAGAGACGCATTCGAGCTCTTCGCTTTCGACTACGTACCGGTAGATCTCCACGTGCCCTGCGTTGGGGTAGTCGGTCAACTGAGCCCTCGACTCGAAGACGAAGACCTCCCCGTCAAAGGTCGTACGCGCAGTGGCGGTGAGGAAGTTTTTGTTTTGCGCAACCGGGTTTGGTTCCACCTTGGCCCAAAGTTCCAGCCCCGCAAAGGGCTGGCCGCCCCCACTTTCGGAGTGGGCTAAGTCTTCGGCGGTCACCGTTCCGATGAACTTGACCGAGGTGCCGTCCCAGACGTAGAGGTTGGGGGACCCGAGAGCCCCCTGGCCGGGAACCAGTTCTTCTCCGGAGAGGAAGAACACGTGCGATCCGTCGGGAGAGACATAGGCGAGCACCGCGTCGCCGGGGGCGACCACGCCTTTCACTTCCTCCGCCTCGACGTCGTAGTACGAGACGTTTCCTTCCTGGACGAAGAAGACTTTGGAGCCGTCGAAATTGACGCCCCCCGGCGTGATCGGCCCGCTCAGAGCAGAGGCGACCAGAACCGACTCAGCGTTGTCCACGCGCGCATAGAGGTTTCCTTCCTGCGTGAAGAGGATGGTCGAGCCATCCGCCGCGGAGCCGGCAAAGAACGAATCGGTGGCGGGGGGAGCCTCCCCAGGGAGGAGGGAGACGAGTTTCAAGCCCGCGCCCGTGCGGTCGTATACCTGGAGGGTTCCCGGAGGCGCCTCAGGGGTTAGAGCGACATTGGCCTCGAAAATCTGATGGCTCCCATTTGGGGCAATCCAGTAGGCGGAGGCATCGAGGTCGTCGTCGAAGCCGTTCTGGTACCCGTCGGCGTCGGTTCCGAGGACCGGGATCGTGCCTTCTCCCAACGGGCGGAAGCTCCCGTTCGGATACCGCACCCATGACGACAACGGGCAGTTACAGCCGGTCATGCTCCCGCCCCGGAAGTCTTCGACCTGGAACGTTATGAACTGGTGGGCGGGATCAGCGCTCCCAGGATTGGAGATTTCAGCCTCCAGCGGGGTCGGGCTCAAGAACTTGTGATTCCAGCCGCTGCCGGTGCGCTGAGCTTCGAAGAGGTTGGATGATCCGTTCGAGGGACTCCCGGCCACGCTTGCGGCGAAGAGCGTCCAGAGATATCCCTCCCCGCTGGGCGAAACCGGCGAGCTGCTGAACTTGACGGGGAATGCTCCGGTTCCCGTACCGGCAAAGAACGTGCGATTGTTGTTCGCAGGAGTGACCAGCTCGTAGGCCCTGCAATCCGGCAGGTCCGCCGAGGGCCCAACCCGGAACTGTTCATTCGGACACGCGGCCGTAGCCGTCGTGCCGCCAAAGCCGACTAGCGCGGCGGAGACCACGCAGGCAATGCCCATTTTGGCCAGGATCCCGGGCAGTGATCGCCTCTCCGGGACCGCCTCGGACGGCGATGCCTGCGCTGCGCGTTTCATCTATCGCTCTCCCTTCCCCCAGGGCAGCGGTTCAAGGAGCAGACGCTCACTACCCCTGCGCACTCCTGGGGAGATCATGGGATTCCCAAATATGACTTGCTTAGTTCCCAGGAAGACGCTAAACAGCGGGCGGCCGATTGTCAAAAACAGCGGGGTTTCCCCGGGAGCACCTCGTTTTGATCGAGATCGGCGATTACATCCAGCAGCTCCAGGTGGCTGCCGATCACGAAATCGGCCTCCGCCCCGGCTTCGGTATCCCCCTCGGGGTTCATGCCGCGGTAGCGGACCGTCCTCATCCCCAGCGCCGAGGCGCCGACGACGTCGGTGCGCCGCAGGTCGCCGACGTGCAGCGCCTCACCTGGCTGCGCCCCCAGCATCTCCAGCGCCGCTTCGAAGATCTGGGGGGCGGGCTTGTAGCGGCCCACTTCGTCCGAGAAGCTCCAACCGCTGAAGTGGCCGAGCAGCCCCTCCTCGGCGAGCAGCTCGCGCAGCAGCTCGCCGCCGCTGAAGCCGACGTCGCAGACGATCCCGATCCGGATCCCCCTCTCCTCGAGGGCTTCGAGGCAGGCCCGGGTCCCCGGCGCGAATTCCAGCTCCACCTCCCGCCCCGCTCCGAGGAACGCCTCGGCGACCATCTCCCGCGCCGCGCCCTCGATCCCCAGCGAGCGGACCAGGGCCTCGGCCGCCTCGCGCGGGTGCAGGTGCCTGCCGGCCGCCCACGACCGCTCCCAGTTCAGCCCTACCTCTTTCAGGCTCGCGACCAGCGCCTCGGCCTCGACCTCCACCCCGTGCCCCTCGCAGGCCGCGCGGATCCCCCGCTTTCGCGCCTCGTTCATCGCCCCCGGCGGGACCGTCGCGATCGTGTTCCAGAAGTCGAAGGTGACGGCTTTGATCACCGGGCGAACCTAGCGCGGCCGCGCGCCACTCACTCCGCGCTCTGCCGAGCCTGCGGAGAGGCCTCCCAGAAGTCGTCGATCTTGGTCGAGTCGGAGTCCTCGATCCTGCGCGATACCGCCCAGAGCTCGACCGGCTCGTCGCCGAGGTTGCGGTGCGAGCGGACCGTGCTGGGGGCGACCCGGACGGCGGACCCGGACGGCACCTCGCGCACCTCGTCGCCGAAGCGCATGGTCAGGGTCCCGCGGGTGACGATGTAGATCTCCTCCTGCTGATCGTGCCGGTGGCCGGTGCCCTGCTCGAAATCGGAGTGCGGCGGGACCCGGATCAGCGTCACCGCCATCTGCTCCGCCCCAAGTGCGTCGGTCAGAGCGCGAAACTCGCCGGGGACGTCGCTGTCGGCGTAGGCGTCATCGACTTCGTCGGCGCTGACGATCGAGTAGTCGCTCATCGCCCTCCCCTACCCACGGCCGACAGCGCCTATGCGTCATCGAAGTATGGAGCCCTGCCCTGCTCCAGATCCAGGCCTTCTGCAAGCGCAACCATGTGCCAGCAGGGCACTCTCAAGCCGTGCGCGAGGCGTTTCATCGTCTCCCACTTCGGGTTGCGCTTGCCATTCTCGATCCGAGAGATCTCGGTGGTGTGGACCCCGCTGGCATCCGCCAGTTCTTCCTGGTTCAGGTCAACCTTCTCCCGGAGAAATTTGACGGTTTCTCCGATGGTCGGGTGCGGCGGATTGACGGTTGAGGTCAACCACTAGAGCGAAATGCCTGAGAGCTCAGATTGACATAGAGCGAACCACAAGTTGGTTGGAGGAAAGGCCGCTCTAAGCGGCCTTTCCTCGCCAGGGCTCAGCCCGTGACCGCTTTCACCGCGGGGTAGTAGCCGCTCGCGTGGCCGCTCACCTTCGGGTGGTAGCTTTCGCCGACCGGGTTGGAGAGGCCGTTGATCCACTCCGTCGAGGAGCCGCCGCCCCCGTCGCAGACCGCGTGCCCGACGAAGGCCGGGATCACGTCGCGGAAGACGAAGTTCACCCCCGCCCGCGTCGCCGCGGCGCTGATCACGTTCCGCAGCTGGTCCGCCGTCTGGTTCAGCCGCGTCATCTCACTGCCGCTGAACCAGGTGAGCGCGTTGCAGTCCGTGCCGTTGAACAGGCGCGGGTAGCCGAGGACGATCACTTTCGCGCTCGGGGCGCGCGATTTGATCGCGTTGTTGACCAGGTCGAGCCGGCCCGGGAGCGTGTTCGCGATATAGGACTGCGCGGTGTTGATCGCGCCGTCGCAGTTCGAGGCCCACGACGGCTGCGCGCAGGTGGTGATCACGCTCGAGAAGCCGGCGTCGTTGCCGCCGATCGTGTACGTGACCCAGTTGGTGTCAGCGGTGACGCTGTTCACCTGGGTGTTGAGGACGTCCCCCGTCCGCGCTCCCGAGCAGGTCGCGTTGACGAACGTCCATTCCGGGTGGGCGTTGCGCACCAGGTGCGGGTACGCCGTAACCGACCGCTGGCAGTTCGCGTCGTAGAACGTCCGCGTGCCCGTGCCCGAGGAATACGAATCCCCCAGAGCGACGTACTTGACCGCGAGTGCGGGTGCGGCGAGAGCAAGGCAAAGTGCCGCCGCGCAAAGCAGGGCGGCGATTCGACTCCATTTCATGTTGGTCTCCCTCCCCCGCCCTAATGATCAGTGTCATCTGACCATAAGCTGTACTCTCTAGAAAGGATGCAGACAATTCATTTCCATACCTGTCATCCTCCGGCAAGGGCAACGAACAAAGGGGGCGGGTCATGTCACTGGAGTTGATCGCAGCACCTGCGATCGAAAAGCGGATCTTGGTGGTGCGGGCGCCAAGTCCTGCTGGACGAGGATCTCGCCGAGCTCTATGGCGTCGAGACCAGGGTGCTCGTGCAGCAGGTCCGACGAAACGAGAAGCGCTTCCCCGACGACTTCATGTTTCAGCTGTCCTCTGATGAGTTCGCAGACTTGAAATCACAATTTGTGATTTCAAGTGGAGGGCACGGCGGTCGTCGGAAGCGGCCATTGGTCTTCACCGAGCAAGGAATCGCGATGCTCTCCGGCATCCTGCGCAGCGATCGGGCGATCGCCGTCAACATCGAGATCATGCGGACGTTCGTCGAGCTGCGCCGGATCTCCCTCTCCTATGCGGGCTTGCATGAGCGGCTAGAGACGCTCGAGCGCGAGATGACCGCGCGGCTCGACGGCCACGACGAGCAGTTGGAGCAGATCTTCAAGGTGCTGCACCAGCTGATCAACCCACCGCCGCGGCCAAAGAAGCCCATTGGCTTCAGAGTCCGCGACGGTGGTGAAGCTGGCGGCTAGCGCTCGCAGCCCCGCGTCGAGTCGAGCCCGGCGCCGCCGAGGCAGCGGTCGAAGCCGCGGCCGCCGCGGAGGCGGTCGGAGCCGGGGCCGCCCTTGAGGACGTCGTTGCCGGCCGAGCCCTTGAGCAGGTCCGGGCCGCCGCGGCCGAGCAGGCGGTCGGGGCCCGGCCCGCCGAAGACGCGATCGGCGGCCGAGCCGGCTCCGACGTAGTCGGTGCCGCTGCCGGCGCAGATCAGGTCGCGACCCGACCTGGAGACGATGCGGTCGTTGCCGCCGAAGGCGACGATCACGTCAGGTCCCCCGGTGCCGAGCAGGACGTCGTCGCCGGTGGTCCCGCTGACCGTCGCGGCGACGCCCCGGCAGAGCGGAGCCCCCAGCACCTGGGTCGTGGCCGTTGCTTTGTTGTTGCCGTTGGCCGGGTCTTTCTGGTCGCCTTTGACGGTGGCGGTGTTGCGCAGCGTGCCGGTGCGGCGTGGCACGACGACGATCGTCACCGTCGCCGGAGCGCCGCCGTAGTTGACGCCAACCGGGTTCAGCGACCCGATCGCGCAGGTGACTTTCCCTCCCTGCACCGCGCAGCTGCCGGCCGGGCCAGTGGCGGAGACGAGATCGACGCCCCGCGGCAGGTTGTCGGTCACGGTCACCCCCGTGGCCGGCGTCGGCCCCAGGTTTTCGACCCCGATCGTGTAGGTCAGATTCCCCCCGACGCGCACGGGATCGGGACTGTCGGTCTTGGTGATCTTCAGGTTCGCGGAACCCGGTTGCGCTGCCGAGCCGACGCTTGCGAAAACGAAGGCGGCGGCGAGGAGCAGCGCGCCCATTGCTGGCCATCTCATCTCAGTCGTCCTTTCGTTGCTTTCCCTCCCTGGGACTGGAACGAGACACCAGGCTGGGCGTCAGGGGAAAGGGAAGCGCGCTCGAACGCCTCAGGCACGAAAAAGCCCCCAAGGCCGCTTGGCCTCGGGGGCTGTCCAGCCGGCGGGAGAGCGCGGCTTAGTTGAACGCGTACTGTTCGTATTCGTCGACGTTCTCTTTCGTCACCACCGCGGCGGGGACGATCAGCTGACGCGGGACCTCCGGCGGCACCAGCTGCGGGAAGCCTTCCCCGCGGGCCAGCAGACGCGCCATGGTCACGGCCGAGGCCGCCATGTTCGGGTTGTAGAGGAAGGTCGCCCGGTAGAGGCCGCCTTCTTTGATCTGTTCCATCGCCGCCTCTGAGCCGCCGACGCCGGTGAGGAACATTTCGTCGTCGCGGCCGCTGTTGCGGATCGCCTGCACGACGCCCTGGGCCATGTCGTCGTCATGGGTGTAGACGGCGTCGATTTCATCCTCCGACTGGAGGATGTTCTCCATCACCGTCAGGCCCTTGTCGGGGTTGAAGTCCCCCGGCTGCTGGGCGACGACTTCGATGCCACCGTCGGGGCACTGCTTTTTCAGCTGTTCCTCGAACCCTTCGGTTCGTTCCTGGGTGACCGAGATCCCGGCCAGGCCCTGGATTTCGACGACCTTGCCTTTGCATTTGAGCTCTTCGCCGATGTATTCGGCCGCCAGCACGCCGATCTGGCGGTTGTCGCCGAGGATCGTCGCCGTCGCCGCGTCGGGCTGGGTGAAGAGGCGGTCGATGTTGACCACCGGGATCCCGGCGTTCTCGGCTTTCTGGGCAACCGGCGTCAGCGATTCACCGTCCTGCGGCAGGACCACCAGCACGTCGGGTTTTTCCGAGATCACCTGCTCGATCTGCTGCGCCTGCGAATCCGCGTCGGCCGCCTCGAGCAGTTTGAAATCGACGTCGTCGTACTCGTCGGCCTGCGCCTGGGCGTTCTTGGAGATCGCCCCCAGCCAGCCGTGGTCGGTCGGCGGCACGCTGGCGACGATGCTGACGGTCTCGTTGCCGCCACCGCCGGAACCAACTTCCTCTTCAGAGGCCGCACCGCCGCCTTCGACGGTCACCGTCTCGGTATCGCCGCTGCCGCAGGCTGACACCCCAAACACAATCAGGCCCGCGATCCCGATCGCGAGCATCAGTCGCTTCAGCGACATGATCTCTCCTCCTCTTCCTTCTCGTTTGTTGACTTTTTCCTTCATGAGAAGTCTCAGTACCTCGCCTCGGGGCGCTGGAGCAGCACCGCGCCGAGGACGATCGCCCCTTTGGTCACCTGCTGGATCTCGGTCGAGAGATCGAGCTGGGTCATCAGGCTGAAGATCAGCGCGAAGGTGAGGACGCCGAGGAAGGTGCCGACCATCGACGCCCTCCCGCCCGCAAGGCTGGTGCCGCCGATCACCACCGCCCCGATCGCGTCGAGCTCGTAGAGGTTGCCGCTGACCGGCGAGGCGCTCCCCAGGCGCGCGCAGAGCAGCACCGCGGCGATCCCCGCCATCAGCCCCGAGATCACGTAGACGCTGAAGATCACTTTCCGCACCGGCACGCCGGCGATCCGCGCCGCCTCGCGGTTGCCGCCGACGGCGACCACGTAGCGACCGAAGCGGGTCCGGTTGAGGACGACCCAGCCGCCGATCACGATCCCGAGGAAGACCCAGACCGAGACCGGGATGCCGATGATTTTCCCCGTCCCGAACCACATCAGGGAGAACGCCGCCGGCTCGCCGAAGGAGCCGCCGTTCAGCTCGAGCAGCCCGACCGGGAGCTTGTCGTTCAAAAGGAGCGCTAATCCGCGGGCGATCGAGAGCATCGCCAGGGTGGCGATGAAGGGGACGACGCGGCCGTAGGTGATCGCGAGGGCGTTGATCCCGCCCAGCAGCGTTGCGAAGCCGATGCAGGCGAGGACGAAGACGAGGGTGGTGCCGGTGGGGTCGACCATGATCCCTCCGAAGACCCCTGCCGCCGCCACGATCGAGCCGACCGAGAGGTCGATCCCCGAGGTGGCGATGACGAAGGTCATGCCGACCGCGAGGATCCCGATGATGCTCGCCTGGGTCAGCATGTTGCGAACGTTGTCCCAGGTCGGGAAGGTGTCCGGCTTGAGGATCGCGCCGGTGACGAAGAGCGCGACGACGACGATCGCCAGCGCGTACTCCTGGAACTGCAGCGCCCCGACTCGGGTGCGCAGGGCAGCTACCTGGTTCATGCGACCTCCTCGATCAAGTCAGGGGCGGCGGTCGGGGCCACCGCGTGGGAAAGCAGCTCGCGCTCAGTCGCCTGAGCGCCGTCGAGCTCGGCCACCAGCTCGCCCTCGCGCATGACGAGGACGCGGGTGCAGATTCCGGCCAGCTCCTCGAGCTCGGAGGAGACGAGTACGACGCCGAGCCCGCGCCCGGCGAGCTCGGTGACGATCCGGTAGATCTCGGCCTTGCTCGGGATGTCGACGCCCCGGGTCGGCTCGTCCAGCAGCAGCACCCGGCACTCGCGCAGAAGCCAGCGGGAGAGCACCACCTTCTGCTGGTTGCCACCGGAGAGCTCGCGGGCGCGCCGCCCGGGGTCGTCCGGCACCGTGTGGAGCGCTTGCAGCTGCTCCCGTGCCGCTTTGCGCTCGCCGCGGACGTCGAGCAGGCCGTGGCTGAAGCGGCCGAGGTCGGCGAGCGTGATGTTCTTGGTCAGGTCCCAGTCGAGCAGCAGCCCCTGGGACTTGCGGTCCTCGGGGGCGAGCCCGAGCCCGGCGGCGATCGCGCGGTCGGGCCGGTTCGGCCGCAGGCGCCGCCCCTCGACGATCACCTCGCCGGCTTCGGGGCGATCGATCCCGCAGATCAGCCGCAGCAGCTCGCTGCGCCCGGAGCCGACGAGCCCGCCGATCCCGAGCACCTCTCCCGCCCGCACCTCGAAGCTGACCCCGCGCACGGCGGGCAGCGCCCGCACGTCGCGCACCTCGAGCAGGACGTCGGTTCCCCCGTGCGGGCGCTCCGGGTAGAGGCGCTCGACCTTGCGGCCGATCATCAGCCGCACCAGCTCGTCGGGCGTCGTGTCGGCGGCGATCCCGTCGGCGGCGGTGGCACCGTCGGCGAGGACGGTGACGCGGTCGCCGATGCGGCGGATCTCCTCCAGCCGGTGGGAGATGTAGACGACGCCGACCCCCTCGGCGGTGAGCCGGCGGACCACCTCGAACAGGGTCTCGACCTCGCCCGAGTCGAGGATCGCCGAGGGCTCGTCCATGATCAGCACGCGGGCGTCGTAGGAGAGGGCGCGGGCGATCGAGACGATCTGCTTGGCGGCCGGGCGCAGCGCCCGCACGGGCGTGCGCGGGTTGATCTTCTCGTGGCCGAGGCGGGCGAGCAGCGCCGAGGCGTCGGCGCGCATCTTTCCCAGGTCGAGCAGCGGCCCCCGCCGCGGCTCGTGCCCGAGGAAGACGTTCTGGGCGACGCTGAGGTCCTCGACCAGGTCGAGCTCCTGGTAGATCGTCGCAATCCCCCGGGCGAGCGCCGCCTTGGGATCGCGCTCGGGCAGCGGCTCGCCGTCGACGAGGATCTCCCCCGCCGTCGGCTCGACCGCGCCGGAGACGCACTTGATCAGCGTCGACTTGCCGGCTCCGTTGGGGCCGAGCAGGCAGTGCACCTCTCCCTGGCGGACGTTGAAGTCGACCCCGCGCAGCGCCTCGACGCCGGGGTAGGTTTTGACCAGGCCGCGGACCTCGAGCACGGTCGCCCCCTCCGCCCCGCCGGCCGTCCTGTCCGCGGCGTCGTTCATCCGACCACCAGGGGCCTCAGGTTGCGGTAGCCGATTTCGAGACCGCGCAGGACCTTCTCCTCGCTGCCGCCCCAGATCGGGTCCTCGTGCTCGACCGAGAGCACTCCCTCGAAGCCGCCCTCGTAGAGGGTGTCGACGTAGCGGCGGAAGTCGACTTCGCCGCTGCCGGGCAGGCGGTAGCGCCACCAGCCCATGTCCCAGGGGTCCCACTCGCGGTCGGAGAGCTTGCCGAAGAAGCCGAAGCGGTTGCGCTCGGCGGGAAAGACCTCGGCGTCCTTGGCGTGGGCATGGATTACGCGGTCTACATAAGGGCGCAGCGCCTCGACCGGGTCGATCCCGAGCCAGAGCAGGTGCGAGGGGTCGAAGTTGAGATAGAAGCCGAGCGCGAACATCCACTCCCACAGCTCCGGTGAGTAGGCGAGGTTGCCGGGGGCGCCGTCGGGGTGCCAGCCCTCCATCACGCAGTTCTCGATCATCAGCTTCACCCCGCGCTCGCCGGCGTAGTCGACGAGGGGCGGCAGCACCCGCTCGGCCAGGCGCAGGTTTTCGGTCACGGTGCAGTGGGGGTTGCGGCCGACGAAGGTGCCGACGGGGACGCCGCCGAGCTCGGCGGCGGCGTCGATGCAGGCGCGGACGTGGGCGTGGATCTCCTCGCGCACGGCCTCGTCGGGGTGCAGGTTGTTGTCGTAGTAGGCGAGCGCCGAGAGGCCGAGCCCGTTCTGCCCCAGCGCGTCGCGGACGCGGTCGGCCTCGGCGGCGTCGAAGCGGTCGGCGACGAGGTGGCTGGCGGTGAAGGGCCGGTTGCCGAGCGTCGGCCAGGCGGCGATCTCGAGCGTCTCGTATCCGTGCTCTCCCGCCCACTCCGCGATCCGCTCCAGCGGCCACTCGGGCAGGCAGGCGGTGAGCAGCCCGAGCTTCATCACGCCACCTCGACCCACTCGCCGCGGCGCGCCGAGTCCAGAACCGCCTCGGTGATGCGGACCGCGCGGGCGCCGTCGGCGAGGCCGGGCAGGCCGTCGGCGGGGGCCTCCCCGGCGAAGGCGGCGTAGCTCTCGGCCACGAAGGCGTCGAAGCAGTCCTGGTAGCCCTGCGGGTGCCCAGCCGGCAGGGTCACGTAGCGGGCCGCTTCCGGGTGGAGCGTGGCGACGTCGCGCGGGACCGTTTCGGTGGCGTCGCGGCGCAGCACCGCGAGCTCGTCGGGACGTTCCTGGTCGAAGGCGAAGGTCTCCGCGCCGGCCGAGATTTCCACCCAGAGCCGGTTCTTGCGCCCGGCCGAGACCTGGGAGACGACCAGGGAGCCGGTCGCGCCGGCGCCGGTCTCGAACAGCAGCGCGGCGAGGTCCTCGGTCCGCACCTGTGCGACCTCACCCCCTTCGGCGCGCTCGAACGAGGGGGCGTCGGCGGCGCGACGGGCCTCGTGGGCGATCGCCGTCCGCGCCACCAGGCGTATGAGGCGCTGGCCAGAGACGAACTCGACCAGGTCGCACCAGTGGGAGCCGATGTCGGCGAAGGCACGCGAGGCGCCGCCCAGCTCCGGGTCCACCCGCCAGTTGTAGTCCTCGCCGTCGACCAGCCAGTCCTGCAGGTAGCCGCCGCTGAGCAGCCGTGCCGGAGCCAGGCAGGCGCCGAGGCGCACGCGCATCTCGCGCACGGTCGGGTAGTAGCGGTAAACGAAGGGGACGGTGATGAGGACGCCGGCCCGCTCGGCGGCCGCGGTCAGCTCCGCGGCCCCGGCCGAGTCGAGCGCGACCGGCTTCTCGCAGATCACGTGCTTGCCGGCCTCGATCGCCGCCAGCGCGAGGGGAACGTGGAGGTTGTTCGGGGTGCAGATGTGGACGACGTCGATCTCGTCCGAGCGGACCAGCTCCTCGGCGCCGGCGAAGTCCCGCTCGGCGCCGAGCTCGTCCCGCGCCTCGGCCCCGCGCTCGGGGGTCGAGGCGGCGACCCCGGCGATCCGGGCGCCGGCGAGGCGCGCGGAGTGGGCGTGCACGCGGCCGACGAAACCGGCGCCGACGATACCGGCGCGCAGGTGATTGGCGCTTGCCAAGGGGCTGCGAGGCCCCGCTTGAACGGTGCTCTCCTCCACTTAGGCGAACGTAACCCGCTTTTGTATGAGTGTCAAGCAAAAGTTTGCTTCTTAACCCTCATAAGTGGTTTCATGAACCAGCAATAGGTGCAACGGTGATTCACTCCCCGCCCCCATGGATGCCAAGCCACAGCGCGCAGACGGTTCGATCGGCCCCGACTTCCTGCTGAAGCTGATCCGCGAGGGCGACGGCATCACCCGGGCGGACCTGGGCAGGCGAACCGGCCTCGCCCGCTCGACGATCACCCAGCGCCTGGAGCAACTGCAGTCGCTCGGTCTGCTGAAGGAGATCGGCGGCAGCGAGTCGACCGGCGGGCGGCCGCCGATGCGTCTCACCTTCAACGAGGACGCGGCGCTGGTCCTGGCCGCCGACCTCGGCGCCACCCACTCGCGCCTCGCGGTCACCAACCTCGGCGGCCGGGTGCTGGCCGAGGACCGCGGCGACATCGAGATCGCCGACGGCCCCGAACTCGTGCTCGAGTGGGTCGAACAGCGCTTCAACGCGCTGCTGGAGGGGATCGGCAGCGAGCACGACGCGGTGGCGGGGATCGGGATCGGCGTCCCGGGCCCGGTCGAGCACTCGACCGGCCTGCCGCGCAACCCGCCGATCATGCCCGGCTGGGACGGCTTCCCGATCCCGGAGCGGTTCGCCGAGCGCTTCGGCGCCCCGGTCCTGGTCGACAACGACGTCAACATCATGGCCCTGGGAGAGCACTGGAGCCACTGGCGCGAGGTCGAGCACCTGCTCTTCGTCAAGGTCGGGACCGGGATCGGCTGCGGGATCGTCGTCGACGGCCGCATCCACCGCGGGGCCGATGGTGCCGCCGGCGACCTCGGCCACGTCCGCATCCCGGTCGACGAGGACCACGAGGACGTGATCTGCAGCTGCGGCAACGTCAACTGCCTCGAGGCGCTGGCCGGCGGCGGCGCCATGGCCAGAAAACTCAGCGCCGAGGGAGTCGAGGTCCCCAACTCCCGCGCCCTGGTCGAACTGACCCGCGCCGGGCTCCCCGCCGCCGTGCAGCTCGTCCGCCACTCCGGTCGCCTGATCGGCGAGGTCCTCGCCGCCGCGGTCAACTTCTACAACCCCTCGGTGATCGTGATCGGCGGCGACGTCGCCGACGCCCAGGAGCAGCTCCTCGCCAGCGTCCGCGAGGTCGTCTACCAGCGCTCCCTCCCGCTCGCCACCCGCCACCTCCGCATCGTCCGCAGCCCCCTCGAGGACCGCGCCGGCGTGATCGGCGCCGCCGCGATGGTCAGCGAGCGCGTCCTCGCGCTCGACTCCGAGTTCGGTCGCTTCGCAGTGCGCTAGGGAGGGCCGCTCGTGTCGCTTTATGTGCCCACAGGGGTCAAAAAAGCGACAGGGGCCTAGCTCGGCGTCCCTGCCTCGCCGCTGATCAGGCAGCGGCCGTACTGGGGGTAGGTGCCGCGGTAGCCGCGGGCGCGGGCGATCGGCCGCAGCAGGCCGAAGAGCGCCGACTGGACGAAGGCGGGCGGGCGGCGCAGGACGAGGACGTCGCGGAACTCGGTCGCGAACATCGCCAGCTGCAGCGGGTCGGGGGCTCCCTTGGCGTTGGTGTGGCCGTCGCGGGCGAGCCCGAAGAGGGTCTCGATCATCTGCATGAAGCGCACGCCCTCGGAGACCCACACGCGCGCCACGGCCTCCTCATCGTCGCTGGCGTTCCACCAGTCGTGCCAGTGGCCGCGCGGTATCTCGACCACCTCCCCGGGGCCGGCGATCGACTCCGAGCCGTCGAGGCGGAAGGCGATCCGACCCTGTTCGACGGTGAAGCGCTCGTCGAAGTCATGGTGGATGTGCTCACCGACCACCGCGCCTCCCGGCTGCACGTAGAGGTCGGCCTCCAAAGATCGATCGGAGCCTTCCCAGGGAGCCTTGACGAGCACGCCGCGCTCACCCGTGCAGGGGTTCTCCAACGCTTCGCCGACCCGGAAGGGCTCGGTCGCCGGCTCGAGGATCGGTGGATGGCTCACGCCGCCACCGTATCGGGGTCGATAGGCAAAGATCATTTGAGTACTTGTAATCTTTGTCCGGCAACCACCCCGGAGGAGGAAAGGTGAAGATCAAGACGGTTGTCCTGGCATTGAGCATGCTGCTGATAGCGGCGGGCTCGGTCGAGGCGCACACGCTCACGACCGCGACGGCGAAGCAGAAGATCCGGCAGCAGGCCACGAAGGAGTGCAAGGGGAACTGCACCAGCGTCACCGTCGATCGCTGTCGCCGCCATTCCCGCCACCGCGTCTCCTGCCACGCCGCCGCCAACTTCCGCAACGGCAACGGGTGCACCTGGATCACGACCGCAACCGCCAATCACAAGAACTCGAAGGTGGAGCTCCTGATCCGGGACCTGACCTGCAGCAAAGGCTGAGCCGACGCGGCAGCGACAGAACTCGCCCGAATCAGGGAGGATGCGCCGGATGCCCGCGCCGCGCCGCCCGAAAAAACGCACCGACGCCGAGAACTACGGCTGGGTGATCTCGTTCGGCTGCAAAACCACCGGCCAGCTGCGCCGGCTAAAAGTCGACACCGACCCCTCCAGCGACACGAGCCCGGTCGAGGTCCCCTGCCCCTGCGGCGAAGTCCACCGCGTCACCGTCTCCCCCTACCGCCGCCGCCGCTCCGCCGACGAGGCATTCGACGTCGAGGTCAAATCCCTCGACGAGCTCCGCAGCTAGTCAGCTGAATCGATTTCGAGCTCGCGCGCCCGCACCCGCTCGGCCGCGCGCTGTTTGAGCCGGCGCGGGACGAAGCGGGAGATCCCGATTCGGTGGGTGGCCACCCAGCGGTAGAACCGGTCGGTGAAGCGCGGGAAGCGGCCGAACACGGCGGCGGGCACTCGCCCGCCCGACAGCAGCCTGAGCAGCGCCGGCAGGGCCTCGCCGCCTGAGGTGCGCGCGCCGGCGGGCGAGACGAGGTGCATCGAGGCCATGCGATCGGCGGGGTCCAGATCGGCGAGCAGGGCCTCGGCCTCGGGCCGCTGCAGCGCGAGCGGCCGCAGGCGCCCCGCGCGGTCGAAGCGCAGCAGCCCCGCCAGCAGCCATTTGCAGAGGCCGCAGTCGCCGTCGTAGAGGACGAGCCAAGGAGTCGTCATAGCCCACAGATATACCTGCACCAAGGCTCATGGAGCCTGGGGTTGAAACCGATAGGGAGAGGCATGGAAACGACCGGATCATCGCCGATGGATCTCACGCCCAAGGACGAGCGGCCGGTGCGGCTGCTCCTCAGCGACGACCTGCATCGCATCCGCATCACCGTCTTCTTCCGCCTCTTCCTCGCGATTCCGCTCCTGATCTGGCTCCTGGTGTGGGCGATCGGGGCGCTGTTCGTCGCCGTCGCCAACTGGGTGGTGACCCTGATCAGAGGAATGTCACCCGCCTCTCTGCACGGCTTCCTCGCCAGGTTCGTTCGCTACACGACCCAGGTCTACGCCTTCGTCAATCTCGCCGCCGAGCCGTATCCAAACTTCGGCGGCAAGCCGGGCTACCCGGTCGACGTCGCGATCGATCCGCCCGCCCGCCAGAACCGGTGGACGGTCGCCTTTCGCTTCATCCTCGCCATTCCCGCCTTCCTGCTCGCCGGCGCCCTGGTCGGCAACGGGCTCTCCGAAGTCCTTCTTTCCAGCTCCGAAGAATTCGCTTCCTTCACCACGGTCGCCGTCGCCGCGTTCCTCGGCTGGTTCTACGCGATGGCACGGGGGCGGATGGCCCACGGGCTGCGCGACCTGATCGCCTACGCCCTCTCCTACGCGGCGCAGACCTGGGCCTACCTGCTGCTGGTCACCGATCGCTATCCCTCCAGCGACCCCCTCACCGCGATCGGCCCGCTCCCGACCCGCACCGACCCGGTGCGGGCGGAGGTCACCGACGAGCTGCGGCGCAGCCGGCTCACCGTCTTCTTCCGCCTCGTGCTCGCCTTCCCCCACCTCGTCTGGCTGACGCTCTGGGGGATCGTGGCCCTGCTCGTCGCGATCGTCAACTGGCTCGCCACCCTCATCCTCGGCACCTCGCCGCAGTGGGCGCACCGCTTCCTCTCCCGCTACGTGCGCTACCAGTTCCAGGTCGGCGCCTTCCTCTACCTCGTCGGCAACCCCTTCCCGGGCTTCGTCGGCGCGCCCGGCCAATACCCGGTCGAGCTCCACGTCGCCGAGCGAGCGCGCCAGAACCGATGGACCGTCCTCTTCCGCCTCGTCCTCGCCTTCCCGGCGCTACTGCTCAGCGCCGTCTTCGGGCAGATCCTCGGCTTCGTCGCCCTCCTCGGCTGGTTCGCCTCGCTCTTCACCGCGCGGATGCCGCTCGGCCTGCGCAACCTCGGCGCCTACGCCCTCCGCTACCACGCCCAGACCTACGCTTACGTCTTCCTCGTGACCGGCGCCTACCCCTACAGCGGACCCTGCCTCGAACGGGCGCCGGCCCCCGTGCCCGAGGTCGCCGCCCCGCCCCAGCCGCTCGCCTGAGATGCGCCCGCTGCGGCCGGCGACGCTCGCGGTGCTCGCCGGCCTCGTGCTCTGGGCCGTGGCGGCGCATCTGCTCTGGACCTCGACCGAGCTCCCTTCCCTCGACCTTCCCCAGCTCGACCCCGACCGCTACTTCACCGACTCGTTCCTCGAGCGCAGCGCCTCCTACGAGCGTTTCCTGGCGATCGTCGGAGTGCTTGCCTCGCTCGTCCTGGTTGCCGTGCTCGCCGCCTACGCGCGCCGCGGCCAGGAGCTGGCCCGCGAGTCGGCGGCGGGACGGGTGGGGACGGGGATGCTGCTGGCGATGCTCGGCTTCGCCCTCGTCTGGCTCGCGCAGGCGCCGTTCGGGGTCCTCTCGCTGTGGTGGGAACGGCGCTACGACGTCGCCGACGAGAGCTACCCCTCCTACCTGCTGGAAAGCTTCCTCGGCCTCGGCTCGCAGTTCATCTTCCTCTGCGCCGGGATCGGGATCATGATGGGCCTCGCCGGCGTCATGCGGCGCTGGTGGTGGCTGGCGGCGGCACCCGCCTTCCTCGCCCTCGCGCTGCTCTTCGCCTTCCTCACGCCCTACCTGATCCCCGACAACTCCCCGGTCCGCAGCCCGGCGCTGCAGGCCGAAGCGAGGGCGCTCGAGCGGATCCAGGGGACCGACGAAGCGCGGCTGCGGGTCCAGGACGCCGACCGCTTCACCGACGCGCCCAACGCCCTCGCGGCCGGCTTCGGGCCGACCAGCACCGTGATCCTCTGGGACACGCTCCTCGACGACGACTTCAGCCGCTCCGAAGTCCGCTTCGTCCTCGCCCACGAGATCGCCCACCTCGCCCACGAGGACACCCTCAAGCGCGTCGGCTGGCTGGCGCTGTTCCTCGTCCCCGCCCTCGCCCTGACCGCGCTCCTCACCCGCCGCCGCGGCGGCCTCGCCCAGCCCGAGGCGATCCCGGTCGCGATCCTCGTCCTGGTGGTGCTGCAGCTGGCGGCCACGCCCCTGCTCAACGCCTCCTCCCGCCGCCAGGAGGCAGCGGCCGACTGGGCGGCCCTCGAAGCGACCCGGAACCCGACCGCGGCCCGCGGCCTCATCCGCCAACTGGCGACGAAGAGCCTCAGCGACCCCGACCCCCCGCTCTGGGTCGAGGGCATCTACGGCAGCCACCCGACGATGATCGACCGGATCGCGATGGCCTACGCCTGGGAAGAAGGGCAGCGTTAGGACCCGCAGGTCTTGCTCACTCAGGCGCGATTTGACTATTTAGGTCAAACCGGATATTGATCGTAAACCGATTGTTATCTATATAGGAAAGACAGAATTCCTATGCCGCGCAAGCCGATGGAATCCTGAACAGTGCGCTTAGGCCGGAGAACTGATTCGCAGGATCGCTCACCCGCGCCGATAAGCGGACAGGGTATTCGGCCAAGCGCGGCTGACACGGGGCTCGTCGTTCAGGGTCTCGACGAGATCCGGAAGCCAGGTTTCGCTCGGCTTGGATGGAGCCACCGTTATCTGCGTGGGCACGAACTCGTTTCGCGAGCGCAGCTCAAGCGAGTGCTTCGCGACGAAGGAGTCGATCGTCGCCGGATCGACCGAGGGATCGAAGCGGATGCTGACCTCACCGGTGGGGTAGCTGTCGCCTCCTCCCTCGCCGATCACCGGAGCGGCCCAGGCAATCCCGCCTCTTGCGAAGACGGCCCCGGGATCCGGCGCATCGGCGATGAACAGCCCGGTGTCCTCGAGCGGTTCGATCGATCGATCGCCCTCGATGTCCTCGACCTTTCCGCTGGGCTTTACGACGAAGCGGCTCACCCATCCACTTTAGCGCCCGCTAATCCGACACAGGGAGGTTTGGATGTACCTGCTTGACAGCAAGAGATCGCCGATCGAGCTCGACTTCATAGGCGAGGTACCGACGCCCAGATCGACCTCGCGCGCGAGCACCGCCGCCTTTGGCGTCGCCAGCAGAGCCATGCCCGTCGACTCGACCAAGTTGGCCGCCGCGATGACGGGTGTCTTCGACCTGAAGGGGCAACAGGTCATGCGCCAAGCGTGGTCCCCCCTCGCCCGGGTCGCCAAGCCGCCACCCGCGATGTTTCGCGAGCGGGCAAGCGGGCTGGCGCGGCTCGTCTACCGCGAGCTGGTGCTTCGCTTCGATCGCGGCGTCAGCGTCAAGAGGCAGCGCGCCCTGCTGAAATCCGCCGGCCTTGAGCTGAGGGAAAGGAACCCCACCGTCAAGCGGCAGGTCATCGCCGTCGACAGCCGCCGCGAGGGCCCAGCGCTGGTCGAACTGTGTAACGAGCTCGCCGAGCACGAGGAGCTGGTCTTCGCGACCCCCAACTTCGTCTCCGAGTTCCGCCGGGCGGCCGCCGAAAGGCCGCCTAAAGAGCAGTGGCACCTGCTCAACGAAGGGCTGGTAAACGGACAGGTCAAAGGCGAGGACGTCAACGCCGTGCAGGCCTGGGGCGACTACTCGGGCAATCGCTCTATCGTCGTCGCGGTCCTCGACGACGGGGTGGACATCGACCATCCAAACCTGAAAAAACGAATCTGGCGGAATTCGAACTCCGAAGATCCGGATCGCCACGGCAGGGACTTCTTCCTGCCGGACGATCACCCCGACCACTACAACCCCCGCCCCAAGCTCTTTACCTATCCGTACGACCAGATGCTGGGGAACGACATCCATGGGACCCCATGCGCCGGCGTGATCTCGACCGTGCGCGACGGTGCCTTTGGGATCGCCCCGACGGCGCGAATCCTGCCGGTGAAGATCTTCCATGCCGACGCGTTGGCCCAGGACGCACGCGTCGCCGACGCCATCCGCTACGCGGCGGTCAAAGCCGACATCCTGTCCTGCTCGTGGTCGGGGCCGAGTAGCCCCGACATCGAACTGGCGATCGAGGACGCCGGTAGCCTCGGACGCAATAACCTCGGATCGGCGGTCTTCTGCGCCACCGGCAACGAAGGCGGCGCGGTCGGCTATCCAGCCTCGCACCCGGAGGCGATCGGGGTAGGCGCCAGCACGGACCAGGCGAAGCGGGCCAGCTACTCGAACTACGGACCCGAGGTCGACTTCGTCGCACCCTCGAGTGGCGGCGTCGAGGCGATCTACACGACCGATGTCGCCAACCCGTCCGGAAGGGGGTTCAACATCGGCCATGCGGCGAAGGGCGGCGAGGACGGCCGTCACACCAACGAGTTCAGCGGGACCTCGTCGGCGACGCCACTCGCGGCGGGCGTCGGGGCGTTGGTTCTGTCAGCCCGCCCGCAGCTGAGCCGCACCGAATTGCGCGATCTACTGCGTGAAACCGCCGACAAAATCGGACCTGCCCATGGATATGACAGCGATGGGCGAAGCGACGAGTTCGGCTACGGTCGAGTCAACGCCCACGCTGCCCTCAAAAAGGCCCTGGCTGGCAGCTCGAAACGAAAGTGAGGCGAACAGCTCGATTGTGAGCACTAAGGTCTTCTAATGACCGAGGGGCTCCCGATGCGACGCCGTGAGCTGATGGCGCTCTCGGCGGGGGCGCTAGCGAGCGCCGCCCTCTACGGCTGCGGCGCCGACGGGGGTGATGCCACCACCTCCGTCGCGGGAGGCGCCAAGACCGCGCCCGACTGTGTGCTGACGCCCGCGCAGGAGGAAGGCCCGTTCTACATCGACCTGGCGCGGGTCCGGCGGGACATCACCGAGGGCCGTCCCGGCGTGCCGCTGGCGCTGGCGGTGACCGTCGTCGACGCCGGCACCTGCGAGCCGATCCGCGACGCCGCCGTCGACGTCTGGCACTGCGACGCGCTCGGCGTCTACTCAGGCGAGCCGTCGGAGGGAAGCGAAGGCTCGACCTACCTGCGGGGCGTCCAGATCACCGACAAGGACGGCCTGGCCGAGTTCGCGACGATCTACCCGGGCCAGTACCCCGGCCGGACGACCCACATCCACCTCAAGGTCCACACCGGCGGCCGCCGCGGCGACGGCACCTACGCCGGCGGCCACGTCGCCCACACCGGCCAGCTCTTCACCACCGACCAAGACGACGCCAAGGTCTTCGCCCTCTCCCCCTACAACCGCAACCAGGCCGAAATCACCCCCCGCGAAGCCGACTTCATCTTCCGCGAACAGGGCGGCTCCAGCGCGGCACTCGCCCTGTCCCGCGCCGGCAACGGCTTCGCCGGCAAGGTGACGCTGGGCGTGGACCCCGCCGCTATTTGAGCTTGACGGTGAGGTTCGGCGAGTAGCCGAGCGTCGAGCCGTTCGAAGCGTGCTTGAGGACGGCGCGGAAGACGGTCTTCGCGCTCACTTTGACCCGTTTGCTCGCCGTGCATTTTTTGCCGGGCCTGATCGCTTTGCCGAGGTTGTCCCAGGAGCGGCCGTCTTTCGCTTGGAAGAGGACGAGGCGCTGCTGGCAGGTGGCGGGTGGGTTGACGATCGCGGTCAGCGTCGTTTTCTTGCCTTTGGCGACCTTCAGCGGTTTGGCTTTGATCCGGACTTTGTCTTTTTCCGGGGGCGGCGGACCGGCCGGCGGGACGGGGCCCCCGCCGCCCGCCGGTGGCGAGGGAGTGTTGGCCACCCCGAAGACCTGGATCTGCCCGAGCAGCGGCATGTAGGCGTAGAGCTCGCCCTCGGGGCTGAAGTCGAGCCGGCTGAAGTAGGAGCGCGAGTCCGACTGGTAGGCGACGCCCGCCCGGCACTGGCCGATTTCTACCCCGCAGACCTCCATCTGGTCGGCTCCCGTGAGGACTCCGTAGCCGAACGAGGCGATGTAGCCGCCGCCGGCATCGAAGACCGAGATCCGCCGGTTCCCTCCCTCGCTGACGAAGAGGTAGCCGGTGCCCGGCTGGCGCACGAGCGACTGCGGTTCGTTGAGCTGGCCGGCGGCGCTCCCGGGCCCGCTGCCGAACCGCAGATCGAGAGTGGCACCCGGGTTGGCCGTGGTGTTGTAGTGGCTGATCCGGTGGCCGAGCCTCTCGGAGATGTAGTAGCCGCCGAGGCCGGATGCGACGTCGTTGGGGTAGTTGACGCCGTCCGGAGCTTCGACTCCGGCGCGACCGTTTTCCGTCCCGCAATCGTCCGGTTGCCGCCGACCGGCCCCGACTGGATGCCGACCACGCAGCTTTCGAGCGCGAACGGCGGCGGCACGGTGAAGTTTTTGTTGATCCCCGCCCCGTGGAAGCCCTGCGGGTAGTAGGGATGTTCCGTTGTCAGGTCTTTGCCGCTGAGGACCCCGATTTTGTTTTCCTGCCCCAGCGCCAGCGCGATGCCGCCGTCGTCGAACATGCGGAGCATCGCCTGGTTGCCGCCGATCCGTTCGTCGGTTTCATTGTCCGACTCGACGAGGTCATGCCCGGGGTCGCTGGACACCGCCTGGTAGGAGATCAAGCGGGAGCCGAAGGTGATGCTGCCGGTCATGTAGACCCGGTTGTCGTAGTAGCCGATCCCGAGCGGGATGTAGTTGGGGTAGTTGACGCTGAACCCGTCGCCGAGGTTGTTGCCTTCGTCGTCGGTGTGGACGAAGGTCATGCCACCCGAGCCGGACACGGACCAGAACGTCCCGTCGGGAGCGACGTCGAACAGCGAGCCCATCCCAAGCGTCCGCGTCGGCGTCACCGAAAAGGCCGCCGAAGCGCTGCCGGCGAACGCGGCGAGGGCGACGATGGCGATCGCGAGGATCGTCAGTAAGCGACTGGTGACTGGTTTCACGAGGTGCCCACCCTCGCAACTCGGGCGGCCGGAATCAAGGTTGCGACCTATTCGCGGAACTCCGACAAAGTCGAGTCGGTCCCCGCGCCGTTCGAGCTCCACCCCACGCCCATGCAGCTGGTGCTGCGGCAGGAGACGCCGAAGAGGGAGCTGAAGGACGCGCCGGCGGGGTTCGGGGGGCTCTGCAGCGACCAGGTGCTCCCGTTCCACTCCGCGGCGAGGGTCTTGGTCGATCCGCTTCCGTCCCAGTTCCCGACAGCCGTGCAGGAGGTTTCGGTTGCGCAGGAGACCTCCTCGAAGATGCTTTCTTTGCTGCCGGAGGGGTTGGGCGTGCTCTGCACGGTCCAGGTCGACACGCCGTTGAAGCGGTATGCGAGCGTGAACCGTTCCCCCCCGCTGTTTTTCCAGGTCCCCACCGCCATGCAGCGGTTCGGAGTCGGCGTGCAGGAAACGTCGAGGAGAGAGCTTTCGACGGCTTCCGCGGGCTCGGTCGCGGTCTGCTGCGTCCATTCGACGCCGTTCCAGAAGACGACGAAGTTCTTGACCGAGCTGCCGCTGTTGGTGTAGCGACCGACGGCGGCGCAGAAGTTCGACCACAGGCAGTCGACCCCGTCCAGCTGGCTCGATTTTGCCCCTTCGGGGAACGGGATCGTCGACAGGGCCCAGTTGGGGCTCGTCCACCTCTCCGCGATCGCTTTTTTGACGCCGCCGAAAACGGCGGAGCCCACGGCGGTGCAGCTCGCGGTCGAGTTGCAACCGATCGCCACGAATTCGCTGGAGGTCGATTCGGCCGGCAACGGCGTCGTCTGGACGCTCCATTTGCCTTCGTTCCAAAGCTCCGAGAGAAGCGACGGGCCTTCCGCGGACTGGTGGTTGCCGACCGCCAGGCAACGGGTTTCCGAGGGACAGTCGACGCCGAGCAAGCGGGTATGGGTCGCGCCGGATTTTTTCGCGGGCGCCTGTTCAGACCAGGCAGTCCCGTTCCAGCGCAGGGCCATCGGGCTGTCTACCCCTGAGCTGACGCTCTTCCCAACTGCGGTGCAGGCGCTGGTGCTCGTTTCGCAGCTGACGTCGTAGAGATAGTTGTCGCTGCTCCCGGGGTTCGGCGATTCTTTGATTTTCCAAAGCGCTGCCGCCGTGGTGAAGCTCTGTTCGGTTCCAGTGCTCGTACCGCCCGCATTGGTTGCGGATATCCGGAAGTAGTAGGTCGTCGACGGTTCGAGGTTCACTTCCGCGCTCACGCTTTTGTTGCTGCTCCCCGACCCGGCGCTGGTGGACGTCGTCGATTTGTTCAATTCCCCCGATTTGGTGCCGTATTTGAATTCGTAGGTGGTGGAGAACCCGTTCGGGTTCACCGTCCCGTTGAAGGTCGCGCCGTTGCTGGTGATTTCGGTCGCCGCTTCAGTGGAGACGGTGGGTTTCGGAATCGCCGCCGTGGTGAAGCTCAGCTGGCTTCCACTGCTCGTGCCACCCGCGTTGGTCGCGTACATCCGAAAGTAATAGGTCGTCGACGGTTCGAGGGAAACTTTCGCGCTGACTGTTTTGCTGATGCTTTCCGACCCGGCGCTGAAGGATCCGGTCGTTTTGTTCAGTTCCCCCGATTTGGTGCCGTATTTGAATTCGTAGGTGGTGGAGAACCCGTTCGGGTTCACCGTCCCGTTCAGTGTCGCGCCGTTGCTGGCGATTTCGGTCGCCGCCTCGGTGGCGACAGAGGGCGGTGGAACCTGCGTCGTGAAGCTCTGGATATTCCCCGGGGTCGTGCCTTCGGAGTTGGACGCAACCAGCCGGTATTCGTATTTCGTCCCTGGATTCAAGCCGGTTTCCCATTCCTGTACGGATTCGGGGGACGATTCCGAGAAGAGGGTGCTTTCGCCGTTTTTAACCCAAGTCCCGTTTATTTTGATTTCGAAATACCATTTCGTTAAACAGCCGTTCGGATCCACTTCCCCATGGAGATATGCGGTGGTCTGGGTCACACCCGTGGCTCCCGTGGTGGTGACCGATGGTTCTTCGCATTCGCAGTTTGCGGTGGCGCTGCCCGCGGAAAGGGCCATCACGAGGAGGCTTGCGCTGAGGCAGATGGCAGCCAAGACCGTAATCCGCCCTATCTGGGCCCTGTGCAACCGCAAAGACATCAAACCCTCTCCCTACTGCCGACTCATTCGTCGCAGAGCTTGGAGACAGGATAGATCGAGTTTATGTACAAATCAAGTTTTCTTTAGGTAAAGGGGCCATAGGATGCCGCCGTGGCGCGCTTCGCAGATCCAGGCCGCTCGCGGGAGAAGATCGACCAGGTGGTCGAGCTGTGGAAGGAACGCTGCCTGCTCGGCGACGGGTCGCTGCTGTACGAGGACCGCTCCGTCTGGTCGCTGACCCACCTTCAGGACTTCCGCGAGCGCTTCCTCGGCGGTGCGATCTACGGAACCGACGAAGACTTCGAGGAAAAGCTGGACAAGCAGCTGGACGACGCCCCTGCGGAGGTGCGGCTGCTGGCGGCGGAGCTCCTGGTCGTCTACTTCCTCTTCGCGTTCGTCGCGATCGGCCCCGAGGCGAAGATGAAGATCGTCCGCCACGCTGCGGGGGACTGGGAGGAGCAGCCTCCCGGCTGGGAGCTGATCGAGGCCGCGATGCACGAGGGGATCGGCAACCCGGGTAGCGGCTACAACATCCGCCGCGACCTCCAGCTCGCCTACCTGCTCGACTTCACGATCCGCTGGAAGGCGCTGGACGCCGGGCGACAGCAGGCGGCGCTCGGCGATCCCTGGGCGCTGCGCGATTTCGCGGACGACGCCAGCGAAGACGTCGAGGTGCGCGAGATGCGCCACATCCTGCTCCACCTGCTGCGGCCGGAGGAGTTCGAGCGCATCTCCAGCGGCGCTCACAAGCAGCAGATCGTCGACGCCTTCCGGGCGGAGTTCCTGGAGGGAAGCGACGCCCCCGAGGATCGCGACGAACAGCTCCTGCGCATACGCGAGGCGCTGGAAGGCCTCGACGTCCGGCAACCGGACCTCGGCAGCCAATCGATCGACTTCTACTACTCGCCGCTGCGCGAGATCTGGAACCCGGAAGCAGACGGAGACGAGGGTGCCACCGATCTCGCACTCCTCCTCCACAAGAAGCAGCTCGTTTTCTACGGGCCCCCCGGCACCAGCAAGACCCACCGCACCAGGGCGCTCGCCGACTCGCTGATCCGGCAGGCCGCGCTGCAGCGCTGGAAGGCGAAAAAATTCTTCGAAGAGCAGAAACAACTCGATGTCCTGGTCGAGGAGAGCATCGAGTGGGTCCAGCTGCACCCCGGCTACGGATACGAGGAGTTCGTGCGCGGCTTGCGACTCGAGCAGGAGCGAACCGTCTACCAGCCGGGACTGTTGGTGCGACTCGTCGAGCGGATGGCGAAACGGGGCGACGATGCGCTGCCGGTGGTGCTGGTTCTCGACGAGATCAACCGCACCGACCTGAGCCGGATGTTCGGCGAGGCCTTCAGCCTCCTGGAGAACCGGGGAAGCTCGGCCGTCCTGCCCGGGATCGACGCTGGCGAGGAGCCGGTCGAGCTCGTCCTTCCCGACGACCTCTACGTGATCGGGACGATGAACCTGATCGACCAATCCGTGGAGCAGATGGACTTCGCCCTGCGCCGTCGCTTCTTCTGGCGGCTGTGCGGCTTCGAGCGCGGGCCGATCGTCGAGGTGAACCGTGAACGGTGGCCCGCCTGTGCACCCGCGAAATACGGCTGGGACCGCGCCGTCGACGACATGGAACGGCTGGCCGACAGGGCCGAGGAGCTGAACCGCGAGATCACGGTGTCGCGCCACCTGGGAGCCCAGTACGAGCTGGGCCACACCTACTACTTCGAAGCGGCCTACCTCGCCGGCACCTGGCTGAAGGGCAGGAAACAGCTCCGGGGCGGGGTGCTGTGGAAGAAACCCGGCCAGCCCCAGCAGCCGCTCCTCGACCTCTGGGCGCTTTCGATCGAGCCGGTGCTGAACCAGTACCTCGAAGGGATTGACCCGACCACCGCCCGCCAGGAGATCGAGCGCCTGCGCGACGTGCTCTTCGACCTCCAGGGAACTTGACGCCGGCTCCCTTGCTGCTGGAGGACCTCGCGCCGCACCGGGCGGCCGACGCCGGCGAGGACGCCTGGCTGACCCGCCTCGCCGCCCGCCTCGCCGGGCACGACCACACCCTGCGGCTGAGCGGGCGCCGCCGCGAAGACGACGAGGACGAGGCGGCGCTGACCCGTGGCGCCGACGGCCGCTGGTGGACCGGCCGCTTCATCGGCGAGATCAACTTCGAGGGACGAGAGCTGCGGATCGCGCCCCGGCTGGGCATCGACGTGATCGGCGTCTGGCTCGCTCGCGCCCTCAACCTCTCGGTGATCCCAAAGGCGGCGACGCAGGCAAGCAGTGGGCCCTTGATCGCGCAACTGGTCGATCGGATGTGGTCGGCGGCGCTTGCCGAGGCAGGCCGGCACGGGCCTCCGCGGTTCCGTCGCGTCGAGGCCTTCGAGGGCCTCTACGTCCACGGCCGCCTCGACGTTCCGGCCACGATCTCCCTGCGCGGAGCGCGGAGGCCGAAAGTCGCTTCCCGGGCCGAGAGGCGGAGCGCCGAGAACCCCGTCAGCCGCGCGATCGTGCTCGCCGACCGCACCCTGGCCTCGCTCCTGGGACAGGAGCGACCATGGCGCCCGGAGCTGGCAAGCGACCTGCTGCAGCAGCTCCGCGCCACGGTAGGGGCGAACCCGGCGATCCCCAGCGCCCGCGAGATCGGGCGTGTGCGCTACGCGCCGATCACGCGACCGTTCGAGCCGGTGGCCCGGCTCTCCCTCGAAATCGCGAGGCGCCGCGGAACCCTCACCTCGGGCAGCGGTGACGACACCAGCGGGGTGCTGATCGACGTCGCCGAGCTGTGGGAGCTGTTCCTCCTCCACTGCGCCCGGCGCGCCTTCGGCGACGGGCGGGTCCAGCACGGGACCGCGACCTCCAGCACCGCCCAGCTCCTCGTCTCCCAAGCGGATCCAAGCGTCCGCATGGGTCGCCTCAAACCGGACCTGCTGATCCTCGACGACCAGGGTCGCGAACGCGCGGTCATCGATGCCAAGTACAAGCGCCTCCGCGCCTCAGCCGAGCGGCCCCACGGGGTGGACCGCGGCGACCTCTACCAACTCGCGGCATACCTAGCCGGTCACGACGTCACCTACGGAGCGCTGGCCTACCCCCCGGGCGAGGACACCGACCGGGCGCTCGCCGCCGACGGCGGCCCGTGGAGCATCCGCGAGCATCAAGAGGTGGAGTTCCTGCGCCTGCCGGCCGGGGAGGACTCCTGCGTCGCCGCGCTACGAGCCCGCTTGGACCAACGTTTCGAAGGCCAGCGCGGTCACGACCGGGCGCGACTCGGGCCGGCTAGCATCGCCGCGTGAGCGCGCAGCTGGAGGATCGGCTGGAAGCCCTGCCGGAGCGCACCCGCCGGGCGCTCCTCCTCACCGCGACCGCCGAACCCGCCGATCGCGCCAGCTTCACCGAGGCGCTCGAGCTGTTCGGCGGCGAGATGGCCGACCTGCATCCGGCCGAGGAGGCGGGCCTGGTCCTGATCGACGCCGAAGGCCCGCGCTTCGAGGACCCGGGTCTCCGCGCCGTTGCTTACGACTCGCAGCCGCCCGCCGAGCGCCGCGCCGCCCATCGCGCGCTTGCCGCCGCGGCTCCCGGGCCATCGCCCTGGCACGGCGCCGCGGCTGCCGAAGGGCCCGACGCGAAGGTCGCCGCCGAGCTCGCCGACCTCGCCGAAGCGACCCTTGCGAAGGGGGACCCGGCCGCCGCCACCGACGCCTTCGAGCGGGCGGCGCAGCTCTCCCCCGACGACGAGCTTCGCTTCGGCTTCCAGCTACAGGCCGGCATCGCCGCCATCTTCGCCGGCCAGCTGGCGCGCTCTCGCGAGGTCCTCGATTCCCTCCTCGCCGCCGCCGAGGGCCCGCTTGCCCGCGCCGACGTCCAGCGGCTGCGGGCCGGCACGATCCTTCTCGCCGGCCACCCGATGGAGGCCCATGAGCTGCTGCTCGCCGAGGCCGACCGGGTGGAGGAGCTCGATCCCGCCCGCGCCTCGGCGCTGCTGGTCGACGCCGGCGTCGCGCAGATGGCGAGCGGCGACATGAGCGGGCTGATCGCGATCGCCGAGCGCGCGGCGGAGCTCGCCCATCGCGGCGGCGACGCCGAGGCGGTCCTGCCGAAGACGGTCCTGGCGGAGGCGCTGGCGGTGCAGGGTCGCCACGCCGAGGCCCGGGAGATCGTCACCGGCCTCTCCCTCCCCTCCCCCGCCTCCAGCACCTCCGACCCCGAGATCCTCGCCATCGCCGGCCTCTGCCTGATGTGGATCGAGGACTACGAGCGCTCCCGCGCCTGGCTCGACCGGATGATCGCCGAGGCGCGCGAGGCCGGCGCCCGGCGAGCGCTGCCGATGCCGCTCTCCGTTCGCGCCTGCCTCGACATCCGCGGCGGCCACCTGCCCCGGGCCGAGGAACGCACCCGCGAGGCGGTCGAGATCGCCGAAGCCGCGGCGACCGGCTTCGGCCTCACCTTCGCCCTCTCCACCCTGGCCTACGTTGCCGCCTGGCGAGGGGACGCCGAGGCCTGTCGCACCCACGCCGAGCGGGCGCTGGAGATCGGCTCCCGCTACGAGATGCAGGGCACCGTCTCCTACACCGAGGCCGCCTTCGCGACCCTGGAGATGGGGAAGGGGAGAACCGAGGCGGCGATCGACCACTCGCTGCGCTCGCTGGAGTCGAGCCACGCCTACGGCCGGCGCGATCCCTCCTTCCTCCAGGACGGCGCCAACATCGTCGAGGCCTGCGCCCGGGAGGGGCGGACCGACGACGCCCGCGCCTGGCTCGGCCACCTCGAAGCCGAGGCGGAGCTGACCGGTGGCATCTGGGCGGCGGCCGCGGTCGCCCGCTGCCGCGGCATCCTCGCCGAGGACGATGGCGAGGCCGACGCGCACTTCGCCGAGGCCCTGCGCATCCACGACTCCGGCCCGGAGATGCCGCTGGAGCGCGCCCGCACCCAGCTCTGCCACGGCGAGCGACTGCGCCGCGGCAGGCGCCGCGCCGAGGCCCGCATCCCACTGGCCGCCGCCGAACGCGCCTTCGGCCGCGCCGGCGCTCGCGCCTGGGCCGAGCGGGCGCGCCAGGAGCTCGCCGCGACCGGGCCGCCCGCGTCCCAGGCGCCCGCCGCGGACGGCACCGATCTCGACCTCGACGTCCTCACCCCCCAGGAGCGGGAGATCTGCCAGCAGGTCGCCGAAGGCGCGCGCAACCGGGAGATCGCCGCCGCGCTCTACATCTCCCCGCGCACGGTCGAGTACCACCTCGGCAACGCCTACCGCAAGCTCGACGTCCGCTCGCGGACCGAGCTGACCGCGGCGATGCTCAGCCGGGGTGGCTGACGCGGAAGAGCGGCAGCGAGCAGTACTGCACCGGCTGCAGGGCCCCGAAGGCGTGGCAGGCGATCGTCGCCCGCACCCGCAGCAGCACTTTGCCGTCGCGGTCGAACTCGAGGCTGAAGCTGCGACGCAGGCGCTGGCCGTCCCGCAGCCGCGGCATCTCCAGGGCGACCGAGAGCAGCCCGCGGGTCTCGTTCGAGGCATTGGTCGGCGCGCTGGAGATCGTCATCCCGGCGACCTCGGCGCTGTGGCGGTAACGGCGCAGCCCTTTTTCGTGGCCGCCGGAGACGTCCGCCAGCGGCAGGGCGAAGAGCTCACGCCGCTTGCCGCCGGCGACGCGGATCGAGGATTCCAGGGAGCGCAGGTCTTCGTTCCGCTCGCCGGCGATGTTGACGAGGAGGCGCGGTTCGGCGCCGGTCCGGTCGACGGTGTTGCGCAGCACCTGGAACCTGGTCGGCTTCGGCCTGCGCAGCTGCAGCTGGACCTGCTGCGAGGCGGCGCAGAAGGGAGCCGGGGCGATGAACGGGCCTTCGCGCCTGACGGTCCATTCGACGGTGACGGACTGGGCGCCGGAGCGGCCGGCGAAGGAGGTCGGGCCGAGGACACCGGGCCCGGGAGCGAGGCGCACCGATTCGGGGTCGGGGTTGTAGCTGGCCCCTTCGGCGTCTTCGCTGCCTTCGCCCAGTTCGAAGCGGAACCCGAGCCGGTGGGTGGCGTAGAGGACGCTGGACCCCTGGTTCTCGGGATCGGTGACTTCGACGTCGGCGAGCCGGCCGTTGTGCTCCGGCAAGCACGGCGGCTGGGCGGCGAGGGCGTCGGCGCAGGAGAGGGCGAGGACGAGCGTCAGCAGCGTCGTGGCAAGGGTCGCCCGGGGCAGGCTTCTGGCAGGCACGGCTCCAAGCTAGGCAGCGACCCCCGGGCTCGCATCCGTGAAACCACGTGATCTCGGATCCGCCCTCGCCGGCGCGCGCATACTGATCCCATGCGCACCCCCCGCCTGCTTCTCCTCATAGCCGTAGCCGTCTTCGCCCAGTCGGCATTCCTCGCCTCTTCGCTGGCCGCGCCGCAGGTCCCCGACGTCGACGTCGATCTGCCGCCCCTGCCGAAGGCCGACGAGACCGCGAAGTTCAAGATGACCGTTCACGGTCAGCAGGGCGTCAGCGTCGCCTTCAAATTCGAAGTCCCCTCCCCCGACTGCACGCTCGTCCACAAAGGAGAGGTCACCGAGAACTGGCACTACGAGCGGGGCAAGAAGGTCGTGATCGAGTTCCGCCGCTACGGCGACAACGTCTTCATCAGCCGCCAGGGCAGGCAGATCGGCGATCTCGCCTTCGGCACCACCGGCTACCTCGTCCGCACCGCCTCCGGCTCGACGGAAGACTGCCGCGGAACGTTCATCTTGAACCAGAGCCCCGACTGCGGGAAGAAGTTCAACGCCAGCCGCGACTTCCGCCTCAGCTACCAGAACGACACGATCGCGGTCGAAGCGGCCGTCGGCAAAGGCGGCATACCCCGGAACCCGGCCGAACAGTGCGGGAACGACACCGACGTGCTCAGCCCCGAGTACCCGACCTTCATCAAGGCGAAGGCCGGCCTCTCGGCCAAACGCATCTTCAACGCCAAAAAAGGGATCGAGCTGAAACTACGGGGCCGCGCGATCAAGCCCCTTGCACCGGCCTACACGACGATCGACCACTACTCCGGCGAGAGCATCCTCGAACTGACGCTGACGCGCATCACGCCGAAGAAATAGCGGGCAGCGATTCGAAGAGCGGCGCAGTCACGACCGGGCGCGACTCGGGCCCGGGCTGGTCGACCGAGCTGTAGGGGCGGTTCAGCAGCAAGACGCTCTTCCGCCGCTACGCGCGCCGTCGACCATCGAAGCCCTACTCGTCAATTGTTAGGACCGTTGTTCCTGATTTCGAAGCCGTACTCGATGCTGCTGCCGTCGTTGAGGTCGATGCGGTAGCTGTAGCTGACCCCAGGCACGAGATTGGAGGTGCTCTGATCGAATTCCCAGGTCTTTTTGGAGGGATTCCACGAGAAGCCGGCTCGCCCGCTCGCAGAGATCACCGCTTCGTCCGCCCCACCCGGGCCGTTCGACTTGCCGACCAGAATCGGCGCGCCCCCTCCAGCCACGACTCCTGGGGTGCCGACGGGATTTCCGTTCGCATCGCAGACACGAAACTGCACCGAGACGACTTGCCCCCGCTGATATTTGCTGGAGCCATCGGCTTTTAGGGGCGGCAGCACGGCGTGACTAGAGGAGCCCATGCATTTTGCGGTGCTGTATCGAACCGCGTAACTCGCGGTGGAGGAGCTTGAGTTCCCCACCTGGTCGGTCGCCGTGATGCCGAGGGCATGTGAGCCAACGGAATCGGTGACAAGAGCGCCGTTGGCGACCGTCCCATCGCAGGCCGCAACTCCAGAGCCCTGATCGATACACCCATACGCCGCAGCGACCGCTTCGTTCAGCGCGAAGGCGCTCCCGTCCACCGGGCTCGTGATCGAGATCTCAGGTGCCAAACGATCGATCTTGTTACCGGGGATATCAAGCGGTGGTTCTGCGCAGTTACCCGCCGAATCACATGCCGCGGCTCCGTTCGCCGAGGCCTCCGCGTTTTCGGTCTCTTCTCCGGCAGAGACCGCGGTGGTTAGGGCTACGGCGATTTCGCCCGAAACCAGATCTTCGTAACGACAGAACAGGGTCAGGTTGTCGGGATGCCACTGTTCGTCCGGCGAATCGCAGCCAACCAGCGCCGGTGGGACCGTGTCTGCCGTCGTGGACTGAAGCGAGATGTGGATCAACGTATCCCCGTCTAGCACCGGGATGTCGAAGTGGACCGGCGCGTAGTCGCCCCCAGTCGGGGTGGCGAGCCCCTGCCCGGGCACCGGTTGATCGCTGGGAAAGAAGAGGAGCGAGACGTTGCCCTGGGAG
>Ga0326721_10000041_pt1 | contig 118681 bp, 101 predicted proteins | sample SGPome_FD_203951 | JGI IMG/M metagenome (GOLD analysis project Ga0326721, IMG submission 203951) | Soil microbial communities from Southern Great Plains, Lamont, Oklahoma, United States - SGP_1_2016 | ecosystem: Engineered > Artificial ecosystem > Soil microcosm > Unclassified | place: USA... | reverse complement strand
GAACATCACCCGCTGCTCTGGTTCGCGTCCGCGCATCCATGCTCCCGGCCGAAGGTTACGGCAATTTACAGCCGTGCCGCTTCGACCGAAAGTGTACATTGCGATTTTTAGCAGCCTGTTAGGACTTTCAAGACTCTCCCGCCCTTGCCGTCGCGCCTCCCCTCACCCCGCCCGCGGCAGCTCCATCGCGCGGACGGGGAGGAGCATGGCGTTCATCCCCGCGAACTGCAGGCGGCGCTGGAGCTGGTCCGCCGTGTTGTTGTGCAGCATGCGGAAGAAGAACCCCTCGCGCTGCGAGATCAGCTTGCCCATGAAGAAGATGGAGCGCGGGAACTCCTTCGCGATCCCGGCGCACAGCGCCTCGGCTTCGCTCACCGCCTCCGTTCCCACGCGCATCCGATACTCCGCCGGCAGCCCCAGCCCGCGGGCCAGCTCCACGTAGCCCCGCAGCGCCGCCTCCGTCCGCTCGCGCACGCGGTCCACCTCGTCCACCCCCTTCATCGCCGCCGCGTCGATCACGCCCACCGACACGAACACGAAGTTCCCGAAGTGCCGCGGAAAGAGCCGCTGCACCGAGAGCAGCGCGTGGATCCCCAGCCCGCCGTAGCCGCCCACCAGGAGCACCGCCGTGGGCGCCTTCGGGTCCAGCGGCTTCGGCGGGCCGTCGTACGCCGCGGGCAGGCCGCCCATCACCTCGTCCAGCCGCCGGAAACCCTCGCGTACGCGGTCGTAGTGGCGGCGCACCGCCAGGCAGAGGCCCACCACGGCGCCGGTGACCGCCACCGTCACCCATCCCCCGACCTCGAACTTCTCGTACAGCACCCCGGCCAGGATCCCCGCGCACAGCGCCAGCGCCACGCCGTGGATGGCCAGCCCACGTCCGCGGTGCCCGCCGCGGGTGCGCAGCCAGTAGCGCACCATCCCCAGCTGCGAGAGCGAGAAGGTGACGAAGACGTTGATGGAGTACATCGTCACCAGCCGGGTGATGTCCCCCCTCGTGTAGACCAGCGTGGCGATGGCCGCGCCGCCCATCAGCAGCACACCGTCCTGAATCGTCAGCCGGTCGGAGAGCTGGGCGAAGCGATGCGGAAGCCAGCGGTCGGCGGCCATGTTGCTCATCACCCGCGGCCCGTCGATGAACCCCGCCTGCGCCGCCACGAACAGGAGCGCCGCCTCGGTGGCCAGCGTGAAGGCCACGAAGCCGTACCCCACGTTCACCCCGCCCAGCCGCCACGCCCCCGCGAAGCGCTCCAGCAGCACCGCGTTCAGCGTCTTCCCCTCCACGGGCGCCACCCGGAAAAGCAGGTACAGCAGCAGGATTCCGCTGGCCGTGGCCGCGAGGGACACGGCCATGTAAACCATCGTCCGCGTGGCCGTCCGCACCCGGGGCTCGCGCATGATCTGCAGCCCGTTGCTCACCGCCTCGATTCCCGTGTAGGTGCCCGCCCCCATCGAGTACGCGCGCAGGAACACGGCGAACAGCCCCACGGCGCCCAGCGTGCCCAGCCCCTGCCGGAACCCGCCCGACACCTCGCGCGCCACCCGCGGCACCTCGCCCGCGTGCGTGGCCAGCCCGCCCGCGATCAGCACCGCGTGCATCAGCAGGAACGCGGCGAACACCGGCGCCAGGATGCTCACCGACTCCTTCACCCCGCGCAGGTTGAGCACCACCAGCAGGAGGATGACGAGGCCCGCGGCCGCCAGCTTCCAGCGGTGCCACGCGGGCGGGAGCACGCTGAACACCTGGTCGGCGCCGCTGGCGATGGACACGGAGATGGTCAGCACGTAATCCACCAGCAGCGCCGCCCCCGACACCACGCCCCAGCGGGCGCCCAGCAGCTGGCTGGCCACCACGTACCCGCCGCCGCCGAACGGGAAGCGGCGGATGATCTGCGAATAGGCGATGGAGATGACCAGCACGGTCACGGCCGTGGCCCCGGCCAGCGCCACCGCCAGGTACGCGTGCGGCCCCAGCGCGCGGAACGCCTCGTCGGGCCCGTACGCCGACGACGAAAGCCCGTCCGCGCCCAGCCCCACCCACGCCAGCAGCGCGATCAGCGAGATGTTGTGGTAGGTCCGCGGGTCCCGCACGTCGCGCGGCTCCCCCAGCACCGCGCGCGCCATCCGCTTGCGTCTCGTGGTCTCCATTCCCTCGGTGCCCCGGGTCCATTCGCCACGAAATTCGGGAAGATCGTGACGGTCCCGTGAAGGAGGCACAAAGATCCGTCCGTCCAGCGTGAAGGAGTCGTAAAGACTGGGAGATGAGATAGATGGAGATGGAGATGGGGATGGAGATGGAGATGGAGATGGAGATCGGATGAAACGCGTGATGCCGGATAGACGTCATCCTGAGGCCGGCCATGACGAAATTTTGTCTACACCAGTGCTGGCAGGCCGAAGGATCTATAACCGCTCACGCACGTGCGCTGCCGGACCTCACCGTTCAATCTGTCGGAAGGATCAGCGCATCAGCCGAGACACGATGCTGCGGCTATGGATCAGAAGATCGAATCGTGCAATCTGGAAGCGCACGTGCGACCTCGCCTATGGATCCTTCGGCCTTCAACCGCTCGTGCGGAAGGCAACGACGGTGTGGCCCGGCCTCAGGACGACGTCTCTCTGTGGCGTTTGTAGCAGGGAGATGATTGCCAGATCCGGTGTGAGACATCACCCCGGCAGGGTGGCGGGATCGGCGAGGTCGGCGGAGGGGAGGGTGAAGACGAACACGCTTCCGCCGCCCGGCCGCGGCTCGAAGGCGAGCGTGCCGCCCTGCGCCTCGGCCAGGCGGCGGGAGATGGAGAGGCCCAGCCCCGCGCCCCCGGCATCCGCCTCGCCCTGCGGACGGCGGTAGAAGGGGTGGAAGATGCGCTCGCGCTCGTCCTCCGGCACGCCGGGGCCGCGGTCCGCCACGCGGAAGACGAGGCGGCCGCCGTCGCGCGAGACGGAGAGCTCGATCGGCGTGGCCGCGGGCGCGTACTTGTGCGCGTTCTCCAGCAGGTTCACGAGCACACGCAGCGACTGCACGAAATCGAACCGCCCCAGCAGCAGCGGCTCGTGGGGATGCAGCTCGACCCGCATCTCCCGGTCTCCCAGCGAGCCCGAGACGCGCTGGAGCGCCGCGCCCACCAGGTCCTCGGCCGCGACGATCTCCGGCGCCACGCGCAGCTCCCCCGCGTTCAGGCGGGAGAGATCCAGCAGGTCGGCCACGAAGCGGTTCAGCCGGTCGGCTTCCTCCTCGATGGTCACCGCCCGCTCGTCGCCGGTCTCGCCCAGGTCGTGCGCCAGCGCCTTGATGGTGGTCAGCGGCGTCCGCAGGTCGTGGCTGACCGCGGCGATCAGCGCGTCCTTCAGCCGGTCGGCCTCGCGGAGCGCGGCGGCGCGCCCGGCCTCTGCCGAGAGCCGCTGCACCTCGGCGGCCTGGCGGCGCGCGCGGTGCAGCAGCTGCGTGGCCACCGTCGCCACCGCCAGGAAGGTGAGCAGCACCAGCCAGTCGCGCCGGTCGCTGAGCCCGAAGTTCTGGTACGGCGGGAGGAAGAAGAAGTTGAAGCAGAGGAACGCCACGACGGCCACCACCAGCCCCAGCGCCCGCGTGCCGCTGGAGCTGGCGGCCAGCACCAGCAGGAGGTAGGCAAGGGCCACGTGCACCCGCTCCAGGTCCGCGCGCACCGCCGCCATGCCGGCCGTGAGCGCGGCCGCCGCCGCCAGCCAGGCGGCCCACCGCAGCAGCCCCCGGACGCGGGCGCCCACCGTCAGTCCAGCGCGCGGAAGCGGTAGCCCACGCCCGGCTCGGTGACGATCAGCGCGGGGCGAACGGAGTCGCGCTCGATCTTGCGGCGCAGGTTGGCCACGTGCACGCGGAGATAGGCCTGCGGGTCGCCGCCGCCGGCGCGCCCCCACACCGCGCGGAAGATCTGGTCGTGCGTGAGCGTGCGCCCGGCGTTCGACACGAAGGCGCGGAGCAGGTCCCACTCGGTGGGGGTGAGGTGGACCTCTCCCCCGTCCTTCGAGAGGACGCGCCGCGCCAGGTCGATCCGGAGCCCGTCCAGCTCCACCGGGCCGCCGCCGCCCGCGCGGGGCTCCGCGCGCGAGCGCCGCAGCTGGGCGCGCACGCGGGCCCGCAGCTCGGCGGGGCTGAACGGCTTGGTCACGTAGTCGTCCGCCCCCGCGTCCAGCAGCGCCACCTTCTCGTGCTCGGAGTGCCGCGCCGACAGCACCACGATGGGCGCCGACGACCAGCCGCGGATCTCCGCGCACACGCTGGCGCCCGCCACGTCCGGGAGCCCCAGGTCCAGCACGATCAGGTCGGGGCGCTCCGCCGCCGCGCGGTCCATTCCCTCGCGCCCGGTGGCCGCCTCCAGCACGCGCACCGCGTCGCCCTCCAGCGCGTTCCGCACCACGCGCCGGATCTGCGGCTCGTCGTCGATCACCAGGATGGTCGTCTCGGTCATGCCACGCATGCTAGCACCCGCCGCGGCGCGGGACCAGCGAGCCGGCGGCAACGCACGAAGGCCCGGCGCCGAAGCTCGGTGCCGGGCCTTCATGGTGATCCCGATTTCGGGGATCGATCGCGCAATCCGGCAGCGCACGTGCGACTCGCCTGTAGATCCTTCGGCCTGCAACCGTTCGTGCGGAGGCAACGACAGTTGGCCGGCCTGAATAGATAGAAAGTTCGCGGCCTTGCCTCCCTCACCGGCGACTGAAGAAGTCGCAGCAACAACTACGGGAAGCCTCGCAAACTGCGCGAGGCTGTTCGGCTCGGCGACGAGTTCCGGTCCCGGAGGACGCCGCCCTTTCATCCATCGTGGTCGCGCGAAGCGCGGTGTTCGACTCAGGACGACGTCTCTCTGGGCATTGGTGGCACGGGTGATTGCCAGATCCGGTATGACAGCACCCGTGGTGGCGTGCGGCCTGGACGAGAGTCAGCGCGGCCACGCGGGGCCGCACCCCGTCTGCTGGTAGGTGTCGCTGATGTTCAGGAGCTTCCAGCGCCCGTCGCGCCGGGTCAGGTGGAAGGCGTCGAAGCCGCAGTGCGTGACGGTGCCGTCGCGCCGGACCTGGTATTCGGCCCAGACCGTGGCCAGGTCGCCGCTCACGTGGACCACCGGGTTGCGGATGGGCTCGTCGATCCCCGGCTGGTTCGGCTGCGTGACCGCGTGGATGAACTGCGCGGCGGTCAGCACCACCACGCGCGTTCCGCCGTCGCGCGCCGGGCGGATCAGCGTGATGCGCGTGAGCGAGTCCACGTGCTGGCTCATCGCCGTGGTGTCCTTCATCCGCAGCGCGTCCATGAAGCCCTGGAGCGACGCGAGCACCGCGGCCCGCTCCTGCGCGGTGGTTTCACGCGCTCCGGCCGCCGCGGCCCCGGTCGCGGACGGGGCGGGCGACGTCCGCGGCTGGCAGGCGGCGAGCAGCGGGAGCAGCAGGAGAGGCAGATGACGTGTGCGCATGTGGGTGCGTGTGCGGGGGATACGGATCCACCCGGCTGATGAAAGCCGGGCAGCGGACGGGCGGCGAAAGCTACGGGGCGATGCCGGGAGCCGCCAACGGCGGGCTCGATCGGGCGGCGGCTCGATGATCCGCGCGGCGAAAGCTTCGGCCCCGGCGAGAGATCTCGCCGGGGCCGTTTCGTATCACACCGGGACGCAACTCAGGCGATGCACGGCGACGAGTTGGTGTTCGGTCTCTCGATCGGGCGCGTCTGCGTGTCCCACAGGATCGACGCGGCGTACCCGCCGTCGAAACCGTCCCGGCCATCCAGCCCCGTGAAATCCGGCTGCATCACGGTAGTCTCCACGTGCAGCGCCTCCAGGTCCAGATTCATCCGCATGCGGCACCTCCCAGGTTCAGGCGTGTCAGATCGTGTCGCTATACGGTATTTAGCTTTCCGGAGAGGCGTCAACCCCTCTCGCAGGGATTACCGCCGCAGCGCGTAGTGGAGGCCGACCACGCCGGTCGGGTAGGGCGTCGCGGACTTCAGCTCGAACGTCGCGTGCACGCCGTCCGGCAGCACCCGCTTGCCGCTTCCGAGCGTGATGGGGTAGACGAGCAGGTGCAGCTCGTCCACCAGGCCGTGCTCCAGCAGGGCGTGCACGAGCTGGCTGCTGCCGTCCGTCAGGATGTTCCCGCCGGGCTGCTCCTTCAGCGCGCGCACCGACTCGATCACGTTGTCGCGGATGATGGTGGTGTCGCGCCAGATGGGCTGCTGAAGGGTCGCCGAGACGACGTACTTCTTCGGGGCGTTCATCATGTCGCCGAAGAAATCGCCCGCCGGCATCGGCTCGAACGCCTCCGCGTGGGTGACGTACGTGCGGCGGCCCAGGAGGAACGCATCGCAACCCTGCATCAGCTCGAAGAAGGTCTTCCCGATGTCGTCGTGCCAGTAGGGGAGCGTCCAGCCGCCGTGCTCGAATCCTCCGTCGGTATCCTCGTCCTTGCCGCCGGGCGCCTGCATCACGCCGTCCAGGGTCACGAACTCGGAAACGATCAGCTTTCTCATTGGGGGCCTCTCCGGTCAGGGTCGATGCTCGCTGCGTCACACGGGCGACGAACGGGGATCCCGGAATTCGACACGGCTGTCGACCGCGCGGATGCGCGGCACCTGTGCCTACGGCGAGCCCGGATGCAGCCTGGCAGTCCCGCAGGGACTTTGTGCGGTTGTTGCCCCGGATTTCCAATCCGGGGACGCAGGGCTCACCGCGCCTGCCGGATGCGGAGCAGGTAGTCGATGAGCGCGCGGAGGGCCGGCGAGGCCTGCCGCCGCTGGGGATAGTACAGGTAGTAGCCCGCGAACGGCGGGCAGAACTCCTCCAGCACGGCAACCACCTCGCCGCGGTCCAGGTACGGCCGCACTCCGTCCCCCATCCCGATGGTCACCCCCAGCCCCGCCGTCACCAGCCGCATCATCAGCGAGAAGTCGTTGGCGACCACCCGGGCCGGCACCGCGACGGAGAAGTCGCCGCCGCGGGGCTCGGTGAACTCCCAGCGGTACGGCGGCGCATCCGGACCCGGCCGCCAGTTGATGCACGCATGCCCGGCAAGGTCGCGGGGGTGCTCCGGCATCGGGCGTGTCGCGAAGTACGCGGGCGACCCGACCACCACCATCCGCTGCGGGCCCGACGCGGGCACGGCGATCATGTCCTGCTCGATCACCTCGCCCAGCCGGACGCCTGCGTCGTAGCCGGCCGCCACGATGTCGCTCACGTCCTCGTCGACGATGATGTCGAGCCGGACCTGGGGGTACGCCTGGAGGAACGCCGCGAGCGCGGGCCCGCGCAGGAACCCCTCCGCTCCGCTGCTGATGTTCAGCCGCAGCGTCCCCCGGGGCTCGTCCGCCAGCTCTCCCACCGCCTCCGCGGCCGCCCGCAGCCCGTCCAGCGCCTGGCGCGAAGCCGCGTAGAACCGTTCTCCCGCCTCGGTCAGCCGCACGCTGCGCGTGGTCCGCAGGAGGAGCGTGACGCCGAGGCGCTGCTCCAGCTGCCGCAGCGCCTTGCTCAGCGCCGTCCCGCTCACGCCCAGCTGCCGTCCCGCGGCGCGGAAGCCCTTCGCTTCCACCACCGCGACGAACTCCGGGACGCCGTCCGTGATATCCGGCATTGTCAACCTGAGGGCATCAGGGTGCGAACCGCTGTCTCGTTTATCCGCGACAGTCACTGACATAGCTTTCTGCGTCGAATCAGGCAACCGCTTTGCGGCCGCGGCTGGAGTGAGGGACTCGGCCCCACCGCGAACCGACCAGGAGGCAGGAATGAGCAAGGTCTACTTCATCACCGGCGCCGGACGTGGCATGGGTGTCGACATCGCCCGCGCGGCGCTGGCCGCGGGGCACCGGGTGGTCGCCACCGGCCGCCGTCCCGAGGCCGTCACCGAAGCGGTCGGCAAGGCGGAGAACCTGCTGGCGCTGAAGCTCGACATCACCATTCCGGCGGACGCCGAGGCTGCCGTAGCGGCGGCGGTCGGGCGGTTCGGCCGCATCGACGTGCTGGTCAACAACGCCGCCAACTTCCAGGCCGGCTGCTTCGAGGAGATCAGCCCCGGGCAGTTCCGGGCGCAGATCGAGGTCAACCTCTTCGGCACGCTCAACGTCACCCGCGCCGTGCTTCCGGTGATGCGCCGGCAGCGCGGCGGCCAGGTCGTCACCATCTCCTCGACCGCCGGTGTGGCCGCCGGGGAGTTCACCTCCGCGTACGCGGCCTCGAAGTACGCGGTCGAGGGGTGGATGGAGGCGCTGCGCCCCGAGGTGGCGCCCTACGGCATCACCACGACGGTCGTGGAGCCGGGGTTCTTCCGCACCAGGCTGCTCGAGAAGGAGTCGACGCTCCTGCCGGCGCTGTCGATCGGCGACTACGCGCCGCGCACCGCGGAGATCATCCCCATGTGGGAAGGGATGAACGGCAGGCAGTCGGGCGACCCGGCCAAGCTCGGCCGCGCCCTGGTCACGCTGCTGGACTTGCCCGCGCCGCCCGAGCGGTGGGTCGCCGGCGCCGACGCCGTCCAGGCGGTCATCCGGAAAGCCGGCCTGCTCCGCCAGCAGGCCGAGGCGTTCCCGGAACTTTCGACCACGCTCGACCACGATTGATACCGCATCCGGCAGAAGAGTCGGTGCATCTCGCTGAATCACGTGCTGCGGAGGCGATAGATCCTTCGGCCTGCAACCTCCTGTGTGGACGCTGGTTACGCTGTGGGCGGCCTCAGGATGACGTCGAGTTGATGCGGCGAGGATGCACGAACGAAATTCCCGGCGGGGGTGGCGGCGGACGGAGATCGAGCGGCCTGCGTGGCCGGCGCGAGCCCGCGCTGGCCACGATCACCAGTGAACGATGGGAGTGGATCGAGATGAAGGGAGCCGTTCTCTACGGACCGGGCGACGTGCGCTTCGAGGAGCGCCCCGACCCGAAGATCATCGAGCCGACGGACGCGATTCTCCGCGTCACGGCCGCCTGCGTCTGCGGCTCCGACCTGTGGCCCTGGCGCGGAATCGAGACGTTCCCCGGGCCGCAGCCGATGGGCCACGAGTACGTGGGCATCGTCGAGGAGGTCGGCCGCGACGTGCGGAACGTCAGGCCGGGCCAGTTCGTGGTCGGCTCGTTCTTCGCCTCCGACAACACCTGCCCCATCTGCCGGGCGGGCTACCAGGGCCGGTGCGTGCAGGCCCAGCCCATCGGCGCGCTGGGCGCGCAGGCGCCCTTCCTGCGCGTGCCGCTGGCCGACGGCACCCTGGTCGCCACGCCGGAACTCCCCTCCGGCGACCTGGTCCCGAGCCTGCTGGCGGCCTCCGACGTCCTGGGCACGGGCTGGTTCGCCGCCGACGCCGCCGCGGCGGGCCCCGGCAAGACGGTGGTGGTGATCGGCGACGGCGCGGTCGGGCTGCTGGGCGTGCTCTCCGCGAAGCAGATGGGCGCGGAGCGCATCGTCCTGATGAGCCGCCATGAGGACCGGCAGAAGCTCGGGGTGGAGTTCGGCGCCACCGACATCGTGACCGAGCGGGGGGACGAGGGCGTGGCCCGCATCAGGGACCTGACCGGCGGACTGGGCGCGCACTCGGTGATCGAGGCGGTGGGGACGCAGGAGTCGATGATGCAGGCGATCCGCTCCACCCGCCCCGGCGGGCACGTGGGCTTCGTCGGGGTCGCCCACGGCGTGGAGATCCCCGGCCTGGAGCTGTTCTTCGCGGAGGTCCACCTGCTCGGCGGCCCCGCCCCGGTCCGGCGCTACCTCCCCCACCTGATCGACCTGATCTGGACCGGCAGGATCAATCCCGGCAAGGTGTTCGACCTGACGCTGCCGCTGGACCAGGTGGCCGAGGGCTACCGCGCCATGGACGAGCGCCGCGCCATCAAGGCCCTGCTGGTCCCGTAGCGGGGCGAAGCACGCGCGCAGCGTCCGATGGATCGTGCAGTCGGGACAGCAATTCAGCCGTGGCTTCGCGCGACGCGCCGCGTGAACTCGTTCGACTCGGCGATGGCTTCGGCCCCGGCGAGAAGGCTCGCCGGGGCCGCATTGTATCCATCGTGCTCGCGGTCCGTCGCCAACGTCAAGGCGCGGACGGCTGGCGCATCGATCGGCCAGCGAACCCTTCGGCCCCGGCGAGTTCGCTCGCCGGGGCCGCTCTGATCCACCGTGCAGGCGGTTGCGCGGTCACCGGCGAGAAGGCGCTGTCATATCACTGTCAAGAAGCGGTTGCCAAGGTGTGAAGCCAGCGCTGATTTATCGAACGATCGAGGCAGACTAGCTTCAGGGCTTCGCGAAGGTAGCGATCACGGCCGGGGACCTGCGGGAGATCGACGCCGCCGCCGCGAAGATCACGGTGCAGGGCGACCGCTACCCCGCGCACCTGCAGCAGCGCGTCGGCCGCTGACGCGGCGCACGGCACAACAGAACAGGGAGACGGAAGATGGAGATCATGCGAAGCGGCTCGCGGCCCTCGGCGAAGGGTCCGGCCGACTGGTTCACCGGCACCGTGCGGATCGATCCGCTGTTCGGCGCCGAGGCGCCGGCGCGCGCGGCCGGCAACGCCGTTACCTTCGAGCCCGGCGCGCGCACCGCGTGGCACACCCATCCGCTCGGCCAGACGCTGGTCGTGACCTTCGGCCTGGGCTGGGCGCAGCGCGAGGGCGGCCCGGTCGAGGAGATCCGTCCGGGCGACGTGGTATGGTTCGCGCCGGGCGAGAAGCACTGGCACGGCGCTTCGGCGTCGGCGGCCATGCAGCACATCGCCATCAACGAGGCGCTGGACGGCAAGGCGGTCGACTGGATGGAGCACGTCACCGACGCGCAGTACCAGGCCGCGCCCCGCAAACCCTGACCGTTCGCGACGACATGCTGACCACACGCAAGCTGGGCACGCAGGGACTGGCCGCTTCCTCGATCGGCCTCGGCCTGATGGGGATGAGCCAGGCGTATGGCACCGCCGAGGAGCGCGACGAGCGCGAGTCCATCGCCACCATCCACCGCGCCATCGAGCTGGGGTGCACCTTCCTGGACACGGCGGAAGTCTACGGCCCGTTCGTGAACGAGGAGCTGCTGGCCCGCGCGCTGGACGAGCTCGGCGGCGGCGCGCGCGACCGCGTGGTGATCGCCACCAAGTTCGGCTTCCGGATCGAGAACGGCGCGATGGCGGGGGTGGACAGCCGGCCGGCGCACATCCGCGAGGCCGTGGAGGGCTCGCTCCGGCGGCTGCGGACGGACCGCATCGACCTCCTCTACCAGCATCGGGTCGATCCGAACGTCCCGATCGAGGACGTGGTCGGCACGATGGCCGGCCTGGTGCGCGAGGGGAAGGTGCGCTTCCTCGGCCTTTCCGAGGCGGGCGAGCAGACCATCCGCCGCGCGCACGCCGTGCACCCGATCTCCGCGCTGCAGAGCGAGTACTCGCTGTGGGAGCGCAACCTGGAGCCGCGCATCATCCCCTTGCTGCGCGAGCTGGGGATCGGCCTGGTCCCCTTCGCGCCGCTCGGCCGCGGCTTCCTCACCGGCGCCGTGAAGCGGGCGGAGGAGTACCCGGCGAGCGACTTCCGCCACCGCGACCCGCGGTACCAGGGCGAGAACTTCGACGCCAACGTGCGGGCCGCGTCGGCGGTGCGCGAGCTGGCCGTGCGGAAGGGCGCGGCGCCGGGGCAGATCGCGCTCGCCTGGCTGCTGCACAAGGGCGACGACATCGTGCCGATCCCCGGGACCAAGCGGCGGAGCTATCTGGAGGAGAACGTAGGCGCGGCGGACGTGTCGCTCACGAGCGGGGAGATGGCGGAGCTGGATGCCGCGCTGGCGCCGGAGAAGATCAGCGGGCCGCGCTACAACGAGAAGCAGATGGCCACGGTGGACCGATGACGGCGCCGGAACCGCGCCGCCCGCGCGTGATCTGCCACATGCTGGCGTCGCTCGACGGGCGCATCCTCACCGACGGCTGGCCGCTCTCCGGCGAGGGGCGGCGGCAGTACGAGCTCGTGCACGAGGGCTACGATTCCAACGCGTGGCTCTGCGGCCGCGTGACGATGGAGCAGCACTTCGCGCAGGGCGTACGGTCCGATGACGAGATCGCGCGCGAGCACCACGGCCCGCCGCGCGAGGACTTCCGCGCGCCGGGCGAGCACCAGTCCTTCGCCTTCGCCGCCGACGCCGGCGGGCGCCTGGCGTGGGATACGAACGACATCGGCGGCGACCACGTCGTGGCCGTCCTCTCCGAGCGCGTGTCGGACGAGTACCTCGCCTTCCTGCGCGAGCGCGGCGTGTCGTACCTCCTCGCAGGGGCGCGCGAAGTGGACCTGCCGCTCGCGCTGGAGAAGATCGGCCGGCAGTTCGGCGTGCGCACGCTGATGCTGGAGGGCGGCGGCCGCATCAACGGCGGGATGCTGAGCGCGGGGCTGATCGACGAGGTGAGCCTGCTGCTCGCGCCGGTGGCGGACGGGCGGATGGGAACGCCGGCGCTCTTCGACCTCGACGCCGGCCACGACACACGGTACCGGCTCGCGCTGGAGTCGGTGGAGCGGCGCGCGGACGACGTCCTGTGGCTGCGCTACCGCGTGGAGACGAAGACGGCTTGAGCGCCGCGCCGCCCGGCCGGTCCGGCGTTCCGGACGTCGTCATCCGCCCCGCGGTGCCCGCCGACCTCCCGGCCGTCGGCCGGCTCGGCGCGATGCTGGTGCGGATGCACCACGGTTTCGATCCGCAGCGCTTCATCGCCGCCACGCCGGAAACCGGTCACCTGTACGCCTCGTTCTTCGCGACGCAGCTCGCGGAGCCGGACGTCGCGATCCTGGTCGCGGAGCGCGGCGGCGAGGTGCTCGGCTACACCTTCGCGGGCGTCGAGGGGAACGACTACATGGCGCTGCGCGGGCCGGCCGGCGTGCTGTACGACATCGTGGTCGATCCCGCCCATCGCGGCCAAGGCATCGGCCGGATGCTGCTCGACGCCACGCTGGCGGCGCTCCGGGCCCGCGGCGCGCCCCGCGTGGTGCTCTCCACGGCGGAGCGGAACGAGTCCGCGCAGCGCCTCTTCGCCCGCGCCGGCTTCCGCCGCACGATGATCGAGATGACGCGCGAGCTGGACGGCGGCGCGTCCTGACGCCGCTGGAAGGCTGGTCTCATCCCGGATCCGGGAGATCAGCTTCTGCATCCGCACTGCACCCACCTGGCGTCATCCTGAGGCCGGCCACACTGCAACCCGCATCAGCACAACACCTTGCAGGCCGAAGGATCTGTGAGCGCGGCAGCACGTGAGTGGGTCGGATGCACCGATCCTTCTCCCGGATTTCGTATCACACGGAGAGAGCAGAGAAACAGAGGAATTCTCCCTCTGCTCCTCCGCTTCTCCGCGTGAAACCCATCTTTTCCTGAATCCGCCTGCCGTTCAGGGGGATTCGCCGCCCCCGTCCGTTACCCCAGCACCCGCGCCAGGTACGGCGCGGTGCGGCTCTTCGGTGATTTTGCTACCTGCAACGGCGGGCCGGCAGCGACCACGCGGCCGCCTTCCTCCCCGTCTTCAGGTTGTGCTCCCGCGCCCCGCGCACCGCACGAACTCGTGCTTGCCGGGTGAGCCTTCCGATCTCCTCGGATGCAGAATGCCGCCCCTGTCGGATCCCACTCTGCGACTGCCGGAGGCTCCGTCTGGCCAATTGACATGGCTTGGGAGAAAACATATGATTACGCTCTTTGCCGCCAATACATGGGACTGCGTTCGAATTCATCCTACGCCGCTCCAGGTTCCAGGGCTGTCCCGTTCGCTTCCCTCTTGCCGTTCTCGCCCCCTTCTGCCCAAAGGCATATCAATGCCGGCTTTCAGCAACATCGTCTCGATCGCGAAGTCGTTCAGCACCCTCGCGGGAGCCATTGAAGATGCATCGAAAGTCTTTGACATTCTGACGGGCAACGATGGCATGTCATCGATCGTGGCGGCAATCGGCTCGCTGGACAACGTCTTCTCGCAAGGCATGGCCCAGGTCGTGACAGCCGTAAACAACAGCACGTACCAAGAGCAGTGGAGCGCCAGGATACTGGAACTAGAGAGCATTCAAGCCGCCTCTCTGCCACTGTTGGAACAACTTGCAACCCTCACTCCCACTCATCGCATTGTGCAGGCGGGGGTGGAGATGCCCCTTGTCCGGTGGTGCGAAACGGGTGTCGGTAACGGCCTGGAATCGGGCGCGCTGACGATCCTCTCGTCACAGTTGAGCATCCTGGGGAACCTCTTCCTCTCGGGAGGCTCCTCTGCCGACCCGCCGATCCTGACCATTTGGCAACGTGTCTGCCAGGCCGCCGCCGCGAACGGAATGCCGGGCTTCGTGGGCCAGACGCAGTACACCCTCACGCTTCAGCTCATGCAGCAGGTTTACGGCATGGTTGGCTCAATGGTATTCGCGCACGAGAGCGCCCTTGCGCTGTACAAGGCCGACAATCCCGCCAACCCGCACAACTTCGTTTCGCTGCGGCCGCTGGTGTCGCAGCTTTTCGGCAACGTCAGCACGGCGAACACGGTCTGGAACGCTTTCGCTGGCCCGCTGGCCAGCGCCATCGCCCCCGGTGAGCCCGCCGTGCAGTATGGAGCCTGCATGACGTCGTGCGATAACGGTTCCGCCGCGACACCGTTCACGTCCACGGCAGTTCTCGGGAACCAGGACTTCCAGTATACAGCCGCCTTCTATGCGAGCGGCGTACAGCTCATCGCTCCCGCCGGCACGTACTTTGGAGGGCTTCGCCTGCAGGTGGAGCCCGCATTCAACGAGATGCTGACGCTGGACGAGGCGATGTTGTACCTGCAGGCCATGCCCGTCACGATCGGCCCCAACCTGGCAATGAACCCGGGGAGCTGGATGGGGAGCGCGCCGCATTCGGTGAACGTCGGGTTCATCCTGGACAACCCGCCGGTGAGCGGAGTGGACCTGGCGAGCAACCCCGCGTACGTGATGCAGCCCGATGGAGACAACTACGCGTACTTCAACACGTCGTATGCGCAGCCGCCCCTGGTCTCTGGTCCCAATCGCTACGCGGTAATCACCGGCTTCCAGATGGTGTCGTGCTACGGCAACCGGATTGGACTCGCGGTGCAGTACAGCACGCTCGACCTGTCGGCTCCCGATTCGCCCACGCTATCGGAACCCACCTGGGTGCAACCCAACCCGGAGGCGGATAGTTTCTTCGCGATCGGCGGATGGGACAACTGGGGGGTCACCGTCACCGCCGCTGATACGCGTCCAGCGGGAACCACAGACTACTTTCCGGCAACGAACGCCACGATCGTCGCTTCCCGCCCCACGGTCCAGTCTTCCGTCAACGAGAGCCAGGGAACATACATCGGCGTGGCACTGCAGAACTCCCTGCCGCTGCACACCCTGCCGTGGCTGCAGGCCGATGCCTCATTCGGACCCGGCGCACCTGCCGTTGCGAAGACGGCGACGCCCTGAACGTCGCGAGATGGCCGGCCAGCCGGGTGTGTCAGACCACAGCCATCCGGCCTGGAGTCATGCCGCTTCATGCTTCATCTGGACTGAGCCAGTTGCACCGAATTGGTCCGGAAAGGCAAACTGGTTTCTCCTCTCCGTCCCTCACCCCAACTCCCGCGCCAGGTACGGCGCGGTGCGGCTCTTCGTCGCGCGGGCCACCGCGGCCGGCGGGCCGGCGGCGACGACGCGGCCGCCTTCCTCGCCCGCGCCGGGGCCGATGTCGATCACCCAGTCGCTGCCGGCGATCACGTGCATGTCGTGCTCGACGACGACGACGGTGTTGCCGGCCTCCACCAGCCCGTGCAGCTGCGCCACCAGCTTCTCCACGTCGGACGGGTGCAGGCCGGTGGTGGGCTCGTCCAGCACGTAGAGCGAGTGGCCGCGCTGCTGGCGCTGCAGCTCGGTGGCCAGCTTGATCCGCTGCGCCTCGCCGCCGGAAAGCTCGGTGGCGGGCTGGCCCAGGCGCAGGTATCCCAATCCCACCTCGCGCAGCACGTGCAGCGAGCGGCGCACGCCTTCTTCGCCGGCGAAGAACTCCCACGCGGCGTCCACGGTCATCCCCAGCACCTCGGCGATGTTGCGGCCCTGGTAGCGGATCTCCAGCGTCTTCGCGTTGTAGCGCGCGCCGTGGCAGGTGGGGCAGGGCGCGTAGACGCTGGGAAGGAAGAGCAGCTCCACCATCACCCACCCCTCGCCCTCGCACGTCTCGCAGCGCCCCTTCGCCACGTTGAACGAGAACCGCCCGGCGTCGTAACGCCGCTTCTTCGCGTCCGGCGTGGCGGCGAAGAGGCGGCGGACGTGGTCGAACAATCCCGTGTACGTCGCCAGGTTGCTGCGCGGCGTACGCCCGATCGCCTTCTGGTCCACCTGCACCAGGCGGTGGATCTCCTCCATCCCGCCCGCGATGCGGCCGCCGACGGCGATGGCGGACGGGTGATCGGCATCATCCTCCTCATCGGCTGCCGTGGGCAGCTCGTGACCCAGGTGCGCGGCCACCAGCTCCACCAGCACCTGGCTCACCAGGCTGGACTTTCCCGAGCCGCTGACGCCGCTGACGGTGGTGAACACGCCGAGCGGAAACCTCACGTCCAGCTCGTGCAGGTTGTTGCGGGTGACGCACTCCAGCGCCAGCCATCCCCTTGGCGCGCGCGGCGTCCGCGGCGCCGGCTTCTCCTCGCCGAAGAGGTGGCGGCGCGTCTGCGACTCCTGCACGTCCGCCAGCCCGGCGGGCGGGCCGCTGTAGAGCACGCGGCCGCCCTGTTCGCCCGCGGCGGGGCCCACGTCCACGATCCAGTGGGCGTGGCGCACCACGTCCATCTCGTGCTCCACCACGAACAGCGAGTTCCCCGCGGCCAGCAGCCCGTCCAGCGCGCGCAGCAGCGCCTCGGTGTCGGCCGGGTGCAGGCCGGCGGAGGGCTCGTCGAGCACGTAGACCACGCCGAACAGGTTGGAGCGCACCTGCGTGGCCAGCCGCAGGCGCTGCAGCTCGCCGGGCGAGAGGGTGGGCGTGCTGCGCTCGATGGAGAGGTAGCCAAGCCCCATGTCCAGCAGCACCTCCAGGCGCGCGCAGAGGTCCTGCGAGATGCGGTGCGCCACCATCGCCTTTTCCGGATGCTCCGCGTCGCGGCGCTTGCGCCCCGTCTGCGTTCCCTCCGCGTAGGGGCGGGCCAGGGCGGCCACGCGCGCCAGCGGCAGGCGCGACAGCTCGGTGATGTCCATCCCCGCGAACTTCACCGACAGCGACTCGGGGCGCAGCCGCTTGCCGCGGCACACCGGGCACTCGGTGCTCAGCATGTACTGCTGCGCGCGCCGGCGCATGGCCGCGCTCTGCGTGTTGGCGAAGGTGTGCAGCACGTGCCGCCGCGCGCTGGTGAAGGTGCCCATGTAGTCGGGCGGGTCCTTCCGCTTCAGCGCGCGCCGCGTTTCCTCGGGCGTCAGGCCGGGATAGACGGGTACGACGGGCTGCTCGTCGGTGAAGAGGATCCAGTCGCGGTCCTTTTGCGGCAGGTCGCGCCAGGGGCGGTCCACGTCGTAGCCCAGGGTGACCAGGATGTCGCGCTGGTTCTGCCCGCCCCACGCCTGCGGCCACGCGGCGATGGCGCGCTCGCGGATGGTCAGCGAGTCGTCGGGCACCATCGAGCGTTCGGTGACCTCGTAGATGCGGCCGTGCCCGTGGCAGCGGGGGCAGGCACCCTCGGGGGTGTTGGGGGAGAAGCCTTCGGCGTAGATGATCGGCTGGCCGGGCGGATAGTCGCCCGCGCGCGAGTACAGCATCCGCAGCAGGTTGCTGAGCGTGGTCACGCTGCCAACGGACGAGCGCGTGGTGGGTGTGCCCCGCTGCTGCTGCAGCGCCACCGCCGGCGGAATTCCGTCGATCTCGTCGACGTCGGGGATGCCCATCTGGTGGAAGAGGCGCCGCGCGTACGGCGCCACCGACTCCAGGTAGCGCCGCTGCGCCTCGGCGTACAGCGTGCCGAACGCGAGCGACGACTTCCCCGACCCCGACACGCCGGTGAACACCACCAGCGCGTCGCGGGGGATGTCGACGTCCACGTTCTTCAGGTTGTGCTCCCGCGCACCGCGCACGCGCACGAACTCCGCCTGTCGCGCGCCCTCCGCCGCCGTCTTCCCGCTCTTGCCTGCCTTCATCGTCCCAGCCCGCCCGAGAGGTTGTTCCGATTATGGAGATGATGGGGATCGGGAGATGGCGATGCACCCGCATTCCAATCTCTGCCCCGTGGTGTGCCGCGCGGCGCCAGAGTCGTGCCCGAAGCCGGCGTGAGCTCGCCTCAGCCCGAGCGATGTGCAGAGCCTGCTCGTAGCCGAAGCCGCCGTCCATCCCAGTCCGCTACTGAAACTGCGCGCGGAACGCCTCGAGTTCTGCGCGCACGGCGGCGACCTCCGCCTGCAGCGCCTCGACCGTGCGCTCCAGCGCGGCGACCCGGTCCTCGTCCACATCGGCGCGGTGAGGGCGAGCGCGGGGGGGTGGTTCGTCCGCCATCTCGGGCGCATCGGCCTGCGTGGGTTCGCCGGCGAGCAGGTGGGTGTAGCGGACCTCCTTCTGGCCCGGGCGGCGGGGGAGGCGGGCGACGAGGGGGAACGGCTGGCGCGCGATCAGCGACTCCAGCACCGATTCCAGGTCGGGGATGTCGGCGAACGACGCCAGCCGCGCGGTGCGCGCGTGCAGCTCGCCCGGTGTCTGCGGGCCGCGGAGCATCAGCACGCCCAGCACCGCCAGCTGGCGCTCGTCGAGCTTCAGCTCTTCCGCCAGCAGGTGCTGGAACTTGGTCACGCGCGAGCCCACCGGCTGGATCTGGTGCAGCAGGCCACCGCGGCGGAGCGCGATGATGTGGTGCGTGGCGGTGTCCTCGTCCAGCCGCATCACCGGGTCGCGGTTGGTCGTCTGGTTGCACGCCGACAGGAGCGCGTTCAGCGAAAGCGGATAGTTCTCCGGCGTCGTCACCTCCTTCTCGAGGAGAGCGCCGAGGATACGCACTTCGACATCCGTGAGCGGAAGGTTCACCATCGGGTTTCCTCTGTCCAAAGATCAACCGGGAGCCGAACGATGCGGGTGGCGCGGCCCGGATTGCAAGTTTCGGCCTGATCCAGTGGGTTGGGGACAAGCGAAAGCCCCGGCAGCGTGAACCGCTGCCGGGGGCTTCGTTTCCCCACCACCTCGCCGACGCGGGGCAGGTGGTGCGAGAGGGCACCCGGACGCCGCCGCTACTGGCCGGTCCGGGCCGGCCGCGGGAGCGCCGTCGGGGGGATAAGGTCGTTCAGGCGCATGTAGTTGGCGAGCTGGCTGTAGTGGTCCGCCATGTCCGTCACGTGGCCCAGCACCATGCTCACGCGCGGCACCTGGCGAGACTGGCCGCGGAACGACAGGGTCACCTGGTCGGCCAGCTTCGCATCGTCCAGCTGCCCGAGCGCGCGCTCGCAGAACGCGAACGACGCGTTGAGGTTGGCCATCAGCCTGGCCTTGGGCCAGGTGGCCTTCACGGAGTCGGCGGTCGCGGTGTCCTCGGCCGCCACCGGCGCCTTCATGTCGCCGAACGCGTTGCAGAACAGGTAGTTGTCGCTGGCGAGGTGCTGGGCGATGTAGCCGATGGTGAGCTGCACGGGCGTCGGCTTGTAGCTGAACAGCCGCTCCGGGATCGAGTCGAACGCCTGGGCGATGTTCCGCTGCAGCCCCAGGGTCCGCGCACGGAACACCGTGGTGATCGGGTTCGCCGGCGGACTTCCGGACGGCTGCTGGGCGGCAAGGCTGGCCGGCAGGACCAGGGCGAGGAGCACTGCATAGGTCTTCATACGTCCTCCCGGGAGGGTGATGGGGAATCCGTCGTGATACTCGGTCCCGCGGCCGGCTTGCGCAACCGTGCCGGGTCTCCGCCGCGTGGAAAGCTCCGGGCGCGGCCGATCACCGGCGACTGAAAGTCGCAGCAACAACGACGGGAAGCCTCGCAAACCGCGCGAGGCTGATCCGCTCGGTTCAGGCGGGGAGGCGAGTTCGAAGTCGTAGACCGCTTGATACGCGCGGAGATGGCAAGGTAGGGAGTCCGCGAAGGCGGACTTCGGGCCGTTGTTGCCGTGATTTCGATCGCCCTTCCATGCCCCCCTCACCGGCGACTGAAGTCGCAGCAACAACGACGGGAAGCCTCGCAAACTGCGCGAGGCTGATCCGCTCATTCCGCGGCATCGGCGCTCACAACGGGTCTCCTTTCATCCTCCCTGGACGGGCTAGCGCGAGGACGACTCAGGAGACGGCGGGTCGATGCGGCGGGGAGCCACGGGCTGAATCCCCCGGACCCGGGATCATCCCGTCTACGACCCGTCGAGGAACTGCAGGTCGACGATGACCGGGTGGTGGTCCGAACCCGCGTTGTCCGGGCTGGTGGAGATCCGGCGGGCACGCCAGCCGGGGCCCATCAGCACGTGGTCGATGCGCACCCGGATCCATCCGTTGTCCTTGGTCCATCCGAACCCGCGCCCGGCCGCCTCCCACGCGTCGGTGAGGCCGCCCCAGTGCTCCTGGAAGATGCGGCTCTCCACCGGCGTGTTGAAGTCGCCCACGACCAGGCGCGGCGCGGTGCCGCGGTCCACCCACGCGCGGGCGAGGTGCGCTTCGATGGCGCGCAGCTCCGTGTTGGTGCGCATGGCCGTCCATCCGAGCCCCGCCAGCGCCTCGAAGCCCTTCCGCGGCGTCTCCAGGTGCACGTTGGTGACGTCGACGGGGCCCGCGGGCGTCCGCAGGGTGTAGCGGATGACGATCCCCGTGCCGCCCACGGACGAGGTCTCGGCGATGTGCTCCAGCGCCGAGCGGTCCATCATCGCGGCCGCCACGATCGGGTAGCGGCTGAGCAGGCAGAGGCTGTCCTTCTCCTGGTGATACCAGCCCTGGAGCGCGTTGATCGCGTTGATGAGGGGGCCGACGCATTCCTGGAACGCCACCACGTCGGGGTGCCAGGTCTCGAGCAGGTCCGGCAGGCGCACCGCGGCCCCGTCGCCGCCGTCGGCGTTGAAGGTGACCACGCGCAGGCTCATCCGCGCGTCGCCGCCCGCCGGGAGCCGCACGCCCGGCCGCCACCCCATCACCCCCACCAGCACCACGCCCGCGGCGGCCCCGAGCGGCAGCAGCAGCCGCCGCCGGAGCCCGGCCGCGAGCGGGACGAGCACGGCCAGCGGCAGCAGGAGCGGCCACTTCCCCGCGAACAGGAAGGCCGTCGCCGGCACCCACCGGTCCCCCAGCCCCCACAGCACCGCGCAGGCGGCGATCGCCGCGGCCAGGTAGCCCCACGACACCAGCGCCAGCCACCACGCGAGCCTCGCCCGCGCGCCGCCCTCGCGCCGCGGGCCCGGACGCGGCCGAGCCGCGGGCTGGGAGCGTGAGGAAGGCTCCGGCGCGGGCGGCCCGCGGCGCGGCGCGGCCGTCGCCTTCACGCGCACGGGGAGCTCCACCACGCGTCCGCAGCGGCACCGCAGCCGGCGTCCCGCGTGCGACTCTTCGCCGTGGAAGACTTCTCCGCACTGGCAGCGGGCGGTCAACATCAGGGGAGGGGAGATGAGGGGCGATGGTGGGCGAACGGTGGACCAAACTTCCGGTCATCGCACCGGCGAAACAAGGTTCTTCGCGGCCGGTGGATGATCCCGAAGCCGTTGTCGCCGCGCAGGTCAAGATGGCGACGCGTAACTTGAGGGTTGCGCGAATCCGCATCGAGGTGTAACTATGTAGTTACGTGTGATCGATTCACTCTCACGGGCAAGGGCGATGATTCCCGACCAGATCGAACGCGAGATCCGCATCGCCGCCTCGATGGAGCGCGTATGGGCCGCGCTGACGGAGGCGAAGCACCTGGGCACCTGGTTCGGCGACGCCGGCGCCACCATCGACCTGCGGCCCGGCGGCGCCATCACCCTCAACTGGGAGAAGAACGGCACCGCGCGCGGCCGCGTGGAGCGCGTGGAGCCGCCCACGGTCTTCTCGTTCCGCTGGATACGCGGCGGCCACGAAGAGCCGGAGCCGGGCAACCACACGCTCGTGGAGTTCACGCTGGCGCCCGACGGCGGCGGCACCCTGCTGCGGATGGTGGAGAGCGGGATCCGCGGGCTGGAGATGGCGGAGGCGAGGGTGCGCGAGTACGTCCGCAGCCACGAGCACGGCTGGACGGCCGAGCTGGACGAGCTGCGCGAGTACGTGGAGAGGGGCGCGGAATGACCCCGCGCCTCCGCGCCGCCGGGCCGGCTCCGCCGGACGACGCCCTCGTCGCGATGGCGGACCCCACGCGCTGGCGCATGCTGAACCTGGTGGCCGCGCACGGCGAGGAGACGGCCACCACCCTGGCCGCGCAGCTCCCCGTCAGCCGCCCGGCGGTCGCCAAGCACCTGTCCGTCCTGAGCCGCGCGGGGCTGGTAGGCGCGCGGCGCAGCGGCCGCGAGGTACGCTACCACGTGCGCCCCGGGCGGCTGGAAGAAGCCGCGCGGTGGGTCTCGCGGCTCGCGGCCGAGTGGGATGCGCGGCTCGCGGCCATCAAGCGCATCGCCGAGAGCCTGGAGGATTCATGATCTGCCCCGCATGCCTGTCCACGCTGGCGATGGTCGCCGCCGGCGCCACCTCCACCGGCGGTCTGGCCGCCGTCGCCGTGCGGATGCGCGGCCGCGGGGCCGCCCTCGCCGCCGGCGTGCGGCGGCCGCTCGCCAACTCGCCCAAACCGGAGGTTGCAACGACCATGTCCGGATCACCCGCGAACCACCTCGACGGAGAGCTCGCCATGCAGACGCCACCGATCGTTTCGCCGCAGGAGTGGGAAGCCGCGCGCGAGCAGCTGCTGGTGAAGGAGAAGGCCATGACCCGCGCCCGCGACGCGCTGGCCGCCGAGCGCCGGCGGATGCCGTGGGTGGCGGTGGAGAAGGAGTACGTGTTCGAGGGGCCGGGCGGAACGGCGAGCCTGCTCGACCTGTTCGAGGGCCGCCGCCAGCTGGTCGTCTACCGCGCGTTCTTCGAGCCCGGGGTGTTCGGCTGGCCCGACCACGCCTGCCGCGGCTGCTCCCTGGGGGCCGACCAGGTCGCGCATCTCGCCCATCTGAACGCCCGCGACACCACGCTCGCGTACGCCTCGCGCGCGCCGCAGCCGGACATCGCGCGGCTGAAGGAGCGGATGGGGTGGCAGATGCCGTGGTACACCATCACCGACAGCTTCGACGCCGACTTCGGCGTGGACGAGTGGCACGGCCACAACGTGTTCATCCGCGACGGCGACCGGATCTTCCGCACCTATTTCATCAACAACCGCGGCGACGAGGCGATGGGCACCACCTGGAGCTACCTCGACCTCACCCCGCTCGGCCGCCAGGAGCTCTGGGAGGACTCGCCGGAGGGCTACCCGCAGACCCCCACGTACAAGTGGTGGAACTGGCACGACAACTACGAGGCCGAGGCCGCGCCCGATCCCAAGTGGGTGGAGGTGTCGGACGCGGGAGAGGAGGCGTTCCGCAACCCCGACGCCCGCGCCACGGCATGAGGTGTCTGTTCGGCGCCGCGCATCCGGCGGCCTGATCGCCATCGGACGAAGCAGGACAGCGGGGGCGCCACCCGGGCCGGGCGGCGCCCCCGCTGTTCATCCGCCTCTCCGCGTTCCGGGCCCGGCAGGATCGGCTTCCTCTTCGTCCCGCCACGATCCCGGTCCGGGGAAGCCCTCGCGCGCGTCAGGCGTACGCCGGGATCAGACCCAGCATCTGCGGGAGAGTCGTCACGGAGACGATCCGGTAGCGCAGCGTCCCCGCGGGCGTCTGCACGGAGACGCGGTCGCCGGCCTTGCGGCCCAGGAGCGCCTGGCCGACGGGCGAGGCGAGGCTCACCTGGTCCTCGTCGAGGTCGATCACGTCCCCGGTGACCAGCGTGTACGAGACGCGCCGGCGATCATCGAGGTTCTGGAGGACGACCGACGAGCCGTAGCCCACCCGGTCGATGGGAAGCGCGCCGCACTCCAGCCCCGCCAGCCCGGCCACCAGCTGGCCCAGACGGCGGATCCTTTCCTGCACCCCCCGCCGCTCCTCCGGGGCGGCGCACACGGCGGTGGCGCCGCCGAGCTCGGCCTCCATATCGTCCGTAAGCTGGCGCGACAGCTGCTCCAGCTCGCTGCCAAGCCGATCCCTCACGTCCGCGATCATCTCCGGCCTCCTGGTTCGGTTGCCCTTCATCCGCTGGTTCCACCCGCCACTCTCCGGCGCGGGCGGAGAAACGCCGCCGGCTCCAGCGCTGGGAACCGGCGACGCTCTATCCCGCAGTCTCGCGGCAACCGGATCCGTTACATCCGCGGAGATGCCGTACGTTGCATCCGGCCGGCGCGGCTCACCTCGAGCAGGAGCAGCCATACCGGATACCCGCAATCACCTGTGCATCCCAAACGCATAGAAAGGACGTCATCCTGAGGCCGGCCACACTGTCATTTCCCTCGCGCGAATGGTTGCAGGCCGAAGGATCTATAGGCGAGTCGCACGTGCGCTGCCGATCTCCTTCGGTATCAGTCTCCGGCAGCGGCGAGCTCCATGGTCGCCTCGGGCTCCACCGCCTCCCGCGTGGGCATCTCCGGGTCCGTGGAGGAGGCCGGAGCGCCGGCTCCGTCCGTGTCGGGCCACGGCGCGAGCGTCCCGGGGAGCACCAGCACGGAGCAGGGGAGACGGTGGAGGAGGATCGCGCGGGCATCCTCCGGGCACCCGGCCGAGCTGGCGACGCCACCCGCCGGCCCCAGCATCACGAGATCCGGCGTCTCTTCGGCGGCCACGCGGAGGATCTCCGTGTGCGGGACCGTGTTCCAGCGAATGCTGCGGCGGATCCGCAGCCGGGCCCGCCACGGGCGCTGGCCGCCCGCCCGGCGGAGCTCGCGATCGAGCTCGGGGGCAAGCTCCCGCCATTCGCGCGGTCCGCTCGTTACGTGGAGGACCCGCAGCTCCGTGGGGGTCGGCGGGTCGAGCGAGCTCAGCCAGTCGCACGCGTGGGCGAGCACGCCCTGCCCGACCTCGGCGGCGGAGAGCGGCAGCAGCACGCGGATGAAGGGGCGATTGAGCGGGTTGCGGACGAGAAGGCAGGGCGCGGCGGCCGCCCCGGCGGCGTCGTGGAGCGCGCGGAGGTGCCGGACCCCTCCCGGCGTGTCCGGATCTCCCGCCCCGAGCACGACCAGGTCCGCTCCGACCTCGCGCGCACGCACCCGCACCGTATCCCCGGCCTGGTTGAAACCGAGCGCGCAGCTCGCGGGCGCCAGCCCGGCGGGGACGACGCGCCGGACCTGCCGCGCGAGCGCGGACTTCGCGTCCTCGATCCGCCTGCCCACGTCCGCCTGGAGAGCGTCCCGCAGCGTCATCCCCACGATCTCCATGGGGTGGACGACGTGGAGCCCGGCACCGCTGCGGATGGCGAGCACGGCGGCGGCAGACAGGGCCCGGTCCGAGGCGGGAGTCAGGTCCGAGACGGCGAGGATCGAGCGCATGAGCCTTTCGAGAGCGGGTCGCGCCGCCTCCGCGCCCCGGCGCATGGATGCGCGAAGCCGCGGCGCCGGGGTCGTCATCGACCCGGCACCGGCGTCCGCGCAGAGCGCCGGCGGCCGACGGGGGCGGCAGCAGGGTCCACCCCTGCTTTCGCCATGCAGTCTCGCCGCCGGCCGGTCCGTTACAGCCCCGCGAGGGGGAGCCTTCCGGTGCGCCGGGGGTAGGACCCGGGGCACTCCACGCAGGCGGCGAGATCCACGCAACCGGCGCGCAGGCGCCTGGAGGAACCCCACGTGATGGCTCGGCAGAGCCCGGTTTCGGCACCGGTTCCCGACGAAGCACCCGCGCCCCGGGCGCCGTCCCGGGACCTGTCGTTCCAGGCGGCGCGCGAGGAGCAGCTCCTCGTGCAGGCGCTTCGCGAGCGCGACGAGGCCGCGTTCGAGCTGGTGCTCGACCGCTACTACGCGCCGATGCTGCGGACCGCGACGATCTACGTGGGGAGCCGTGCGCGGGCGGAGGAGGTGGTGCAGGAGACGTGGCTGGCGGTCCTGGGCGGGATCGACCGCTTCGGCAGCCGCTCGTCGCTGAAGACGTGGATCTTCCGCATCCTGATCAACCGGGCGAAGACCTCGGCCACGCGGGATGCGCGGCTCGTCCCGCTGTCCAGCCTGGGCCGGGGACAGGAGGACGCGGATGGAGGCGGCACCCCATACCCGGCCGATCCCCTGGACGGCTGCCCGCCGGACGCGGAGCCGCTGTTCTCCGGCTCCGCGTCCATGGCCAGGAACCCCGAGGACTGGCTGCTGTCGGATGAGCTGCGGGAGCACATCGAGGCGGCGATCGGGGCACTGCCGGCGAAGCAGCGCGAAGTGATCGTCCTCCGGGACGTGGAAGGGTGGACCCCGGGCGAGGTGTGTAACATGCTGGAGATCTCCGAGTCCAATCAGCGGGTGCTGCTCCACCGGGCGCGGGTCAGGGTCCGCGACGCGCTGGCGCCGTATCTCGTAAATCCTTGAGAATGATGCCCATGGACACCCGGCTGGCTTGCGACGACGTGATGCAGCGCGTTACCGAGTACCTGGACGAGGCGCTTCCGCCCGGTGCGAAGGAGCCCTTCGAACAGCACCTCGCGGAATGCGCGAACTGCACCCGCTACCTCCAGGAAATCCGCCAGACCATCCACCGGCTCGGTGCACTCCCCCGCGAGCCGATGCCCGCCTCGATGAAAGACCGGCTCCTCCAGGCCCTCCACAGCCGGCAATCCGCGTAACCCCCTGTTCTCCTGCCGAATCCGGGAATCCAGTTCGTGCATCCCTCGCCGCATCAACCCGACGTCATCCTGAGGCCGGCCAAACTGTAACTATCGTCTACGCATCTCCGCAGCACGTGATTCGGCGAGGTGCACCGATTCTTCCGCCGGATCTGGTATTGGATACGGCCCCAGGGCCGCGCGAGACGATCCGAGACCCCATGAGCCACGGTCCGGGCGCACCGTGGCCGCGCTGCCTGGTGCGCGTACGGACGGGCCCGGAACCTGCCGGAACGACGCGCCACCCCCGTTGAGCCACCGCGGCATTCCCGTTGGAGATCCAATGCGGCTTCTGACGCTGAAATCGGTACTGGTCGCCACGGACCTCGACGAGGCTTCCCCGTTCGCGCTCCGGACCGCTGCCCGCCTGGCGACGCTCGCCGGGGCCAGCCTCCACCTGGTGCACGTCGCGGATGCGCCGGTCCCGGGTGGCGAGTCCAGGCTGAGGGAGCTGTTCAGGGAAATCGCGCCGGATGCCCCCGGACTCGAGAGCGCCCGGGTCGTCGGCGGCGTCCCAGCGGAGGCAATCGTGGAGCAGGCTGCCCGTGTCGGTGCGGACGTGGTGATTCTCGGGCCTCACCGGCGCGGCACCGGGCAGACGGGAGAGCTGGGGAGCACCGCGGCGAGCATCGTTCGCACGGCCCCGTGTCCGTGCCTCGTCACGGCCACGGAACTGCTCCTGCCCCTGGAGCGGGTCATCGCCGCCATCGATCTGTCGGAGGCGGCCAGCGGGGTGCTGTCGGTCGCCCTGTCGTGGGCGTCGGCGTTGCGCCCGCGGGGTGGGAAGGCGCGGCTCACCGCGCTGCACGTCACCCCGGACCCCGGCGAGGACACCGTGCGGCGGGTGCGCGAGGAGGTCGAGCGGGCTCGCGCGCGCGCCCGGGATGCCTCCTTCGTGGAAATCCACGAGCGGCTGGGTCCCGGCTCGGATCCGGCCGGGGAGATCCTGCGGCTTGCCGCCTCGGACTCCGCCGATCTGCTGGCGGTCGGAACCCGTGGCGCGGCCCCGCCGTCATCGGGTCTGGGCAGCGTGTCGGCGGCCATCGCGCGTGAGACGCCTTGCCCCCTGTTGCTGGTGCCGCCGGCCGCGTGGATGGCTCAGGATGCCGCCCGGGTGTGAGCTCGGCTTGGCGACGTGGGCGCCCGGCCTGTCGGCCGGGTAATCACTTCTACGGCATGGGCGGAGCTTGCGCGAAGGCGTGGAGGGGGTCCCCTCCACGCCTTCGCGTCTTCGCATGTGAGTCCGTCAGGCGGGTGGCGAGCCGCCCTCGCCGGCCTGGTCGGGGTCCCGCGGAGGATTCTTCCCGCTGCGGGCGCCGATCCACAGCGCCCACGCGAAGATCGCCGCGATCACCACCGCGATCGCGACCTCCAGCGGGGGCGCGTCCTGAAAGACGCCCACCGCGAGCATCGACATCATCTTCTTCATCTCCCTGCAGAAGTCGTTGTCCACCCGCCGGCCGGCGGGTGGGAGGTTCAATCAACGCTTCAGCGGGGAGGGGCCGTGGCGTAGTAGGCGGGCCGCTTCGCGCTGCGCGGCACCGGGATGCGAGATGGACGGAGATGCGTCCCGCCCGCTTCGGCCCGGGGGAGCAGCGTGGCGGAGGCGGGGATGAAGGCGGGGGGATGGAGGTCCGGCCCGGAGGCGGGCTGTGCGCCGCGCTTCGGCACGGGCGCCTGGGCCAACGTGCCGCGGTGCGACGCGGCGGCCGCATACACCTCGTCGCGCGGCCGGACGCCGGCGTGCTGCGCGGCGGCGGCGGAGTGGGGATGATGAAGCGCGGGCGCGGCCAGGAGCAGGGCCAGCGCCGCCCGAAGCAGGCGCCGCATTCCGATCTCCCTCATCGCGGCGCGATGCACGCGGGGAGCACCGGGGAGCTCGGGACCCGGGGTGTCCGCCGATGTCGCGAACAGGCCGCCAGGCGCGCGGTGTCGGTCATCTCCGGCGATCCAATCCGCAACTGGCTCCTGGGGTTGAAGTTGCCCGTCCACGCGAGAGCGCGGGACGCACCTAGGGTTTACGCCGCCGGCGGCCCGGCGTTCCCCCGGACCGGCGGATCCGGCCATGCTCCAAACCGGTTCTGGTTACACCGTTACCTCTTCCTGTGGTGCAAGCGCGAAAAGGCCCGGCAACGTAAACCGTTGCCGGGCCTTCCCTTATCTCAGCGCCCGCGGTAGGACTCGAACCTACGACCCCCTGATTAACAGTCAGGTGCTCTAACCGACTGAGCTACACGGGCAAACAAATGCGCCCCGTTTCCGGAGCGGCCCCAAAGTTATAAAAGCGGGGTTGTCGTGTCAACCCGCCGAAGCGCACCCATCTCCCATCCGCTCCGCAGGTTGGATGCTCCTGGGCCGATCGGCTTCGGGATGTTTCGCGGGGGATCGCCCGAGGCGCCCGACGGCACGCCTGGCGCCGCCGACGTGCCGGCCAGACGGCCGCGGATGCCCGGCGTGTCCGGACGAAGGACGCTCACGCCGGGGTGATGCTCGCCACGTCCAGCTCGAAGTCGGGGTTGCTGAAACGGACGGAGGCGCACGGGCCTCCCAGCACGGCCGGCGCGGTGGAGATGTCGCCGGGCGCCTCGATCCGCAGCACGGCCCCGCGCTCCCATGCCCAGTACGTGGCGGGCACCACCCGGCCGCTGGCGCGCAGGCGCACGCGCACCTCCTGCGGGCTGCGGTTCAGCGATGCCCGGTGGCGCGCGTCCCTGGCCACGGGCCCGGCTGCTGCGCCGCGAACCTCTACGTTCGCGTCGGCCGAGAGGTTCAGGCGGAACGACGCCATCGCCGCCGTGCGCGTGCCGGTGCCGGTGCCGGGCGGGAGCAGGTGCCGGTGCGCCCTGAGTGCCAGGTTCTCGTAGAAGTAGTCCACCCGCATGGCGATGGCCGTCGCCGCCGCCACGATCGTCGCCGAGCTCGAGTCCGCGTCGATTCCCCTGGCGAGCACCGCCGCAGCGTCGATGAACGGCTGGTTGTCGGCGATGCTCCGGTCCTCGGCGACGATGTACGCGGCACGCTGGGCGGGATCGACCACCTGGTCCACCCCCCAGCCGGAGATGGCCAGGCCCACGGCGCCGGTCACCGAAACCTGGTTGTACTCCAGCTTGCTCAGCGCCAGCACCAGACGGGCGATGAACGTCCCGCGCGGCGCCTCCTGCGCGATCTCGCACGAGGACGGGAGCACGATGAAGCGATGGTCCCCGGGGAGATTGCGGGCGCGCAGCGTGGCCGCGAGGGTCTCGGGGGTGTAGTCGCCCGCCTGGTCCGGCCCGGCATGCCCGATCAGGAACAGGGTGTCGTTCTGCGTGAGCCCGGCGGCGGCGAGGTCGACGGCCGGGTTGGCCAGCATCAGGATCGAGGGCGCCTGGTGCCTGATCTTGATGGTGATGGCGTTGGTGAGCATGATCCAGTCCGGATTCGCCTCGAGCATGACGACCAGGTTCATCTTTCCCTCCGCGGCATTTCGTCTCCCATTCTCCGGATCCCGTCATCCCGCCGCCCGGAAGCGCATCACCCGCGCCGGTCGCGCCCGGATCGCAAGTTGTCTGAAATCAACGACCTGGCGGCAGTTGGCAGATCGCATCCGCCGCTTCGATGCACCGCGGCGTTACACCGTCTGCATCACCGCGGAAACCGGAGGGCGAAGCGGATCGGCCCGCTCGTCCGGGTCGCGGCGGCGGACCGGTCCGCCGCCGCACGAACTCCCACCAGCGACAAGGTCCTTGTTTCCCAACGGCTTGCAATCGCATCCCGCACGATCCGGGGCGGTTCGCACGGAGAACGGGGCGGGGAACATCCGGCGGCGGGGAGGGTTGAACCCTGCTCATCCCCAGCACATCGGCCCTGATCGCCCAACCCGTTCGCGTGCAACGGGTTCGGGAACGGATCGTGCCCGTGCGCCGGACCTGGATACGCAGGATCGCAGCACAACGAAGGACCGCGGGACCCATGAAGCACACCCTGAACATCGTCCATTGCGCCGGGATCGCGGGCGTGCTCGCCGGCCTGGTCTTCGGCGGCTCCGCGCATGCCGTGCGCGACTTTCCGCGCATGTCGCAGCTGGCGCCGAAGGTGGATCTGGACCCCTTCCGCGCGGTGACGCACGCGGGGATGCTGGTGGCCGCGCGCACCGCCCAGGCGCGGCTGGACGACGGCCGCCCGTGGGCCGCGTGGAACGCCATCCGCGACTTCGCGGGCGACGACGCGGACGAGCTGCCGCCCTCCGTGGCCCTGCTGGCCGCGCGCGCCGCGGCGGGGTGGGACGGCTGGAGCCACGTGCGCCGGCTGCTGGAGGGCCGCGACTGGCTGGCGCGCGAGGACGGCGGCGCCGGGCTGATGCTGCTGGGCCGCGCGGAAGAGGCCGCGCGCGACTGGGACGCCGCCGCCCGCGCCTACCGCGGCTACGCGCGCGCCGCCGCCGGCTCCGACCGGGGGATGGCGTACGCGCGGCTGGGGCGCGTGCTGCGCGCGGCCGGCCACGACCGCGAGGCGGCGGAGGCGTTCGCGAAGGCGGGCGGCGAGCTGCCGGAGGTGGCGGACTGGTTGGCCGCGCTCCGCGCCGATGCGCTGGAGGACGCGGGCGAGGGCGTGGCCGCGCCGGCGTCCGGCTCGGCCGCGGCGCGGGCGTGGGCGGCGCGGGCCGAGGCGCGCTCGCGCTCCGCGCGTGGCGACCGGGCGGGCGCATCCGCGCTGCTGGCGCGCGAGGCGGAGGCCATCGCGGACGACGATCCGTCGCTCGCCGCCGAGCTGCAGGTGCAGCGCGCCCGCATCCTGGCCGGGGAGAAGCGCGCGGCGGAGGTGCGCGGCGAGCTGCGCGCGGCGGCGGCGGACGCGCGGGTGGAGCCGGCGGTGCGCGTCTCCGCGGCGGGAGTGCTGGCCGACCTTCCCGGCGGCCTCTCCGCCGAGGAGCAGGTGGCGCGCGCGGCGGCGTACGAATCGGCGGGGAAGCCGGGGCTCGCGGCGAAGGCGCTGCGCGTCGCCCTTTCCCGCGGCGCGGCGGCGGACGGGGCCACGCTGCTCCGCATCTCCCGCCTGCTGTTCGACGCGGCCGACTACGCGCCGGCGCGGGAGTGGGCGCTGAAGGCGGCGGAGAAGCTGGACGGCGAGGGCGCCGCCGAGGCGGAGCTGATCTCCGCCCGCGCGCTCGTCCGCCGCGGGGAGGAGGACGACGGCGTGGCCGCGCTGCGCCGCCTCATCGAGCGCCGCGCGGGGACGGCGGCCGCGGGATCCGCGTGGTTCCTGCTGGGCGACGCCGCGTCCGACCGCGACGCCGCGATCGCCGGCTACCGCCGCGCCGCCGCATCTCAATCCCCCTTCGCCCGCGAGGCGCAGTACCGCGTGGGCGACCGCTGCCTGAAGGCGGGCGACGACGCCTGCGCCGCGAAGGCGTGGGAGGACTACGCCGCCCGCTGGCCGCGCGGCGAGGAGACGGCGCGGGCCGCGTACATGGCCGGCGTGCTGCACGAGCGCGCGGGCCGCGCCGACCGCGCCCGGGCGATGTACGCCGCCGCCATCGCCGCCGACCCGGTGGACTACTACGCCATCCGCGCGGCCGACCGGCTGGGCGCGGACCCCTTGGCGGACGTCGCCGCGCGCCCGGCCGCCTGGGCGGTGACGGTGGGCGACGACGGCGAGGTGGCGGGCGTCGTCCGGCGCCTGGCCGCGCTGGAGGCCGCGGGCGCGGAGGAGGCGTGGAAGGCGGAGATGGATTCGCAGACGCGCCGCTTCGCCGATCGCCCGTATGCTCTCCTTCTCCTCGCGGAGGGGGTGCGCGACGCGGGGCACACGGTCGACGCCATCCGCATCGGCCGGCGGCTGCTGGAGATGCGCGGCGGCGCGTGGGACCTTCGGCTGCTGCGCGTGGTCTTCCCCTTCCCCTACCGCGAGATCCTGGCGGACGAGGCGGAGCGCTCGGACATCGATCCCTGGCTGCTGGCGGGGCTGGTGCGGCAGGAATCGTCGTTCAACCACGAGGCGCGCTCGTGGGTGGGCGCGACGGGATTGTCGCAGATCATGCCGTCCACCGGGGCGTGGCTGGCGCCGGCGGCGGGAGTGAAGAGCTACGATCCCTCGCTCCTGGCCGTCCCCGAGATCAACCTGCGGATGGGCGCGCGCTACCTGCGCGACCAGCTGCGGCGCTACCGCGGCGCGCGCGACCTGGCGCTGGCGGCGTACAACGCGGGCCCCGGCCGCGCCGACCGGTGGAAGAGCGAGCTGGGCTACGGCCGCGACGTGGACGCCTTCCGCGAGAAGATCCCCTTCGCCGAGACGCGCGAGTACGTGAAGGTGGTGATCCGCAACGCCGAGGTGTATCGCCGACTGTACGGGCCCAGCCGCTCGCCCGGGCTGGCGGACGGGGAGCGGTAGGCAGGGGACAGGGATCATACCAATCCGGCATAAGTATCAGTGCATCCAGCCAAATCACGTGCTGCGGCGCCGATAGATCCTTCGGCCTGCAACCTCTCGTGTAGACGCTGATTTCGGTGTGGCCGGCCTGAATAGAAAGTTCGCGGCCTGGCCCCCCACCGGCGACTGAAGTCGCAGCAACAACTACGGGAAGCCTCGCAAACTGCGCGAGGCTGATCCGCTCATTCTGTGGCATCAGCGCTCACGACCAATCTCCTTTCATCCTCCGTGGTCGCGCGCAGCGCGGTGTCCGACTCAGGATGACGTCGGCTTGGGGCGACGAGGATGCACGAACTGAATTCCCGGAATCGGTATTAGGGGGCCGGGAGCTCCGATTCCTGTCCGTATCGAAACCCGCGGCGGCGCGATGGTGTATGGTTGACCACGGCCGGCTTGCGGCGTAGCATCCGTTCGCGTCCGGAACCGGCCGCCGTTCCGCTCGACACCGATCCAATCCAAACCCATGCGATACAACCGGATCGTCGCTCCCGTGGCGCTTGCCGCGGCGCTCGGCGTGCTGGCCGTGGATGGCACGCAGGCGCAGACGCTGCGCGGCTCGCGCGGCAGCGTGGAGCGCATGTACGGCCAGGCCAAGCGCCAGGACCTGACCTTCTACCGCACCGGCCGCGGCGTCCGCAGCGCGGCGGCCGAGGGCGAGTTGGTTCGCCTGCGCGGCAACGAGAACTACCGCGTGGCCGACGCGTCGTATCCGTACGCGCTGGCGACCACGCGCACCTTCGTGCAGCGCCTGGCCGCGCAGTACCGCGACGAGTGCGGCGAGAAGCTGGTGATCACCAGCGCCACGCGGCCGCGCTCGGTGCGGCTGCGCAACTCCGTCGCCGAGTCGGTGCACCCGTCGGGGATGGCGGTGGACATCCGCAAGCCGGCGCGCGCGCGGTGCCTGCGCTGGCTGCGGCAGACGCTGCTCGACGTGGAAGGCGAGGGCGTGATCGACGCCACCGAGGAGCACCATCCGCCGCACTTCCACGTGGCCGTCTTCCCCGCGCAGTACGGCCGCTACGTCGCCGCCCGCTCGGAGTCCGGCTCGTCGAAGCGCGCGTCGTCCAGCCGCCGGTCGGGCGGGGAGTCGTCCGGCCGCGCCACCTACCGCGTGCGCCAGGGCGACTCGCTGTGGACCATCGCCCGGCGGCACGGGGTGAGCGTGGCGAAGATCAAGGAGGCCAACGGGATGCGCTCCTCGAACCTTTCCATCGGCCAGCGCATCGTCATCCCCTCGCGCTGAACCCGCATCTAGCCCCGAACCACCCGGCCGCCGTCCTGAATCCAGGGCGGCGGCTCGTGCTTCCAGTCCCCATTCCCACACAGGGGCGCGGAGAAGAGGAGATATGGAGGATTGCGGTGACTTCTCCGTATTCCTGTTTCTCCGTGTCCCCGTGCGGATTCCTTAAGGCGTTGTCATTCAAGGGAATAGGCTGCCTGGAGATGGCACCATGTTTGCTCCTGTCCCTCGTCCACTCCGCGTCGGGCGGAGGCATGGCGGCCGGGGACGACGATCAAGGAGCGAGCGAACATGAACGGACTGATGCGCGGGCTCAAGAGCGCGGTGCTGCTGGGCGCGGGCGTGGCCATCACCGGCTGCAGCCAGCTCGGCGGGCTGGGCAACGTGCTGGGCGGCGTGCTGGGGCCGCAGACGGGCTCGGGGAGCGGCGAGGTGGCGGGGACGGTGCGGTACGTGGACACGCAGCGCCAGATGCTCCAGATCACCACGCAGAACGGGCAGACCGGCAGCGTCTACTTCGACCAGCGCACGCGGGTCGTCTACCAGCAGCAGCAGTACAACGTTACCGCGCTGGAGCAGGGCGACCAGGTGCAGATGCGCCTGCAGCAGGACCAGCAGGGGAACTACTACACCGACTACATCGTGGTCACCCGCAGCGTGCAGGACGCCAACGGCGGGAACAACAACGGCGGCTACAACAACGGCACGTACAACGGCGGCAGCAACAACGGCACCTACAACAACGGCGGCTACGCGCAGGTGGAGGGCCGCGTGACGTGGATGGACCTGCAGCGCGGCCAGTTCGGGCTGAACACCAGCAACCGCGGCACGCTGACGGTGATGATGCCGTACAACTCCAACAACGCCGACGCCAGCCGCTTCCGCAACCTGCGCCAGGGCGACTACGTCCGCGTGGAGGGGCAGCTGGTGAACAACGGCACCCTGCAGCTCCAGCGCTTCTACTGATCCAGCGGTAGATGGAGATGGGGGCGGCTCCTCGCGGGGCCGCCCCTTTTCCGTTCCGCGCGCCGCGGGGTAAGATACCTCTCGCCTCCCGAGCCACCCTAGTCCAACCGCGCCCCAGGATCCCGATGGATGCGAACGCCGCCGCCAGACCCGCCCCGATGCGCGTTGCCGTGGCGGGAGCGTCGGGGCTGATCGGCTCCGAGCTGGTGCGGCGCCTGACGGGCGACGGGCACACCATCCTCCGCCTCGTCCGCCACGCGCCGAAGGGCCCCGGCGAGGTGCGGTGGGACCCCGCGCGCGGCGAGGTGGACGCGGCCGCGCTCGACGGCGTGGACGCGGTAGTGAACCTGGCCGGCGAGAACGTGGGCGAGCGCTGGACCGGCGAGCGCCGCAAGCGCATCCGCCAGAGCCGCGTGGACGCCACGCTGGGCCTCGCGCGCACGCTGGCGGGGCTCGCGCGGAAGCCGCGCGTGCTGGTGAACGCCTCGGCCATCGGCATCTACGGCGAGCGGGGCGACGAGCGGGTGGACGAGATGAGCGCGCCCGGCAGCGGCTTCCTGGCCGAGGTGGTGCGCGAATGGGAGGCGGCCACCGAGCCCGCCTCGGCCGCGGGGATCCGCGTGGTGCTGCCGCGCTTCGCCGTGGTGCTGAGCAAGCGCGGGGGGATGCTGGCGAAGGTGCTCACCCCCTTCCGCCTGGGCGCGGGGGGGACGATGGGGAGCGGCCGCCAGTGGCTGAGCTGGGTCTCGCTCGGCGACGCCGTCGACGTCCTCTACCTCTCGCTGGTCGACGACCGCCTGGACGGCCCCATCAACGTGGTGGCCGGCGCGGTGACGAACGACGAGTTCACGCGCACGCTGGCGCGCGTGCTGAGCCGCCCGGCGCTCGTCCCCGTCCCCGCGTTCGCGCTCAGGCTGGCGTTCGGCGAGATGGCGAACGAGACCATCCTCGTCAGCCAGCGCGCCGATCACCGCCGGCTCACGCAGCTGGGCTACAGCTTCGCCGAGCCCGAGCTGGAGGGCGCGCTCCGGGCTGCGTTGGCGGAGAAGGACTGAACTGAAGTACGAAAGTACGCGAGTACGGAAGTACGATGGTTCGTCGGAGGGCGGAGGGCTCGTCGGGATCTTGGAATCCCCGATCCCTATCTCCCGAACGCGAGAAGGGCGGCCGATTCGCTCGGCCGCCCTTCGCTGTTCCGTACTTCGTACTCCTCGTACTTCCGTACTTCTTCACGAAGCCTTGTTGAACACCATCTTGTACTCCAGCGGCTGCGGGAGCTTGGGCGAGCGCAGGACCACGTGCATGGTCAGCGTGTGGCCGTCCGGCGACACCACGTAGGTGTTGGTGCGCGAGCCGTCCTCGGCGCGGAAGGTCTGCACCAGGCGCCCCTGCTGCCACTCGGTCGACAGGTCGAACTTCTCGCCGTCCTCGCGCGTCCACTTCACCGGCTGCCCGTTGGCCGGGCTCTCGATGGCGTGGCGCGCGTCGAACACCGTGCTGACCTGCTGCGGCGTGTAGTTCACCACCACGCGGCTGTACACCGGGTTGGTGCGGCGCAGCCGGCCGCGCGCGATGGGGCGGGTGATGAAGCTCATCCGGCTCACCGCGGTCTCGATGGCGCGGTTCACATCGTCGCTGGCCGCGCGGTTGATGGTCCACGTTCCGCGCATGGTGGACTCCTGCGCGTTGGCGGCCGCGGGAAGGGCCAGCGCGGCCAGCAGGGGGAGCAGGAGCGTGCGAGTCCGTTGACGGCGCATGGCGGAGCCTCCAAGATGCATGGGTGGGGTGCGAACGGCGGTTGCGGTACGCGGCCGCTCTTCGGCGAGCGCCGGCGGGGTCGGCGGTGTGAGCGGCAATCTACACCGTCCGGACCCGGCGCGGTAGACTGCCGCGAAAGCCTTGCTTCACCACGGGTTACACCACCCCGCCCCCGGAAGTTTCGTTGAAACATCGCCCCGCGCGGCCGCGTACCACCGGCCATGCACGCCGCGCCGAGCCGCGGCGCTCCTCTTCCCGCCTCCCGTGAAGGCCCCGATCCATGCCTGAGCCGCTGCGCCCCAAGCGCATCCTGACCAACATCGACTCGCGCAGCTGGGAGCACCCGGCCGACCGCGCCGCCCTGAACGCGCTGCGCCAGATCCCCGTGTTCGACGAGGTGCTGCGCAAGATCCTGGAGATCTTCGGCGAGAAGGCCACCCGCCTGGCCTTCCTGGCCAGCGCCGTGCGCGTGACCCCCGCGCAGTACGGGCGCGTCCACGCGCTCTACCAGGAGGTCTGCCGCACCCTCGACGCGCCCGCCGAGTACCCGCTGTACGTGACCCAGAACCCCACCCTGAACGCCGCCGCGTACGGGATGTCGAAGCCCTTCATCATCGTGCACGACACGCTGGTGAAGACCTTCGACGACGACGAGCTGCGCTTCGTGCTGGGGCACGAGCTGGGACACGTGATGAGCGGCCACACGCTGTACAACACCATGATCCGCCTTCTCCTGGCCCTGGCGTCGATGGGGTTCCCCATCGTGGGGCTGGCGGCGCGCGCCATCCTGCTGGCGCTGCTGGAGTGGAGCCGCAAGGCCGAGCTGTCGTGCGACCGCGCCGGCATCCTGTCGGTGCAGGACCCCGAGCCGGGGCTGCGCGTGATGCTGAAGTTCGCCGGCGGCACCAGCCCCGAGGCCAACCTGGCCGAGTTCATCCGCCAGAGCGACGAGTACCGCGAAACCGGCGACCTGGGCGACCAGGTCTACAAGGTCCTGAACCTCCTGGGGATGACCCATCCCTTCCCGGTGCTGCGCGTGGCCGAGCAGCGCAACTGGTTCGAGAGCGGCGCGTACGAGCGCATCCTGGCGGGCGACTACATCCGCCGCGGCGAGTCTCCGCCGCCCTACCGCGAGGACTTCGCGGAGGCCTCAAAGTCTTACAGCGAAAGCGCTAAGGAGACTTTCGGGCAGGCGGCCGACGCGGCGCGGAAGGTGATGGACGGCTTCCGCGCGGGGTTCAACCGGGGGTAGCCGGGGGGCGATGCGAGCCGATGCAAGGAACCGCCTAGCAAGAAGTGGAACCGACCTTGCGTGAGGGGTGTTCGGCGCGGACGGGCCGCGCCGCACTTCCGCCCCTGACGGAGAGCCGATCATGAACAAGTCGGAGTTCATCGACGCAGTGGCCGACAAGGCCGAACTCACCAGGGCAGCGGCGGCGCGCGTGGTGGATGCGATCTTCGACACCGCGTCGGGCGCCATCTCCGAGGCAGTGCATGCCGCGGGGTCGCTGTCCATTCCCGGCTTCGGGAAGTTCACCCGCCGCACCCGCGCCTCGCGCACCGGGCGCAATCCACGCACGGGGACCGAGATCAAGATTCCCGAGCGCACCACCGTGAGCTTCAGCGCCGGGCGCGGGCTGAAGGAGCAGCGCAGCACCTCGCGCCGCAAGTCGCCGCTGGCCACGGCGGCGGGCGCGGCGGCCGGCGCGGCGCTGGGCGCGGCCGCGGCAGGGGCGGCCAGCCGGTCCGGCGGCTCTCGCAAGTCTTCGTCGCGCTCGGGCGGAACCACCAGCGGCTCGTCCTCGTCGCGCAGCAGCGGCAGCAAGAGCAGCGGCGGCTCGTCGTCCGGCTCGCGCAGCACGGCATCGAAGAGCGGCGGCTCGTCGTCGAAGAGCAGCGGGTCCAAGAGCAGCGGGTCCAAGAGCAGCGGCGGTGGCTCGTCGTCCAAGAGCAGCGGCTCCAAGAGCGGCGGCGGCTCGTCGTCGAAGAGCGGCGGATCGTCCGGCGGCTCGTCGTCGAAGAGCGGCGGATCGTCTTCCTCCAAGAGCGGCGGATCGTCTTCCTCCAAGAGCGGCGGGTCTTCCTCGAAGAGCGGCGGATCGTCATCCAAGAGCAGCGGTTCCAAGAGCGGCGGGTCGAAGAGCGCCGGGTCAAAGAGCAGCGGCGCGAAGAGCAGCGCCCGCAAGAACTCCTGACGCCAGCGGTTCAGGTTCTCCGGCCCGCGGGGCCGCACCGGCAACGGTGCGGCCCCGTGGCCGTTTTGCAGGTGGATGGAAGATTTCAGGGCGGCGCGGGGACGAGCAGAAGCGTGGCGCGAACGGGGATCGCCTCACTCCCGGCGCCCGATTTTCGAGGGATTGACCGGTGTAGCGGGTGTGTTTATATTGCGCTTTCCGCGCCCCACGCGGACCGATCCAATCGGCATGCGGCACCCGGGGGACCCCAGGATTCGGGTCCCCTCCTGATTTTCCCCACGACACCTGACGCATCCGGAAAACTCGCGTGGTCGAGATCGAGCTTGGCGAGAACGATCGCCTGGACTGGGCCCTCAAGCAGTTCCGCCGCCGCATGATCCGCTCGGGGCTGTTCAAGGACATGCGCCGCAAGCGGTTCTTCGAGAAGCCCAGCGAGGCTCGCAAGGCCAAGACGAAGGCCGCACAGCGCCGCCGCGCCAAGGACCGGCGCAACGCCCGCCGCGCCGCAACGCTGTAGAAGAAAGTCCTGAGTCCCAAGTCCTAAGTCCCAAGTGGGCTCGTCGCTTCGCAGCCCGCTTCTCCGGACGCGAAATGCTGATTCAGGCGGAGATGCACTCGGCACTTAGGACTTAGGACTTAGGACTTAGGACTTAGGACTTCGGTATTTTCACCAGTCGGTCGGCACGGCACGATGCCCGGTACGCCCGACGCACATCAACACACAGGGAGTACCGCGATGCGCACGACCGGCAAGGTGAAGTGGTTCAACGACGCCAAGGGCTACGGGTTCATCACCCCCGAGAACGGCGACAAGGACTGCTTCGTGCACCACTCGGCCATCCAGGCCGAGGGCTTCCGCTCGCTGGCCGAGGGCGAGCGCGTGGAGTTCGACGTGGTCGACGGCGCCAAGGGCCCGTCGGCCGAGAACGTGGTTCGGCTCGGCTGATTCGCCAGCCCGGCACGACGCTGGCGAAGGGGCGCCTCCCGTGCGGGAGGCGCCCCTTCGCGCTGGTGGGCATCGCATCTCCATCTCCGGCTCGATCGCCGGATTCTACTCATCTCCTTCAAACTGCGGTGCGGCTCCGGATGCATCCACGCCGCCCTCTCCCCGCGCCTTGGAGCGCTCGCCCTCTCCCGTACCGGGCGAGGGGGGCTATCCAGCACTCGCGCGGCCTGCAAACTCAACCAGCACGGATACTGCGGCGTGCCGGGATGCCGGAAAGCCACCTCTCCCGGTACGGGAGAGGTGGACGGCCTGAGCCGGCCGGAGAGGGCACGAGGCGTCGGAGGCGCACTCCCGCACTTCCGCACTTCGTCACAGCATCCCGCAGTGCATTGCGCGGACGACGATCTGGTCCTGGCGGAAGCGGCCCTCGAGGGTTTCGCGGTACAGGCGCCACCACTCGCGGTCCTGGTGCTCCGCCATCACCTCGGCCACGATCACCTCGTCGCGGCTCACCTCGCCCTCGTCGTCCTTCCACAGGCCGACGGCGGGGGCGCGGGTGTAGAACGTCGTGCCGCCGAAGCGCTCGGTGAGCTCGCGGCGCACGCGGTCGAACTCGTCGCGCGGAAACGGGCGCTCCTCGTTGTCGCGCAGGGGGAGGAGGATCTGGATCAGGTACACGCCTCACCATCCGTCGTTGTCGTTTCGCGGGAGGGGATGCGGGCGCTGTGCCACGAACGCGCGGTGCGCCGGATCCGCTAGGGGACCCGGCGCACCGCGGAGATCCGCATCTCCCGAACCCGCTACCGGTGGATCTTGATCAGCACCGGGCGCGAGAGGTAGACCTGGCGCGTGGCCGTCACGCTGTCCAGCACGCGGCGGAACCAGCCGGCGGGGCGCGGCTCGCCGCCGTGCTCCATCACCTGCCGGGCCACGGCGATGACCGTGCTGTTGGACATGCGCACGCACCCGTGCGACTCGGCCTCGCCCAGCGAGTCGGTCTCGCGGGTGCCGTGCACGTACAGGTCGGGGTCGCGGAAGAACATCTTCACGCGCCCCATGGGGTTGCGCGGGTCGCCCGGATCGCGCGGGCGCTTGCCGCGGGCCCAGCGCGCGTCGGGCGGAACCCACCGCGGGTTCCATACGATGTGGCGGATGCGGTACTCGCCCGTGGGCGTGGGGTGCGCCGGCTGACCGATCGCCACCGGGTACGAGTTCACCGTCTCGCCGTTGCGCACCACCGACAGCGTACGCGCGGACAGGTCCACGCTCAGGTAGAACTCGTCGTCGCGCGGAGCGGTGGACGCCTCCCCGAGCGGCGCCGGCGCGCCCGCCCCCAGCACCGAAACCGCGAGCGCCGCCGCGGCCAATCCCCTACGCAATCTCGTCATAGACTCTTCACCTCCAAGGGGTTACGCGACCCGTTCGCGCGCCGGAAGTGGAAGGATCATGCCAAACAGATGGTGCGGCCGCGGAGGATCGTGCCCGCTGATGCGAGCAGCCCCGCCGTCTTCGCGCGAGACGGCGGGGCTCGGGGGCGAGGCTCGGAATGCACCGAGCCCGCGAAGCCGCGGACCCGCGCGCGCACAGCCGGTTGCCAGCGGGTTCGGCGGGATTGGGGGCGCGAAGATGCGAGTGAACTCGCGGCTACAACGGCACGCAGTCCGCCTTCGCGGACTTCAGTGGCGAGACAGAGTCTGGCGCGGCGAGCGGATGGTGGAGCAGCGTTGAGTTCTCCCCTCCCCCGCGCAGCGGGCGGAGGGCCGGGGAAGGGGGGCCAGCCTGGCGGGCAGGATGTCTCCCCGACGCAAAGTTGCCGGGGCGCTGTTCGCACTCAGCACTCAGCACTCAGCACTCAGCACTCAGCACTCAGCACTTCTACTTCATCCCCTCACCCGCTCCAGCCGGTTGCGAATTCGCGCGATGAGCTCGGGGCCCACGAACGGCTTCCCGACGAAGTCGTCCGCGCCGGCGGCGAACACGCGGTAGACGGTCTCGGGCTCGGTGCGGCTGGTCAGGAAGACGATGGGGAGCGAGCGGCGGCGCGGGTCGGCGCGCACCACGCGGCACAGCTCGATGCCGTTCACGTGCGGCATCTCGATGTCCAGCACCAGCAGGTCCGGGTCGACCTCGCCCAGGCGCGTCCAGAAGTGAAGCGGGTCGTTGCAGGTGTGCACGTCCAGGTGCTGCGGCCCCAGCACCGCGCGCAGCGCCGCCAGCATCTGCTCGTCGTCGTCCACGCACAGCACGCGCGCCCGTTTCGCGCCGGGAGCGGGAAGGATCGCGGCGACGGCTTCGCGCAGCGCGTCGGCGGCGAGCGGCTTCTGCAGGAAGCTGCGCGCGCCGAGCTGCACCGCGCGCAGACGGTCCGGCAGTGCCCCGCGCGCCGTGGCGACCACGATCGGCGCGCCGGGAAAGCGCCGCCCCACCTCGGCCAGCGCGCGCCAGTCGCTGGTCGCGTCCGGCGCCGAGACGTCCAGCAGCACGGCGTCCGGCTGCCCCGCGACCGCGTCTCCATCCCCCGCCACCTCCACGCGCAGCGACGCGGACGCGACCTCGCCGCGCACCGTCTGCGCCAGCGCGGGATCGCCGGTCAGCACCAGCAGCAGGGGGATGGAGGACGATCCGGGCACCGGTGCCGCCGGTGTCGCAACCGGAGCGGGCGCGGCGGGCTGCTCCTGGCGCGACTCGATCATCCGGCGCAGCGATTCGGCCGCGGCCACGAGTTGCGCGCCGTCCTCCGGCTTCAGGAAGCGCCCGCCGCCGAAGACGGTTTCCAGCTCGCGCGCCACCCGCGTGCCGTCCGGGAGCCCGAAGGTTCCGAGCGCGCCGGAGAGGCGGTGCGCCTCGTCGGTCGCCTGCTGGCGCATCGCGCCGTTCAGCCGCCCGTCCGCGGTGGCGCGGGCGGCGCGCTCCAGCACGGCTACGCGCTCCAGCATCGCGCCCCGCGCGCGCGTCCACAGCTGGCCCACGGCGGCGGACACGTTCTCCCGCGTCGCCGCGGGAGCGGGCTGCGCGAGCGGCGGCGGTGGCGCGACGGGAGCGGCTGCGGGCGCGGGCGATGCGGCCGCGGCGGGGACCGGCTGCTGCGCGGCGACGTCGATCATCTGCGTGATCGTGCGCAGCAGCTCCGCGCGGTCGAGCGGGTGGAAGAGGATGCGCTCCACCCGCAGCTCGCGCACGAGGCGGTCGAGCACGGACTCGTCCACGCCGCGCTCGCCGGGCTCCAGCGTCACGATCACCGGCACCGCCGCGCCCTGCGCCGACGCGCGGAGCTTCCGCAGCGCGTCCATCGTCTCGTCCGCGCCGATCGCCAGGTCCAGCAGCAGAAGCCCCGCGTTGCCGCGGGCGTGGTCCGCCGCCTCGTCCGCGCCGAAGGCGACCTGCACGGCCACGTTCGGGAGGCGCTCGGCCAGCCAGGTGGCGAAGTGGCCGGGAAGCCCGGCGATCAGGATCGATTTCACGGTTCGCGCTGCAGTCGGCCGCGGGTGATGATGCTTCCGGCGTCGCCCGGAAGGGGCCGCAAGATACCCGTCCAGCGTTCGTTCCGCCATCCGCCCATGCCCCTGCCGCGAGGCGGACATTCCAGTTCACACATCCGCGGACGTCATCCTGAGTCGGACACCGCGCTGCGCGCGACCACAGAGGATGAAAGTCGGGCGCCCAGAATAACACAATCTGGACTGACTTTCTATTCAGGCCGACCACACCGCAACCTGCGCCCACGAAAGAGCTTGCAGGCGGAAGGATCTATCGCCGGATGACACGTCAGTCTGGCCCGCGCACCGAAGCATCGGCGCGCGATCCGGCCGACGTGCTGCCGCACCTGTAGATCCTTCGGCCTGCATGCATTCGGGCACGCCAGGCATCCGTGTGGCCGGCCTCAGGATGACGTCATCACCTCTTCGGAAACGGTTTGCGACAAGCGGTTCATCCCCATCTCCCGCCCTTCATCCCCCGTCTCCGCCATTCATCACACTTGCGTCGGATGGAGGGTCGGATGCTCGTTACACGTGAAGGAGGAATGGCGACGGGAACACACGCGCGGGTGACGGCAATGGAGCGCATCGGCATCGTGGGCGCGGGGCTGAGCGGGCTGGTGACGGCGAAGACGTTCCTGGAGGAGGGCTTCGGCGTCACCGTGTTCGAGACGGAGGACGAGGTCGGCGGCGTGTGGGCGCGCTCGCGGCGCTACCCCGGCTTGGCGACGCAGAACCCCCGCGACACCTACGCGTTTTCCGACTTTCCCATGCCCGCGTCGTACCCGGACTGGCCCGGCGGCGAGCAGGTGCAGGCGTACCTGGCGGCGTACGCGGACCGCTTCGGCGTGACCCCGCACGTGCGGCTGCGCACGCGCGTCACCCGCGCGGAGCCGCGCACCGATGCGCGCGCGGGGTGGCGCGTGACGGCCGCGGCCGCGGACGGGCGCGAAGAGGCGCACGACGTCGACTGGCTGGTGGTGTGCAACGGCGTGTTCAGCGAGCCGTTCATCCCCGACCTACCCGGGCGCGCGGAGTTCGAGGCGGCGGGCGGGCGCGTGCTGCACACCACGCAGCTGCACGACGCCGCCGAAGTGACGGGGAAGCGCGTGGCCGTGGTCGGCTACGCCAAGTCCGCCGCGGACGTGGCCTGCGCCGCGGTGGAGACGGCGCGCGAGGTGACGCTCGTCTTCCGCCGCGCGCTGTGGAAGATGCCGAAGTACTTCTTCGGGCGCGTGCACCTGAAGTACGTGCTGGCCACGCGCTTCAGCGAGGCGCTGTTCCGCTGGCGCCATCCCGAAGGGGTCGAGCGCGTGCTGCACTCCGCCGGAAAGCCGCTCGTGTGGCTCCTCTGGCGCGGGATCGAGCGGACGCTGCGGCGCTCGTTCGCGCTGGACGCGCACGGGCTGACGCCCGAGGCGCCGATCGACCGGATGGTGGGGTGCACGCTGAGCCTGGCGTCGGGCGGCTTCTTCGACCACGTGCGAAGCGGGCGCCTGCGGGTGCAGCGCGGCGAGCCGGCGCGGTTCGCGGACGGCGCGATCGAGCTGGGGGATGGGACGCGGGTGGAGGCCGACGTGGTGGTGTTCGGGACCGGCTTCCAGCAGGGCGCAGCGTTCCTCCCCGAGTGGGTGGCGGAGCGCGTGCGCGGGGAGGACGGCAACTTCCGCCTGTACCGCAGCATCCTGCCGCCGGACGTGCCGCGGCTGGCGTTCATCGGCTACAACAGCAGCCTGTACTCGCAGCTCACGTCGGAGATCGGCGCGCGGTGGCTGGTGGAGCACGCGCGGGGGCGGTTCGAGATCCCGTCGCAGGCGGAGATGCGGCGGCGCATCGAGGAGCGGCTGGCGTGGCTGAAGGCGGAGCGCCCGGACTCGGTGATGAACGGCATCTGCGTGATCCCCTTCAACTTCCACCACATCAACGAGCTGCTGCGCGACCTGGGCGCGCGCACCTGGCGCTCGCGCAACCGCCTGCACGAGTACATGATGCCCGTCGACCCGTCGCTTTACGCCGGCCTCCGCGCGGAGCTGCAGGACCGCCGCCTCCGCCGCGCCACCCCGCGCGAGCCGGGAGTCGCACGACCGACATCAGTAGGGTGACTGGGCCTCGTCGCGTCCCCCGCCGACGTCATCCTGAGGCCGGCCAAACCGTTGCCGGGGCATGCATTAGTGCCTGCAGGCCGAAGGATCCATAGCCGGTCCAGCAGGTCAGCATGGGAATCGCCGCGAGTGCCCCACCCTGCTCCTTCGAAACAACTCCGTCCTGAATTTCGGCGCGAATCTCGAAATCACGTGCTCGAACAGTATGGATCCTTCGGCCTGCAACGTTCAGTGCAAGTGCAGGTTACCGTGTGGCCGGCCTCAGGATGACGTCTCGTTTGATTCGGGCAATTCGATGAGTTGCTGTTCACCTCTCCAGCAGTTTGGGAGAGGTCGAAAAATCGAGGAGGAGAAGACGGCGGTATGTCTTCTCCTCCTCGATTTTTCGGGAGAGGGCCAAAGGGCGTGAGGCTCGGAGTCGATGCTCGTTCCTACTCCTTGGCCCCCTGCGGCTGCTCCCAGTGCAGCTCCCACTCGCAGAAGGCGTCGCCCTCGACGGCGCAGCGGACGTGGCGGACGGCCGGGCGCACGCCGCCGGCCAGCTCGGTCGCGCGCAGCAGCCCGCCCGTCTGGCGGCGGCAGAACACGGGGTCGCCGGGAAAGCCGACCAGGCGCAGCACCGCGCGGCCGGGCTCCGCCTCCACCACCTCCATGTTGCCGGGCTGGTAATAGAGACGGAAGAGGGAGACGGGCTGCACCAGGAACTCCAGCGGGTCCTTCTTGCGCAGGATGCCGCCGTACAGCTCCACGCCCATCGACTGGATGGAGTACGCGCCGGACTTCTCCGGCCACCCCTGGTCGCGCCGCCCGATCTCCGCCTCCACCGCGTCCCACAGCGCGCGCAGCAGCTCGATCGGCACCTCGCCCGTGGCCGGGGCGGCTTCCACGCGGCGGCGCTCGTCCTCGCCCAGGCGCGCCAGGACGGCGGCGGCCGCGCCGGCGCCGTGCTCGGCCTCGACGTAGCGCAGGGTGGAGCGGAGGGTGGATCCCTTCGCGTGCGGCGCGGCCAGGACGGCGCTCATGGGCGCGCCTCCGCCAGCGCGCGGCGGTCCGGCTTGCCCGAGCCCAGCCGCGGGATCTCGGGGAGGAAGACGACCGAGCGGGGCACCTTGTACCCGGCCAGCCGCGCCCGCGCGTGCGTCACCACGTCGACCTCCGTGAGCCTGGTTTCCCCTCGCGGGACGATGAAGGCGCGCCCCACCTCGCCCCAGCGCTCGTCCCGCACGCCGACGACCACGACCTCGGCCACGCCAGGGCAGTCGGCCAGCGCCGCCTCGACCTCGCCGGGAAAGACGTTCTCGCCGCCGGAGATGAACATCTCCTTGCGCCGCCCGCAGATGCGGAACGCGCCGTCCGCCTCGCGCGCGGCCAGGTCTCCCGTCCGCAGCCATCCATCTTCCGTGAACGCCTCGGCCGTCTTCTCCGGGTTGCGAAGGTACCCGGCGAACACCTGCGGGCCGCGCAGCAGCAGCTCGCCCGGCTCGCCCGGCGCCGCCTCCGTGCCGTCCTCGCGCTCCACGCGCATCTCCAGCATCGGCACGGGCCAGCCGACCACGCCGGGGCGCCGGACTGCCTGGTCGGCGGGCATGGCGAAGCAGTTGGGGCCGCACTCCGTCAGCCCGTACCCCTCGCGCAGCCGGTAGCCCGCCGCGCGGACGCGCTCCGCCAGCGCGGCGGGGAGCGGCGCGCCGCCGGACATGAAGGTGCGCAAGCTGGGGAGTGGCGATCCCCACTCGCGGCCCTCCATCAGCATCAGCAGCATGGTGGGAACGGTGAGGGCGACGGTGATCCCCTCGTCGCGGATCCCCTGCATGTAGCTGTCCGCGTCGAACTGGTCGAACAGCACCACCTTGCCGCCGCGGAACCAGAGCGGCGTGGCGAAGACGTTCCATCCCCCCGTGTGGAAGAAGGGGGTGGAGACGGGGGCCACGTCGCCCGCGCCCAGCTCCCACGCGGTCGTGGTGGCGACGGCGTTGTAGAAGATCTGGCGGTGCGGGAGGATGGCGCCCTTGGGGCGGCCGGTGCTCCCGGAGGTGTAGAGGACGAGCCACGGGTCCTCCGCGTCCACCTCCACGTCGCCGGCCGATGGACCGCCGCGGGCCAGCAGCGCGGGCGCGGCGGCGTCCAGGTCGATCCACCGCGCCTCGCCGATGCCGCGGAGCGCGTCCTCGGCGCGGGCGCGGAAGCGGTCCTCGCCGAGCACCAGCCTGGGGCGCGCGTCGTCCAGGATCGGCGCGAGCTCGGGTGCGGCGAGGCGCCAGTTCAGCGGAAGTAGCGCCGCGCCGATGCGGCCGCAGGCGAAGAACGCCGCGGCCATCTCGCTGCGGTTTCCCGCCAGCGTCGCCACGATGTCGCCGCGGCCGATGCCCTGCGCGCGCAGGAGCGCGGCCCAGCGGTCGGCGGCGGCGTCCAGCTCGGGGTAGGTCAGCCGCTCGCCGCGCGCGCGGTCCACCAGCGCGTGCCGCTCGCCCGCCAAGCGCCGCCAGAAGCGGAGCGGGTCGGGGCGGCGGGGGAAGTTCGGGACTGCGTTCATCGTGTTCGTACCGGTTCGTGCGCTTCCGATTCATCCATGGTCAATCGCATTCCGCGGCGGCGGTGGGGGCGCTTCGCGCCGGGGGAGAACTCATCGCGGGCGCATCTGCGGCGCGCGCAGGAAGCCTCTTCACTTCCCCGCATTCCTCCGCTCCACCCGATGACGTCATCCTGAGGCCGACCACACCATCAGCGCGGAATTCACGATCCTGTGCAGGCCGAAGGATCTATAACTTCGGCCGCACGTCCGCCGGGTGACGTGCATCGACTGGCTATGGATCCTTCGGCCTGCCGTCATCCTGCCGGACGCGCGTTCGGCGTGGCCGGCCTCAGGATGACGTCTCTTTTGCGCCTGCGCTGGCCACGCACCGGGAAGTCCGCGAAGGCGGACTGTGTGCCGTTGTAGCCGCGACTTCAGTCGCATTTTTACACACGACTCGCATCCTCCTCACCGCGAATGGGCGAGGAGGAAGTCGAGGATGAGGCGCGAGGCGTCGGGTCCCCGGGCGTCGGTGTACGTGCCCTCGGGCGAGCCGCCGGACCAGGCGTGGCCCAGGCCGTCCACGATCACCAGCTCGATGGCGGGCTTCCCGTCGGCGCCGCTCCAGCGCGTGCGCTCCACGCCCAGGCCGCCCTCCGTCGAGCGCTGGACGGGGGATGAGGAGACGCCGAGCACGCCCGCCCACTGCCCCGCCAGCTGCCGCGAGTTCATCGGCGACACCACTGCGTCGGCGCCGCCGTGGATGGCGATGAGCGGCATGGCGCGTCCGCCGAGCGCGTCCTGCAGCGCGTACGCGAGGATGGCCGGGTCCGGGCTCCCGCCGCGCATCACGGCCAGCGCGTGCGGCACGTCCGAGGCTGCGCGATACGGGATGCCGGAGTGCGAGCCGATAGCCGCGAAGAGGTCGGGGTAGCTGGCCGCCACGTTCACCGCCATCGCCGCGCCGGCGGAGACGCCGACGATGTAGACACGGCGCGGGTCGATCGCATGCCCTGCCATCACCTCGCGCGTGATCCCGGCGATGACGGCGGGCTCGCCGCGCGACGCCGCCTGGTGCGCGGGGTCGAACCAGCTCCAGCACTTCTGCACCTGCATGGCCGCCGGCTGCTCCGGCCAGGCGACCAGCACCCCGGCCTCGCCCGCCAGCGCGTTGAAGCGCGTTCCCCGCGCGAAGTCGTCGGGGTCCTGCGTGCAGCCGTGCAGCATCACCACCAGCGGCGCGGCGCGCGCGGCGTCGTGACCGGCGGGGACGAAGAGCCGGTAGCGCCGCGACCCCGCATCTCCCGACCAGGTGTGCCACTCGAAGGTGCCGGCGGCGCGCGCGTCTCCGGCGGGCTGCTGCGCGGCGGCGTCGGGGGCGGTGCTGGTCATGGTCACGGCTGCCAGGGTGGTGATGAGTGCGCGGTGGATCGTCATCCCCAAGATCTTCATCCCCAAATCTGTGCGAGGATCGTACGTCGATCGAAAATCGCGAAAGATCGTGATCGCGAAAGGTCGTGGTTCGCGAAGGTCGTGATCGCGAAAGGTCGTGGTTCGCGAAAATGCGACTGAAGTCGCGGCTACAACGGCACGCAGTCCGCCTTCGCGGCGCCTTCGCGGACATCATTTCTGTGCGGGGACGGGCGACGGTGCGAACATTGAAACCCCGTCCATGAGGAGCAATCGCGTGGACACCACTGCGGTTCTCCCCCATAGACGTCATCCTGAGGCCGGCCACACCGCCGTCGCGGCATCCACGGTCATTTGCAGGCCGAAGGATCTATAACTTCCGCCGCACGTCCGCCGGTTCACGCTCATCGACCGGATCCTTCGGCCTGCCGTCATCCTCGCCGCCGCAATTTCTGCGTGGCCGGCCTCAGGATGACGTCTTTCCTGCTCACCTCGTGACCAGTCCGCGGAGGCGGACTGTGTGCTGTTGTAGCCGCCACTTCAGTGGCATCTTCCGCCCCCACCCTGCCCCGAATCCCCTAGAACCCGAAGAAGTCCACGATGATCTGGCTGGCGTCCGGGGCGCAGGCATCGGTGTAGGTGCCGGCGCTGCTGCCGCCGGGCCAGCGGTGGTCCATCCCGCTGATCACGTAGCGGCGGACCACGGTCTGGCCGTTCGCGCTGTTGTTGTAGTCGTAGCGCGTGTACGCGCGGCACGCCGTGCCCGTCACCGTGGCGTCGGCCGTGTAGTCGACGTTGCCGTTGTCGCTGCCGTCGGCCAGGTCGTTGGTCTGCGTCCACTGCTGCGTGGTCTGCGCGGCGTTCACCGGGTTCACCGTGCCGTCCGCGGTGCCGTGGAATACCAGCGTGGGGATCACCCGCTTCCCGCCCGTCGCCTGCCGCGTGGAGCAGTCCGTCCCCATCGCGTTGGGGTCGTAGATGCTGCCGAACAGCATCGCGTTCGTCCCGCCGCTGGACGTCGTCGCCGCGCCGTACTGCACGCCCGCGACCTCGGCCAGCTTCCGCACCCGGTCCGGGTAGGTGCACGCCATGATCGTCGCCATCGCGGCGCCGGCGCTGAAGCCGGCCACGCCCACGCGGTTCGAGTCGATGGCGTAGTGGGCCTTCACCCAGTCGATCATCCCCGCGATCACGCTGGGCTCGCCGGAGCCGCGCACCTGGTTGGAGGTGTAGAACCAGTTCCAGCAGTCGCCGGGGTTGTACGCCGTCCCCTGCTCGGGGTAGAGGACGATGAAGTTGCGGCTCTCGGCGAACGAGTTCATCCGCGTCCCCGCCGCGAAGTCGTAGCCGTCCTGCAGGCACCCGTGCAGCATCACCATCATCGGCCGCGCCGTCCCCGTGTACGTGGAGGGGATGTAGACGCGGTAGAAGCGCGCGCCGTAGATGCTGCTGAAGGTGCCGTCGATCCACGTCCCCGTGGCCGCCGCCATGATCGCGGGCTTCGGCGGAACGGGCAGGTCCTCGGGGAGCTCGTCGGCGGAGCAGGCGCCCAGCGCAAGCATGGCAACGGTCGATAGCAGGACTGCGGCGGTGCGGGTGCGGCGCATGGACGGCTCCTCCGGACGGGTTTCGGGCGCGAACTCCGGGAGCACTGCAACCACAGGAAAGTGCGGAAGCGCGTGAGTGCGGGAGTGCGCTGGACTCGAGCGAATCCAGCGCACTTCCGCACTTCCGCACTCACGCACTCGTCACCTCGTATCCACCCGCACGCCCAGGAACACCATCGTGCCGATCGCCGGCATGTTGATCATCTCGGTGTGCTTCACGCCGAAGCCGCACGACGCGCCCTCGTCCGGCAGGCTGACGTCGTTCGCGCGGCAGTTGAACAGGTTGGCGACCGCCAGGTTCAGCTGCGAGTGGAACTGCGGCAGCCGGTACCCCACGTTCACGTCCAGCGTGTTGAAGGTGGGGATGTGGCCCTTGTTGATCCCCGAGTTGAAGCGGTAGCCGTTCACGTAGCGGAAGGTGGCCCCGCCGTTCCAGCGGCCCAGGTCGCGCGCGTGCACGCCCAGCGTGAACTTGCTGGTGGGCGAGTTCAGCGCGGTGGCCTCGCGGTCGGTGGCCAGGTTGGTGTTGATGCCGGTGATGCGGTCCAGCTTCAGCAGCGACACCGTGCCGGTGAAGTCCACCCTGGGGCTCAGGATGTACCCCAGCGAGGCGTCGGTGCCGTAGATGGTGGCGTTGCCCAGGTTGAAGTAGGTGAGCACCACCTGCGGCTGGCTGGTCTCGCTCACGAACGGCTGGTTGTCGGCGTTGTTGTACGCCACGGTGGCTGCGCCGCCCGTGGCGTACGGGTTGGCGATGGTCACCAGCGGGCTCAGGAAGTTCTGGTAGCGCGAGTAGTACCCGGCCACGTCCACGAACAGCCGCCCGTTGATGAGCCCCTTGTAGCCCGCCTCCCAGGTGGTGTTGCGCTCGGGAACCAGCGGGTTGTACACGCGCACCACCGAGTTGTCCGACGCCTTGCGCACGGTGATGCCGTCACGGTTGCCGAACACCCCGAACACGCTGACGAAGTTGGGGATCCAGAAGTTGGTCTGCAGGGTGCTGGGGCTCTTGAACGCGCGGTTGTAGAAGAGCCGGAAGGTGTGTCCCTGCACCGGGGTGAAGAGCAGGCCGGCCTTGGGCGAGAACTGCGGGTCGTAGTTCTCGTGGTCGTCGTAGCGCGCGGCCAGCAGCAGGCGCAGCTGGGGCAGCAGCGGCGTCTCGGTCTGCGCGTACACGCCCCACTGGTCGATCTTCAGGTCCTCGCCGGTCAGGCGGTCGGTCAGCCACTGGCGGTCGCTGCTCACGATGTCGTGGCGATACTGGCCGCCCCAGGTGACCTGCGTGTTCAGCAGCGGCAGGACGCGGAAGTTGTTCTGCACCTCGGCCGCGTACAGCTGCCCGTCGCTGGGCCAGTCGCTCATCCGCCGCACCGAGTCGTCGCTGATGGTGCCGGGGGTGGCGGCGCGGTTGGTGGTGTAGCGGTTGGCCGCGTAGCTGTCGCCGGCGTTGCTCTCGGTGCGGTAGGCGCTGGCGTACCAGTGCGGGTTGGTGGCCCGCAGCTGGATCACGTTGTACGTCCAGTCCACCAGCTGGTTGCGCCCCACGTTGGTCTGGCCCACGCCGTTGGTGCGGCTGTAGCCGCCCGTCAGCGACAGCTGCGCGTCGCCCGCGTAGCGGATCAGCTGGCCGTAGCCGCGCAGCACGTTGCTGTTCCAGTCCAGCCCCGACGTGTCACCGACCGAGGTCTCCCACACGCCGGTGGCGCCCGACGAGTGGATGCGGTTGCTCCAGTCGTTGAACGAGTTCCACTCGCCCGACAGCTTGTATCCCCAGTTCCCCCGCGCCCCGGCCACGCGCCCCTGCAGGTCGTAGTACGAGCGGTTGGCGCCGGTCACCTCGAAGCTCATGCCGGGATAGTCGCGCGGGTCCTTGCTCTGCAGCGTCAGCACGCCGTTGGACGCGTCGGCGCCGTACAGCGCGCTGCCGGGGCCCACCACCACCTCGATGCCCGAGAGGTCGATCTTGGGGATGGGGGTGAACGAGCCCACCGGCAGCCCGTTCTCGGGAAGCACGCCGATGCGGCCGTCCTCCAGCATGAGCATGCGGTTGTTGAACGACGAGTTGAAGCCGCGCGCGTTCACCGCCACGCTGGTCATCCCCACCTGCACGAAGTCCAGCCCGGTGGCCTGCTTCAGCGCGCCCACGAAGGCGTTCCCCGGCGTCTCGGCCAGCTGCTCGGCGCTCACGCGGGTGATGGTGGCGGGGCTCTCGGAGCGGCGCTCGGCGCGGCGGCTGGCCGACACCACCATGGCGTCCAGCTCCACGTTGTTCTCTTCGAGGCGGACGGAGACGAGCGTCTCCTCGCCCGGGCGCACGGTGACGTCGCTGTTGTGCGCCACGAAGCCGGGCATGGAAACGCGCAGCCGGTGCACGCCCTGCGGCACGCCGCCCAGGGTGAACTGGCCCAGCGTGTTGGCCACGGTGCTGAAGCGGGTGCCGGTGATGCTGACCTGCGCCGCCGAGACGGCGCGGCCGTCCGGCCCGGAAACGGTGCCGCGGATGGTGCCGGTCTGCGCGGCCGCGAACGCCGGCAGGAGCGCCAGGACCGCCGCCAGCAGGAGTGCGCGCCAGGCCTGGCGCAGGGTGCCGCTGCTGCTCATGGAAGGAGTCTCCATGTTGGGGACACGGTGTGCGACGCGGTCGCGTGCGCACGGGTTGGACTTCAACTACGAGTGCCGAGTGCTGAGTGCTGAGTGCTGAGTCCTAAGTCCTAAGTCCTAAGTCCTAAGTGAACTCAGCTTGGGACCGGCTTTCAGCTCGCTCCGACTGCTGCCGGCTCGCGGTCCACCATCTCCGGTTGGGAGATGGGGATCGGGGAGGCGCGGGGTTCGGGGAGCATCACCATCGCCTCGCCGTCGATCACCGTTTCGCCGCGGTGGTTGATGACGGTGGTGGCGAGGCGAACGCGGCGTTTCGGGGCGATGACCTCGGCCACCTCGACGCGGGCCGTCACCGTGTCGCCGATGCGGACCGGGCGGACGAAGCGCAGGTTCTGCGAGAGGTAGATGGTGCCCGGGCCGGGAAGCCGCATCGCCAGCACGGTGCTGATGAAGCCGGCCGACAGCATCCCGTGCGCGATCCGCCCGCCGAACATCCCGGCGTCCGCCTCCACGGCGTTCACGTGCGCGGGGTTGAAGTCGCCCGTGATGCCGGCGTACAGCACCACGTCGGTCTCCGTCACCGTCTTCGCGAACTCGGCCGTCTGCCCGACGGCGATCTCTTCCAGGCGCATCCGCTGCTCGCTCAAAATCGTTCGTTCGTCCGAGAGCCGGGCGAATCCGCCCGCTCGCTTCCTCCTGGCCGAAGGTGCCACTGAAGTGGCGGCTACAACGGCACACAGTCCTTCGGACTTCAACTCCGTGCCTGCCTTCCCATCATCCGGATCCCAATCTTTTACTTGGGACTTAGGACTCAGGACTCAGGACTTCTTTTCTCGCCCTTCAGCACTCAGCACTTTCACACGCTCATCACCAGCCGCACGTCCGGATCGATCTGCGCCGCGGCGCGGGTGCGGGTGAGCCAGCTGACCGCGAAGAAGACGAGGATCGACAGAACCAGCGACAGCCCGCTCACCGTCACCCCGGCCGGGAAGCTGTAGACCTTGAAGTAGGCCAGCGTCTCGAACGACAGCGTCACCGCCAGCCCGGTGGCGATCGAGGCCAGCGCGCCCTCCTTCGTCGCCCCCTCCCAGTTCAGCCCGATGGCCAGCGCGGGAACCAGCGTGCAGGCGAACAATCCCCATCCGAAGATCCCCAGGAAGGCCACCATCGACCCCGAGAACTGGGCCAGCACCGCGGCCGCCACGGCCAGCACGGCGGTGGAGATGCGGCCCCACTTCAGCTCGTTGCGCGGCGTGCGGCCCAGGGCCAGCGGCAGGTCGTGCGTGACCACCGCCGCGGCGATGTTGATGAACGAGTTCACCGCGCTCATGGTCGCCGCCGCCACGCCGGAGAAGACGAGCGCCGCCAGGATGACCGGGGTGAAGCGCAGCAGGAACGTGGGCGTGGCCGTGTCCGGCGCCGTGAGCGGGGCCAGCGCGCCGCGGGCGACCAGCGACTTCACGCCGACTCCGACGCCGAAGTAGAGGAGGAGGACCAGGATCAGCCCCAGCGTCTTCAGCAGCGGGTACCAGCGCAGCTGCAGCGGGTCCTTCAGCATGTAGTACTTGTGCACGCCCTGCGGCTGGCCCAGCGAGCCCAGCCCGAACACCAGGAAGAACGACAGCGCGGCCAGCGGCGCCGCCTTCCCCCACGGCGACAGGAACCCCGGGTCGTGCGCCAGGATGTGGGTGCTGATGCCGCCCAGCCCGCCGCCCACCTTCAGCACCGCCAGGAACACGAGGACCGACGCGGCCGCCATCAGCGTCCCCTGGAAGACGTCCACGTAGATCCCCGCCAGGATCCCGCCCGCCACCGAGTACGCCAGCGTCACCCCCATCCCGATCCAGATCCCCCACGCGATCCCCACCCCGAAGATGGCGTCGATCACCACGCCCATCGCCAGCGCGTTGGTGGCCATGTAGCCGATGATCCCGATCAGGATCGCGACGCCGCTCAGCCCCTGCGCCGCGGGCGAGCGGTAGCGCGCGCCGATGGCGTCGGGCACCGTCATCAGGCCGCGCGCCTCGCCCAGCAGGCGCATCCGCTTGGCCAGCACCCACGCGCCCATCACGTTGGTCACCGACGCGGGAAGGACGATGTACATCGCCGCCAGCCCGATGCTGTAGATCAGCCCCGGCCCGCCGATGAACGCGAACCCCGAGACGGAAGTGGAGACCGAGGCGACCGTCAGCGCGACCAGGCCGATCCCGTGGCCGGCGACGAAGAAGTCGCTCGCGGTCTTCGTGCGGCGCGTGGCCCACACGCTGATCATCACCACGATCGCGAAGTACGCGGCGGCCACGGCCACGATGGCCGGATGCGCCACGTGCGGCAGCGCCCCGCTCATCCGCGCACCGCCGGGATCGCGGGCACCGGCTCGTCGCGCAGGGTGTCGTGCAACCTCGGCTTCGCGTCAGGGGCGGGAGATGGAGATGCCTTCGCCCGCGCCCATTCCTCGCCGGCGCGGCGGACGCGCTCCAGGTCGTCCGCGTTCAGCGTCTGCTCGCTGAAGGTCAGCGCGTAGGCGATGGGAAGGACGACGATGGGGAGGATGCCGATGCCGTAGATGACGATGGCCGCGCGCAGCGGAAGCCCGCCGTACAGCGGCGACGCCGCCCGCTCGTCCGCCGGGAGGGCCAGGGCGAGCGCGAACCCGGTCGCCAGCACCAGCCCCGAGAAGGCGAAGGGGAGCGCCAGCTTTCCGACGCGCCCGTTGCGCGCGGCGCCCAGCACCATGATGGCCACCAGCGCGGCGGGCATCCCCAGCGCCATGGGCCAGGGCGCCCACTTGGGCGCGCCGCCGGGAAGGAAGGCCGACGCGTACGCCGCCAGGATGGCGAGCGCCGCGAGAACCAGGGTGCCGAGGGCCAGCCGTTTCGTCATCCTGCGCTCTGGTAGAGGGCGTCCAGCTCGCCGCGGAACTTCTCGGCGACCACGGTGCGGCGGAGCTTCAGCGTGGGCGTCAGGTCGCCGTCCTCGGCGGTCAGCTCGCGGCCGATGACCACGAAGCGTCGGATGCGCTCGGTGCGGCTGAGGCCGGCGTTCACGCGGTCCACCGCGGCCTGCACCCGCGTCAGCAGCTCGGGGTCGCGCAGCACGCCGTCGCCATCGCCATTCCCGTGGCTGCCGTCCGCCTGGTCGTTCGCGCCTGCCCAGCGCCGCAGCATCGACGGGCGCAGCGAGATGAGGGCGGAGATGAACTTCTGCCCCTCGCCGTACAGCATGGCCTGCCCGATCCACGGATCCTGCGCCAGCGCGGCCTCGATGGGGAGCGGCGCCACCTTCTTCCCCGTGCTGAGCGCGATCAGCTCCTTCTTCCGCCCCGTCACGCGCAGCGCGCCGTCGTCCAGCAGCTCGCCCAGGTCGCCGGTCAGCAGCCACCCGTCCTGCGTGAACGCCTCCTCGCTGGCGCGCGGGCGGCCGTGGTAGCGGGAGAAGGAGAGCTCGCCGCGGCGCACCAGGATCTCGCCGTCCTCGGCCACGCGGATCTCCGTCCCCGGCATGGCCTGCCCCGCGGCGTCGAAGCGGTAGGCGTCGGGGCGGTTCATCGCCACGCACAGGTGCTCGGTCAGCCCGTACGCGCCGAGGACAGTGATCCCCAGCGCGTCCAGGTACTCGGCCACCTCGCGCGGGAGCGCCGCGCCGCCGCTGGTGGCCCGGCGGATGCGCCCGCCGAAGAGCGTGCGCGCGCGCTCGAACAGCGGCGCCCCCAGCTCGCGCCACTCCTGCTCCAGCGTGGGCGGCACGAAGGCGCGCGCCTGCACCAGCCGCGACCGCGTCACCCCGAGCTGGACCACGCGGTCCCACCGCGCGCGCCCCTCGCCCGCCGACGCCGTGTGCTCGGCGTGCAGCGCCTCGTATGCCTTCTCGTAGAAGCGCGGCAGCCCGCCGAAGAGCGTGGGCGCGTAGACGCGGGCCGCCTCCCACACCCGCGTGTGGTCCGGCACCAGCGCCGCCTCCATCCCGCAGGCGATGCGCGTGTACAGGCCAAAGACGCGCTCGGCGGCGTGGCAGAAGGGGAGGAAGGAGAGGGTCGTGTCGCGCTCCGTCAGCCCCAGCGCCTCCACGATCGACGCGGCGGACGCGAGGAGGTTGCGGTGCGAGAGCTCCGCCCCCTTCGGCTCGCCCGTCGACCCGGAGGTGTAGATCAGGACCGCCGTGTCGCCGGGAGATGCGGATGCCACGCGGCGGTCGATCTCCGCGCCCGCCCCGGCCGCCAGCGCCTCGCCCCCGCGCTCCAGCCACGCATCCCATCCGATGACGCCCTCCGCGAACGCGTCCACGGCGACGAGGGTGCGGAGATGCGGGAGGTCGTCGCGCGCGGCCAGCGCCTTCGCCAGCTGCTCCGCGTCGTCGACGACCAGGGCGCGCGCGGCGCAGTCGGCCAGGATCTGCCGCACCTGCGCGGGCGCGCTGGTGGGATAGATCCCCACGCTGACGCCGCCGGCCAGCAGCACGCCCAGGTCGGCCACCGGCCAGAGCGTCCCCGTCCCCGCGAGGATGGCGACGGACTCGCCCGGCTTTACCCCGTCCGCCACCAGCGCCGCGGCGAAGCGGCGGGCGTCGGCGGCCCACGCGCCCCACGTCATCGCCGCGTCGCGCGGGGCGCCGCCGGCCGCGAGCGCGCGGTAGGCGGCGCGGCCGGGGTGGCGCGCGGCGCGGTCCAGGAAGGCGCGGGCGGCGGTCGTCATCGCGCGCTCCGCACCGGGTTCCAGCGCAGTGCCACGCATCCCATCGACAGCCCCGCCCCCGAGCCGGTCAGCAGCACCAGGTCGCCCGGATGGAGCCGGCCCGCCTTCGCGGCGTCGTCCATCGCCATCGGCAGGCAGGCGGAGCCGGTGTATCCCCACTTCTCCATCACCGTGTGCGCCTTCGACATCGGCACGCCCAGGCGGTCCATCACCATCTCGATGGTCGAGCGGTTCACCTGCGTCCACAGCCACAGGTCCACGTCCTCCACCGTCTTCCCGATGCGGCCCAGGACGGAGCGCGCGATGCGCGGCCACCCCTCCTCGTTGACTTCCTTGGGATACTTCGTGACGAAACGCAGGCGGTTGCGGACGCCGTCGTTCAGCACGTCCACGGTGATGGGCTCCGCGGTGCCGCCGGCGAACACGCCCATCCCCGGCGCCAGCGACCCGTCGGCGTACAGTTCGCTCGCGAGGATGCCGGGCTCGTCGCTGAGCTCCACCATCACCGCGCCCGCGCCGTCCGCGAAGATCGTCACCGTCTTCTTGTCGGTGGGATCGAGATACTTCGACATCGCGTAGACGGCCACGACCAGCACGCGCTGGTAGCGCTCGTCCGCGCGAACGTACTTCCACGCGGCGTCCAGCGCGGTCGCGAAGCCGGCGCAGGCGCTGTTCACGTCGAAGGTCCCCGCCGTATTCCGCATCCCCAGACGGCCGTGGAGGACGGACGAGGTCGCGGGCGACACGTACTCGGGCGTGTCGGTGGAGACGATGAGGAGGTCGACGTCCCCGGCCGACAGCCCGGCGTCGGCCAGCGCGGCGCGGGCGGCCTGCTCGGCCAGGTCGGCGGTGGACTCGCCCGGCGCGCACCACCGCCGCTCGCGGATCCCCAGCGTCGCCGACACGAACGCGTCGATGTCCTCGCCCAGCGCGGCCGACAGCTCCGCGTTGGCGACGACGCGCGCGGGGACGAAGGAGCCGGTGGCGGTGATGGTTGCGTTGCGCACGGTGCGAGAGTGCGAAGGTGCGAGAGTGCGAAAGTGGAAAACCAGAACTGAAGTCCTAAGTCCTAAGTCCTAAGTCCTGAGTCCTGAGTCCTGAGTCCTGAGTCCTGAGTGGATCGGGGCGTCCCTGTCCCCTATTCCCTCGGCTCCGCCGTGGTGCCGCGCCGGACCAGCTTCACCGGCAGCGGCTTCGTCGGCTTCACCGAGACCTCCTGGCCGTCCAGCTGGCGGAGGAGGAGGCGCGCGGCGCGGGCGCCCAGCTCGCGGGCGGGGATGGCGACGGTGGTCAGCTCGGGGGTGACGAAGCTCGCCATCTCCACGTCGTCGCACCCCACGATCGACATCTCGCCGGGGACTGCGACCTTCGCCGTCAGCGCCGCCTTCAGCGCCCCCATCGCGATCAGGTCGTTGGCGCAGAAGACGCCGGTCGGGCGCTCGCGGGCCGCCAGCAGGCTCTTCATCGCCTTCTGCCCCCCGCTTACCGTGGGCGGCGTGCGGCGCAGCCACTCGTGCGGAAGCGCGATCCCCGCCTCGCGCAGCGCCTGGAAGAAGCCGCGCTCGCGCATCCGGAAGCCGTGCACGTCGGTCGCGGGGCCGATGAAGGCGAGTTTGCGATGGCCGAGGGAGATCAGGTGCTCCGCCGCCATCCGCCCCGCCGCCAGCGCGTCGCTCGCCACTCCCGGCCAGCGCTCCGACGGCTCGTCGACCACCACCACCTTCAGGTCGCTCAGCGCGTCGTGCGGCAGGCTGGCCGCGCCCACCCCGTCGATGATCACGCCGTCCACCTGCCGCGCCCGCAGCGCCTCCAGGTGCCGGATCGGCGTGCTCTCGCGCGTGTCGCCGGGCAGGACCGCGTATCCCGCTTCCGAAGCGACGCGCTGCGCGCCGGTGACCACGTCCAGGTAGAACGGGTTCGTCAGGTCCGGCACCACCACGCCGATCGCGTACGACCGCCCGCGCACCAGCCCGCGCGCCAGGATGTTGGGGCGGTACCCCAGCGCCTCGGCGGCCTCCATCACCCGCTCGCGCGTCGCCGCGGCCACGCGCGCCCGCGGGTTGCCGCTGAGCACCAGCGACACCGTGGCCTGCGAAACCCCCGCCTTCCGGGCGACGTCGTGGGTCGTGACGGGTCGGGGCTGGCTGTTCGGCATGCGGGGCAGGCGGGGTGATTTGCTAATGCGTATTAGCTAATACGTATTGGCAAATCGATTGTCAAGAGTCTTGTCTTGAAGGACGAGCGGGCGGGGGATTTTTCCTCTGACGTGGATCAGGCACCTCTGGGCGTCCGAGCCATCGCTGCCTCTCCCCACGCCTTGGAGCGCTCGCCCTCTCCCGTTCCGGGCGAGGGGGGCTGTCCAGCACCGGCGCGGCCTGCAGCCTCAGGTAGCCATGATGGTTCAGCGTGGCAGTGATGCGGGATGGCTACCTCTCCCGGTACGGGAGAGGTGGACGGCCTAAGCCGGCCGGAGAGGGTGCGATGCCGGGGAGACGCACGAAGCTCAGGGATCTGGATCCGATCCGGCGAGTTGATGGACGAGCGGAGCCCCGCCGGTGACGGCGGGGCTCCGTTGCATCCGGCGCCCCTGTCCGTACGGGACTCCGCGGCGTTCAGTGCCCGATCAGTACGTCGGGCCGGTGGGCGTGCGCGGCGGCGCGTCGGGGCCGGGGCCGGATTCCGGCGTGCTGGACAGGCTGCCGTCCCAGTAGACCTCGAACTGCTGCTGGCTCAGCCAGTCGCCGTAGGGCCGCGGTGGCGTGCCGGAGGTGTCCCACTGCCAGCCGCGGAAGCTCACCGCGGTCCACATGTACTCGACGCGGAGGGGGTTCACCCCCGTGGGCTGCTTCTCGCTGTACACCGCGTCCTTGAAGTGCACGTGGCGGCTGCCCACGTTGTGGTTCGGGTCCACGGGAAAGCGCAGGGCGAACGACGCGTTCCAGTTGCACCCGTCGAACCAGGCGTCGCAGTCCGGTTTCGAGTAGTAGTTGCCGTGCTTGTTGATGGCGATCCACACGGTGGGGTGCGCCCGCGACCGCCACGTGTACTGGGCCTCCGTCCAGCTCCGCCACGAGCTGTGGTCGTTCACCGTGCCGTAGTGCGCCGACAGGAACATGCGGCTGAACAGCCAGTGCTGCGTGGCCGCGTCGTAGACCACCTCCACGCTGATGAACTCCGAGTCGCCCCCGTGCCCCAGCGCTCCGCAGTCGCGGTAGTACGCCGGCATGTACGCCACCCGCACCATGGCGCGCGAGGGAAAGTACTTGGCGGCCCAGTACGGCTCGCCCTTGGGGCAGTTGTCGTCGGCCGAGAACTTCATGCTCGGCGCGAAAGCCTTCGCGATCTCCAGCTCGCAGCGGTCGTCCAGCCAGTCCAGGTCCGCGTCGTAGTTGATGGCGTCGCGGTTCACGTCCGAGAAGCAGGCGCTCGGCTTCACCCAGCCCAGGTAGATGCCGGGCGAGCTCGGGAAGGGGTCGCCGGCCGCCTGGTACGGCAGGTCGCCCGGCTCGCCGAAGAGCGGCCAGAAGCTGCCGGTGTTGGGAATGCTGTCACCCGTCCCCGTGCACTCGGTGCCCATGGGGTCTTCCTCGGTCACGCACGGGTCGGTGATGCCGGTGTGGCGAGCGGGCGCGGGGGTGGCGATCGTGGGCTGCAGGGGTGCGTCCGCGCAACCCCAGAGGGCTGCCGCGGCCGCGAGTACTGCCAGGCGCTTCATGTGGGAATTCTCCGAACTGCTTGGGTGGGTGGGTCGCCGCGGACATCGCGGCGCACCAACCTCTAAACATTTGTTTCCAGACGCAACATGCTGCCGCTCGCTGGGACAAACTTCTACATGGCAGGCCCGCACCCGCACGCGTAATCCTCAATCTGACAATCACCTGCGCATGACAAAACGCACAGAAAGACGTCATCCTGAGACCGGCCACACCGTCCTTGCCTCGAACGATCGATTGCAGGCCGAAGGATCTATAAGCGAGGTCGCACGTGCGCTCGCCGGGCGCACGACCGGCCTCAGGATTCGGTATAACTGCCGTACAGGAAGGAAGATGGAAATGGATTTCACACGTAGGGAACGTAGGGATGGAAACCGACGTCCGCGTTGTTTGCGGCCCCTGTCGCCGATGCTGGCCGCTCGTCGTCGCTCTCGGAGGGTAGACCGATCCGGATAGGGGCGAGAGTCGTCAGGAAGGCGGGCTCGAGGACGGCGGCGCGCCCGGGCGATGCGGCCCTCACCCCTCCAGCTTCGACAGCGCGAACGCGGCCAGGAAGCCGGCGACGGCGATGAGTCCCGCGTAGTCGTGCGCGGATTCGAACGCCTCGGGGATCATGGTGTCGACGAGCATGGTGAGGATCGCGCCCGCCGCGGTCGCCGTGGTGGCGGAGACGACCTCGGGCGAGGCGGCGTCGAAGAGCGTGTAGCCGGCCAGCGCGGCCAGGCCGGACGCCACGGCGATCGCCGTCCACACGCCGAAGACGTAGGCGGCGCCGCGGCCGGCCTTCTTCATCCCCGCCGCGCTGGAAAGGCCCTCGGGAACGTTGGAGAGGAAGATGGCGGCGACGGCCACCAGGCTCACCACGCCGCCGCGCAGCATGCTGAGCCCGATCACGATCGACTCGGGGATGCCGTCCAGCAGCGCGCCCAGGGCGATGGCCGCGCCCCCCGCCTCGTCCGCCGAGGGATGCTTGTCGCCCGAGCGCTTGCGGTGCTTGGCGCCATGCATCGACAGGAGCTTGTTGGCCCCGGTGTAGACCACGGAGCCGCCCAGGAACCCCAGCGCCGTGGAGCCGAAGCCGCCGCGCCGGAATGCCTCGTCCATCAGCTCGAACGAGAGCGCGGAGATCAGCACGCCGCTCCCGAACGCCATCACCGCCGCGATCACGCGCTGCGGCACGCGCACGAACCACCCGATGGCCGCGCCCAGCACGAGCGCCGCCCCCGCGAAGAAACCCCATCCCCCCGCCTGCAGCCAGACCGGCATCGCCCCTCCTCGTGTGATCGGTGCGGATGCGGCATCTCAAGTTCCGTGCGGAGCCAGACGAATCTCGCCCGACGCGCATGCAGGATGTGACCATTCGGAGGGCGGGGGAATGGCGATGTAGAGGTGTAAAATGCGAGTGAACTCGCGGCTACAACGGCACACACTCCGCCTGCGCGGAGTTCCGTGCCGCCGCGCCCAATGTCGAGATGGAGATGCGATCGTGTGACCTCACGCCAGCGGGTCCGCGCCTCCGTCGAGCGCACGTCAGACCACGCGCCACAGGTTGCAGGCCGCGCCGACCACCCTCTCCTGCTGTCGGGAGAGGGCGAGCGCTCCAAGGCGCGGGGTGAGCGCCGCCCGCGGCGAGCACCGTAGGATGTCCCGCACCAACGCCGCGCGGCTCACGGATCTTCCGTCCGCACTCTCGCACTCCCGCACTCACGCACTCGCGCACTTCGTGCTTTGGATCTTCTTATCGCCCCCGGTGTCCAATTCCGCACCACTCGCGGGCGTGGCCCCCTGCCCGCGCGGAATGCCCCCGACGGGCGTTTCAATCCCCCCGGAAAACCCCACCATGGAGACCGTCAGATCGGAACGATTCCCCCAGCTGTTCTGGGGGATGGTCGCGCTCGGCCTGGGGCTGGTGCTGGCCGCGCTGATCGGCGCCGCCACGCTGAAGTCGGTGAAGCGCGCGGGCGACCAGATCGAGGTCACCGGCAGCTTCAAGAAGCAGGTGCGCTCGGACTACGGCGTGTGGAAGAGCGCCATCTCCATCCAGGGCCCCGACCTGCAGGGCGCCAGCGCCGAGGTGGCCGGCGACGCGCAGCGCCTGCGCGCGTTCCTGCGCGCCAACGGCATCGCCGACAGCGCGGTGAGCGTGAAGCCGCTGGAGACCGAGGCCATCTACCGCACCGCCGAGAACGGCGCCAACACCAGCGACCTGCTGGGCTACAAGGTCACCCAGCGCATCGAGGTGCGCTCGGCCGACGTGGCGCGCGTGACCCAGCTTTCGCAGCGCGCCAGCGAGCTGATCGCGCAGGGGGTGCCGCTCAGCACCTCGAGCGTGGACTACCTGTACACGCAGCTGGAAAAGGTGCGCGGCGAGATGCTGGCCGATGCCACCCGCGACGCCCGCGCCCGCGCCGAGGCCATCGCCAAGGCCGCCGGCGCCACCGTCGGTTCCGTCCGCAGCGCGAAGATGGGTGTCTTCCAGGTCACCCCGCGCAACTCGACGGAAGTCAGCGACTACGGGATGAACGACACCTCGTCGCTCGACAAGGACGTCACCGCGGTGGTAAGGGTGACGTTCGCGGTGGACTGATCCAGATCCGCTACAGGACTTCCGATCATGTGGAGAAGCGGAGAACCGGAGAACCATCTTCTCCGCTCCTCCGCTTCTCTGCGTGATCCCGTTTTTTTCCTCGCGGAACGGGGCTCAGTTCAGCACGCGCGCGTGCTTGGCGGGCAGAGGTTGCCGTCCTCGTCGGTGGCCGGGCCCCGGACGATGATGGTGCTGGTCGCGCGGTGGTCGTCGGTGCCGGCGTCGCGCACCGTCACCCGCAACCGCAGCACGTCATTCTCGATCACCCCGTACACCTGTGTCTGTGCGGTGCCCAGTGCCTGCCAGGAGAGTCCGTTGTCTTCGCTGACCTCCCACTGGTAGGTGTAGCCTCCCAGCCCGCCGCTCGGGTTTGCTGTCCAGGTGCCGGTGCCCGGCGTGGAGAAGAAGGCCGGTCCCGAGATCGACCCACTCACCCGCCCCACCAGCGCGCGGTAGGCGTTCAGCTTTCCCGCGCCATAGGTGTTGGCCGTGCCCCACGGATCGGCGCCCGCCTTGATCCGATCGCGCACCTGCAGTTCGGTGAGCGTGCCGTTGCGCGACAGGACCATGGCGGCCACCGAGGCAGCCTGCGGCGCCGCCGCCGAGGTGCCGGAGAAGGTGCCGCTGTAGTCGATCGAGCCGCCCGGGCCGTCGTTACACCCCCGCGACCCCACGATGTCGATGGTCACCACGTCGCCGATGCAGCGGCCGGTGGTGTGGCCGCTGGGCGCCACCACGTCGATGGCCGCGCCGTCGGGCGCGTAGTCGGTGGGGGTGCCGCTGCGGTTGATGGCGCTGACCGTGAGCACGTTCGACAGCGTGCCGGGGTACTGCACGCCCCCGATGCTTCCCGCGCTCCGGCGCGACGTGTTCCCCGCTGCGAACACCATCACCGTGCCCTTGCCGCCGCGCCCCTCAGTGACCGCGCGGCCGATGGCGGTGGTGATGGCGGTGCTCTCCAGGCCGCCGCCCCAGCTGTTGTTCATCACCTGCGCGCCGTTGTACCACGCGGTGTTCAGCGCCTGCGCGATCTGGTTGTCCGACGCCGGAGCGCCATTGTCGTCGAAGATGCGCACGGAGATGATCGCGGCCGCCGGGGCGATCCCCGCCAGCCCGATGCCGTTGTTGTGCTGCGCGTTGATGACGCCGGACACGTGCGTCCCGTGCGAATAGCTGCCGCCCGGGCTCAGCGAGCACGAGGTGCAGCCGGAGTAGGTCCACTCGAACTGGCCGATGAAGGCGTTATAGCCCCAGCTGTTGATGTAGCCCAAGTCCGGGTGCGACGTGTCCACGCCGTCGTCCACCACCGCCAGCAGGAACGGCCCGGCCGACGGCGCCCACGCGCCCAGCGTCAGGTCCCACGCAGGCACGGCGTTGATGTCCACGCGCACGCCGTTCACCGTCTGCGTGCTGCGCGCGTAGTACTCGTCGCCGAAGAACGGATCGGTGGGCACGGCCATTAGCCGGCGGTCCTGCACCTTGTCGGCGTCGGCCCACCGCACCCGCGGGTCCTCCTCCAGCCGCGCGGCGATCTCCAGCGGGTCGCCCCCGCGGGGGTACGCCAGCCACCACACGTCCGGCTCGGCCTCCACGGGCTCGCGCACCACGCGGGTGCCGTACTCGGCGTTCAGCTTGGCCACGTCGGCGCGGGTAGCGCCGTCCTGCAGCCGCACCGCCACGCGGTCCAGCAGCACCACGCGCGAGTCGGTGCCCGCGCCGCGGAACACGTTGGCCGCGAACGCGAACCGCGGGTCGGCGCGGAGCGCGCGCGCGGCGGCGCGGGCCCGGACGGCGTCGCCGCCGGACACGGCCAGCAGCCAGTGGCCGGGCGCCTGCGGAAGCGCGGTCACACCGCGCACGTCCATCCCCATCGTCGCCAGCACCGCGCGTGCGGCGGCCTGGGGCGGAAGGGCCGATTCCACGGACAGCTGCGTGGGATCCACCTCCAGCGTGATCCTGCGGTCTCCGTAGTAGTAGAAGTCGCCGGCCTGCGACGTCGCGGCGGCGGGAGAGAGGGCGGACGGCGCGAGTGGTGGGTCGTTCCGGTCGGTGCACGCGGCGGCGAGCAGGGCAACGCCCGCCGGGACGAGGCGCAGCAGGGCGCCTCGCCGGAGCTGGTTCGGCTTCATGGTCCTCGGGCTTTTGGCTCCGCGCGGGTTCGTGAGCGCGCGGGGCGGTGGATCTCTGGTGGGGGAGGTTCGCTCCCGGGGAGCATCGACCCGGCCGGTTCGATTCACGCCACAATCGTATAAAGATCCCGAACCGCTCGCAATGGGTATAAAGATATGTTTTATCTGCTACACGGGTCGGGATCAGCCTTATACGCGGACAGTACCGCCCTCATACGCCCCGTGAGAATATGCATTCCCATCATCCTCTTCTCGACTGTCGATATAATTGAGACATTTAGATCTAAATACGCATGGAGCACGGTCTCGTCACTCCAAGGTGGATCATGCATTCAGAAGCTAGAAGAGGAGGCTCACGCAGAGACGCGGGGATGCACGTCTGTGGACCACACCGATGCTTCAGAGGGAAGTCCGCGAAGGCGGACTGCGTGCCGTTGTAGCCGCGGGTTCACTTGTATTTTGGGATCTGGACCAGCTGTAACCTCATGCAAATTTCCGATCTGGATCAGCCGCCACCCAAAGCCATCCTCCGCGCGCCGCTCCTCCGCTCCCTCCGTTCCCTCCATGTGAGATCCTTCTTCATCTCCATCTCCCGCAACCCCGATGAAACTTCCGTGGAACCTGCGCATCGTGCGGCACGCGCTCCCCAATCTGTACCCGGCGTGTCCCACATTTATGCATCGTGATGCATCTTTATGCGTATTTGTCACTCCCGCTAACTATCTGCCAACCGGCGGTTTGCACGGAAACGGGTGACGACGGCCCGTCCGTTGCCAAAGCGGGGGTCGTCGGCGGGGAATCCCTCGGAGTCACCTGGGGTTCCCCGCCGGCCTTATACCCATGGCAGGAGCAACATCAAACCATGCTGGCCAACGACCTGATCCATACAGAGGAAGGCTGGGGCGACGCCGCGTCGTGGCCCTTGGTGCTGGACCGCGCGCGCACCGCCGACAACGAGCGGATGAACCATCTCGTGGCTTCCGGGCAGGTGCGCCACCTCCACGACACCATCGAGCGGCAGATCGAGGACCTGGTGCGCGTGCGCGCGCGCCGCGGCGACCTGTCCGCGCGCGAGCTGGCCGAGGGCCGCGCGGCGCTGCTGGGCGACACCGACCCGGCGGCGTTCGGGCGCTGGGTGTTCTTTCCCTGGTCCGGGCGGATGGTGCACGTCCTTCCCCCGGCCGAGTACGCCGAGCTGCGGCTGGACCGCAACCGCCACCAGGTGAGCGCCGACGAGCAGCGGCGCCTGGCCGGCTTCCACGTGGGGATCGTGGGACTGACGACCGGGAACGCCGTGGCGCTCACGCTGGCGCTGGAGGGCGCGTGCGGGCACCTGAAGCTGGCCGACGCCGAGGAGGCGTGGCTGGGCGACCTGAACCGCCTGCGCGCCGGCGTGCAGGACCTGGGCGTGCCGAAGACGGTGCTGGCCGCGCGGCAGGTGTCCGAGGCCGACCCGTACGCCCGCGTCACCCTCTTCCACGAGGGGCTGGGCGAGGAGAACGCGGACGACTTCCTGGGCGGCGACGTGCCCCTGCACGCGGTGATCGACGCCTGCAGCGACCTGTACGCCCGCGTGCTGCTGCGCGAGCGCGCCCGCGCCCGCGGCATCCCCGTGCTCACCGCCGCGGGCGACCGGGGCACGGTGGAGGTGGAGCGCTTCGACCTGGAGCCGGACGCGCCGCTCTTCCACGGCCGCGCGGGCGACATCACCGCCGCCAGGGTGCGGAAGATGGACGACGGCGAGCGCATGGCCGTGGAGCTCGCCATCACCGAGGCGGACCGCGCCTCGGTGCGCACCGCCGCGTCGGTGGTGGAGATCCGCCGCACCATCACCGCGCTCCCGGTGCTGGCGTCCGACGCGGCGCTGGGCTCGGCCGCGGTGGCCGTGGCGGTGCGGCGGCTGGCGCTGGGGCAGCCGCTTCCCGGCGGACGGCGGCGGGTGGACGCGGCCGCCATCCTGGCCGACGGCGGCGCGCGCGTGACGCCGATCACCGCTGCGCCGGGGTGGGCGCCGCGGCGCGCCCTCGTGGGCGTGGACGGCCGCATCCCCGAGCTGGTGCGCTTCTGCGTGGAGCACGGCATCCTGGCGCCGTCGGCCGCCAACCGCCAGCCGTGGCGCTTCAACTGGGACGGCGAGCGGCTGTGGGTGCTGCACGACCGCGGCCGCTCGGCCTCGCTGCTCGACCCCAACCACCGCGCGGCGCACCTGGCGCTCGGGGCGGCGGTCGAGAACGTGGCCGTGGCCGCCGCGCACCGCGGCATCCGCGCGCGCACCGAGACCTTCCCGCGCCCGCGCGACCCGTCGGTGGCCGCCGCCATCACCTTCGAGGCGGCGGACGAGGGGGTGGACGACGACGCCGCGCTCTTCCCGCTGCTCGCGGAGCGCCTCACCAACCGCCGCGTGGCGCGCCGCGTCCCGCTGAGTGCGGGCGCCATGACGCAGCTGGCCGACGCCGCCCGGGTGCGCGGCGCGCGGCTGGACCTGCTGACGGGCGACGAGGAGCTGGCCGAGCTGGCCCGCGTCGTGGGCGCGGGCGAGCGGATCCGCCACCTCACCCGCGAGCTGCACCGCGAGATGGTGGACGAGCTGCGCTGGAGCCGCGACGAGGCGCTCCGCGCGGGCGACGGCATTCCGGTCGACGCGCTGGAGATGACGGCGCGCGAGCGGGCGGCGCTGAGGGTGGCGGCGCGGCCGGAGGTTGCGGCGGCGCTGCGCGAGCTGGGCGGCGGGCGCGTGTTCCAGGAGCGCACGGAGCGGTCGGTGCTGCGCTCCTCGGCCGTGGGGCTGGTGACGGTGGGCGGCATCGCGCCGGCGTCGGCGCTGCGCGGCGGGCGCGCGGTGGAGCGGGTGTGGCTCACGGCGGCGGGGCTGGGGCTCGCCTTCCAGCCCGTCACGTCGCTGGTCTACATGTTCGAGATGCTGGACGGCAGCGCCGCCACCGTCTTCTCCGCGCGCGAGCGCGAGGAGCTGCGCGGCCTGCGGGCGCGCTTCGACGCGCTCTTCCGGGCGGCGGAGGGAAACACGCGGCTGATGCTCTTCCGCGTGGCGGTGGCCGGAGCGCCCAGCGCCCGCGCGCCACGCTTGCCGCTGGAGTCGGTGCTCACCTGGGGCCGCCCCGCCATGGCGGCCTGACCACGCGCGCCGGCGCGGCAGAACGCCCGCGCGCCGGCTCTGATCGCGATCACATTCGGGCTGATGGCATACATGAGCGAGCCGGACGCGGTGGGCGCGCCCGGCTCGTTCCAGTGGAGATCTGGCGGGACAGGGAGAGGGACGGAAGCGCGGTGGAAGGCGGCTGAAGCCGCATCAACAACTACGGAAAGCCTCGCAAACTGCGCGAGGCTTCAACAGCATATCGGACGGGCGCAGAAGCTCGTGCTCACGCGGATGCCAGCCTGCGCAGCAGGCTTCCCGTGGTTGTTGCCGTGGCTCCAACCGCCCTTGGGATCTCGTGGGCTGTCGAGATCTCCGGGCCTCGAGGAGAACTCGATCTCGGAAACTTCGGGGATCAGGGAATCCCCATCACCTTGTGCGTCTGCACGGACAGGCGCCACGGCGGACCTAGCTCCATCACCGCGCGCACCGTCTCGGCGTAGTTGGGCCCACCGTTGCCGGGGATGTCGATCGGCTGCAGGAAGTAGTGCCCGAAGCGTGTCCCCTCGGCGATGCGGCGCACCGCCTCCACGTTGGGGGTGATGCCGGGTGCGCTGGTGCCGGAGAAGAGCAGCTTCAGCTCGTCTCCCTCCTTCTGCGCGAACCCGGCCTGCTTGGGGCTGATGGTGAGCCAGTCGACGAGCGACCGGTCCACCGGCCGCGAGCCGTTGGATTCCATGGAGATGCGGTAGCCGCGCGCCCGCAGCGCGTCGGAGAGCGGCCGGTCCAGCTGCAGGCTCGGCTCGCCGCCCGTTGCCACGAGCAACAGCCCGGGCCGCTCGCCGCCGAACCCCTCGTCCGCGGCCTGCCGGACCAGCGCCAGCGTGCCCTCCACGTCCTCGGTGTAGACCGCCTTCACCCAGTCGGTGTCGCACCACGGGCACACGTCGTAGCCCAGGTTGCACCCCGCGAAGCGCAGGAAAACCGAGGGCGTCCCGGCCTGCGCGCCCTCGCCCTGCAGGGTGGCGAACACTTCCCTGATCCCGTACCGCTTAGCCATTCGTTTCCGCCACCGAGACCCGAATTCCACTCCGGAACAAGCCGGTTCCTGAAGATACACCCGCCCGAACGCCCACTCCATAGCGCTCCCGGGCGGATTTCGCACCACTTGGAGCCATCTCCCACGACCTGCAACGGGAGATGGGACGCCCATGTCCCATGAGGTGTCCTCCCCAGGTCCCATCGCCCCACCCGTGCCAAGCCCCACAAAAAGCCAAGTCATTGCTGCACAACGAGATGCCATCAGGGGAACGGATGGCCCCGCAGTTGCTTTCTCCCGTAGGCGAAGAACGGGGGGACAGCGTCCGCAGGACCCTGGCAGTATCAAAAACTCGAGAACCCGCAGTACCAGCCCGCCCAGTCTTACCGCAGCACTTCCCCGCCCCCGACGCCCTCGGCGCTGCCCGACCCCCGCTTGAAGGCCCGGAGCCACCCGGCTCCGGGCCTTCCCCTTTGGGGGTGCGAAAGTGCGGCTCCCCCGGCATCCGCGCCGCCCTCTCCCCGCGCCCGAGAGCGCTCGCCCTCTCCCGTACCGGGCGAGGGGGGCTGTCCGGCACGGGCGCACCCTGCAGCCCCTGCTCACGCCAAAGTTTCCCCATGCCGGTGATGCCTGATAGCTACCTCTCCCGGTACGGGAGAGGTGGACGGCCTAAGCCGGCCGGAGAGGGCGCGATGCCGCGGAGACGCGAAGAAGCCCGGGCTCGCACCCGGGCTCCGCATCGCCCCAACCTCGGCATCGCATGACCCCGCAGAGCGGGAGCAGTTCCGTACTCTCGTACTTTCATACTCCCGCACTGCGGTCGATCAGTTCGCCGCGCCGGCACCCGCGGTCTTGGCCGCCCGCGCTTCCGCGCGCTCGGCCTTGCGGCGCGCACGGCCGCTCTCGCGCGTGTCCTCCAGCTCGGCCAGGAACTTCTCGCTCGCCGTGGCGAAGGCACCCTCCTGGCGCAGCTCGGTCAGCAGCACGCCCGTGAACTCCTGCACCGCGCGGCGCAGCGAGCTGTCGCTGGCGTAGCCGCAGGTGTAGGCCACGGAGAGCACCGTCTGGCCGGGGTCGTCCAGCAGCTCGCAGGCAAGGAGCACGCGCATCCAGGCCAGCACGCGGCGTGGCGGCGGCAGGTCCGCCTGCTCGGCCCAGCGCAGCAGCGTGCGCTCGGAAAGGCGCAGGCTGGCGGCCAGGTCGCGCCCGTGGCCGCCCTCGGCCACCACCTCGGCGGCGGCCATCAGCAGCGTCCGCGCGCGCCCGCTCAGCGTGGGCGGCAGCGAGCGCTCCAGCAGGCTCTGCAGCGGCCGCCCCTGCGCCGAGCGAAGGCGGCGGCTGATCGCCTCGAGGGTGTCTTCCTCATCCAGCGCGATCACCTCCTTCACCCCCCACTCGCCCAGCGTGCGCAGGTCGCGCACGCGCTGGCGCTTCACCTCCAGCGCGGCGATCACGGTGGCCGTGGGGTACTCCCACAGCAGCGAGCGCAGGTCGGGCGCGAGCTCGGCCTCGGCGCCGTAGCTGTGGGTGTACGGGTCCACCACCACCAGCGCGGCGGGCGGGGCCTCCTTTAGCGCCGTGCGCAGTCCGTCCCAGTCGTTCACGAACTGGCTCTTGAAGCGCTGGCTCCCGATCCGGCGCAGGCGTTCCTTGAACACCGCGTCGGAGTGGAGGACGATGAGGGGGCGTAGAACGGGCTGCATATCCTGTCGTTCCTGGTTCCGGTCAACGTACCGGTGTCGGGTCGCGTCATACGCGAGACGTACATCAAGCTAACCGATCCGTCCCCCGCAGTCCAGAGCTTTCTCACGGAGAGCGCGGGGGACGGAGATCGCTCGGCGAGGTCCGCCGCGTCTCCGCACCTCCATGTGCGGACCGGGAGCGCCGTCCCGGTCGACAGGCTTGGAGCCGCGTTCCGATGCCCGGGCGAGCACGCGCGTCAGCCGGAAAAGCAGATGTTTTTCGGCGGAGCGTGCGCGCCTCAGAGGACCATCCATTCGCGCCTATCTCGTTGTGGCCACGACGTTTCGTCCCGCGGTGTATTCTGTGTATCAGTTTCCCGCGCGTCCCTTGCACTGTGCCAATCCGCTTGTTATTCTTGCCGACCGCGGCGGAGGGAGGGTGGTTCCCAGCCCCGTTTCCATCGCGCCATCGCAGGTACACCGGCCGCACGGACGCCCGCCGTCCATGCCCACCCCGCCCCGCGGCCGGGTTCCCAGAACGCGAATTCTTTCACGCGGCACTTCCACCCGCCGCCTGCCTCCGCCGTCAGTGGCGGGGATAGCAGAGGTCCATCGATGGCTCCCGATCCGTCTCCGTTCGCCTCGCGTTCCACCCCCGCGCCACCCGCGGCCGCCGATCCGGCGCTCGCCGCGCTGCCGCTGGCCGCCTGGACGCGCGACCTGCGCCCCTCCACCATCGCCGCCATGATGGGGCACATGGCGCGGCCCGGCGTCATCTCCTTCGCCCTGGGCCTTCCCGCGCCGGAGCTCTTTCCGGTCGACGACTACGTGGCCGCGGCGGAGCGCGTCCTCCGCTCCGACACCGGCGCGCTGCAGTACCGCGCGCAGCATCTCCCGCTGAAGGAGCAGGTGGTGGAGCTGATGGCGCGCCGCGGCGTGCGCTGCCGCGCGGAGCAGGTGTTCCTGACCACCGGCGCGCAGCAGGCGCTGGCGCTCCTCGCCCGGCTCTTCCTGGAGCCCCGCGGGCAGGTGATCTGCGAGCGGCTGGTCTACATGGGCTTCCAGCAGGTGATCGAGCCGTACCAGCCGCGCGTCCTCCCCGTTGCCAGCGACCTGGAGACGGGGCTGGACGTGGACCGCGTGGAGAAGCACCTGCGCGACGGCGCGCGGCCGGCGTTCATCTACTGCATCACCGACGGCCACAACCCGCTGGGGGTCAGCGTCAGCCTGGAGAAGCGCATCCGCCTGGCCGAGCTGGCGCGCACGTACCGCGTGCCGGTGATCGAGGACGACGCGTACGGGCTGCTGCACTACGGCGATCCGCTTCCGCCGCTGCGGGCGATGGAGGACCGCTGGGTCTTCCACGTGGGCTCGTTCAGCAAGGTGATGGCGCCCGGCTTCCGCTGCGGCTGGGCCGTGGTCCCCGAGGAGCTGGTGCCGATGCTGGGGTGCGCCAAGGACGGCGCCGACATCGACACCTCCACCTTCGCGCACCGCCTGGTTTCCGAGTACCTGCGCGCCGGCGGCTTCGACGCGCACCTGGAGCGCGTCCGCGGCGCCTACCGCGAGCGGCGCGACGCCATGCTGGCCGCGCTGGCCCGCCACTTCCCCGCGGGCACGCGGTGGAGCGTGCCCCGCCACGGCGCGCTGGTCTGGGCCGAGCTCCCCGAAGGCTTCGACACCGGCGCGCTGCTGATGCCCGCGCTGGAGGGCGAGGACGTGGCCTTCGTTCCCGGCACCGCCTTTTCGTTCGACGGGCGCGGCGGCACGCGGGGGATGCGGCTGAACTTCAGCTTTCCCCCGGTCGCGCAGATCGAGGACGGGATCGCGCGGCTGGGCCGCGTGATCCGCGACCACCGCCCGCGCGCGGCGGCCTGAGCTCTCCCCGCGCCGGGAGATCCGCATCTCCCGGCGCACGCAGTCTCCCCCTCAGCAGGTCCCCACCCGCGGCGCCGCCCACCGGCGCGCGGCCGATGCCCGAGCAGGCCTTTCAGCCCCCCGACGGCCGCCATCCACAACGGCGGGCGCGGCGCGGGCACCCCCGAAACGCCCCCTGCCGACGGATGGCCCGATGACCGCGACCGACCTTTCCACCAGCTGCATCCACCCGCTCTTCGAAACCCGGGCCGCGGCGCACCCCGCCCGCGACGCGCTGCGCTGGCGCGGCGAGACCCTCGCCTACGCGGAGCTGGACGCGCGCGCCAACCGCCTCGCCCACCACCTCCGCGCGCTCGGCGCCGGGCCGGAAGTCGCCGTCGGCGTCTTCCTTCCCCGCACCCCGGACCTCGTGGCCGCCCTCCTCGCCGTGCTGAAGGCGGGGGCGGCGTACGTCCCGCTCGACCCCGCGTATCCCCCGGAACGCGTGGAGTACATGCTGGGCGACACCCGCGTCCCCGTGCTGATCACCACCGCGGCGCTGGCCGAGCGCGTCCCCCACTTCGGCGGCGCGATCGTCCGCGTGGACGCGGACGCGGCGGAGATCGCGGCGCGCCCGGCCGAGTCCCCCGCCGCCGCCGTCCACCCCGAGAACCTGGCCTACGTCATCTACACCTCCGGGTCGACGGGACGGCCCAAGGGGGTGCAGATCGAGCACCGCAACACCGTGCCCGTGCTGCGCTGGCTGAAGGAAACGGTGTCGGACGACGAGCGCGCCTCGGTGCTGGCCTCCACCTCCGTCTGCTTCGACGTCTCCATCGCGGAGATCTTCGGCACGCTCTGCTGGGGCGGCACGCTCGTCCTGGTCGAGAACGCCCTCTCCCTCGCCGCCCTCGGCGAGCCGGTGACGACCGTGGCGATGGTGCCCAGCGCGGCGGCCGAGCTGCTGCGGATGGGCGCGATCCCCGACTGCACGCGCACCTTCCTGCTGGGCGGCGAGCCGCTGCGCAACGAGCTGGCGCAGCGGCTGTACGCGCTGGGCCACGTGGACCGCGTGCTGAACCTCTACGGGCCGACGGAGGACACGACCTACTCCACCTGCAAGGAGGTGGAGACGGGGCGCGAGCGGGCGATGACGGTCGGCCGCCCGGTCCGCGGCACCATGGCGCGCGTGCTGGACGAGGCCATGCGGCCGGTGTGGGACGGGGATACGGGCGAGGTGTGGATGGCCGGCGCCGGCGTCACCCGCGGCTACCTTGGCGCGCCGGCGATGACGGCGGAGCGCTATCGCCCCGACCCGCTGGGCGGCCCCGGCGCGCGGATGTACCGCACCGGCGACCTGGGGCGCGTGCTGCCCGACGGCGACCTGGAGTGCCTGGGGCGGATGGACCACCAGGTGAAGGTGCGCGGCTTCCGCGTGGAGCCGGGAGAGATCGAGACCGCGCTGGCCGCGCACCCCGCCGTGCGCGAGGCCGTGGTCACCGCGTGGGAGGACCGCGGCGAGAAGCGCCTGGCGGCCTACGTGGTTCCCGAGGGCGCCGCGCCGGGGACGGCCGAGCTGCGCGAGCACCTGCGCGGCCGCGTTCCCGAGTACATGGTGCCGGACGCGTTCACCTTCCTCTCGGACCTTCCACACACGCCCAACGGCAAGGTCGACCGGCTGGCGCTCCCCGCGCCGCGGCCCGACCGCGAGGGCTCGGGCGAGTACGTGGCACCGCGCACCCCCGAAGAGGCGGCGCTGGCGCGCATCTGGTGCGAGGTGCTGGGCATCGACCGGGTGGGCGTGCGCGACGACTTCTTCGAGCTGGGCGGCCACTCGCTGCTGGCCACGCAGATCGCCGCGCGGGTGCGGCAGCAGATGCAGCTGGAGCTGCCGCTGGGAACGCTCTTCGCCATGCCCACGGTGGAGGAGCTGGCGCGGCAATTGGCGGACGCGGCGGCGCCGGTCCCGTCCTCGACGCAGATCCCCCGGGCCCCGCGCGACCGGCCGCTCCCGCTGTCGTATCCGCAGGAGACCGTCTGGTTCTTCCAGCACCTGAAGCCGGACATGCGCTCCTACAACTTCCAGGCGACGGTGCGCATCCGCGGCGCGCTGGACGCGGAGGCGCTGCGGGCCGCGCTGGAGGAGATCGTCCGCCGCCACGAGATCTTCCGCACGGTCTTCCCCGCGGTCGACGGCGCCCCCGCGCAGGTCGTCCAGGAGCCGTGGCCCGTCCATCTCCCCGTCGAGGACCTCTCCCATCTCGAAGTGGACGAGCAGCGGGGGGAGATGGAGCGGCGAATGAAGGAGGAGTTCCGCCGCCCGTTCCACATCGACGCGCTGCCGCTGGTGCGGTGGACGCTCTTCAGGATGGACGAAGACGAGCACGTCCTTCTCGCCATCGAGCAGCACCTCGTCCACGACGGGTGGAGCTTCGGCGTCTTCCTGCGCGAGCTCACCGCGCTCTACCCCGCCTTCGCCCGCGGCGAATCTCCCGATCTCGCCCCGCCCGCCGTGCAGTTCGCCGACTACGCGGCCTGGCAGCGCGCATGGATGCAGACCGACGAGGCGCGCGAGCACCTGGAGTGGTGGAAGCACCGGCTCGCGGGCGTGGCGCCCGTGCTGGAGATCCCCGCCGACCGCCCGCGCCCGGCGGAGATGAGCTTCCGCGGCAGCAGCCACCGCGTGCGCCTCCCCAAGGAGCTCTACGAGGCGGCGGACGCGTTCAGCCGGCGGCACGGGGTCACGCTGTTCATGACGCTCTTCGCCGCCTTCGAGGCGCTGATGCACCGCTACACCGGCGAGACGGACTTCTGCGTGGGCAGCGGCGTGGCCGGGCGGCGGCTGCGGGAAACCGAGGACCTGATCGGGATGATGGTCAACACCATCCCCATCCGCGCCGACGTGAGCGGCGACCCCGCGTTCGAGGAGCTGGTGGAGCGCGTCCGCACCGCCGCGGTGGAGACCTACCAGCACCAGGACGTCCCCTTCGTGGAGATCGTGGGCGCCGTGCACCCCGAGCGCTCGCGCGGCCACCTTCCCGTCTTCCAGGTCGCCTTCAACTTCCACCACGCCCCGTACCCCGAGCTGCGGCTGGGAGGCGCGGAGATCGAGATCGAGGAGGGGCTGGGGAACGAGAGCGCCAAGTTCGACCTGAACATCATCGTCATCCCCCGCGCCCACCAGCACGCGGGAAGCGAGGTGGTGATGATCTGGGAGTTCGCCGAGGACCTGTTCGACGCGGCAACCGTGCGGCGGATGATCGGCCACTTCGAGGCCGTGCTGGGATCCGCGCTGGCCGACCCCTCCACCCGCGTCTCGCGGCTCCGCATGCTCCCCGTGGAGGAGGAGCGCGGCGTGCTGGCCCTCGCCGGGCGCGCGGCCCCCTTCCCGCGCGAGGCCACGCTGCACGGGCTGGTCGCCGGGCAGGCGCGGGAGCGGCCCGACGCGGCGGCGATCGAGCACGGCCCCCGCACCGTCACCTACGCCGAGCTGGAGACGGCGGGAGACGGGGTCGCCGCCGCGCTGCGGAAGCTGGGCGTGCGCGCGGAGGACCGCGTGGCCGTGGCCATGGAGCGCTCGGCGGAGCTGGTGATGGGGATCCTGGGCGCGCTGAAGGCGGGCGCCGCCTACGTCCCGCTCGACCCCGAGTACCCGGCGGAGCGGCTGGCCTTCATGCTGGCCGACTCCGGCGCGAAGGCGCTGGTCGTCCGCGACCGCGTTCCCGCCACCCTCGCCGGGTGGAGCGGCCCCGTGGTCTCCCTCGCCGCGCTGGGGAACAGGTCGGGAAAATCCGGCATGTCGCCCGATCTCGATTCGCAGGCGGCCGCGTACGTCGTCTACACCTCCGGGTCCACCGGGAAGCCGAAGGGGAGCGTGATCTCGCACCGCGCGGCCGTGCGCCTGGTCCGCGGCGCCGACTACCTGCAGCCGCGCGCGGGCGACCGGATGGGGCACGCCGCGGCGCCGTCGTTCGACGCGGCCGCGTGGGAGATCTGGGCGCCGCTCGCCAACGGCGGCACCCTGGTCGTCATCGACCGCGACGACCTGCTGTCGCCGCAGCGCCTGGGCGCGCTGATCCGCGCAAGGCGGGTGAACGCGCTGTTCCTGACCACCGCGCTCTTCAGCCAGGTGGCGCACGAGGCGCCCGGCACCTTCGCCCCGCTGCGCGACCTGCTCACCGGCGGCGAGGCGGCCGATCCGGCGGCCTTCCGGCGCGTGCTGGAGGCGTGCCGGGGAACGCGGCTGGTGAACATGTACGGCCCCAGCGAGAACTCCACCTACGCGTCGTGGCACGAGGTGAAGAGCGTCCCCGACGCGGCCGCGTCGGTCCCCATCGGCGGCCCGGTGGCCAACACCACGCTGTACGTGCTGGACGCCTCGCTCCGCCCTGTCCCCTCCGGCGTCCCCGGCGAGCTGTATGTGGGCGGCGAGGGACTGTCGCGCGGCTACCTGGGGCGGCCGGGGCTCACCGCGGCCGTCTTCCTCCCCAACCCGTTCGCCGCCGCGCCGGGCGCGCGGATGTACCGGACCGGCGACCGCGTGCGCTGGCACGGCGGCGCGCTGGAGTTCCTGGGGCGCGCCGACCACCAGGTGAAGATCCGCGGCTTCCGCGTGGAGCCGGGGGAGATCGAGGCGGTGCTGCAGCATCACCCCTCCGTGGGCGAGGCCGTCGTCGTCGCGCGCGAGGACGTGCCCGGCGAGCGCTACCTGGCCGCGTACGTGGCGCCCACGGCGTGGCGGGCCATCTCCGTCCCCGAGCTGCGCGAGCACCTGGGCGGGCGCCTTCCCGCGTGGATGGTTCCCGCGGCCTTCGTGGTGATGGACGCGCTGCCGAAGACGCCGGGCGGCAAGGTGGATCGCCGCGCCCTGCCGATGCCGGACGCCGCCGCCGCGCACGACGAGGGCACCGCCTTCGCCGCCCCGGAGACGGAGACGGAGCGCGCGGTGGCGGAGATCTGGCGCGAGGTGCTGGGGCTGGACCGCGTGGGGGCGACGGACGACTTCTTCGACCTGGGCGGGCACTCGCTGAAGGCCACGCGCATCCTCACCCGCGTGGGCGCGCGCCTCGGCGTGGAGCTCCCCGTCGGCGTGATCTTCGACCACCCCACCGTCCGCGGGATCGCCGCGCTGGTGGACGAGCGCCGCGCCGCCGCCGCCGAGCCCGACGACGAGCTGCTGGCCTGGCTGGAGAACCTGAGCGAGGAAGAAGCCGAGCGCCTGCTGGCCGACCGCGCCGGCGGCGGGTGATTCGGTCGATGGCGGATACGGAGCGGGCGCTTGTACCGGCGTCCTCTCCGTGTCCGTCCTCCCCGCTCCCCGGGCGACGCAAGGCGGCTTCGCATGCGTGCACTTCGTAACCAATTCCGTGGGCGGGCGGGGAGGTTTCAAAAAGCTCGCTAAACGTGTTAGATTGGTCGCCTCCCGCCGCCCCGTCGTGGAAACGGATGGCGGGAGGGAGGAACCGCCGCCGATCTCCCGGCCCGTCCGGGCGTGCGCCCGCCGGACGGGCTTCGCGACCCCTGGACCCCGATGAAGCCAGACGGCACCCCACCCCTGCGCCAGAGCCTCGGCGAGCTGCGCCCCTTCCTGATCGTGTGGGCGGGGCAGCTGGTGAGCGCGCTGGGTTCGGGGCTCACCGCGTTCGCCGTGGCGGTGGTGGTGTACCAGCGCACCGGCTCGGCCGAGGCGTTCGGGCTGCTGATGTTCGCCTGGATCTTCCCGGCGCTGGTCCTTTCCCCGGTGGCGGGAGCGCTGGTGGACCGCTGGGACCGGCGCCGCCTGCTGATCGTGGCCGACACCGGCTCGGGGCTGCTCACGCTGGCCACCGCCGCGCTGGTGCTGAACGGGCACTTCGAGGTCTGGTACCTGTTCGTGACCTCGGCGCTGGCCTCGGCCATCGCCTCGTTCCAGGACCCGGCGCTCACCGCCGCCGTGGCGGCCATCGTGCCGCGCAGCCAGTACGGCCGCGCCATCGGCCTGCTGCAGGTGATGCAGCCGGTGAGCATGATCGTGGCGCCCGTCATCGCCGGCGTGCTGATCGCCACCATCGGGCTGGGCGGGATCATGGCCATCGACGGCGCCACCTACCTGGCCGCCGTCGGCGGGCTGGTCTGGGTTGCCATTCCCTCGCCCCGGCAGGCGCCGTCCACGGAGGACGCGGCCGCCGGAGCGCGCGCGGCGCTGCGGCGCTTCGTGGCCGAGGCGGCGGTGGGGTGGCGCTTCGTGCGCGAGCGACCGGGGCTGCTGGGGTTGCTGGTGTGCATCGCCCTGGTGAACTTCTGGGTCTCGTTCGTGAACCCGCTGCTGGCGCCCATGGTGCTGAGCTTCACCACGCCGGTGCAGTTCGCCGCGGTGCAGGCGTCGGTGGGCGTGGGCGCGGTGCTGGGCGGCATCGCCATGGGCGCGTGGGGCGGCCCGCGCAACCGCATCGCCGGCGTGCTGGCCGCCATCGTGGTCATCGGCGTGACCATGGCGGGGCTGGGGATCCGCTCCATCCCCGTCATCGCCGGGCTCCTTTTCGTGTGGGCCGCGGTGTCGCCGCTGATGCTGACCAGCGGCATGTCGATCTGGATGACCAAGACGCCGCAGGAGCTGATGGGGCGCGTGGCGGCCGTGCGGCGGATGGTGCTGATGTCCATGATCCCCGTGGCGGTGCTGGTGGCCGGGCCGCTGGCCGAGCGCGTGTTCGAGCCGCTGATGATGCCGGGCGCCGCCCTGGCCGCGAGCGCCGGCGCGCTGATCGGCGTGGGGAAGGGGCGCGGCGTGGCGCTGATGTTCATCCTCCTGGGCGTGCTGGTGGTGCTCACCGCCGCCGGGGGATGGCTGGTGCCCTCCATCCGCCACGTGGAGCGCGACGTCCCCGACGCGCCGCACCCGCACCCCGACGGCGAGCCGGTGCCCGAGGCGCCGCCGGTTCCCGAGCTGGCCGCCGCCGACTGACGGCGGCCGCTGATGCAGTTCTCACCCCGATCCATCCGAAACCAGCAGGAGCGCGAGATGAGCGACGAACGCGAGGATACCACCATCTACATGGCGGTGGTGAACGACGAGGAGCAGTACTCCATCTGGCCGGCCGACCGCGAGCTGCCGCTGGGGTGGAAGGACACCGGGAAGCACGGGCTGAAGCCCGAGGTGCTGGCCTGGATCGAGGAAGTGTGGACCGACATGCGTCCCAAGTCGCTCCGCGACAAGATGCAGGCGGCGGGGCTGGAGTAAGCTCCGTGTGCGACGGGCGTTCCGGCCACGAGCCGGACGCCCGCGCGCCCCGCCCGCCCGACGGACTCCAAATCGAACGCAGAACGGAAGAGGAATGTCAGAGAACCAGGCGGCGCCGCGCACCGTGGGTGTGGTGGGCGCCGGGGTGATGGGCGTGGGGGTGGCGCAGAACCTGGCGCAGACCGGCCACCGCGTGATCCTGCTGGACGTGAGCGACGAGGTGCTGGCCCGCGCGCGCGCCGAGATCGAGAAGGGGCTGCGCTTCCACGGGATGTTCACGAAGCAGAAGACGGCCGGCCCCGCGCCCGCCGAGGTGCTGGCGCGCATCGACTTCACCACCAGCTACGACGGCTTCGCCGCGGCGGACTTCGTCATCGAGAACGTCACGGAGAAGTGGGAGCTGAAGAGCCCCGTCTACCCCGTGCTCGACCGCGTCTGCCCGCCGCACGCCTGCTTCGCGGCCAACACCTCCGCGTACTCCATCACCCGCATCGGCTCGCTGACGCAGCGGGCGGACCGGGTGCTGGGGATGCACTTCATGAACCCCGTTCCGCTGAAGCCCACGGTGGAGGTGATCCGCGCCTTCCACACGTCGCAGGCCACCATCGACACCGCGCAGGCGCTGCTCGGGGCCATGGGGAAGGAGGGGATCGTGGTCAACGACATGCCCGGCTTCGTCAGCAACCGCGTGCTGATGCTGACCATCAACGAGGCCGTGTGGCTGGTGCAGGACCAGGTGGCCGCCGCCGAGGACGTGGACCGCATCTTCAAGACCTGCTTCGGGCACAGGATGGGGCCGCTGGAAACGGCGGACCTGATCGGGCTGGACACCATCCTGTACAGCGTCGAGGTGCTCTACGAGAGCTACAACGACAGCAAGTACCGCCCCTGCCCGCTGCTGAAGAAGATGGTCGATGCCGGCCTGCACGGCCGCAAGAACGGCCGCGGCTTCTACGACTACGGTGTCTGAGCCGCGGTCCCCAAATCCCGGCGCGACTGTCGACGCGCCGGGATCGGCCGTGAGCGCCGATGCCGCATACCGAGCGGACCAGCCTCGCGCAGTTTGCGAGGCTTCCCGTAGTTGTTGCTGCGGCTTCAGCCGCCGGTGAGGGGTCCGGCCGCGATCGAATCTGCTCGTCCCGCCGATCGTCCGGGTGGCGGGGGCAACACCACAACACTTCGAGGAATGCAGGATGAACGACGAAGAGATCCGTACGAAGCTGCGCGCGTTCGTGGGCCGCTTCTTTCGCGGGCATGACCTTCAGGACGGGGAAGACTTCTTCGCCAGCGGCTTCGTGAACTCCATGTTCGCCATGCAGCTGGTGCAGTTCGTGGAGAGCGACTTCGGCGTCACGGTCGATTCCGACGATCTGGACATCGACAACTTCCGCTCGATCGACGCGCTCTCGGCGTTCGTGGAGCGCAAGCTGGGCGCGCCCGCGGCGTGACCGCCCTGTCCGCGCCGCCCGTGGACGCCGTCCCCGAGCCCGCGCTCCGCATGGACCTTGGACCCGCGCAGGAGGCGGCGCGCGCGGAGTTCGCCGCGTTCGCCGACGCGCACGTGGCGCCGCACGCCGGCGCGTGGGACCGCGCGGGCATCACCCCGCCCGACGCCATCCGCCGCCTCGCGGAATCCGGCTGGCTGGGCGCCGTCGTCCCGTGCGAGCAGGGCGGCGCGGGGATGGGCTGGGTGACGTTCGGGCTGCTGAACGAGGAGCTGGGCCGCGCCTGCTCGTCGCTGCGCTCGCTGCTGACCGTGCACAGCATGGCCTCGTACGCCGTGCTGCGCTGGGGCTCGCGCGCGCAGAAGGAGCGCTGGCTCGGCCCCCTCGCGCGCGGCGAGGCGATCGGCGCCTTCGCGCTCAGCGAGCCCAACGTGGGCAGCGACGCCTCCGCGGTGGAGACGGTCGCGACGGCGGATGGCGATGGGTACGTGCTGCGCGGCACGAAGAAGTGGACCACGTACGGGCAGATCGCCGACGTCTTCCTCCTCTTCGCCAAGCTGGAGGGGAAGCCCGTCGCCTTCCTGCTGGAGCGCGGCACGCCGGGGTTCCAGACGGTGCCGCTGGAGATCGCCGGGACGCGCGCGTCGATGCTGGCCGAGCTGCGCCTGGACGGCTGCCGCGTGCCCAGGGAGGCGCGCCTCGGCGGCGCCGGCTTCGGACTGGCGATCGCCGTGGCCACGCTGGAGGTGGGGCGCTACAGCGTGGCCTGCGGCTCGGCGGGGATCGTGCGCGCCTGCCTGGATGCGTCGCTGGCGTACGCGGCCACGCGCCAGCAGTTCGGCGCGGCGATCGGCGAGCACCAGCTGGTGCAGCGGATGCTGGCGAACATGACCGCCGATCAGCGCGCCGCGCACTCGCTGTGCATGCGCGCCGGCTGGCTCCGCGACCAGGTCGACCCCGCGGCCGCGCACGAGACCTTCATCGCCAAGTACTTCGCCAGCACGGCGGCCACCCGCGCCGCGCTGGACGCGGTGCAGATCCACGGCGCCAACGGCCTGACGGACGCGTACCCCGTCGAGCGCTACCTGCGCGATTCGCGGGTGATGGAGATCATCGAGGGAAGCACGCAGATCCAGCAGGTCGCCATCGCGCGCGGCGAGCTGGAGATGCACCGCCGCGCACGGTAGCCTCCGGCACGACGCTCACCCGGCGGCGGCGCGGATGCCGGTCGCGCGCCGGGATGCATGAAAGCAGTCCCGCAGGGACTTCGTGCCGTTGTTGCCGCGAATTCATTCGCCCGGCCAGATGCGGGTCCTCGCGACCGTCCTTCGCAGGCGCTGCGTGAGGGATGCGCGCCCGGAGGGCCGGGACCCGCCGCGCGCGCCATGATGCCGCGAATCCGCACCGCCGCCTGGCGCGGCGGGGCCCGGCGCCGTTGGGCAGCGTAGTTTGCTGCCCTACGGCGCGCGCAGCCCGTTTGGGCGTCTCGGCGCCCAACACGCCCAAAACCGCCGTTCGTCCGTTCGACCGAACCAGCACCACACCGAGCCCGGCCAGCCCCGTGACCCATTCGTCCCCGCCGCCCCGACCCGACCGCCCCAGCCCGTGGGTCGTGTTCCCGCGCCCCAACCCCGGCGCGCGGCTGCGGCTGTTCTGCTTTCCGTTCGCCGGCGGCGGCGCCTCGATCTTCGCGCCGTGGGCGCGGCTCCTTCCGCCCGAGGTGGAGCTGGTGGCCGTGCAGCTCCCCGGCCGCGAGAGCCGCCTCTCCGAGCCCGCGTTCAGCGACATCGACGCGCTGACGCCGCGGCTGGGCGCCGAGCTGGCGCCGTTCATGGACCGGCCGTTTGCGCTGTTCGGGCACAGCAACGGCGGGCTGATGGCGTTCGAGCTGGCGCGCCTGCTCCGCCGCGAGGGACGGCGCGGGCTGGTGCACCTGTTCGTTTCCGCGCGCCCGGCGCCGCAGCTGCCGCTCACCGACCCGCCGCTGCACGCGCTCCCGCACGACCAGTTCCTGGACGCGCTGCGGCGCTTCAACGGCACGCCCGAAGAGGTGCTGCAGAACCCGGAGATCATGGAGCTGATCGTCCCCATGCTCCGCGCCGACTTCTCGCTCGGCGAGACCTACCGCTACACCCCCGAGGCGCCGCTGGCCGTCCCGCTCTCCGCGTACGGCGGCGTGCGGGACCTGGAGGTGCCGCCGCACCAGGTGGAGCCCTGGCGCGAGCAGACCAGCGCCGCCTTCCAGCTCCGCATGATCGGCGGCGACCACTTCTTCATCGTGGGCGAGCGGGAGAAGTTCCTCCGCGAGCTGAACCTGGAGCTGCGCGGGGTGCTGGCCCGGCTGGTGGTGCATGCCTGAGCCGGCCTGGGAGCCGGCGCCGCCGCGCCCCGCGCTCGCCGCCGACGAGGTGCACGTCTGGCGCGCCTCCCTCGCCGCGACGCCGGACGAGCTGGCGCGGTACCACGCCGTACTCTCCGCCGACGAGCGCGAGCGCGCCGCGCGCTTCCGCTTCGAGGTGCACCGCGACCGCTTCATCGCCGGGCGCGGCATCCAGCGGCAGGTGCTGGCGCGCTATCTGGGCGCCGACCCGGCCGCGCTCCGCTACCGCCTGGCCGAGCACGGCAAGCCCGCGCTCGACGGCCCCGAGGCGGCGGGCGGCCTGCGCTTCAACGTCTCCAACTCCGGCGACGGGCTGCTGATCGCCCTTGCCCTCGGCCGCGAGCTGGGCGTGGACCTGGAGGCCGTCCTCCCCGTCGGCGACCGCGACGCCGTGGCCCGCCGCTTCTTCTCCGTCCCCGAGAACCAGGTCTACGACTCCATCCCCGACGAGGCGCGCGACCTGGCCTTCTTCACCTGCTGGACGCGCAAGGAAGCGTACATCAAGGCCATCGGCGAGGGGCTCACCATGCCGCTCGACCGCTTCGACGTCACCCTGCGCCCCGGCGAGCCCGCGCACCTGCTCTGCACCCGCGGCACCCCGGACGAGGCCGCGCGCTGGACGCTGCGCGAGCTGGACCCCGGCCCCGGCTGGCTCGGCGCCCTTGCCGTCGAGGGCGGCGGCTGGTCGCTCCGCCTCTTCGACTGGGACCCCGCCCGCCCGCTCGTCGTCTCCGAACGGCGGTAGAACGGCGGAACGACGGAACGCGGGTGTGGGCGTGTCCCTCCGCTGCGCTCCGGGCCGGCTGCGCGCGCGGTAGGCAACGATACGACCGTTGCCAACCGCGCCAGGCCCCCGCCGCGCCGGGCATCTTCCCGATCCCCCCGACCGTCCCCGCACGCGCGTCGGGTTCCCGGCCCTTCGGGCGCGCATCCCTCACGCATCCGCGCCCGCGCGCACCACACCTGTCGCGCGCGCACGACACATCCCCCGACACCATTTTCCACTCGCGGCCTCCGTGGACAGCCCGGCGCTCCCGTTCGGTATGCGACTCTTTTGCGACTTTCTTGGAGATTCTGGCGGTGGACGGACCGGCTGAAACGGACGCGGGGCCGAGCGCCCTCGCTCAGCCCCGCGGCTTCCGCCTGGCCTTCCGCCGGGTTCGCCGGCCCTCGTCGAACGCCTTCTGCTTCCAGGTTTCCTTCCCCCAGTTCTTCACCTCCGCCAGCTCGTCCAGGAACCGCCGCGCGGCGGCCGAGAACGCGCCCTCGCGGCGCAGCACGGTGGGCACCGTGCCCAGGAAGTCCTGCATCGCGCGCCGCAGGCTGCTGTCCGACGAGTAGCCGCACGCGTAGGCCACGCTCAGCACCGTGCGTCCGGGGTCGTCCAGCAGCGACGCGGCCAGCAGGATGCGCATCCACGCCATCAGCCGCCGCGGCGGCGGCAGCGCGGCGCGCTCGGACCAGCGCAGCACGGTGCGTTCGGAGAGGTGCATCGCCTTGGCCAGGTCCCGCCCCCGCCCCCCCATCGACACCACCTCGGCCGCCGTCATCAACAGCGTCCGCGCCCGGCCGGACATCGCCTGCGGCAGGCAGCGCTGCAGCAGGTTCTGCAGCGGCCGCCCCTGCGCCGACCGCAGCCGCCGCGTGATCGCCTCCTGCGTGTCCTCCTCGCCGATGGAGATGATGTCGGTGACGCCCCACTCGCCCAGCGTACGCACGTCGTGCGAGCGCCCCGGCCGCAGCTCCATGGCCGCCACCACCGTGGCCGAGGGGAACTCCCACAGCAGCGCCCGCAGCTCCTGCGCGAGCTGCAGCCCGTCCTTGCTCCCCGACGAGTACGGGTCCACCAGCAGCAGCGCCGCGGGCGGCGCGTCCGGCAGCGCGGCGCGCAGCGACTCCCAGTCGGCAAGAAAACTGCAGTCGAATGTCGCGCTCGTGTACCGCCGGACGTGCTCCCGGAACGCACCATTCGAGTGCATCACGATGAGCGGCCGCGGGCTGGTGACCATGGGTGGCGTGAATTATACGGTGTGAGGGGAAAGGAGGATGGGCGCGCGGGCGGCGATGTCGCCATCATTCACCGCGCGTGGACGCTGTCTACGTCCGTCAACTCGAGGTTCTCCCCCCACAAACTGGAACACCCATGAAGACCGCCCGGTTCCTCCTGGCCTGCGCTGCCGTTTCCGTGCTCGCCGCCTGCGGCAGCCAGACGATCACCGCTCCGGTCGAGCCCCCCGCCCGCCCTCACGCCGACGAAGCCGCCTGCGTGAAGGTTACCGTTCTCAACCCGGACGGCACCACCACCGAAGTCTGCGCCAGCACCAACAACAGCGGCATGATGGGTAGCGGATCGTAACCGCTCTGTCGATAGCAAGCAAATGGCCGGCCGGGGTGTCCAACCCCGGCCGGCCATTCGTATTCAACTCAACTCAGACACCGGCGTATGACTCGAGCGAACGCACCATCTCGTGCGCCAGCGAGTCAGCCTGGTCCGCTCCCCGGCCGGCACGCGCGGCAACCGCCTTCTCGACCGAGCGCCCGTTCCGGATCGACTCCAGGATCCCTTCACCGCGCACGAGCACGGTCGGCTCATTACGCTCCGTCGCCACGTCGAGTGCACGCTCCGCGACCTGCTCGGCGCGATCCCACTCACCCATGCTCGCCGCGCCGCGCGCCATCTCGAGCAGCGAGTCAGCCAGAACGGGAATCGCCGCGGCCTCACGGGTGAGCTTCATCGCTTCATTCCACGTCTTGCGGAACCTCTCGCGGTCCCCGGACCCACCTGCGGAGCGGATGATGTTCGCGCGGACCATCAGTTGGTGCTGCATGTCCGAGAAGAGCGGAAGCAGCGCCTCGAACACCTGCAGCGCGCGCGCGAAGTAGCCCTGGTTCATCCACGAGTACGCAATGTCGTGCGCCAGCGCCGGAAGCCGTTGGTGGTCAGGACCGTAAGCCCGGAACGCCTGCCGTGCAAAGTGCTCGGCCTGCTCGGTACGACCGGTTTCTGTGGCGATCACGAACAGATCGTGCGAAGCTCGGCCGACGATCTGCGCGATACCCTTTCGCTTCCCAGAGCGCAGCGCCTTGATGTGCATCCGCTGAGCCATGGGGAAGTTGCCGCGGTCGCGCGCCATGTTGCCGAGCGCCAGGTACGCGCGCCCATACGAGTCCCAGTCGCCGATCTGCCGGGCGATCATGATGGCGTGGCGGAACCAGGTCTCGGCACGGGGCATCTCGCCGCGCTGGCGGGCCTGCTGCCCCACGGCCAGCGCGAGCGTCGCGCTGCGCGGGGCGCCGAGGGCAGCGGTCTGGGTGAAGGCGAGCGAGGTGGCGTCGTAGCCCTGCTGCTCGGCCCATTCGGCGATGGTGCGGCACGCTTCGGCGAGCGTGTCGCCGTTCGTGGCCTCGGGGGCACCGAGGAGGCGGCCCACCGCGACCAGGGCGTCCACGATCCCGCTGGGAACGTCGGCCGAGAGGAGGTCCTCCAGCCGGCGCTGGCCCGCGTCCGCCGCGAAGAGCTTGCCGCGCTCCTGCGGCTCGGCGGTGGCCCAGAACATCACGTTCCGGTACGCCTGCCAGAGCAGCACGCCGGTTTCGCCCGGAACTTCGCGGAGGATCTCCATCCCCTCGAGGGTCTCGGCGGAACCGCGGATGAGCGGGGGCGGGGTGCGCCAGCGGCGGGGCGCGCGGGGTTGCGCGCTGCGGGTACGGGTGGCCTTCATCTATCGTCTCCTCGGGTCAGTCGATGCCAAATGCGGACCGGTTCTGTGCACTTTCTGTATACTATATGCGACCGGTGGGCAAAACGCCAACATTTTCGTGCGTCTGCTCCGGCCAGGAGTAGCAGGAACGGTGCCGTTTCCGCCACACCTCCGAACAATCGAGCACTCCTGCACTATTCTGGTATCGATCCGGCAGCGATCCTCTGCGGCCTCACCGCGACCGAGACCAGTCTACACTTCTTCGCCGCTTCCGGCAACTATGTCCACGCGGCGGGGCTGGGAGCGGAGCACAAGGCGGCCCTCCTCCACCTTCACCGTAACCGTCCCCCCGTGCTCGAGGCTGCCGAAGAGGATCTCGTCGCCGAGGGGGCGCAGGATCTGGTCCTGGATCAGGCGCGCGAGCGGGCGGGCACCCATCAGCGGATCCAGTCCCCGCTCGGCCAGCCAGGCCCGTGCTCCCTCGCCCAGTATCAGATTGACGCTCCGGGCGGCCAGCCGGTCACTCGTCTCGCCGACCAGGCGGTCGACGATGCGCTCCATCACCGGCAGCGACAGCGGGGCGAAGGCGATGCGGGCGTCCAGCCGGTTGCGGAACTCGGGGGGGAAGGTGCGCTCGAACGCCCGCTCGTCATCCCCACCCGTGGTGCCGGGGGTGAAGCCGGCGCGGCGGCGCGAGAGCTCCTCGGCACCCACGTTGCTGGTCATCACCAGGACCACGTTGCGGAAGTCGGCGTGCTTTCCGTTGTTGTCGGTCAGCTTCCCGTAGTCCATCACCTGCAGCAGCAGGTTGAAGACGTCGGGGTGCGCCTTCTCCACCTCGTCGAGCAGAAGGACGGCGTGCGGGGTGCGGGTGACGGCGTCGGTGAGGAGCCCGGCCTGGTCGAAGCCCACGTATCCCGGTGGCGCGCCGATCAGCCGCGAGACGGTGTGGCGCTCCATGTACTCGCTCATGTCGAAGCGGATCAGCTCGATCCCCATCACCTCGGCCAGCGAGCGGGCGACCTCCGTCTTCCCCACCCCCGTGGGCCCGGTGAAGAGGAAGGAGCCGATCGGCTTGCGCGGCTCGCGGAGCCCCGCGCGGGAAAGCTTGATGGCGGCGGCCAGCTGCTCCAGCGCGGCGTCCTGCCCGAAGACGCGGCGCTTCAGCTCCGCCTCCAGCGTCCGCAGCCGCTCGCGGTCGCTCCCCGCCACGGTCTTGGGGGGGATCTGCGCCATGGAGGCCAGGATGCGCTCCACCACCTCCTCGCCCACGGACGGCCAGTTATCGCCCTCGTCCGTCGTGGAGAGCCGGACGTCGGCGCCTGCCTCGTCGAGGACGTCGATGGCCTTGTCCGGCAGCCGGCGGTCGTGCAGGTAGCGCGCGGACAGCTCGGCGGCGGCGCGGACGGACTCGGGCGTGTAGCGGACGCGGTGGAACTCCTCGTAGCGGCCGCGGAGCCCGTCCAGGATGCGCACCGTCTCCTCGGCCGAGGGCTCGGGGACGTCGATCTTCTGGAAGCGGCGGGCGAGGGCGCGGTCCTTCTCGAAGTGCGAGCGGTGCTCCTCGTACGTGGTCGACCCGATGCAGCGCAGCCCCGCGGCCAGCGCGGGCTTCAGCAGGTTGGATGCGTCCATGCTGCCGCCCGAGGTGCTTCCCGCGCCGACGATGGTGTGGATCTCGTCGATGAAGAGGATGGCGCCCTCGCGCTCCTGCAGCTCGGCCAGCACGCCCTTCAGCCGCTCCTCGAAGTCGCCGCGGTAGCGCGTGCCGGCGAGGAGGGCGCCCATGTCCAGCGCGTAGATCTCGGCGCGGCGCAGGATGGAGGGCACGTCGCCGCCGTGGATCTTCAGCGCGAGCCCCTCCGCGAGCGCCGTCTTGCCAACGCCGGGGTCGCCGACGAAGAGCGGGTTGTTCTTGCGGCGGCGGGCCAGGACGTGGATGGCGCGGCCGATCTCCTTCTCCCTGCCGATCAGCGGGTCGAGCTTCCCCTCCGCGGCCTGGCGGGTGAGGGAGAGGGTGAAGCGCTTCAGCGCCTCGCCGGGCTCGCTGCGCTCCTCGTCTTCCTCGGCCACCTCGTCGTCCGCGCCGACCTCGACGCGGCGGGCGATGCCGGTGGAGGGGCGGCCGGGGCCGTGCGCGGCGGCGCGCATCATGGCCAGCCGGTCGACGCCTTCCTCCTGCAGGAAGTGCACGGCGAAGGACTCGTCCTCGGCGAAGAGGGCGACCAGCACGTTGGTGCCGGTGACCTCGTCGCGGCCCGAGCGGAGCACGTGCAGCGCGGCCTGCTGCACCACGCGGCGGAAGGCGAGCGTGGGGGTGGCGGAGTCCTGCGGGGCGTCGTGCGCGGCCTTCACCTGTTCGGCGAGGAAGCCGTCGACGCGCCGCTTCAGCCGCTCCACGTCGGCGCCCGCCGCGGAGACGGCGGCGGCGGTGGACTCGTCGTGGAGAAGCGCGAAGAGCAGGTGCTCCAGGCCGGCGTAGGCGTGCCCGCGGCGGGCCGCCTCCAGGACGGCCAGGTGCAGGCTGATTTCCAGCTCGGGGCGTAGCGCGGGGCTCGACATCGTTTGCAGGTCAGGTACAATACGGTCCGGAAACGAGCCGGTCTGTAGGAATTATTCCGGCTCCATCGTAAGCAGGAGCGGAAACCCGGCGGCCTCGGCCTCGGCGGTCACGCGCTCGATGCGGGTCTCGGCCTCGTCGCGCGTGAAGGTGCCGGCCACGCCCACGCCCAGGTGGTGCACCTGCAGCATCACGCGGGTGGCGTCGGTCGCCGTCAGGTCGAAGAAGCGCGTCAGCATCTCGACCACGAACTCCATGGTCGTGTAGTCGTCGTTGTGCAGAAGCACGCGGTACAGCGACGGCTTCTTCGTCTTCGGCCGCTCGGCCAGCGCGACGCCTTCCTCGCGCTCCGTCTCCCGGCCGCCGTCTTCCCGGCGCGGCGGCGGGGGCGGATCGCCCTCCCGCCGCGCGGCTCCGGAGGGATGATACACCGGCATCGGATGAACGTGGCTCATGCGGTGGCGGCTTCCGTCCGGCCCGCGCGGGCGCGCTCCACCTCCCAGTAGTGCTCCTCGGCCCAGCGGCAGAGGGCCGAGAGCGGCTCCACCAGCGTCTCGCCCAGCGGGCTTAGCGAATACTCCACGCGCGGGGGGATGACGGCGAAGACCTTCCGCTCCACCAGCCCGTCGCGCTCCAGCCCGCGCAGCGTCTGCGTCAGCATCTTCTGCGACACGCCCTCCACGCCGCGCTGCAGCTCTCCGAAGCGGCGGGTACCGCCGGACAGCACATAGATCACGATCACCGCCCACTTGTCGGCGATCAGGTCCAGCACCTGGCGCGAGCCGCACATCTCGCTGCACACGTTCCCGCGTGCGTCGGTCGATCCCATGGTTACCAGATGGTGGGTATAGAACGATCGGGTGCTTACTTGCTCACCCGCACCTTGCAGTATAACCATTCGCCACGCGCCGGCGGAAGGGTTCGCGCCGGGCGCAGCATCCACGGCGACGAATGGAGGGGCGGATGATCCTGGTGACGGGGGCCACGGGGAAGGTGGGGAGCGAGGTGGCGAGGCAGCTGGCCGCGAAGGGCGAGGCGGTGCGGGTGCTGGCGCGCTCGCCGGAGAAGGCGCGGGCGCTGTTCCCCGCCGGGGTGGAGATCGCGCGCGGCGACCTGACCGACGCGGCGTCGCTGGACGCGGCGCTCGCGGGCGCGGACCGGCTCTTCCTGCTGGCGCCGACGGACCGCGAGCAGGTGGCGATGGAGGTGAACGCGATCGAGGCGGCGAAGCGCGCGGGGGTGAAGCGCGTGGTGAAGCTCTCCGTCCTGGGCGCGGACGAGGAGTCGCCGGTGATCCTGGCGCGCTGGCACCGCGAGGTCGAGAAGGTGCTGGCGGGCTCGGGGATTCCCTTCACGCTGCTGCAGCCGACCTTCTTCATGCAGAACTTCCTGGGGTCGGCGGGGACCATCCAGGCGCAGGGGGCGATCTACGCGCCGGTGCGGGGGCGCACGTCGTTCGTGGATGCGCGCGACATCGCGTCGGTGGCGGTGGCGGCGCTGACGGAGGAGGGGCACGAGGGGAAGACGTACGTCGTCACCGGGCCGGAGGCGATCACCTACGGCCAGGCGGCGGAGCGGATCTCGGCGGTGATCGGGAATTCGGTCGGCTACGTGGAGGTGCCGGCGGAGGCGGCGCGGAGCGGGATGATCGAGGCGGGGATCCCGGACTGGTACGCCGACGACCTGATCGCCCTGTTCGGCATCATCAACGCCGGGTGGACGGAGGAGGTGGTGGACACCGTCCGGACCGTGGCGAAGAAGGAGCCCATCACCTTCGACCAGTTCGCGCGCGACCACGCGCAGGTGTTCGCGGGAACGGGCGAGCTCGCAGGCGTGTGACGCGAAGGGTGCCGCGCGCAGTGACTGAATGAATTCGCTCGCGTGAAAGAAGCGGCCCCGTCCAGCGATTGGACGGGGCCGCCTCGTTCGTCAGCCCGGGGGAGGGTACGGATCCTGTCCGTAGGTGCGCTCGTCCTCGATGGTGCCGTCGCGGCGCCTGATGATGAGCTGGCTCGGCTGGTTCGCCTTTGCCAGCTCCACTCCGCGATCGATCGCATCGGACTTCCTGTCCCACAGGCTGTCTGCCCGCTCCGCGCCTCGCTTCTTGACGCCCCATCGGTCACCGCTGGGGTAGACCTCATAGACGGTTCGCGCCATCCGATCCTCCTCGGGTGAAAGGTTCCATCACGATCCACCGTGGGACGGACCCGACCCGGGCATTTCCCAACTGAACGCGGCCCCGCTCCGGGATGGGAGCGAGGCCACGCGTGCATGGTCCTGCGAGGAAATTGCTTTACTGCGGCGGCAGCGGCGGGGGGACGGCGCCGAAGAGCTGCGACAGCTCGTCCACCTGGCCGGCGGGGGACCACGCGGCCATCCCCTGCTTCCACACCAGCGTCTCGCGGGTCAGGGCGCCGGAGCCGGCCTGCTGGCGGAGCGCGTCGAGGCCGTGCGGTCCGCTCTGCTGGCCGTTCACCGCGACGAAGTACGCGCCCTGCTGCGGGAGCGGCGGCGGCCCGCCGGCGGCCTGTGGCTGCGCGCCGCCCTGGCCCATGGCGTTGGCCATCTGCTGCGCCATCGCGAAGCCCATCCCCATGCCCATCCCCGCGCCGGCGGTGCCACCCGGGTTCTGCGCGGCCAGCGGGATGGACTCGGCGGTCTGGAACTGCGTGTACGCGCCCAGGTCGCCGATCACCCCCATGCTGCTGCGGCGGTCGAGCGCCTTCTCCACCTCTTCCGGAAGGGCGATGCTCTCGATCAGGAACTGCGTGAGCTCCAATCCCCAGGCCGCGAAGTCCGGCACCATCTTCTCGCGGATCAGCCCGCCGATCTCGTCGTAGCGGCTGGCCAGGTCCAGCATGGGGATCTTCGCCTCGCCCAGCGCGTCGATGAAGCGCGAGGTGACCAGCGAGCGCAGCTGCTCGCCGATGTCGCCGGTGGTGAAGACGCCGTTGGTGCCCACGATCTGCGCGATGAACTTGGCGGGCTCGACCACGCGCACCACGTAGGTGCCGAAGGCGCGCAGCCGCACCGGCCCGAACTCGGGGTCGCGCAGCATGATGGGCGCCTTGGTGCCCCACTTCTGGTCGGTGAACTGCTTGGTGGCGACGAAGAAGACCTCGGCCTTGAAGGGCGAGTTGAACCCGTACTTCCACCCGAGGATCGTCGACAGGATCGGCAGGTTCTCGGTGCGCAGCTCGTGGCGGCCGGGGCCGAAGACGTCGGCCACCTGCCCCTGGTTCACGAACACCGCGGCCTGGCCGGGGCGGACGATGAGCTGCGCGCCGTTCTTGATCTCGTTGTCGTGGCCGTCGAACCGGTGCACCATGGTGTCGCCGGTGTCGTCCAGCCACTGGATGATGTCGATCAGCTCGGTCTTGACGAAGTCCCAGAGGCCCATGGGGCGTCTCTCGTTCCGGAGGGGTTCGGGGCGGAGGGTCGCTCTCAAATACGCGCCGCCGCATCGTTTGCGCAAGCATCAGCGCCGCGCGGGAGAGTGGTACGGGCGGACGGGGGGTCCGGTTTCGGGCGCGGGATGGAAAGACGGACGCCCGGCCTTTGGGGGCCGGGCGCCCGAGCACCTTCCGCCGGGGTGCGAGCCCGCGGGTCAGTGCGTGCCGGGAGCGCGCGAGGTGCCGCCGTCGGCCACGTACTTCCAGGCGCCGTTCGGCTGGCGCTGCCAGATGGTGATGTACTTGCTGAAGCTGGCGCCGGCGGGCGAGCCGTCGGGGTTCAGCAGCTGCGTCTTCGCGTAGCCGATGGTGTAGCCCAGGTCGCCGCTGCCGGCGATGCCGCCCGCCACCGGGCCCCAGCTCAGCACGAAGCCGCCGCCGTCGCCGAAGCCCGCGCCGATGGCCTCGGGGCCGTAGTCCGGCGTCGCCACGGCGATGGCCGTGGGCGCGGCGAAGGTCACGAACGCGGTCTTCGCGTTCTGCGCCACCGACATCGCCGCGAAGTCGCGGTCGGCCTGCAGCACGTCGTCCACCGTGGCCGCCGACGCGGCGGCGCCCTGCACGCCGTTGTCGGTGGGGGTGCCGAAGCCGGCGGGGACCTCGCCCGCCGCGGGGACGGTGTAGAGCGCCGGGGTGCTGGCCTTCACCTTCCACGACCCGTCCGCCTGCTTCACCCAGTACGAGATGAGGCGCAGGTAGACGGTGGCGCCGTTGTCGCGCCGCGTGGTGGTGCCGTAGCCGATGGTGTAGCCCGCGCTGCCGTCGGCCGACACGTCGGCGCGGATGGTGGTCCACCGCATGGAGCCGATGAGCACCGCGGTCTGCAGGTAGTCGCGCGCGGCGGGGATGCCGACCAGCACGTCCACGCGCGAGGGAAGGAACTCGCCGTCCTCGGTCATCCAGCTGGTGTACCCGTTCACCACGTCGGCGGCGGTGGCCTGCTCGCGGGCGGCGTCGGCGGCCAGCAGCTCCTGCCGCGCCTGCTTCAGGTTCACGCGCCACGCGCTGGCGCTGGGCTGCGCGGCCACGGCCACGGGGGACTGCGACGCGTCGGCGCAACCGGCGGCCGCCACCAGGATCATCGCCATCACGGCATTCTTCTTCATCGTCGCCTCGCTCGCTCCATCTTGGGTGGATCGGGAACCTGCGCCGTCTCCGGCGCCGCGGGCATCTCCCGCGCTGGTCGCAGATGGAACGACGATGCTCCGGCGGATGTTGCGGACCGGCAGCGACCTGCGGGGATTTTGCGGCGGGATGCGGCGGCGGTGCGGCGAACGGTGGAGGAGATGGAGATTCGGCGGGGTGGCGAAGGGGCCAAGGGCGGCTGAAGCCGCAGCGCCGCAGCAACAACAACGGAAAGCCTCGCAAACTGCGCGAGGGTTCACCTGCAACAGCCGTGGGCGCAAACCGGAACCCCGTCTCGCACCGATGCCAGTCCGAGCGGTCCTATCTCAGCGCCGCTTCAATGATCTCCGCCGCACGCTCCAAGGTCTGGAGATCCGTATCGGGGAGCGCGGCGAGGCGGGCGGCGAGGTCGGTGATGCGGCGGGTGCGGGCGTCGGCGAGGATGCGGCGGCCCTTGTCCGTGGCGCGGACGCGGGCGATGCGGCGGTCGGCAGCGTCGGTCTCGCGCTCGACCAGGCCGTCCGCCTCCAGGTTGCGGACGATGCGCGTCATCGACGGCGGCGTCACCTGCTCCGCCGCGGCCAGCTCGCCCAGCGTCCGCGCGCCGCCGAACACGAGCACGGACAGCGCGGAGAGATGCGGCGCCGTCACCCCGCTCTCGTCGTCCTGGCGGCGGACGCGGCGCAGCAGGTGGATGCTGGCGGAGTGCAGCCGGTCCGCCACGCGCTCGACCCGCTCCCGATCCGAGTCTCCAATCATCATGCTTGACAATTTAGTTAGTCAAACTAAATAATCAAGGAAGATGATGGAGATGGGGCTTCTCACGCGGAGGTGGAGATGAGCGGCATGGGGATCGGGATCACGGACGTGGGGCAGATCGCCGTCAACGTCCACGACGTGCAGCGGGCGATCGGATTCTACCGCGACGTACTGGGGCTGCCGCTGCTGTTCGAGATCCCCAACGCGGCGTTCTTCCAGGCCGGCTCCGTGCGTCTGTATCTGGCGAAACCGGAGAAGCCGGAGCACGACCACCCTTCCTCCATCCTCTACTACAAGGTGCCGGACATCCGCGCCGCGTTCGAGTCGATCCGCACCGCCGGCGCGCAGGTGGAGGGCGAGCCGCACCTGCTCGCGCGGATGCCGGACCACGAGCTGTGGATGGCCTTCTTCCGCGACAGCGAGGGGAACATGGCCGCGCTGATGAGCGAGGTCCGCGACAGCTGAATCTCACGCGGAGACGCAGAGAACTCCGTTCGAGCGGTGAGTTCTCTGCGTCTCCGCGTCTCCGCGTGAGCCATCAGGACGGCCCGATCCGGCGCGGATGCTAGTGCGCCACTGCAATGGTGCGTAGGATGTCACGCTCGCGCCTCGCACTCACCCAGATTCGCACCGGATGCTGATCTCGCCCATCACGCTCGAGGGCCGCCACGTGCGCCTGGTGCCGCTCACGATCGAGCACGTTCCCGCGCTCTGGGCGGTGGCGGACGACGACGACATCTGGCGGTGGACGCTCAGCCATCCACGCTCCGAGGAGGACATGCGCCGCTACGTGCAGGCGGCGCTGGACGCGGAGGAGGAGGGCGCCGCGCTTCCGTTCGCCACGCTGGACGCGGCGTCGGGGCGGGTGATCGGGAGCACGCGCTACCACAACGTGGAGCCGCGGCACCGGCGTGTGGAGATCGGCTACACCTGGCTGGCGCGGCCCTGGCAGCGAACGCCGGCGAACACCGAGGCGAAGTATCTCATGCTCCGCCACGCCTTCGAATCGCTGGGCTGCGTGCGCGTGGAGCTGCGCACCGACGCGCTGAACGAGCGCAGCCGCAACGCCATCGCCCGCATTGGCGGAGTGCAGGAGGGCATCCTGCGCCGCCACATGGCCACGGACGACGGCCGCTTCCGCGATACCGTGTACTACAGCATTCTCGACGACGAATGGCCCGGGGTGAAGCAGCGCCTCGAGGCCCGGCTCGCGCGCCCCTGGACCCCGGCCGCCCCATGACGATGCATCTCCCGAAGCGCATCTCCACCCTGCTGTTCGCCCCCGCGCTCGCGTCGTGCGCGGCCGCGGCGGCGAGCACGCCTCCGCCCGCCCCGGCGCCGGCGCCCGTCCCCGCGCGGACGGGATTCGCGGCGGCGCTGGACTCCATCTTCGGCGACACCACCTTCGCGGGCGCCAACTGGGGCGTGGTGGTGAAGTCGCTGGAGACGGGCGCCACGCTGTACGAGCGCAACGGCGGGAAGATGTTCGTCCCCGCAAGCAACATGAAGCTGGTGACGGGGAGCACGGCGCTGGAGACGCTGGGGCCCGACTTCCGCTACCGCACCGTGGTCGCCGCCACGGGCCCGGTCGCGAACGGCGAGCTGCGCGGCGACCTGGTGGTGGTCGGCAGCGGGGATCCGACCATCGCCGCCGACTTCCACGGCGGCGACGCGCGCGCCGTGTTCCGCGCGTGGGCGGACTCGCTGCGCGCGCACGGCGTCCGCCGCATCACCGGCCGCGTGATCGGCGACGACGACGTGTTCGACGACGTGCCGTACGGCCGCGGCTGGGCGTGGGACGACATGAATGACGACTACTCGGCCGAGATCGGCGGGCTGGAGTTCAACCTCGGCGTCGCCGGCGTCACGGTCGCCCGCGGCGCGGCACCGGGCACGGCACCCGTCGTCACGCTCGACCCGGCGACGGCGTACATCCCCGCGACGGTGGCCGCGCGCACCGCCGCCCCCGGCGCGATGGAGCAGATCGAGGTGACGCGGCAGGACACCGGCCCCGGCATCGTCATCTCCGGCGAGATCCCCGCGGACACGCCGGCAGTGCGAACGCTCGTCGCCATCCGCAACAACACTGCGTACTTCTCCACCGTGCTGCGGGAGACGCTGATCGCCTCCGGCATCGCGGTCGGCGGCGCGGCGGTGGACCAGGACGAGCTGGCGCCGGCGATGCGGCCGTCTTCGCGCCAGACGCTGTTCACGCAGACGTCGCCGCCGCTCAGCGAGATCCTGCACGGATTTCTGAAGCCCAGCCAGAACCAGATCGGCGAGCTGCTGCTGAAGACGGAGGGCCGCGTGCTGCGCGGGCAGGGCACGGCGAGCGCGGGGATCGCCGCGGTGGACAGCGCCACGCGGGCGTGGGGTCTCCCGCCGCGGCGCCTGGCGCAGGCGGACGGGTCGGGGCTCTCGCGCTACAACCTGGTGGCGCCGTGGTTCCTGATCGGCATCCTGGAGCACATGCGCCGCAGCCCCAACTTCCAGACCTTCTACGACGCCCTCCCCGTAGCCGGAGTGGACGGAACGCTGGCGGGGCGGATGAAGGGGACGCCGCTGCAGGGCAACGTCCACGCGAAGACGGGCACGGTCAGCAACGTGCGCTCGCTCAGCGGCTACATGACCACGGCCGCGGGCGAGCCGATGGTGTTCAGCATGATCGTGAACCACCACACCGTCACCTCGCGCGACGCCGACCGCCTGGCCGAAGCCGCGCTGCTGCGCCTGTACAACCTGCCGCGCACGCGCTGACCGGGCGATTCCTATACGTCCGTCGATCTCACGCGGAGACGCGAAGGCGCGGAGAGCTCCCTCCGGGCGATGAGTTCTCTGCGTCTCCGCGTCTCCGCGTGAGATCCCTGGTGAGCTTGTAAAACGCGGGCGCGGCGCGTACCATGCGTTCCCGATCTCCATCCTCCCGAAGCACCGACCGCCGCCGATCCCCTCGCCGGAGCGCGCGATGCCCGACCCCATGCCCGACCGTCGTCCGCAGCCCGCGCTGGACTGGCCCGCGATCGAGGCGGAGCCCGCGTTCCGCGACCTGGTGGCGGCCAAGCGCCGGTTCATGATCCCCGCCACGGTGTTCTTCGTCGTCTACTACTTCGCCCTTCCCATCCTGGTGGGCTACTTCCCGCGGGTGATGGAGCGGGACGTGATCGGCAAGATCAACCTGGCGTATCTCTTCGCGCTGTCGCAGTTCGTGATGGCGTGGGTGCTGATGGCGATGTACGTCCGCCGCGCGCGCGACTTCGACGCACGCGAGCACGAGATCGTGTCGCGCCACACCGGGAGGCCGTCGTGAACACCGCGCTCGTGATGTTCATCGGCTTCATCGCCGTCACGCTGGTCATCACCTACTGGGCGTCGCGCCGGACGAAGACGACGGCCGAGTTCTACAGCGCCGGGCGCAGCATCACCGGCTTCCAGAACGGGTGGGCGGTGGCGGGCGACTACATGTCGGCCGCGTCGTTCCTGGGGATCGCGGGGCTGATCGCGTTCTACGGCTACGACGGGTTCATGTACTCGGTCGGCTGGCTGGTCGCCTATCTCACGGTCCTGCTCCTGGTGGCCGAGCCGCTCCGCAACACGGGGCGGTACACGATGGCCGACGTGCTGGCCTTCCGCTTCCGCCAGCCCGCGGTGCGCACCGTCGCCGCCATCAGCACGCTCGTCGTCTCGCTGGTCTACATGATCGCGCAGATGGTGGGCGCGGGATCGATCGTCTCGCTGCTGATCCCGCAGATCGGCTTCAGCACCGCCATCGTCATCGTGGGCGTGCTGATGCTGGTGTACGTGATCTTCGGGGGGATGCTGGCGACCACGTGGGTGCAGATCATCAAGGCGGCGCTGCTGATGGGCGGCACCATCCTGCTGTCGATCCTGGTGCTGGCGAAGTTCGGCTTCTCGCTGACGGAGTTCTTCGCCGCGGTGGCGAAGGTGACGGGGAAGTACTGCGAGGTGGGAACGCTGAAGGACGGCGCCTGCCCGGGCGGCGCGGCGCCGGTGGCGCGCGACTTCACGCAGCCGGGGCTGTACTACCACGGGAAGTGGGGCGCGCTCTCGCTGATGTCGCTGGGGGTGGCGCTGATCTTCGGCACCGCGGGGCTGCCGCACATCCTGGTGCGCTTCTACACCGTGCCCGACAGCAAGGCCGCGCGCAAGTCGGTGGTCTGGGCGATGATCCTGATCGGCGCGTTCTACATCATGACCACGTTCCTCGGCTTCGGCGCCGCTACGCTGGTGGGCAAGGGGAACATCGGGGTGATGAAGGACGGCGCGCTGGTGCCCAACCAGAACCTGGCCGCGCCGCTGCTGGCCGAGAAGCTGGGCGGAGAGGTGTTCCTCTCCTTCGTCGCGGCGATCGCGTTCGCCACGATCCTGGCCGTCGTCGCGGGACTGACCATCGCCAGCTCGTCGGCGTTCGCGCACGACATCTGGTTCAACGTGGTGAAGCGCGGCCGCGCCGTGGTGGACCGCGAGCAGGTGCTGGTGGCCCGCATCGCCGCCGCGGGGATCGGCGCGCTGTCGATCGTGCTGGCGATCTCGCTCAGGACGCTGAACGTGGCCTTCCTCGTGGGCCTCGCCTTCGCGGTCGCGGCGAGCGCCAACGTCCCCGCGATCCTGCTGACGCTGTACTGGCGCCGCTTCAACACCAACGGCATGGTCGCGGGGATGGTGGTCGGCCTGCTCGCGTCGGTGATCCTGATCATCCTGAGCCCCGCCGTGATGGGGATCGACGCACCGACCGCGGCGACGAAGCACCTGATCCAGGCCGCCCCCATCTTCCCGCTCGACAACCCGGCGATCGTCTCGGTGCCGCTCGGCTTCCTCGCCGCGATCCTCGGCTCGCTCCTCACCCGCGCCCGCGCCGACGGCGAGCAGCTGTACAGCGAGCTCAACGTCCGCGCGAACACGGGGCTGGGGGCGGTGTGAAGTGTCGGCCGACGGGTTCCAAGTGGGCTAGAAGTGGCCGTGAACCGCGAAGAACGGGTGCAAGACGCGCTGTCGAGTGGCGCGGCTCAGGACGTTCGGATCGGTCGTGCGGTTCTGTGAGTCGAGGCCGGGGATTGCGCTGATCTCCGATGCGTACGCACCTCCGAATGTTAGCCGGAACCATTCCAGGCCGATGGTGATTCCCCCCAGGAGGTCGGTCGAGTTCTCGATCTGGCTGAGGTCCTTCACGCCGACTCCGAAGGTGGGGCCCAGCGTGACCGTCCCTCCCGGGTGCCACAGATAGCTCAGAAAGAGGGACGGTGGCACCGACAGGTCGTGCACGGTGTCGGCCTGCACTCGCAGCGTATCACCGGTCAGCTTCGAGACGCTGAAGTTCGCGCGATCTCCGAACACGAAGGCAAGGCCAGTGGAGAACTCGAATCCGTGCGCAACGGGCTTGATCACGGCGAGCGCGATGCCTTCCGTCGATGTGGGCCGGAGAGGCGTGTAAGCGTCGCCGAGCCGGTTTTGTATGCGCAGGCGGATCAGCTCATCAGTTCCGCTGTTGTAATTGTAGACCCGGGTAATCGGACCGAGGTACAGTCGCTCCAACTCGTGCCAGAAACGCACGACGCCGCCGGCTGCGTCGCGGACGGCCTTGTAGCGCGCCTGCTGGTCCGGCGTTGGCGACGTGATCGCCTGGAATCGGGCGTCCAGCTCTGCGATAAGCGCCGCATCCGATGCCAGGAACGGACGAATGGGGTTTTCGACGCCCCTCAGGGTTTCGCGAATGCTGTTGGTGACCTCACGTCCCTCTTCCGCAGTCGTACCGTTGAAGAGGTCGGTTTCGCGAATGAGGGCCAGCAGAAGCTCGGCGGCGCTTTCGATTCCGCCAGCGAAGCAGGTGAAATCCGCAGTGGGATCTCCCCTGCGCGCCTCGCACGTCTCTCTCGCTTCCCGGGCAGCCGCGAGAGTGGGATGCTGCACCTGAGCGGGGGCAGCTGACCGAAGCGCGAACAAGGTGCGAAAGGCGTCTCGCGCACTCTGGTCCTCGACAAATTGCTCGCCAGTCAGGTCATAGCTGTAGATGAGCGGATTCGCGTCCAGCACCGTCACGCGCAGCGTTTCCTTGGGATACAACGCGGTCGTGTGGCGACGCCGCAAGTCCCAGTGACATAACTGAACCACGTCCGCATCCGTCCGTGGGGCGCAATCGCCCGACGACGAACTCCCGGAGCCGTTCTGCTGCTGTTGCTGCTGCTGTCGGTTCCGCTGCTGAGCTCCTCCCTTGGAGGAATTGGCGAAGCTCGTCACGCACAGCAGCAATACCAGGGGGAGGCGGCGCATCATGGCAGGAACTCCAGAGCACGTGGAAAACGATCATGGAGATGGCGGCACAAAGAAGCATTCCCACTATTGGATGGACTAAACCGGAGGATTTACATCCATAAAACGAATGGAGACGCTCCCGCTGATCCGCGGGACGCCTCCACTCAGGTTGCATTTTTCCTTGGCGGTGGGACTTACCCCTTACGCGCCATGGCGCCGATCTTTCAGACCACGTAGTCGCTCAGCTCTAGCGGTCCTCCATCGGCTCCTTGGCCCGGGCTACCGGCTTTCCGCTTTCTTCTTGAGCGTCTCCAGATACGCCGCCAGCGTGCTCGTGAGGTGATTGAAGCCGTCCGCTCCGCCGCCCAGCAAGCCCGCGGTGAGCAGGACGTCGAGCGCAATCCAGTGGCGCGGAATCGGCGAGCCGAACTTCACGATGATCCCCAGCATCCGGGCACCGGCGAGCGCAACGAGCAGCCCCAGGCTTCCGCCGAGCAGAAACGCGACTCGCGTCTTCATCTCCTTGATGTCCGCGGCCTTGTCGCTCGCTTCCTGAAGCTGGGTCTTCGCCGCGTGGCGAAGCGCAGCCGGTTCACCCGCCTCGTGCTTCAGAAGCGCGGCGGCCGCGTTCCGGCTCGCGACGGTGTCTTCCGCGTCGAGCGTGGCCAATGCCACCCGCGCCCGTTCCGCCTGCATGTCGAGGGCATGCTCTTCGGGTTCGATCCAGAGACCAAAGAACACCTGGATTGTCCGCTCGATCAGGACGGCAATCACGAGGAATGGGGCCAGCTTGGTCCCGATCGTGGCCGGAGTGAGGTCGGGCTGGAAGACGATCGGTCCGGGCAGTTCGGTGGTTTTCCAGAACAGAAGCGCATAAAGCGTCCAGAGCCCTGCAGCCAGCAGCGCGACCATTCCGATCGTTCTCGTATTTTTTTCCTGCTGCGCGATGTCCATGGCGGCCTCCTGTAACTTGGGGTGGGTGATCGAAAGGTTGAGCCACGCTCTAATTCGAGTGTGAAGGTGTCAGGATATGAGTTGGACGAGTGATGCCGTTTTACACGTCGCAAGCGACAGCTAAAAGAGCGCCCCTGTGCAGGAGCGCCCTTCCGTAGTGGACCGCGTGTCAACGTCAGCCCTCCCGCGCCTCGTACTCCCCCTTCAGCCGCGCCACCACGCTCGGGTCCGCGAGCGTCGTCGTATCCCCCAGTGCCCGGCCCTCCGCGATGTCCTTCAGCAACCGCCGCATGATCTTGCCGCTTCTCGTCTTCGGCAGGTCGCCGGCGAAGAGGATGGCGTCGGGGCGGGCGATGGCGCCGATCTTCTTCACCACGTGGTCGCTCAGCTCGCGCTTCAGCTCCTCCGTGGGCTCCTGGCCCTCCTTCAGCGTGACGAACGCGGCGACGGCCTGGCCCTTCAGCTCGTGCGCCTTGCCCACCACCGCGGCCTCGGCCACGGCGGGGTGGTCGACGAGGGCCGACTCGACCTCCATGGTGCCGATGCGGTGGCCTGCCACGTTCAGCACGTCGTCGATGCGCCCGATCACCCAGTAGTAGCCGCGCTCGTCGCGCTTGGCCCCGTCGCCGGGGAAGTAGACGCTCTCGCCGGGCTGCTCGTCGTCGCCCGAACTGACCGTCTTCCCCTCCCACTTGGTCCAGTAGGTGTTGCGGTAGCGCTCGGGGTCGCCCCAGATGCCGCGCAGCATCGACGGCCAGGGGCGGCGGATGGCCAGGAATCCCCCGCCCCGCGGCACCACCTGGCCGTCCAGCGTCAGGATCTCGGCGCGGATGCCGGGGAACGGCGTGGTGGCGGAGCCCGGCACCGTCTCGGTGATGCCGGGGAGCGGGGTGATCATGATCGCCCCCGTCTCCGTCTGCCACCACGTGTCCACGATGGGGCAGTGCTCGTGGCCGATGGTCTTGTGATACCAGACCCACGCCTCGGGGTTGATGGGCTCGCCCACCGTGCCCAGGAGGCGGAGCGAAGAAAGGTCGTGCTGCGCGGGGAACTCCGTTCCCCACTTCATGAACGCGCGGATCGCGGTGGGCGCGGTGTAGAAGATGGTGACGCGGTAGTCCTCGATCAGCTTCCAGAAGCGCGCGCGGTCCGGCCAGTCCGGGGCGCCCTCGTACATCAGCACGGTGGCGCCGTTGGCCAGCGGGCCGTAGACGATGTACGAGTGCCCCGTCACCCAGCCGACGTCGGCGGTGCACCAGTAGACGTCGTCGTCCTTCAGGTCGAACACCAGCTTCGTGGTCGCGTAGCACTGCGTGAGGTAGCCGCCGGTGGTGTGCATGATCCCCTTCGGCTTCCCCGTGGTCCCCGAGGTGTAGAGGATGTAGAGCAGATCCTCGCTCTCCATCTCCTCCGCGGGGCACTCGCCGGGCTCGCCGTCCACCAGGTCGTGCCACCAGACGTCGCGGCCCTCCGCCATCCTCGCATCGCCCAGCGTCTCGCCGTCCGCGCCGTGGCGGCGGACGACGACCACGTGGGCGATGGTGGGGCAGCCGCCTTCCTCCTCAATGGCCTCGTCGGCCGCGCGCTTGAGCGCCACGGTGCCGCCACGCCGGTATCCCGCGTCGGCGGTGATCAGCACGCGGGCCTCGGCGTCGCGGATGCGGTCGCGCAGGCTCTCGGCGCTGAATCCCCCGAACACCACGCTGTGCGCGGCGCCGATGCGGGCGCAGGCGAGCATGGCGACGGCCGCCTCGGGGATCATCGGCAGATAGATCGCGACGCGGTCGCCCTTCTTCACCCCCAGCTTCTTCAGCGCGTTGGCGGCGCGGCCGACCTCGGATTGAAGCTCGGCGTAGGTGAAGGCGCGCTTGTCCCCGGGCTCGCCCTCCCACAGCATCGCGGTCTTGCCGCCGCGGCCGGCCTCGACGTGGCGGTCCAGGCAGTTGTACGCGGCGTTCAGCTTTCCGCCGGTGAACCACCTGCTGTACGGCGGCTCCCACTCGAGAACCCGGTCCCACTTGCGGAACCAGTGGAGCTGCTCGGCCCACCCGGCCCAGTACGCCTCGGGGTCCCGGTCCGCCTGCGCGTAGATGCCGGGGTCGCGCGCGTTGGCCTGCGCGGCGAACCCGGCCGGCGGCGCAAAGGTGCGGTCTTCCTGGAGCAGGGAGTCGAGCGTGGGTTCGGTCGATGCCATCCGTGGATTCTCCTGCGGCCGGGCGCGTGGCGAATGGGCGTTCGTTCGGGATTCAGGGGGACGGATGATGCGTCCCGCGCGAGCCACGCCGCAAGTCCCCGGCCCGGGCCGGGACAAGGATCAGGAGATAGCGGCGGAGCGGGATGAGGATTGAGATGGGGATGGAGGATGGGGGATGCAGATGGTGGGGAAGATGCCACTGAAGTGGGGGCTACAACGGCACGCAGTCCGCCTTCGCGGCGCCTTCGCGGACTTCATATCGGCGCGGGAGAGCTCCGGTGCGCCACCCCACGCCTGTCATCTCGAGTGCCGCCGGGCATCTGCGCGAGACTTCCCGGCCTGATCAATCCGCGAAGGTGCGGAAGAAGTCATCGAGGCGACGGCGGCCGTAGGATGGTGCGACGCAGTCGACCTGGCTGACTGCGGCGCCGAAGGCGAGGAGCGCGGCCATGCGGCGGTTGAACGGGCGCATCACCGTGGCGGAGGCGCGGAAGATGGCTGGCGGAACGCGCGTCAGCCGCGGCTCGCGGCCGAAGGCGCGGAAGGCGAGCTCGACGATCTGCGCGCGCGTCATCACGTCCGGGCCGCCGACGGAGATCTCGCGCGCGTCACCGGCGACAGCGGCGGCGCAGACCTCGGCCAGGTCGGCCTCGTGGATGGGGTTCGTGTACGCCTCGCCGGTGCCGATCACGATGCCGCGGCCCTGCTTCGCCATCTTCGCGATCTCGCCGAAGAAGGAGAAGAAGCCGGTCGGGCGGATGATGGCGTGGTCCATCCCCGACGTTTTCAGCTCGTCCGCGATGCGCTCGTGGGCGTCGGCGTACTCCAGCCCGCGCATCCCCCGCGCGCCGAAGACGGAGACGTACACGAACTTGCGCGCGCCGGCGCCGCGCGCCGCCGCCAGCAGGTTGCGGTTGCCGCCCCAGTCCACCTCCAGCGGGCCGCGGCGGTCGCGCAGGCTGCTCAGGCTCATGGATGCGCCCGCGCAGGAGAACACGACGTCCGCGCCCGCGCACGCGGCGGCGAGCGACGGCGGGTCGAGCAGGTCGCTACGGACCGTCTCGTCCGCGGCGCCAACGGAGCGCGCGGGGTCGCGCACCAGCGCGCGGACGCGGTAGCCGCGCGCCCTCAGCTCCGTCACCACGCATCGCCCGAGATGCCCTGACGCTCCCGCCACCAGCACCGTCTCCATCTCCGTCTCCCGTCGTCGTCGGTTGGGTGATCTCGATCCCGGCGCGAATCTCAAGTCGATGACGAGCGTGGATGATCAGAAGATCCCCGCATCTCCATCGCCCCTTCTCCCGACCCGTTCGTGGGGAGATGCCGGACGCGCGGGACTCGCGGGCCGCGCATCGCCCGCCTACCTTGCGCGACCGATCTTCATCCACCGAACGACGGAATCCCATGCCCGACGCCGTGACCGTCCGCCCCGCCACGCCCGCGGACGGCGACACCTGGCTGGCGCTGGTCGACGCGCTGGCCGACTACGAGAAGCTGGACCGCCCCACGCCCGACGCGCGCGGGCGCCTGCTGAACGACGCGTTCGGCCCCGATCCGCACCGCATCCAGGTGTACATCGCCGAGGTGGACGGGCGCGCCGTGGCGTACGCCATCACCTGCGAGACGTACTCGTCGTTCCTGGCGCTGCCAACGCTGTACCTGGAGGACATTTTCGTGCTCCCCGACGCGCGGCGGCACGGCATCGGCCGCACGATGTTCCGCTACCTCGCCGGCGAGGCGGTGCGGCGCGGGTGCGGGCGGATGGAGTGGGTGGTGCTCGACTGGAACCAGCTCGCGATCGACTTCTACGACAAGCTGGGCGCCCGGCGGATGACGGAGTGGTACACGTATCGGCTGACGGCGGAGCAGCTTCGGGAGGTCGCAGAGGGATAGGTGCGGAAGTGCGTGAGTGCGGAAGTGCGGAAGTGCGGAAAGGTGTGTACGATGGCCGATGGCGATGGTGGTGGTGGCGGCGAAAATGCGGCTGAAGCCGCGGCTACAACGGCGCACACTCCGCCTGCGCGGAGTTCGTGGCGAGGAACCGCACGTGCGCCGGAACGCGCGCCGATGAAGTCCGCGAAGGCGTCGCGAAGGCGGGCTGCGTGATGTTGTAGCCGCGAGCTCACTCGCATTTTTCGCGCACCCATCTCCGCCGCCCGCAACACCATTCCCTTGTCGCGCACCGCCCATCTCCGCATCACTCACAGATCGGTCGCGCCGGTGTCCCGAATCGGGCGTCCGCGAACCGGCGGGAGGTGCGGGGGTAATCAGCGGGTGAGCGATGGGGATGACGAACCACCAGCGATGACGACGATGCCCGCGACGACCTTCGACCGTATGCCCGACGACGCCCGGCTGTTTGTGTTCGCCGCGCCGCGCCCGCTGAACGACGGCGAGGCGGCCGCGCTGCTGCAGCGCGTGGACGGCTTCCTGGAGCGCTGGGCCGCGCACGGTGCGCCGGTGCTGGGCGCGCGCGACTTCCGCGACGGACGCTTCCTCCTGGTGGCCGCGGACGAGCGGGCGACCGGCGTCTCCGGGTGCAGCATCGACTCGCTGCAGCACGCGCTGGCCGACGCCGAGGGCGTGCTGGGCACCGACCTCCGCCGCGGCGCGTCGCTCGTCTACTGGCGCGACGCGTCGGGCGAGGTGAAGTCGGCCGAGCGCGGGGAATTCCGGCGCCTGGCCCAGGCCGGCGAGGTCGCCGACGACACCGTCGTCTTCGACAACACCGTCACCGATGTCGGCGCCATCCGCGCCGGGCGCTGGGAGACGCGCCTCCGCGATGCCTGGCACGCGCGGGCCTTCCCCATCGGCGCCGCCGCCGCCGGCTGACGATTCGCATCGCCCCAACACGGCGCCCCTTCCGATCGCGATCGGAGGGGGCGTTCTGCTTCGTTCGGAGTGAATCCGCGGCTGACGTGCTGGACCGGTTATGGATCCTTCGGCCTGCAACCGTCTGCGCAGGCAAAGCTTACCGCGTGGTCGGCCTCAGGATGACGTCTTTCTCTGGGGACGGACGTGGTGTCCCGTCGATGATCAACGGCGGGCGGCGCGGGCGGCGAAGTAGATGAGCGCGGCGGCGGCGAGGACGCCGGCCACGACGGCCCACTCGAGCGGCTTCACGGACGTGACCATGTAGGCGATGGCGGCGAGGGCGAGGAACGGCACCACGCCCGCCGCGGGGACGCGGAAGGGGATGCCGCCCGCGCGCACGTCGCGGCGGCGGAGCTCCCACGCGGCCAGGCAGCACCCCGCGTACAGCAGCAGCGTGGACAGGTTCGCCAGGATCGCCAGCTTCTCGAAGCCGCTGGTGACGGCGAGGATGCACACGATCACCCCCTGCACCACGATGGCCACCCACGGCGTGTGCCAGCGCGGGTGCACCGCCGCCAGCTGCCTCGGCAGAAAGCCGTCGCGGCCCAGCGCGAAGAGCGCGCGCGGCACCGCCAGCGTCATCCCACCCACGTAGCCGAACATCGACACGGCGGCGCCGGCCAGCATCATCGCGCGGCCGGCGGGGCCGAGCGCGACGGCCGCCGCGTCCGCCAGCGGCGTGCTGGACGTGGCCAGCGCGTCGCCCAGCAGCCCCTGCGACACCAGGTGCAGGCCGATGTACAGCAGCGTGATCCCGATCATCGCCAGCGCGATGGCGCGGGGGATGGTCCGGGCCACGTCGCGCACCTCGCCGCTCGGCACCAGTGCCGTCTCGATCCCCGCGAACGCGAAGATCAGCAGCACCGACGTCCGCGCCACCTGGCCGCCCGACGGAGCGCCGTGCCACGCCAGGTTCCCCGCCTTCACCGCGAACGCGCCGGCGACCAGCAACAGGAGCAGAGGCAGGAGCTTGGCGATGGTGAAGACGACGTTCACCGCCGTCCCCTGCCGCACACCGCGCACGTTCACCGCCGACAGCAGCGCGAAGGTGGCCACGAGCACCGCCGCGCGCGCCGCCGGTCCGCCCAGCGCCGGCACCAGCGCGCCGACCGCGTCCGCGAAGAGCGTCGCCACCGCGGCGAGGGCGAGCGTGCCGACGGCCCACAGCAGCACGCCGGAGAGGAAGCCCGCCAGCGATCCGAACGCGACTTCCACGTACGCGTACGGCCCGCCGGTGAGGGCCACGCGGCTTCCCGCCTCGGCGAAGCAGAGGACGATCAGTCCCATCGCCACCGCGCACACGAGGTAGGCGATCGGCGCGGCCGAGCCGAGCTGCCCCGCCACGAACGCGGGGAGCCGGAAGATGCCGCCGCCCACCGTGATGTTGACGATGCTCGCGGCCAGGCCCCAGATCCCCACCACGCGAACCAGGCGGCTGTCCGCGGCGGGCGCTTCTTCAGGAATCATCGTGGGGCGGGAGATCGAGGGGCGGCGGAGGGATGACCGGGAGCGCGCGAAGGATCGTCCCCGCGCATCGACTCCGCAAGCGCGGCGTGCGCCCGCGGCGTGCGATGCGGTTCGGCCATGCGGAAAGTCTTACCTTTCACGACTGTGCTTGCGATCAAATCAAACGCTCATCATCTTCATAGTCCCACATGCGCCGTGGTGTTCGGGCGCGCGGACACGCTGGACTCCGGAGGACTTCATGAGGCACGGAAGACGGTGGATGGGCGCGATCGTGCTGGCCGCCATGGCCGGTGCGTGCGGCGAAGGCGCGGGCACGCGGAACGGCGGGCTCAGTCCCACCGCGCCGCGGCTCTCCGGCGCGACCACGCACGTGGCGGTGAGCTGCCCGGTGAAGATGGACTTCGGCGCGTCGGCTACGTGCGCCGCGTACGGCTACGACTCGAACAACGTGTTCACCAACAGCGGCGTCACGTCGTGGTCGTCCTCGAACACCTCGCTCGCGACCATCACCTCCGGCGGCACGGTGACGGCGGGCTCCACCGGCGGAACGGTGACCATCACCGCCGTGATCGACGGCATCCCGGGGTCGACGACCATCCAGATCGTGCCACCGCTCTCCGTGAGCATCGGCGGCCGCAGCACGGTGCGCACGAACGCGGAGTGCTACTTCTGGGCGACCCCGTCCGGCGGAACGGCCCCGTACACGTACACGTGGAGCCAGACGTGGGGGACTGGCTACAGCGACGGCTTCGACGGCTACTACGCGCGGAGCTCCACCAGCTACACGCTGTACGTGACCGTCCACGACGCCAACAACGTCACCGCGACGGCCGCCAAGAACGTGACGGTGAGCTCCAGCGCCGCGCTCTGCCCGTTTTGACCTCTCCGCGGCACGGCCGAACGCCCCGGACGCGAACTGCGTCCGGGGCGTTCGTGTCAGCCGGTCCGCGCCTACTCCGGCGGACGCACCTTCTTCACGCGGTAGCGCGGCTTGATGCGCTTGTTCAGGTACCGGCCGAGCGATTCGGACCGGCGCAGGCGCTCGGCCTCGGTGGCGGGAACGTCCAGGTAGTCGTACACCCCGCCGTTGATGAACTCCACCTCGAGCGTGTGGCTGCTTTCTTCATAGCCCACGCTGCGGACGCTGCTGGAATCGACACGCTGCCTGTCCACGAATCACCTCCTCCATTCAGATCATCCCTTGCTTTTGCGCCCGTAAACGGTGTACACTAATCGTGCCATAGTAAACGTAGTTAATGACGAGACGGCAAGACGGCGGATCTGGCAGGTCACGCGAACCCTGCCAGGGCCCCTGCCGATGCTTCGGCACCTCGGCGATGCCCGCGGCCGCAGTCCCGCAGGGACTTTGTGCAGTTGTTGCCCCCGAATTCATTCGGGGCCGGAGCGAGGGATTGGAGGGTAGACCGATGGGGAAGATGAAGATGAAGATGAAGATGAAGGAGGATCCCGCCGCATGAGCTCGCCCGACCCCGTTGCCGAGGAGCACGCGCCGCTGGAGGCGTGGGACGATGCCGCGGATGCGTGGGCCGCCGCCGTCCGCGGCGGCACCGACCCGCGCCGCGCGCTGACCGACCGCGCCATCCTCGACCTGGTGCGCCAGGTGCCCACCGGCCCGGTGCTGGACCTGGGCTGCGGCGAGGGGTGGCTGGCGCGCGAGCTGGCGTCGCGGCGGCACGAGGTCACCGCGCTGGACGGCTCCGCGCGGATGATCGCGCTGGCCGAGGCCGCGGGCGGCAAGATCGAGTACGGGCATACCCCCTTCGCCGAGGCGGGCGAGAACCCGCGCAAGCTGCGGGGCGCCTACGGCACCATCATCTTCAACTTCTCGCTGCTGGACGCGCGCATCACCCCCGTCCTGGCCGCGGCGGGGGCGGTGCTCTTCCCCTACGGCCGCATCCTCATCCAGGCCGCGCACCCGGCCGCCATGATCGGCGACGCCTCCGGCTACCGCGACGGCTGGCGGATGATGGAGGAGGCCGCGCCCGGGGTGAAGCTCATCCGCCCCATCCCCTGGTACTTCCGCACCTTCACCACCTGGGTGCTGGAGCTGCGCCGCGCCGGCCTCCTGCTCGTGGAAACGTACGAGCCGCTGGATCCCGAGACCGGCCGCCCCGTCTCGCTCCTCCTGCACGTCACCATCCCCGAGCGGCGGCCGAAGCGGAGTGCGGAACCGCGATAATGCGGAAGTGCGGGAGTGCGGAAGTGCGGGAGTGCGCTGGTTCAGCGCGAGCAACGAAATCGGGGCGGCGTCCCGGCGTGGACCCTCACCCGAAAAGATGAAGGGCGAGACAGAACTGCCGTCTCGCCCTTCATCTTTTCGCCCTCTCCCGACAGCAGGAGAGGTGGACGGCAACAGCAGTTCAGCGCACGCGAAGTCGCAGTTCCCCCTCTCCCAGCCGGTTTTGGGAGAGGGGTGGCGAGCGGAGCGAGCCGGGGAGAGGGCCGGGAAACTTTCGCTCCCCGCCGGCGTACTGTGGCGGGGCCGGGCGGCTTGTGGAAGCACGCCGCGCGGCGGATATTCGTACGGCCCGCACCCACCCCTCCAGAGTGCCGCACGGCAGGCCCGGACGCCTGCTCGATGGCCGGGCCGCATCCACCGCACGCGTGAGCACAGTGCCGACCTCTCAGACCCGGGCGGGGGCTCGCTCCAGGGCCGCCGCCAAGGACAAGCCGGACGCGAAGAAGAAGAACGAGACGCTCGAATGGATCAAGTCCATCGGGGCGGCCGTCGTGCTTTTCCTCATCATCCGCACCTTCCTGGTCCAGGCGTACAACATCCCCTCCAACAGCATGGAGCAGACGCTGCTGGTGGGCGACTACCTGATGGCCAACAACGCGGTGTTCGGCGCGCACATCCCGTTCACCGGGTGGCGCGTGCCCGGATTCCGCGACCCGCGCCACGGCGAGATCGTCGTCTTCCGCCCCACCTATAACCGCCCCGAGGAAGACGTGGTGAAGCGGGTGATCGGGCTTCCCGGCGACACGCTGCAGGGGCGCGACGGGGCCGTGTACCGCAACGGGAAGAAGCTGGACGAGCCGTACGTGCAGCACAGCGGGCGGCAGGCCGACGGCCCCATCGGCTTCGACGGCTCGCAGGGCGGCCCGCCGCCGGAGACGGACCCGGCGCGCTACGGCTACCACAACCACATCCCCGCGCTGCTGCCGGCCGTCAACCGGGCCACCTACCAGCCCACGCGCGACAACTGGGGCCCGCTCGTCGTCCCCAAAGGCAGCTACTGGGTGATGGGCGACAACCGCGACGAGTCGCTGGACTCGCGCTTCATGGGCTTCATCCCCCGCGACGTGATCCGCGGCAAGCCGCTGTTCATCTACTTCAGCGTGGACCAGGAGAAGGATTCGCCCTTCCCGCACTTCCTGACCGCCGCGCGCTGGGGCCGCATCGGCACCGGCATCCACTCCTGCTGCGAGAAGTAGCCGCGTGAGCACCGGGGCCGCTTCCCGCGCGGGGGCCGGCCCCGCCGCCCTCCCCGAGCCGCCCGGCCCGGGGCGCGGCCTCCCCTTCAGGCAGCTGGCGGACTTCCGCCGCGACCCGCTGGCCTTCCTAGAGCGCGTCCACCGCCGCTGGGGCGACGTGGCGCGCTTTCGCTTCGGCCCGCGCAGCGTGTACCTCCTCGCGCACCCCGACCAGATCCGCGACGTGCTGGTCACCCGGCACCGCAACTTCATCAAGAGCCGCGCGCTGCAGCGCGCCCGCGTCATCCTGGGCGAGGGGCTGCTGACCAGCGAGGGCGAGCACCACCTCCGCCAGCGGCGGCTGGCGCAGCCCGCCTTCCACCGCGAGCGCATCGCCGCGCTGGGCCGCACCATGGTGCGGTACGCCGCGCGGACGGCGGGCGAGTGGCAGGGCGGGCGGGAGATGGAGGTCACGCGGGAGATGAACCGCCTGACGCTGGCCATCGCCGGGAAGACGCTCTTCGGCGCCGACGTCGAGGCCGAGGCGGACGAGATCGGCGGCGCGCTGAGCACGGCGCTGCTGGCGTTCAAGCGGCTGACGAATCCGCTCGGCCCCATCCTGGACCGCCTTCCGCTGCCGCAGACGATCCGCGTGCGCCGCGCGGCGGAGCGGCTGGACGCCACCATCTACCGCATGATCGACGAGCGGCGCCGGAGCGGCGAGGACCGCGGCGACCTGCTGTCCATGCTCCTGGCCGCGCGCGACGAGGAAGGCGACGGCGGGGGGATGACGGACCTGCAGCTGCGCGACGAGGCGCTCACGCTCTTCCTGGCCGGGCACGAGACCACGGCCAACGCGCTGGCGTGGACCTGGCATCTGCTGGCGCGGAACCCGGAGGCCGAGGCCGCGCTCCACGCCGAGCTGGACGCCGCGCTCGCCGGCCGCGCCCCCGCGGTGAACGACCTGCCGCGCCTCCCGTACACCCGCGCCGTCCTGGCAGAGTCGATGCGCATGCGCCCGCCCGCGTGGGTCATCGGCCGCGAGCCGAAGGAGGACTTCGAGGCGGGGGGATTCCGCATCCGCGCGCGGTCGGTGGTGATGCTGAGCCCGTGGATCACGCACCACGACCCGCGCTGGTGGCCCGAGCCCGAGCGCTTCGACCCCGCCCGATGGACGCCGGAGATGGAGGCGGCGCTCCCGCGCTTCGCCTACTTTCCCTTCGGCGGCGGCCCGCGCAAGTGCATCGGCGAGGGCTTCGCGTGGACGGAAGGCATCCTCGTGCTGGCCACGCTGGCCCAGCGCTGGCGCCTCCGCCCCGCCCCCGGCGCCGAGGTGGGCCGCGAGCCCCTCATCACCCTGCGCCCCACGGGCCTCCGGATGATCGCGGAGCCGCGGTAGGGCACGAGTTTCGGTATCCCGGAGGAGGGCTACCAACCCTTTTCCGGATCGGGATCGAATCCTCGATTCGCCGCATGGATGCGGACTTGACGTTCGGGACAGGCGTGGCTAACTTGAACAGAGCAACGCGCAACTTGGAGACGAACATGGATCCCTACCGACGCACACCGGAACTCTCGCCGGAAGGAACGCGGGAGATTCTGGAGGAGATGGCGAATCCTCCCAAGGACACGCCCGAGCGCCGCGCGACCTTCGAGCGGGGACGCTTGATGGCCGAAGTGAGAAAGCGGTCCAACGTTTCCACTGAGGCGCTGGAGAAATTGTTGAAGTGATCGAGTGAACGACGCTGTTGTGCAAACAAGGCGGGTCGACTGGCGGCCCGCCTCTTTCTTTGCCCATCAACCTCGTCGCGTGGATGCCTGCCTCCCCGGAATTCCCTCTGGACGAGCTGGTGGTCCGGGCCATGGATGGATCTCCCGACAGCGGATTCGACTGCGGCCGCGCGGACCAGACGGATTTCCTTTACGAGCGCGCCTGGGAAGATCACCAGGCGCAGCTCTCCGTCACCTACCTGTACTACTTCGGCGGAATCCTGGCCGCCTACGCCACGGTCGGCATGGACGCGCTTCCGCTCGCCCGGAGCGAGCGCGATCCTGCCATGCGGTACCGGGATGTCAGCGCAATGAAGCTGGCGCAGCTCGGGGTGCACCGACCTTTTCAGGGAATGGGACTCGGGAGAGTCGTGGTCGGCGACATCGTCGAGCTCGCGCGCGACGAAGCATTGCGTGTGGGGTGCAGATACCTCACGCTGGATGCGCAGCCGGACCTCGTCGGATGGTACGAATCGATGGGCTTCGAGCGTAACGTGCTTCGGCAGGCTCAACGGATCCGGGACGCCATCGAGCACCGCCGCGATCCCGACACCATCGCGGTCAGCATGCGGTTCGATCTTCGCAAGCACATCCGAGGCTGAGGACTGCGCCTGCCTAACGAATCTCGGGAGATGGGAGATGGAAGCCGACCGTGAATACTTCGTCGACACGCTGGGCGCGCTCGTCCGCATCAACTCGATCAACCCGGCGTTCAGCGACGGGTCGACGAACGAAAGCGAGGCCGCCGGGTGGACGGCGAAGGAGATGGAGCGGCTGGGGATGAGCGTGCGGCGCTTCGAGGCGGAGCCGGGGCGGGCGAGCGTGGTCGGCGTGCTTCCCGGCTCCGGCGGCGGGCGCTCGCTGATGCTGTACGCGCACCTCGACACCGTGGGGATCGAGGGGATGCCTGAGCCGTTCGCGGCCGAGGTGCGCGACGGGAAGATGTACGGCCGCGGCGCCTACGACATGAAGGCCGGCCTGGCCGCGGCGCTCGCGGCGGTGAAGGCACTGCGCGACGCCGGCGCGAGCCTCGCCGGCGACGTGCTGATCGCCGCGGTGGCGGACGAGGAGGTGGCGAGCATCGGGATGCAGGAGGTGCTGCGCCACGTGACCGCCGACGCGGCGATCGTGACCGAGCCGACGGAGTTGGAAGTCGGCCTGGCACACAAGGGGTTCAGCTGGATCGAGGTGGAGACGTTCGGACGCGCAGCGCACGGGAGCCAGTTCGGGGTGGGGATCGACGCGAACCTGCGGATGGGGCGGTTCCTGGCGCGGCTGGACGCGCTGGAGCAGGAGCTGCGCAACTCCGAGCCGCACCCGCTGGTCGGCCCGCCGTCGCTGCACGCCGCGGTGCTGAACGGCGGCACCGGCGCCAGCACCTACGCCGCGCACTGCAGGCTGACCGTCGAGCGGCGGATGGTTCCCGGGGAGACGGAGGAGCTCGTCGTCGGCCAGCTCCGGGCCATCGCCGACGCGCTGGCGGAGGAGGACTCGACCTTCCGCGCCGAGGTCCGCGCCACGCTCACCCGCGACTCGTTCGAGGTGCCCGCGGACGCGGCGATCGTGCGCAGGGTGCTCGCCGCCGCTGCGGAGGTGCTCGGCCGCACGCCGGTGACGCGCGGATTTCCGTTCTGGATGGACGCCGCCTTCCTCGCCGCCGCCGGCGTGGAGACGGTGGTGATCGGCGGCTCCGGCGCGGGCGCGCACGAGACCGAGGAGTGGGTCGACATCGAATCGCACGTGCAGCTCGCCACCATCCTCGCCCGCACCGCCGCATCCTACTGCGCGGCGGGGTGATGGAGATGCGGGGCGAAGGCTCGCATCGGCTGTCTCCGTGTCTGACGTGCGGGACCGGCAATAGATCCTTGATAGCAATCTTTTTCGTTGACATCAGGAAAGAGGCACCAGTTGGAAGCTGGCTTTCCGCGCGTTGCTCCAGACGCGCTCGAAGTCGTCGGGGTTGAGGCGCTTCGAGTGACGCAGCCGCAGGAGATGGTCGACACCGGAGATCGACCATCTCCTGCCTACGTCGGTCCTGCGGTTGATCTCGCGCATCTCGCGCTCGATCACGCTGGTGGTGCGCTCCGGCGGCCGGCGGTTCGAGAGGATGTAGGAGGCCACGTTGCGCAGCATGGCCGAGGCATGCGGATGGCTCCTCAGCGCGTTGCACAGCGTCTGGAAGGCAGCCGCGCGTTTCTCGGCCGGCCCCCACACCAGCTCGTTGAGTTTCGCCACGCGCTGCTTGCGCTCGCGGTTCTTCACCCCGTCGAGCAGCAGCTGGTGGTCGAGCGAGTGGCCCAGGTGCCATTCGCAGGCGCCGTGGAAGACACCCGGGTGCTCCTTCGACATCA